>JACZCZ010077319.1_pt1 | contig 26414 bp, 14 predicted proteins | sample 8641811 | NCBI WGS metagenome assembly JACZCZ01 (sample SAMN15324610, study PRJNA640507) | soil metagenome | isolation source: intercropping peanut in the first line | place: China: Luxin town, Laibin City, Guangxi Province | collected 2019-07-25 | depth 10cm m | reverse complement strand
TGCCGCCGAGACCACCCGCGCCGCCGGTCGGTTGACCATCGCAGACCTGTCCGACGAAGCCGGGCATCGGCTGACCGAGCCACGCGTTGAGCGTCGAGCGTTCCTGTTCATCCAGCTGGTTCGTGACCGTGAGCGGCGGCATGGGGCTCTGCGGTGTGTTGTTGATGCGTCGGTGCATCTCCAAGCCGACGACAGCGCCCGGTTCCATGCCGGCGGGGCGGTTCTGGTTCTGCCACGCAACGACGCGCGTGACGTCCTCCCAGCTCATCAGCGGCATCGGCGCGCCGAACAACGGAGTCTGCGCGTGGCAGCCCTGACAGTTGTCCGCGATCACCTTGCCGACATCGCACGGCAGGGGTGTTGCGCCTGGCAGAAAGCCACCGGTGCCGCCCGCGCCGCCGGTTCCACCGAAGCCGCCAAAACCCGCCGTACCGCCGACGGCACCCGATCCGCCGCTGGCTGCGGTGCCAGCCGCTTCAGAGTTGCAGCCCACCAATGCCAGCACCGCCAGCGCGCACGCCGCGCGCTTCGTTCCAAGTTTGATCATGGCCCACTCCCACTGGGGCGACCTTGCGGGTCACTCCATCACTTCGTGGGTCACCGGCAGGGGACCCAACCCGACTTTCGCGACGCTACGCTCGGAAAATCAGGTGGGCAAGGCGATCTGCGCACCATTCGTACACTTGGCGCTCTGGGCGCCGGGATTGGCCCGCGGGGAACAGGGTGGGCGACCCAGCCGCGATGTCCGTACGCTGCCCCCGCGCTAGAGGCCGCCGGGGAGACAGCGATTGGCGCTCGCGCCGATGCCTTGGCCAAGGGAGCCGACCGGATAGGCGGTGACGAAATTGTAACACATCTCCGCTTCCGTCGCTGAACCGAAGCTCACTGTCTGGTTGGTAACGTTCTGATACGTGCACGTGGTGCGCAGCACGTCGCCGGGGCCAACCACGACGGTGGGCCGGATGTCATAGGCGATCTGATTGTCGAACTGGAACGGCAGATCGTGCAGCGTGTGCGTCGTCCCGTTGGCGCGCGTGATGATTGTGCTCATGTGCGTGCCGAGCCTGTGCATATGCGGGCTCACCCCGATGATGGTCGCCTGCTGATTGGGCCGACAGTCACCGAACGGCGAGGCGGTTCCGCCTGCGGGAATGTTGATGCCTTCGGTGCCGAGCCAGTGCACCGCCGCGGTGTGCTCACGGAACGTCTTGGTCGTGCAGATGCGGACGCCGCTGCGATCCGACACGCCGGTGTGCCCTGCGCTGTTGTTGTAGTGAACTTCCAGCGTGAAGTAGGAGCTCGCGGCCGAGGGCAAGAGCAAGCCGACGTTGCGTGGTAGCGCGGTCTCCGTGCCGCCGGGCGCCCAGCCTTGGACGAAGTAGCGGCCGAACTCCGCGCCCACGCAGGTGTCGCGCTGGCCGTCGGCAAAGGTCGCGCTGTCATGGGCGTAGAGGATCCAGTGATGAAGCACGCGCGCATCGCCGACGATCGGCGCCGTGTGGACCATTTGGCGTGCGCCCTGGCCGGCCCACGGCACCTTGAAACGGAAGCATTGATAGCTGTTGCCGGTCGACGGCGAGACGCTGTAGCCGGTCGTGTCGTTCGGCACTTCTTGGCCGTGCGCCACGAACTCGTACGTGTCCTCGCAGTCGGGCGGGACGCCAACATACGGGGCGGTCGGATCCTCGGTTCCGCCAACACCACCGACGCCTGCGGAGCCCGCGACACCACCGACACCACCGATGCCCGCATCGCCGCCGACGCCACCGATGCCGCTGACACCGCCCACGCCAGCCATGCCCGCGGCGCCGCCTGCGCCACCTGCGCCACCGGTTGGCTGCACGTTGCAAACCTGGCCGACGTAGCCCGGCGTGGGCTGACCCAGCCATCCATTGAGGATCGCGCGCTCCTGCTCATCCAGCTGATTCGCGACGGTCAGCGGCGGCATCGGGCTCTGCGGGGTGTTGTTGATGCGACGGTGCATCTCGAGGCCGACCACCGCTCCGGGCGCCATGCCCGCGGGACGATTTTGGTTAGGCCACACGATGGCGCGGGTGATGTCTTCCCAGCTCATCAGCGGCATCGGTGCGCCGAACAACGGGGTGGCGGCGTGGCAGCCTTGGCAGTTGTCCGCGATCACCTTGCCGACATCACAGGGCAGGGGGGTGCCCTGAACCTGGGAGCCACCGGCGCCGCCCACACCGCCATAGCCCGCAACGCCAGCTGTACCGCCGACGCCTGCTGTACCGCCCGCTCCTGCGCCCTCGATTGCCCGACCATTGCAGCCGAGGAAGAGGATGGAGCTCGCCAAGATCAAGGCGCGCGATCCGATACGACGGGTCATGGGCACTGCTCCGCGTGTGAAGAAAAGCCCGCTTTGGGCTTAGGTTTCGCGAACCTACGCTCACGAAAAACCGCCATCAAGTTGACTGCGCAAGTTTTGTACGGTTGTCGGTCGCTTGGCCCCAACGGTGTTCACAATGGCCCCTGAAGTCGCCCGCGCGGCGCGCTGGGGTTGGTCCGCTCGGGTTACCGGAGTTGACCGTCAGTTCTGACTGTGTGAGCTTCGCCGGCATGTCCAAACGCCTCGACGTCACCTTCGCCAGCGGGCGCGACCACTGCGCGGCCTGGTTCTACTTGCCGCCGATCGGCACGCCGGCGCCGTGCATCGTGATGGCCCACGGCCTGGGCGGCACACGCGATGCCGGGCTCGAGCCATTCGCTGAGCGCTTCAACGCGGCGGGGTACGGCGTGTTGCTGTTCGACTATCGAGGCTTCGGCGGTAGCGGCGGTGAGCCGCGGCAGATCATCCACGTGGGGCGTCAGCTGCAGGACTGGGCGGCGGCGATCGCCCACGCCCGAACGTTGCCCGGGATCGATCCGGCGCGGATCGCGCTGTGGGGCACGTCGTTCAGTGGGGGCCACGTGATCGAAGCGGCAGCGCGCGACGGCAGGGTGGCCGCGGTCAGCTCACAGGGACCGATGATGGACGGTCAGGCGTCTTTCCTGGCGGCGCTGCGCGCGTCGGGCATCGCCGTGACGTTGCGGATGGCCTGGCTCGGTGTGCTCGATCTGCTCGGTGCATTGGTCGGCATGGCGCCGCGCCTGATCCCACTCGCTGCGCCACCCGGTGACGTGGCGTTGATGGCGACGCACGACGCGCTCACGGGCTACCGCGCGATTTGGCCGCCAGGTTTTCGCAACGGCGCGGCGGCGCGTTTCGGATTCGTGATCGGCACCTATCGACCCGGCCGTGCGATCATCCGCGTGAAGTGTCCGGTGCACATGATCATCTGCGAGCACGACAGCGTCGCGCCGGCGTATGCCGCCGAGCAGACCGCCAAGCGCGCGGCCGATCGTGTGGACGTGAAGCGCTATCCGATCGGGCACTTCGATGTGTACGTCGGCGAAGGCTTCGAGCGTGCCGTCACCGATCAGCTCGCCTTCTTCGACAAGCACTTGCGCCGCTGAATCGCGGGCTCGCGACGTGCTCAGTTGCCGGAGTCGTTGGCTGCCGCGTCGAGATCACCCGCATCGATCTCGCTCGGGGGATGACGCAAGGCACCGGCATTGATCCACGCTTCGATCTGCATGATCTGAGCTTCGGGCACGTAACCTTCGCCGCTGATCTCCACGCCTTGCGGCATCGCGCCGCCGCATACCGGATTCGGACGCAACTTCTCTACCAACAAGCTCGCCTCCGCATCGCCGGGCACCACGCGCGTGAGGCTCATGTTGCGGCACTCTTCGCCATCCGCTGCAGCGTTCACGAGCGCGGTGTACGCCGCCTCGCGCCGATGCAACTGCAGTTGACCGGAGCCGGTCGCGCCGTGACAGAACGAGTCCGTGCAGGTGTTGGTGCACAGGACCTCGTCGAACACTGCGTCGAACGTTGGCGCGCCGGTGGGCGTTGCGACGTCGACACAGTCCGTGCGCGGACCGCCACCACCGGTTCCGCCAGTGCCGCCCGTTCCGCCGCTGCCGCTGGTTCCGCTCGATCCGCCGCTGCCGCCCGGGTTGTCGTCATCGCCGCAGCCGAACAACCCCGTCACGATCACCAACACCATCAACGCACTGCGCAGCAACGTCATCGAAGTCCTCGTATCCGAAGCGAACCGTTCCGGCCTCAGGGTACGTGATACGCGACCACGCCGCCGCCGAGCACAGCAGGATTCGCCGACGTGAAGTAGCTGGTGGGGAACGCTTGGCCGCCGAACGGCACGAAGATCGTTCCATTGACCACGGAGATGCCGGCTGCGATCGCTTCCGCGTCCGCCTGTGCCGAGTCGGTCGCAGGCACGTGCGGATCGGCCCAGATCACCGAGCCGTCGCTGGCGCTGCGCACGTGCACGACGCCGCCCATGTCACCGAAGTAGATCACGTCATTGACGACCGTGATCGCGCCGAACACCGCGATGTCGCCCAGGTCGACGTTCCAGATCTCGTTGCCTTCCTCGGCATCGAGCGCGAACAGCGACGGGCTGCCGCCAGCGGTCTTGTTGCTGATGACGTAGATCACGCCCTCTTCGACCGCCGCCGACTGCATCACGCCACCGAGCGCGCTGCCGGGGGTGATCTTGGTCTCCCAGATCAGGTCTCCGTTGCGGCGATCGTGGACGTGGAACGTGCCTTCCTTGTCGCCGACGCCGACCACGGGCGTGCCGTCTGCCAAGTCGAACAGGCTCGGGGGCGCGCCCACGTCGTAGTCGAGGGCTTCGTCGCCGCTGCTGATCGTGAAGACGTCATCGGCGGTGTACTGCTGGTGCCAGATCTTCTCGCCGGTCTCGTAGTTGATCGCGACCAACGCGTCGCTCATCGGTGTGACGGGCAACTCGTAACCTTGGCCGGTGCCGATGTAGACCGCCTTGAGATCCCGATCGACCGCTGGTGACGACCAGACCGAAACGCCCGCGCCGTACTCCTCCGGGTTGACGAAGAAGCGCCATTCCTCAGCCAACGTCTCCGCGTTGAACGCGACGATGTTGCCGTGGAAGGTGCGCGTGGGTAGCGGCGAGAACACCTCGAACGAAGGCACGCCGATCACGACCAGGTTCGGGGTCGCTTCCGTGGTGTCCGTCGCCTCTGTGCCTTCGATGTACACGGCCGAGCTCCAGCCCACCGACAGGGGATGATCGAAGAAGGGCACTTGTTCCAGGATGTCGCCGCTCTCACGATCCAGCCGGTAGAAGGTTGGTGGCTCCATCACCGAGAAGCGATTGCTCGGTCCGATGTCGGCCACGTAGACGCTGCTCTCGGTGACCAACACGGACGACTGAACGCCGCCGGTGATCGGCGTCGACCAGATTTCGTCGCCGTTGTCGGCGTCCACGGCGTGGATCTGGCGATCCATCGAGCCGAAGTAGACGACGCCGTCGAACACTGCCGGTGTACCGACAACGCTGCCGGGCGTGATCCGCCACTTCTCTTCGAGGCCGCCCACGGTCTGCGGGGTGAGCGCGGTCTCGCCGCAGCCGTGACGTTGGTTGGCTGCGGTGCCGCCATGGCTGACCCAGCGGCCCTCGACGCACTGGTCGATGGCTGCTGCCGGAGCGCCGCCGTCGTCATCGCCACACGCCGCCGACAACAACACGCACATGGCCGCTGCTGCGGACCGCAAACGTCGATCGCCACCCATGGGAATCCTCCAGCTCGAAACGACAGGTGCGCAAGAAGCGCACGTTCACCCGGGCGCCAACCTAATCGGATTAGCTCGACCGGGTCAAGCCAGAGGCGCCGCACCAACCCGGCCGCGCATCACTCAAAGCGGGACGCTAGCGTCGCCGCGTGTGGATCAAAGCGGGACGCGAAGCGCGGTCGTATGTGAATCAAGCGCCGGCGCTGCAGATCATGAGTGGCGCCGGCACGCCGAACACTTCCTGAAACGGGACGCACGCGGGGAGCTGGGGCGGACACACGCCGCCGAAGCCACCCATGCACAGCGCGCTGCAGAAGCTCTGGCCCTCGAAGTCCGTGAGACAGATCCCGCTATCGCACTCACTGTTGTCGCCGCACCTGGCACCCGGCGGGCTGAGCTCGAAGCCAGCGACCTTGGTCGCCGCGCACATGCCGGTGGGTTCCTGTGTCTCGGCGTCCTGTGCGAGGGAGCATGCCTGGTCGGCCCAAAGGCAGTCGAGGCTGGTCAAACAGGCGGTGCCACAGAGATTCAACGGTGCCGCACCTGCGCCGGTGGTGAAGCCTGCGCAGACCGCGCCGCGATAGTTGTTCTCGCAGTCGGATTGAAACTGGCAAGAGCTCGAGCACTCACCGTTGAACGGCAGGCAGAGATTGCTCTCGCACTGATCATCGCTGAAGCATTCCGAACCGCCGGGGAAGCCCGTCAGTCGGCGCGGCGTGCAGTACGCGAAGCCACTGCTGAAATCGATCGCGCTGCACGTGGAATCGGTGGGGCACTCGCGGTTGCTGCGACAAGGACGGTTGCTGACCGCGCCGCAGGTTTGCTCGGGCAACGGCCCGCCGAACACCGGGGGAATATCGCTGTTGGCCACGCAACCGAGGTTGAGGAAGGCACCCACCATGCCGCAGCGACCATCGGTGCGGCAGCAACCCGGCGTGTCGATGCCCATGATGCTTGCGGGCGGGCACGAATCGTCTGGCAGGCCCTCGTCGAACACATCTGCACAGTACGCCGCTCCCTGCAGCCGCGCGCCGCAGGTCATTTGGTCGTAGCAGCAGCTTTCCAAGCTGATGAACGGGCTCGTGCCGATCGGGTCACAAGGCTCACACGTGGTGCCGCCGCCGCCAGCATTCCCACCGATGCCGCCCACGCCGCCGAGCACGCCGGCGAAACCACCGATGCCGCCGATTGCACCAGCGACGCCGCCGAATCCTCCGGCGCCACAACCAGGTGGCTCGTCGGAGTTGTCGCCGCAGTCGTCCTGACCGTCGCAGCGCGCGCCTTGCGGGATGCAGTTCAAGTTGTCGCACTTGAACTCGAGGACGGCGCAGGTCCCACTGCCGCCGCTACCACCAACGCCACCGACGCCCCCGACGCCGCCAGTGCCACCGTTGCCGGATGCGCCGCCGGTTCCGCTGCTGCCGGTGCCGCCGACGCCGCCTGCGCCGCCTTGGCCACCACAGTTGCCGTTGCCCATCGCGATGCAGTCGCGACGGTCCTCATCAGAGGGGATCGAGTTGACGTTGTAGCCGCAGCCGATGACGCCGCTCACCGCGACGACCAGGCCAAGCGCGCACGTGAACAAACCAAAGGAAGCAAAACGAAGCGTGGTCATGATCAGAAGCTCCCCTGCGCGAGGATGGAACCGGGCCCGATCACCAATGCGGGCTGGGCTGGGGGTTGTTCGCTGCCACCGGATCCCGCGACGAACAGGATCACCGAGAGACCGGCGAGCACACCGCCGCCGATCAAGCCGACGTTGGCCATCAGCGCGTACTTGTCCAAGTCCGCGCCGCGATCGGTGATCTCCGCACGCGAGCAAGTGCCGCGACATTCGTCGTTCAGGTCATCGAACTTGCTGCTGCCGACCATCCACGCCGCGGTGCCGCCGCCGATGAACAACACCGCGCCGACTGCGCTCACGACACCCCAGGTGGTCGCGCTGCTGCCACCGCTATCGCCTTGCCACTGCACGGTGCCTTGGGTCGGTGGCGGTTGGGCGGGGGCTGGCGCTTCCACCACGCTCGGCGGTGCGGGCGCGCTCGGTGATGGCGGCGCGATCTGTGGCGCGGGCTCCACCGGTGCGGGTGCCGGTTGCGTCGTGGGCGCCGTGACGATCGTCGCCGGCGTGATCGCAGGCACGTCGTCGCTCGGCTGCAGTGTGATCGGCAGCTCGATCATGTCGCCGCCGCGCACGTTCATGCGCTGACGCAACTCGCTGTGGCCAACTGCGCGCACCAGGATTTCGTGGCTACCGGTGGTGATTTGGATCCGGCCCGTGTTGTCGAGCGTCTTGGCTTCGCCATCGATCCACACCTGCGCGCTGCTCGGCGTGAGCGTGAAGTGCAGCGTGCCGAACATGGCTTGGCGCAGCGCATCGATGCGGTGCTCCACTTCCGTTCGGTTCTCGGCGCCCGGCACCTGTCGCAGGTACTGTTGAAAGGCCTGCAGCGCTTCTTCGTCGTGACGCAGGCGGTCGTGCACCTGTCCGATGTTGTAGAGCAGCTGCGGTCGCTTGCTGAGCTGGTAGGCGCGATCGAAGTAACCGAGCGCGTCCGGGTAACGACCTTGATCGAACGCGGCGCGTCCCGCCTCGAACAGACCACGCGCTTCCGCGTCGCGGCCCGGATCCGATTGCGCCAACGCGAGGTTCGCATGCGCAAGCCAAGTTACCGCCACCACACACCACAGCCAGCGAAGCATTCCGCCTCCACCCATGTCGATCGCAATGGCGTGCGTTGCAGCCCATCGCGAAAAGTCGGAGCCAGTATATACGCGCCGCCCGCCGGTGAGGACGCTCTGCGCGCGTCGATCACGCCTCATTCACGCACGCTGTGCCGACGTGTCGCACATATCGGCCGCGGGGCTTTGGGAACTATACTGACGGTCGCTTCGTATCGAGCAGGCAGTGGGCGGCTTGCCGCTGCGACAAAGGGAGCTTGGCATGCGCGCACGTGGGCTTTTGACGTTGGCTTTGATGGCGGGTCTGATTGCTTGCACGAAAGAAGCACCAGGCCTGGGTGGCGGCGGAAGCGGGGGCATCGGGAACAACGCCAACGCGTTGATCAGCGGGCGCGTGTTCGATGCCGACACGAATCAGCCCGTGACGGGCGCCACCGTGAAGTCGCCGAGCGGCGCCACCACCACCACGGATGCCAACGGGGAGTTCACGATCGAGGCCGATCCCGGCAAGACCGTGCTCACCGTCGAAGAGGCCGATCACGCCAAGGGCGTGAAGGAAGTGGATGCCTACCAAGACGCGGAGTCGTACGTGGAGCTGTTCGCCAAGGGCGTCAGCAAGGACACGAGCCTCGATGGCGTGACCGGCGGCACGGTCAAGGTCGGTGAGATGACGGTGCTCGTGCCGGCAGACTCGGTCGAGAACGAAGACGGCACCAAGTACAACGGCCAGATCACGATCGAAGTCGCGACCGTGCGACCGGAGAAATCGAACGAGCTATCGGCGTTCCCGGGCAAGTTCGATGGCACCACGGTCGACGATCAAGCTGGCTCGGTTGCCACGCAGGCGGCGGCGTCGATCCGTTTGCTGAACACGCTGGGCCAACCCTTGCGCATGACAGGTACGGCGCGCGTCGAGATCTTCATGCCGATCCGTTCTGCGCTGTCACAACGCAACACGCGTTTGTGGAAGCTGCGCGAGGCGAGCGCCGACTGGGAAGAGGTGGGCTTTCAAGCCGTGCGTGACGTGGACCCGATCACGAACGAGCCCGCGCTGCGATCGGCCGTGGCGGCGCTCACCTGGTGGAACGCGGGCAACCCGTTCATCAAGAGTCGCGTGCGCGGCTGTCTGCAGTTGCCGGGTCAAGGCGGGAGCGAGCCGATGGCGGGCACCGGTGGCAGCTTGCCGATCTCGGGCAGCGGTGGTGCGGACGGCGCGGCTGGAGGTTCCATGTCCAGTGGGGGAGTGAGCGGAGGCGGGGCCGGAACCGGTGGTGCTTCTGACGAGCCCGGCCTGGATGCTGGTGTGCCGCGCATGCAGTCGCCGTTGATCGGTGACAACCCGCTGGCTGGCATTCAAGTGGTCGCGACCGGCATCGGCTACGGCTACTTCGCTGAGAAGTACACCGACGACGACGGTTGCTTCGAGCTCGAGGTCAAGGCGCTCGGACCGGTTGCGATCTACGCACAGACCCGCTTGAAGCGCTCGGCCCCGCGTCGCGTGATCGCGCTGGGTCCCGGCATGGTGCGTGACCTGGGCATGATCCAGCTCGGCGAACGCGACAGCGAGTGTCCCGGCGTGATGGTCGATTGCGGTGAAGGCTGCGTCGACATCTTGACCAGCAACGATCACTGCGGCGCATGCGGCGATGTCTGCGCCGGCGAGCCGAGCAGCGAGTACCCGACGATCGTTCCGGTGCATTGCAGTTACGGCCTCTGCGGCTGCGACGACAACCAAGACGACAGCTGCATCTCCGGCGGTTGCGCGAACGTCGAGACCGACAGCGAGAATTGCGGCGGCTGTGGCATCGTGTGCGGTGTCGATCAGGAATGCGTCGACAGCGTGTGCGTCGACATCGCCTGTCCAAGCGGCCAAGTGATCTGTCATGGCGCTTGCGTGCCAGCAGATCCGGGCTGCGGCGTCGCCAGCGACTGTAGCGACTGGGACGCGTCGGCGTGCCCCACGTTGAGCGCGGCGTCAGTGAGCAACGGCTACGACACGTGCTGCAACGCGGGGACCTGCGGCATCGCAACCACTGACAGCAGTGCACACATGTTCGTCAACAGCTGCGCGTCGACTGAGTACAACCGGCCCGAGGTCCCGGGATGTCCGAGCGGCCTGATCGAGTCGCTGGGCTTGTACGGTGTCGCCTGCTGTCGCAGCAACAACCTATGCGGCATGGTGCTCGAAGGCGCTGACGACCTCGGCTGCGTGTTGCTGTCGGATCTCGCGCGCGAGTACCCGGACCCGGTGCCGTGCGGTGGCGCGACTGGCGGAGACGGTGGCACGATGGTGATGCCCGACGCCGGTGGAAGCTTCGGAGACGCGGGCGTGCCCCCGCTCGACGCGGGTCAGTAGCCTCTTACGTTTACAGCGCGTCGCGTGTGATTGGCTTCGCGCTTACAGCGCTTCGCGAGCTTCGCGTGCGCCTGCGAAGTTGGGGTTGATCGCGAGGGCTTTGCGCAGCTGGGCCTTGCCGGTGGTGGTGTCGCCGGCCGCGATCAACGCCATGCCGTAGTGAAACTGCACCACCGCGCTGTCCTTGAGCACGTTGGCGCTCGGCCCGAGCAACGCGATCGCTTCGCTGTGCTTGCCACGACGGTGAAGGATCCAGCCCAAGGTGTCCTGCACGTGCGGGTTCTGCGGCGCCAGCACATTGGCTCTTTGCGCCGTGGCCAGGGCCTTGTCGGCCTGGTTGAGCTGCTCGTCGTAGAGCACCGCCAGGTTGTTGAGCGCTGTGATCGTGTTCGGCTGGACCGCGAGCATGCGCGTGAGCAACGTCTCGGCCTCCGTGTAATGGCCCACCTGCACAGCGATTTGCGCAGCTTGGCCCAGCGCACCAACGTGATCAGGCGCGATCTTCAGCGCTTGCTGAATCACCGCCGATGCGCGCGTGGTGTTCCCGCTCTGCAGGTAAAAATCGGTGAAGGCGATCCAGGTGTCGATGCGGGTTGGCGCTGCGCTGACCGCTCGTTGGTGCAACGCCTCGGCATCTGCGGCTCTGCCAGTCGCAAGCCAGATCGAGGAGAGCGCCTGCAGCGCGTCGACAAACGCCGGGTCGAGCGCGAGCGCCTTTTCGAACTGGGCGATCGCGTCGTCATTCTTGTTCTGCGCCTTGAGCGCGACGCCGATCAGATGCGCTCCCGCAGCGTCCTTCGGCGTGAGCTCGGCGCGCTTGCGAAACGCTGCTTCCGCTTTGGCGTAGTCGCCTTGCGTCATCCACGCGCCACCCAACACGCCGTACAAGTCGGCGACATCGGGATGGCTCGCGATCGCCGTGTCCAGTCCAGCGATCGCCTCGGTCAAAGCGCCCTGCGCGATGCGCGATTCGGCCAATGCCAAGTGCGCGGGGATCATGTCCGGCCACACCTTGATCGCGTCGAGGAAGATGTCGGTTGCACCCGCGCGATCACCAGTCTGTGTCAGCGCTTTGCCGAGCCAATAGCGCAATTGCGCCTGGTGCTCCCTGGAGGCGACAGCGTCGTGCGCGATCCGATCGCGGAGCTCATTCAACACAGTCGCCGCCTGACCGAGCGTGACCGCGACGCGCGCGCGCAGGATCGTCTCGCCGGGCTTCTTCGGATCACTCTCGAACGTGGCCAGAGCGCGCTGCGCCACCGCGTGGTGATCGAGATCGCTGGCGAGAAACGCCAGTCTTCGTTGCGCATCGAGGCGTTGTGGATGCGCTTTGGTCACCGCGAGCAACAAGCGCTCTGCGGTTTCCAGGCGGCCGAGCCCCACGTACACGCCGCTCATCATGACGGAGGCGTCGACGTTGCCGAGCGCGGCGCCCTTGGCGGACGCCCACACTTGTTCCGCCTTGTCGCGCTCGCCCTTGCGCGACCACAGGTCCCACAACGCAACCGACAGCTCGACCACGACAGTGCGCCGCTGCGTCGGATCGTTGCGCCAACCTTCCAGCCGGTCGATCGCCTCTTGCACCTGCGTCGGGTTTTCCGCGAGCGCGCCAAGCATGATCAACGCGGTCAGGTTGTCGGGATGATGTTGGAACACGTACGTCGCTTCGGCGCGCGCCTGCTCGCGTTTGCCGCTCGCGGCGTAGAGGCGCGAGAGCCCGAGTCGAATCACTGCGTCGTCGGGCAATGCAGCCATCGCTTGTGTTAACGCCGCCAGCGCAGCTGCGCGATCACCGAGGGCCTCGTGCGACAGTCCGATACCGCGCAGCGCATGGCCTGGCGGCGGTTCGTCCTTGGCCTTTTCGTAGGCGATCAAGGCTTCGGCGGGCTTGCCCTCCGTGAGCAGTTGGTCAGCTTGGCGCAAGCCGGGCCCAAGCGCGGGCCGTGGTTTTGGGCACGCGGAGGCGAGGAATGCCAAGGCACAGAGGACGACGCGCAAAATCGTGGGCGGAACGGGACGCAGTTTCACAATCGGGGTATTAACCCACGCCCGCGTTTCTGAACATTGAAGACCGCGACACCACGCTCGCGGTCGAACACGGGGAGCGACCACAAGTCGAGCCTCGGCGCGGGCAACGCAGTATCCGAGGGCGTTGGGTGGCTCTCGGGTCTTGTGTCGTTCTTGGGACATTGGTAGAGGCACCTAACCTGATTAGGAGAGTGGGACATGCGGTTTTCAAACAAGACGATGGTGCTGGCGCTCGCGCTGGCGGTGTTTGCGGTGGGTTGCGGCGATGACGACGGCGGCGGCAGCGGCGGCACGAGCGGCACGAGCGGCAGCGGTGGTACCGGCGGAACCGGTGGTACGGGTGGTACCGGCGGCAGCGGCGGCACGGGTGGCGAAGACATGACGTGTGGCACCGGCGCGAACGAAAACACGGGCCCCGAGTTCCCGGTCGTGGAGCTTCCGGACGCGGGTGGCGGCGGTTTGCTCGGTGGTGGCGGTCTTCCGATCGACCTCGACCCATCGCACTGCTGCACGGAAACCAACGCTTGCGGCGTGGCGAACGGCAGCTTGCTCAATGCCAGCGCGTGCCTCGAGCGCAATCAGGTCGGCGAGCCAAGCACCGAGTGTCCGTCGGAGACGATCGGCTCGTTCATCTCTGTCACGTTGCCCGGCTGCTGTCGTCCGGATGGCGCCTGTGGTCTGCGCGGCGAACCGATGCTCGGCACGATGGCGATCGACCTCGGCACCGGCTGCGTCGAGCGCGCCGCGCTTGCAGAGGCGATGACCGGCAGCTTGGCGGGTTCGTTCCTCGGCGGTGACCCGACGTGGACCAGCCAGACCTGCACGTACGTCGGTAACACGATGGACGGCGGCACCGGCGACGACGCCGGCAACTGATCAACGTTCGCGTCTGATCACACACGACGAGCCCGCGGACTTCGGTCTGCGGGTTTTGTCGTTTAAGGCTCAGCCGAGCATCTGCATCAGCGCCGCTTCGTCGATCACTTGGGCGCCGTGTTTCTTGGCGCCGTCGAGCTTGGACTTGCCGACCTTGTCGCCGGCCACGAGGTACGTCGTGCCCTTCTTCACGCGGTCGTGGACCTCGCCGCCCTTGGCCGTGATCGCTTGATGAATCTGCTCGCGCGGCTTGGACAACACGCCGGTGACACAAAACGACTTTCCGTTGAGCGGGCCCTCGATCACGCGTGTGTCCAGGGCGTCATGGCGCGTCGTCACCCCGAGCGCTTGCAGCTTCGACAACACGCTGCGCTGGTGTTCGCTCGCGAAGTGATTCGCGACGCTTTCGGCGATCTTGGGACCGATCCCGTGCACGTCCGAGAGCGCGTCTTTGATGGCGGACGGCTCGCTGTCGAGCAACGCCTGCAAGCTCTGGTAGCGGTCGGCGATCAGCTTCGCTGCGACCTGACCGACGAGCGGAATGCCGAGCGCGGTCAACAGCTGCGTCAGCGTGCGCGAGGTGCGTGAGCGGTCGATGGCGGCGAGCAAGTTGTCCACGCTCTTGTCCGCCATGCGCGGCAACGACAACAACGCGTCCCGCTTGTCACGCAGCGCAAAGATGTCGGCCACGTCCGTGATCAGCTTGGCATCCACGAGCTGCTCGATCAGCGAGTGGCCCAGGTGATCCACATCCATGCCGGTACGTCGCGTGAAGTAGAAGACCAGCGCCTGCAAACGTCCCGGACAACGCGGGTTGGGGCAGCGCAACGCAGCGGCATCTTCGGCGCGCACAGTCGGCGTCTCGCATACGGGGCATGCCGTCGGCGCAGACCAGGGTTGCGTATTTCTCGGACGCAGCTCGACCCGCGTCGCGATCACCTGCGGAATGATCTCGCCCGCTTTCTCGATCGTGACCGTGTCGCCGACGCGCACGTCCTTCTCGGCGATGTAGTCCAGGTTGTGAAGCGACGCGCGAGACACCACCGTTCCGGAAAGGCGCACCGGATCGAGCACTGCCACCGGTGTCAGCGCGCCGGTACGACCCAAATCACAGGTGATCTCACGCACGACCGTGTCGGCTTGCTCGGCGGCGTACTTGTAGGCGATCGCCCAACGCGGAAAGCGTGCGGTGGTGCCGAGCAAGGCGCGCTGCGCAAGCTCGTCGACCTTGATCACCACGCCGTCGGTGTCGTACGGCAGCTCGCCGCGCGCGCGATCGAAGCGATCGATGAAAGCCAGCACCGCGTCGATGTCGGCGCAGGTTTCGTGATGGCGTTGTGTGGGCAAACCCAAGTGAGCGAGACCTTCGAGCATGTCGGCGTGACGTGTGTAGTAGGGCTCGACCAGATCGTAGAAGCGCACGTGAAGCGGGCGCGCGGCGGTCTCTTTGGCATCGAGCAAGCGCAGTGATCCCGCGGCTGAGTTACGCGGATTGGCGAAGGGCTCCTCGCCTGCAGCGACACGTTCCTCGTTGATCGCGGCCAGGTCGCGACGAAAAATCACCACCTCGCCGCGCAGCGTGTGCGTCCGCGTGTCTGGAATCGAAAGCGGCAACCCCTTGATCGTGCGCGCGTTGGCGGTGACGTCTTCGCCGACCACGCCGTCGCCGCGTGTGGACGCCAAGGCAAGCAGGCCGTTGTCGTACGTGACCTCGATGCTCGCGCCGTCGAGCTTCGGTTCCGCGACGTACACGGGCGTTTGTCCCGTCGGCAAGCGATCGCGCACACGCCGATCGAACTCGCGCACATCGGTCTCGTTGTACGTGTTGTCCAGCGAGAGCATGCGTTGCGCGCGCGTGATCTTGGCCAGGCCTTCGCGCGGCGCACCGCCCACACGCTGCGTCGGCGATTGCGGCGAGACCAACTCCGGGTGCTGCGCCTCGAGCGTCTTCAGCTCTTGAAACAAGCGGTCGTAGTCGCGGTCGTTGATCGTCGGTGTATCGAGCACGTAGTAGCGATGGTCGTGCTCCGCAATCGCGCGACACAGGGCGTCATGACGGGCTTTTGCCTCGGCGTTGGCCGGCTCGGACATGGCCCGGGACGATGCTACGGTGCCCGCCGTGAGTCGAGCGACACTTGCGCCGTTTGTGGGCCCCGTGGCTGTGCTGTACCTGATCGCAGCGGCCGCTTCGTTGCCTGGCGCGTTCAGCATCACGGCATGGGTGGTGGCGGCCGTCGCGGCGCTGTTGTCGATGACACCCGCGATTGCTCAGCGTCACGCGGATGCGGCGGGTTCGGTGCGCGTGGGCTGGCTCGGCCTGATGGTGGCGATCGCGCTGAGCACCACGCTGTCGCCGCAGACCGGTGTGTTGTGGACATTGGAGCTGGCGCGCGTGGTCGCGTTTCCGACGCTTGCGATTCTGCTCGTCGATCTGGCGTTGGGCGTACCGGTGCCGATTCGCGACGAAGGTTTTGCGCGCGTGCGACTCGTGGCCGCGACGATCGCTGTCGTGGGCGCGCTGTTGTCGGTGGTCGAGGCGATCTTGCCGCTGTCGCTCGGCGGCGTGACGTTGCTCTTGCCGTCACGTTGGTCGCGCGCGCCAGAGGTCGTGGCTGCGCTAGGTGTGCTCGGCGCTCTGTTGATCCGCACCTCGCGCGCGCGTGCTGGTGGTCGCGCCGAGGCACTGGCGGAGAACGCGTGGGCTCAGCTCGGGTTGTTGCCGTCGTCCGTGCTGGCCGTGCTCACGTTGTGGTCGGCGCGCAATCCCGGGCTGGATCTGACACAGCCCTGGTTCTCGGCGGCTTTGTGCTTGGGCGCCCTGGTGTTGGTGCGCGCGCACGTGCTCTTGGTGGACGCGCGCTATCGCTTACACGTCGGCAACACTGCACGTCACTGGATCGCGGTGACGTTGGTGGTTGCGGTGGTCAGCGTGTTGGCAGTGGCGTTGCGCGCGCGGATACCAACCGCGCCGCTCGATCTGGCGGTGTGGGTGGCGGTCGCGTCGCTGCTTGCGATGGGCGCCTACAGCTTGTTGTCGCGGCTGTTGCGTGCGTGGTTGGCGCCAGCGCGCGGTGCCCTGCTCGATGCGCTCGATCAGGCGGCGCAACGTCTGTGCGACGTGGCGTCGCTTTCGGACGTGGGCGCTGCGGTCTTGCCACCGTTGCGTGCGGCTTCGGGTACGACGGACGGCTTGGTGCTGTTGTACGCGTTCGATCCTGCGGTCGAGGTCAGCATCGACGCCGCTGGGCAGCCGCGCTTGGGTCAGCCGATGCCGCCACAAGCGTTGTCGGATCAAGTGCATCAGTACCCGCACGACATCATCGTGCGTCGGCCACTGGAAGACGCGCTGGTGCGACGCGCCGAAGTGCGCCCGTTGGTGGATGCGCTGCAGCGCCTCGACGCGCTGTGCGTGATACCGCTGCGCAATCAATCCGAGCTCGAAGGCATGCTGGTGTTGCCGCGCGGCTTGCGTCACGCCTCGTTGTCGTTGGAGGAGCTCTCCGCGCTGGATCGGTTCGCCGCGTTGTTGTCGGCGTTCGTCGCGGTGATCTCGCGTGAGGCGCGCGCTGGTCAGCGTTTGAACGAGGTGATCGTCGCCGGACGTGAGGCCGAACAGCGGATTGCCGCGTTCGAACAGGAGAACGCACGTCTGATGCGTCACGAGCGTGCGTTGGCTCAGCAAGCGTTGCGGCCCGACGTGCCCGCACCGATCGCGTACGGGCCGAAGATGCGCGCCTTGTGTGAGCGGCTCGCGCAGCTCGCGGTGGCGGATGTGCCGGTGATGCTGCGCGTACCGCTCGGTACCGATCTCGATCCGCTGATTCGCTTTTTTCATCAGCAGAGCGGACGCGGTGATCAAGCGTTGGTCGTCGTCGATTGCGCTGCGCTCTCGCCAAGCACACAGCAAACAGCGCTGTTCGGCAGCGACGATCCTGCACAGCCGTGTCCGGGACATTTGCGCTTGGCTCAAGGCGGAACCCTGGTGTTGTTGGATCTGCCGGCGCTCTCGCACGCGGTACAGACCGAGTTGCTTTCGGCGATCGTGCGCAAACGCATGCGTCCGCGCGACGGTGCCCTGGATCTGCCGGTGAACGTGCGCGTGCTCTGCACAAGCCGCGTCGACCTTTCTCCGTTGGTCGATCAAGGTCGCTTCGACGCGGAGCTCGGCGCGCGCCTGTCGCCCGTGACATTGGTCGTGCCGGGCCTGCGTGATCGACGTGAAGACTTACAGTCGCTGATCCTGCTGGCGCTCGATCGCGCGGCGCGGATTCATGGTCGTGACGTGCTCGGCATCGAACCGGATGCGATGCAAGCGTTGTTGGACCATCGCTACGTAGGCAACGACGCGGAGCTTGCCGCGGTGATCGATCGCGCGGTGTCGCTGTGCAGCGGCGAACGGATCGGTCTTGCCCATCTCAAGCTCCCGCGCGCCACGGGATCACCTGCCCCAAGCACGAGCCCGCTGTCCGGCACGTTCGACACGGTGGAGAAGCGGGCGCTCAAGCACGCCCTGACTGCGGCCCACGGCAACAAGAGTGAAGCCGCGCGGCTTTTGGGTCTCAAACGCACGACGTTCCTCGACAAGTTGCGTAGGCACGGCCTGGACGACTCTGGCTCACCCAGCGTCTCGTCGTAGCGCGCATCCCTGCGGTACCCTTTCGCGCATGCGCTTTACGCCATGGGTCGTGTGGGGCTCGATCATCGGGTGCGTTGCTTGCGGGGGAGATGACGTCGTACGCCGCGTCGATGCCGGCGATGACGATGCGGGCAGCTCCGTGTGTCGCGTGGACAATGACTGCAGCGATGGCGTGTTCTGCAATGGCGTCGAGCGGTGCATGCCCGGTCCGGATCGCGCGAGCGACGATGGCTGCGTGCCTGGTGTCGCGCCGCGCTGCGACGATGGGCTCGCATGCACCACCGACACGTGCTCGCACGTCGACAACGACTGCCGCTTCATTCCGATCGACGAAGACGGCGACGGCCATGCCGCGATTGCGTGCGTGACGAGGGATGGCGACGCGCTCGGTGACGATTGCGATGACGCCGACCCCCAGCGCTTTCCGGGCAATCCGGAGACATGCGTGAACGGCACGGAGCGACACGACGAAGACTGCGACGAGACAACGTTCGGGACGCTCGATACCGATGGCGATGGTCTGAGCGACGACGCGTGCTGCAACGGGGATCGTTGCGGCGACGATTGTGACGACACGCGCGCGGACGTCGGTGCGGGGTATCCAGAGATCTGCGACATGATCGACAACGATTGCGACGGCGAGACCGACGTGGAGACGGTCGAAGCCGATTGGTATCCCGATGCGGACGGTGATGGCTTTGGCCGCGATGTGGAGATGCCGCAGCGCAGTTGCGCGCCACTTTCAGGCCGCAGCTTGTTCAATACCGATCTCGACGACGAGAACCCTGCGATCAATCCCGCGGCCACAGAGGTGTGTGACGGTGTCGACAACGATTGCGATGGCGCCATCGACGAGAACGAGGTGTGCATCTGCGGGCGTCCAGGGGCAACGCCATGCGAGTGCACCTCGGGCAGCAAAGACTGCTATGGCGGCTTGATTCCGCGGGACTGCATCGGTGGCCGGTGGGTGACGCAGCAGGCCTGCCGCGGTCGCACCCCGATGTGTGTGCTCGGCGAGTGTCAGTGCGTGGGCGGCGGCACCGCGTGCACCAACGTCACCGATCGCTCTCCACCGTTCGTGATCGCAGCCGCTCCTGGACCGGTGCGTCGGGTGTCGCGTGCTGCGGCGGTGTCGATTCTCTTGAGCGAGCCTCCAGCACCCGTGAGCGTCAACGACACGACGTTCCAGCTCCTGTTCGACGGACAGCCTGTGCTCGGCACGTTCGCGATCGAGGGCGAGCTCTTGATCTTGTCTCCAGCGGAGGAGCTTGCTCCCGGCGGCGTGCACACCGTGGTGCTGCAGGGGATCACGGACGCGGCTGGCAACGTGCTCAGCGAGACCTACAGCTTCCAGTTCACGACGCTACCGTTGCCCTATCCGCGCGAGGTCATCGGTGACAATCCAGCACGTCGCTTCACCGGACCGGTTCATCTCGACACCAACACGGCCGGAGAAACGATCGCGGCGGCGCACTACGACGCGCCCAGTGGCGGGGTGATCACACCGCATGTCGAGGTGTTCGCGCGCAGCAGTGATGGCCAATGGACGACGCGCGATCTCACGTCGTTGGACCAGCTTTACGTGCCGTACGTCGGGATCGGTGAGAACGGCACGCACTACGCGCTGACCTCGGGCGATCTCAATGTGATCTCCTACTTCCGCGGTCCGAACGACAGCACGTGGACGGAGCAAATCATTGGGACCGCGGTTCAACGCGCCATGACGATCGGCGGCGATGAGATGTGTGTGGTGAGCAATCTGGATGGGATGACCTTTCATCTACCGTCGCCTAGCGGTGGCTTCGACGACTACTTCTCCTCGGGTGGTGGCAACGCGACCGGCTTGGCTGCGGCGGGCAACGCGAGCCGGCGCTATGCGGCGATCTCGGTGAGCGATGGGGCCGAGGTGTTCTACTGGGGGGCACCGCTCGGGGCGATCGAACGCCATTCGTATTCGATCGGCGCGCCGGGCAACCAGCCGGACATTGCGATGAACAGCGCGGGCCGTGCGGTGGCCACGTGGTTGGAGCCCAGGGGGCGCGTGGGCTCCACCGGTTCGCCGCCGCCAACGCAGCTGCTGGCGTTCGTCGATGAAACGTCGGCGTCGTCGTCGGCGATCGAGCTCGCCACCGGCGGTACCCATGCGCGTCCGGTTGTGCTGTGGCTTTCCGATGGCGCCGTGCTCGCGATTCGTCTGGATGACCATCGCGTGGTCGTGCAGCGGATCGAAGCAAACGGAGCGCTCGGACCAGCGTTCGCGCTTGGCGAAGATGTGGGTGGCTCGGTGGATGGCGACGTTCGCGCGGTGGCCACGAGCAACGGCGATGCGCTCGTGGTGTGGTCCAACGGCGCGTCGCTTGCTGGACCAGGGCGCGCGCTGCTGATGGCGCGCTACGTCGATGGCGCCTTCGGTCCGACCGAGATCATCGCCGACACCGGTGTGGACGGCAGCCTACAGGCGGCGCCGTTGCCCGGTGGCCGCGTCTTGGTGGTGTGGTCGCAAGGTGGCACTGCAATCTCTGGCGCTGGCGTCGTCTTGCCGTAGCGCGGCGTACGTCAGCGCGTGCTGCAACGACGTCCAGTGGACGCATCCTACATTCGCGCCTCGTGATCGAGCAGTTACGCTGCCCGGCATGCGATTGACTTGGTGGGCGTGGCTGTCCTTGTGTCTGGTGTGCGCGGCGTGTGGCGATGACGTGACCAGACGTCGCGTCGATGCGGGGGATGAAGACGCTGGAGATGGCGTCTGCATCCGCGACAGCGATTGCGACGACGGCGTGTTCTGCAATGGCCTCGAACGCTGTGCACCCACCCGCGCGGGCGTCGGTCCCGATGGCTGTGTGGGCGGTGCGGTCCCGCGTTGCAGCGATGGGCTCAGCTGCACCACCGACACCTGCTCGCACGTGGCGAATGCGTGCCGCTTCGTTCCAATCGATGCCGACGGTGACGGCCATGCGCCGCTGAATTGCGTGACGGCTGAAGGCGAAGCACTGGGCGACGATTGCGACGACAATGATGCCAATCGGTTCCCAAGCAACCCCGAGACCTGCAGTGTCGCGACCGAAGCGCACGACGAAGACTGCGATCCGAGCACGGTCGGAACGCGCGATGCCGACGGGGACATCGCCGTCGACAGCGCGTGCTGCAACGGCGACCGATGTGGAGAAGACTGTGCCGACGACAACCCGCGTCGCGGCTCGGACTATCCGGAAGTCTGCGATGAGGTCGACAACGATTGCGACGAGCGTGTCGACGAGGATGCGATCGAGCGCGCTTGGTATCCGGACATGGATGGCGATGGCTTCGGCAACCCGAGCGGCGTCGCACAAGACAGCTGCACGCCGGTGCCTGGACACAGCCTGTTCGGCACCGACTGCGACGACACGGCGGCGCGGCTCAACCCGGCCGCGATGGAGATTTGCGACGGCTCCGACAACGACTGCGACCTTGCGGTCGACGAGAACAACGTGTGCTCTTGTGGAGTGCCCGGCGCCGACCCGTGCGAGTGCACCGCGGGCGCAGTCGAATGTCTGGGCGATCTGATCCCGCGCACATGCGTCAGCGGCTTCTGGGTCGCGGGGCGCTCGTGCAGTGGGCTCACACCGGTGTGCTTGAGCGGTCGCTGCGTCTGCGCGGGTGGCGGGACCAGCTGCACCAACGTGGTCGATCGGTCGCCACCGTTCATCTTGGCCACCGCCCCAGGGGCCGACGCGCTCCACATACCCACAGCCTCTGCAGTGGTCGCGGTGTTGAGCGAGCCGCCCGCGGGTGCGTCCGTCAACAGCGATACGTTCCGCGTATTCGACGACAACGACGTGGCTGTGCCGGGCGATCGCACAGTCGACGGTCACCTGATCTCGTTCACGCCTTCTGCGCCGCTGCTGCCTGGCCACATCTACAACGTGGTGATCGAGGACATTCGCGATCGTGCGGGCAACGGCATGCGCGCAACCACGTCATGGCGCTTCGCGACCGAGCTCGGCGACTACCCGCGCGAGGTGTTGTTCCAGTTGTCCCCGAGCTTGCTCGGCGGATACGGCTCGCCGGTCATGCGTGTGTCACCGACCGGCGAAGCCACGCTCTGGTTCGACGCGTCGTATACCGATCCCCCTGACGCTTTTTACCGCGGCTCGCGGGTCTACCAGCGCGCTGAAGGCGGCGTCTGGACAGACACCGCATGGCCGAGTGCGGACCTGACTCCACCACCGCTTGCGATCGGCGCAGGTGGCTTGACGGCGGCGCTTCTGCCCGGCGCAGGCTCGTCGGACCTGCTGGGGCGCGGGGCGACCGACACCGCGTGGAACGTGCAGCCGACCGAGTACTCGGCGCCTGCTGCGATCACGGTCGCGGGCGACTCGGTTCTGATGGTTGCGTTCGCCGCCAACGGCTCCCTCCCCTCGATGGAGGTCGCGGTTGCGAGTGGGTTGGGCGCTCCAGTACCCGACCCGCTTCCGCTTCGCGTCGGCGCGGCGACCGAAGTCGCCATTGCGGCGTTGGATGCGAGCACGATCGCTGTGCTCCTGCTGGATCCACAGGAAGTCACGGCGGCGTACTACGCAGACGGAACCTGGAACAAGCGGACGGTGGGAGCGGTCGCGCCCAGCTCACCGAGCATCGCCATGCGCGCCGACGGAACGGCCGTCCTCTCGTGGCTCCACAACGAGGAGGTTGAAGTGGCACCGGGCGGCCCTTGGTTGCTCGGCCCCATGCAACAAGTTGCGTTCTTCGATGCACAGAGCAGCGCGCTGACACCGATCTCCATGCTGACGACAAACACGCACTCCGCGCCGCAAGTCGCGTGGCTCGATGGCACCACGGTGATCGCATCGCACTCGGAGCCACGGCCGATCGCGAACATCGTCTCCACGAACAACGCGATCGTGTCTCGTCTCAACCCGCAGGGCAGGCTTGGCGGCACACCATCGACACCTATGGATCTGGCGGTCTTGCCCAACGGCGACGCCATCGCCACGTGGATCCACTCGGTCTCGTTCTTTGGGCCTTCGACGCTGGTTGTCGCGCGCTACGTAAACGGCGTGTGGCTACCGGTCGAGGCGATCGCGGAATCACCATCCGGTGCAAGCCCACAGATCGAAGCGTTGCCTGACAACACCGCGCTGCTGACTTGGGGCGAGGTGAGCCCCAGTCGTGGCGTTGCGATCGTGATTCGTTGAGCGAGAGGCAAGGAATGAGCAAGTCATATGCGTTGCGGTTGGTCGTGGTGTGCTTCGGATTGATTGCGTGCGGTGACGATGATGGGCGCGCCCGCTTGGACGGTGGTGGTGGCGACGACGCGGGTGGTGGTGCGACCTGCCGCGACGACAGCGACTGCAACGATGGCGTGTTCTGCAATGGCGTCGAGCGTTGTCTGCCGAGTCACGACGATGCCAATGACAACGGTTGCGTCCCGGGCATCGTGCCGATGTGCAACGACGGCTTGGACTGCACCGATGACATTTGCTCGCACGCGAGCAATGGTTGCCGCTTCGTGGCGATCGATGCCGATGGTGATGGTCATGCTGCGGCGAGCTGCATGACGCTGGATGGCGAGGTGCTCGGCGACGACTGCGACGACGCCGATGCGCAGGCGTTTCCTGGCAATCCGGAGACGTGCGTGACCGGCACCGAGGATCGTGACGAAGACTGCGATCCGACCACGATCGGTCAGCGCGATCTCGACGGCGACATCGCGATCGATGCCGCGTGCTGCAACGGTGCGCGCTGTGGCGACGACTGCGACGACAACGATCCACGCAAGGGCCCCGACTACCCAGAGATCTGCGACGAGATCGACAACGACTGCGACAACCGAATCGACGTGGAGACGATTCAAGCGCTCTGGTACCCGGATGCGGACGGCGACGGTTTCGGACGCCCGGATGACAATCCCACCGAGAGCTGCGCGCCGGTGCCAGGCCACAGCCTGTTCGACACCGATCTGGACGACACGCGCGCGTCGATCAATCCCGCGGCGAACGAGATCTGCGACACGCTCGACAACGATTGCGACGGCCTGGTCGACGAGGACGACGTCTGTGTTTGCGGCACGCCGGGCGCCACACCGTGTGAATGCACAGCGGGAACGCTCGATTGTCTTGGCGATCTGATTCCGCGCACCTGTGTCAGCGGCCACTGGATCACCAGCGCAGCGTGCAGCGGTCTCAAGCCGTACTGCGTGTTCGGGCGCTGCGTGTGTCCCGATGGTAGCGACAGCTGCACCGCCGTGCCCGATCGATCGCCGCCGTTCATCGTGGCGAGCGCTCCGGCGCCAGATGCGATCCGGATCTCGACCGCGGGTGTAGTGTCGATCGTGCTCAGCGAGCCACCCGCCCACGCCACGATCAACGAGGACAACTTTCGCTTGATCGACGGTGCTGGCAACGACGTTCCTGCGACGCGCACGGTCGACGGCTCGCTCGTGATGCTGACACCGGAAGCGACGTTGCGACCGGGCCACTTCTACCGAATCGTGTTCGAGAACGTGACCGATCGTGTGGGCAACGCCATGCGCATCTCCCACGCTTGGCAGTTCACAACCGCGGTCGTAGATCGACAACCCATCTCGCTATGCGCCGAGCCCGGCTACGACTTCACGCTGCGCAGTCTTGCCGTCGGATCGGGCGGTCACGCAGCGATCTCCGGTGAGTGCGCGCGCACCGGCGGTCAGGTCCCCGTGCAAAAGGCCGTGGTCTATCGCTTCGAGGCGAACGCGTGGGTCAGCACTGGTTGGTTGGCACCGACATCCGCCAACGGTCCGACCATCGGCATCGGCGTGGACGGCACGCTCGCGGCGGTTACGATCGGTCAGCCGCCAGTGCTGGACACGCTGGCGCTGGGTCAAGCGGGGTGGGGAGACACCATGACCTCGGTGGGCATCACCGTGGCGCGGGCGCTTGCGATCGGCGGGGATCGACACGTCCTGGTGAGCGGAGACATCAATGGCGTCGCGGTTACGGTCGGTCCGCTCGGAGACACGCCGACCAACATCGCGACGTCCGCGATTCCTGCTGCGGCCACCTATGCCGTGGCGACCAACGCGCGCGGTGACGTGGCGCTGATCGCGCTAGACAGCGACGGCATCACGCTTGCTCACTGGAATGGAGCAGCGTGGCTTGCACGCACGTTCGCCGAAGTGGGTGCCGCGGAGCCACGCGTGCGCATCGCAGAAGATGGTAAGGCGGTGGCGAGCTGGCTCCACGAGGAGATGCGTCAAGTCAGCGATACGCTCGCGCCGTTCGACGTGCAGCACGCCGCGCGCTTCGACGCCGACGCGATCGACGACTTCGTGACGGCACAGGCGCCGCTGACGGCATCACATCAGATCTTGACCGACGTGGTGTGGCTCACGGACGCAAGCGCGCTGTTGACGCGCAGCGACCAGAACGTGAACGCGCAGCGTTTGAGCATCGACGGCACATTGTCCCCGTCGGTGAATTTGGAAGGTCCCATCGGCGGCACGCGTTGGGGACATGTGGACGTGGCCGCGCTTCCGAACGGCAACGCGATCGTGGTCTGGCCCCACGGCAACTCTGCCTTCGGCGATCAGGTGATCGTGGCGGCGCGCTTCACTGATGGTGCGTGGCAACCGGTCGAGTGTCTGATCGACGCCATGTACGCCAGCAGTCCCCAGATCGAAGCGCTGCCCGACGGCCGCGTGATCATGGCCTGGAAAGAGGGCACCGGCGGCCGCTCGATGATCTTGGAGTAGGGGCGGGTCTCGTGTCCGCCCGATCCAGGCACCGCATCTGTCTGGTGTCTGTCTGTGACTGCGAATGTTTCTCCGCTTGCTACTGCGCGGCTGCGACTTCGGCTTGCGGGGGAATGCTGGCAGTCGGTGACGAGCCCTTGGGCTTGCCGCGGAAGATCCGCTTGGTGAATTCGCGCAGGTCGTCGAACAGCGAGTAGGCGACCGGCACGGCGAGCAAGGTGAGCAAGAGCGAGAGTACCTGGCCACCGACCACGACACCCGCGGTCGCACGGTTGAAGCCGGCACCGATGCCTTGCGACGTCACCAGCGGGATCATGCCGGCGACGAAGGCGAACGTGGTCATCAGGATCGGGCGCAGACGATCTTGGTTGGCTTGCAGGATCGCTTGCAGCCGCGGCATGCCGTGCTCGCGCAGCTGGTTGGTGCGATCGATCTGCAAGATCGCGTTCTTCTTCACGACGCCGAACAACACGAAGATGCCGAGGAACGAGTA
>JACZCZ010199695.1_pt1 | contig 26497 bp, 28 predicted proteins | sample 8641811 | NCBI WGS metagenome assembly JACZCZ01 (sample SAMN15324610, study PRJNA640507) | soil metagenome | isolation source: intercropping peanut in the first line | place: China: Luxin town, Laibin City, Guangxi Province | collected 2019-07-25 | depth 10cm m | reverse complement strand
GAGGGGGGCGGGGGCGGCAGGCAGCGGTGAGCTTGCGCGAGCCCGCCGCCCTCGGCCTGCGTGCGCTTGCCGAAGACCCCGCCGGCTCCGGCTGGCCGCTCACCGCCACCAACCCTGACGGTGCGCCCGCCGAACTCGTCGGTTTGTCGACAGACATGGGCCTGACCATCGACCCGCAGACCGGGATACCGATCTCCGGCCGTCGCGCTTCCGTGGCGATCACGATGCGCTCACTCGAAGAACACGGGCTCGAAGTTCCGCGTGGCGTCGCTGATTCGTCGCGCAAGCCGTGGCGGATCACGTTCGCCGACATCCAAGGCAAGTCGCGCGAGTACAAGGTCGCAGACGCCATGCCGGACTACGCGATCGGCAACGTGGTCTGCATCCTTGAGATCTACAAGCCATGACCATCTCCGCGCTGATCACGACACGTGACTCGGCGGAGATCGTACGCGATCAAATCGCTGCAATCCTCGCTGCCGAGACGACGTCGCAGCAGGCACTCGCCACTACCGCATCCGAGGATCCACGCCTCTGGGCGTTCCGGGTGTTCATCAACCGCGCGATGCCATGGTCGGAGTTCGTCGACCCAGGTGACAACGACGAGCTCGACCAAACGCCGCTCGTCAACGTGGCGTTCGACAGTGAGACCTTCGACAAGGGCGCTGGCAACACGGTCGAGTGGCAACAGGGCGACGCCACGTTCCACATCGATTGCTACGCCTACGGCGTGTCGGCGGACGTTCCCGACGGCGGTCACACCGCTGGTGACCAGTCTGCCGCGGGGAACGTGCATCGCGTCGCGCGTCTCGTGCGCAAGATCCTGATGGCCTCCGAGTACGAGGATCTCGTGCTCCCAGCCGTGGTTGGGCGCAGATGGATCGCGTCCGTCAGCGTGTTTCAACCGACCGTGGATGACGTGCCCGTGCAGAACGTTCTTGCCGCGCGCATCACGTTCGAAGTGCTGCTCGGTGAACTGACGCCGCAATACGAAGGTGTCCCGCTCGAACTCGTCGCAGCGCGCATCACGCGCGACGGCAGCGGCGAAGTCATCGAAGCGCACTTCCCGCAGACGACCGACAGCTAGTTCGCGCCAACCCGATTTGCTGACCCACGCGCAGTGCACTCCCGCGCGCGCGAGGGCCTCGCTCACTTCAACCGCCGCGCTGCGGCGCAGGAGACAACATGCCGATCGACGCAACCGCTCGCGCCCGTGCAGTGGGCATTGACGCCCAGTACCAGGACCTTCGCAACGGCGGCGGCGGCAACTTGCCGCAGCGCATCTTCGTGCTCGCGCAGGGCAATGCAGACGCGACGTACAGTAGCGTGAAGTTCCGAGCGCTGAGCGCCAAGCAGGTCGCCGCGACGAAGGGCGCTGGCTACGGCTCGCCAGCGCATTTGGTCGCTCGTGAGCTCTTCCCTGACAACGGCGACGGCGTTGGCACGGTCCCCGTCACGATGGTGCTGCTGCAGCAGGGCTACGATTCTTCGCCAGCCACAGGCTCGATTACGCCGGCAGGATCGCAGACCCAAGCGGCCGAGTACCGGGTGATCGTCAACGGGATCAAGTCGGCCAAGTTCGTTGTCGACGCGGCGGAGTCCGTCGCATCGCGCTGCGACAAGATCGTCGCGGCCATCAACGCGGTGCTCGAGATGCCGGTGATCGCGACCGACAACACGACCAACGTCGGGATCGCGTCGAAGTGGAATGGCGCATCCGCGAACGACATCGTCGTCGAGGTCGAAGGCACGTTGTACGGCGGGACGTTTGCGGTGGTGCAGCCGTCGGGCGGCTTGGTGAATCCAAGCGCGGACGAAATCACCGAAGCGCTCGAGCAGATCGGCAACGTCTGGGAGACTCTGGTGATCAACGCGCTCAACATCTCGGACACCGACGTGTTGGCTGCGATCAACGAGGTGGGCGAGGGGCGTTGGGGCGTGCTTGTGCACAAGCCTTTCGTTTGCTTCACCGGCAACACCGAGGCAGACGCCACCACCGCTACGACGGTGACGGCCGCGCGCAGCACCGATCGCATCAACTGCCAGCTCGTGGCGCCCGGCTCGCCGAACCTCCCGTGCGTGGTGGCCGCGCGTCAGGTCGCGCGCATCGCGGTCATGGCGAACAACAACCCGCCGACCGACTACGCGGGTTTGAAGGCCAACCGTCTGACGCCCGGCACCGACGGCCAGCAATGGGACTACCCGACGAAGGACTTCGCTGTGAAGGCGGGAAGCTCGACGGTCGACGTCGTCGCGGGTGTGATCGAGATGTCGGACACGGTGACGATGGCGTCCGCGGAAGATGACGCGCTGCCGCCGTACCGCTTCGTCTGCGACATCATCAAGGTGATGAACCTGGTCTACCGGCTCGACGTGATCTTCGGGTCCGACGACTGGAAGGGCAAAGTGCTCATTCCAGACAACCAGGTCACCACGAACCCGAACGCGCGCAAGCCGAAGGCAGCAAAGGCAGCGTATGCGGGCATGATCGACCAAGCCGCACTCGACGCGATCATCTCCGACCCGGAGTTCGCGAAGAAGAACACCACGGCGTCCATCGATACCGACAACCCGCGGCGCATCAACGTGCAGGGCACCGTCAAGATCTCGGGCAACACCGGCATCGTCGATGTCGGCATCAACTGGGGTTTCCACCTCGGCACCGCGCCGGTCGCCGCGTAGCCCAACAACCAACGCGAGCTGACGTAGCGAGCCGCGCGCCACCGCGCAGCGGCGTCGTCGACGTGCGCCCGCTCCACGGAGGGAATGAACATGACAGTCGCGGGCAGCCTCAGGGCCATGAGCATCAAGGGTCGCGAATTCAGCGCGGCCGGGGACGCAGACCTCGCGCGGAAGCTCGGTGGTCTCGAGAACGAGGTGCAGCCGAACGGCGATGGCACCGCGCGCATCATTCAGGTCGTGGTGCCTTGGAAGGTCGGCGGGATCACGCTGACCATTCGCGATGACCGTGAGGACCAAGAGTACCTTCAGGAAATCGCGAACAGCGGACAAGAGGTCGACATCACCTTCACGTTCCGCAACAACGTGACCTACCAGTCCAAGGGCACGATCGTCGGCGAGATCAACTTCCAGTCGATGGCTGGCACCGCTGGCATCGAGTGCTCTGGCGGCGGGGTGATGTCGAAGCAATGACATCGATGGCCGCGCTGGCCTCCATCCCCGAGCGCGAGTCATTCCTGCCGCGGGTGCTGCCGGCGCTCCGCGCGCAGGTCGACGTGCTTTGCGTCTACCTCAACGGGTACGACCACGTGCCGAAGGTGGTGCGCGAGCTCGCGGATGACGTCGTGCACAGCGCGACGAACGATGGAGCGGAACGCAAGCTGCACTGGGCCACAGCGCATGACGGTCTGTACCTGTCGTGTGATGACGACCTGCTGTACCCGGCCGACTACGTGCAACGCATGCGCGCGCACGTGGAGGCCTGGGGCGGCGACGTCATCTGCACCGCGCACGGACGGTCGTACGAGGGCACACCAGACTCTGTGCACGACGTGCATCCCGGCTCGATCGGTACGTTCATGCAGACCGTCGCCGACGGGTATCTGATCAACCACGGCGGGACCGGCGTGATGGCGTGGGACGCCTCGCGCGTGAAGGTTCCCAGCGGTGCTGATGCGTGGCCGGTGCGGAACATGGCGGATATGCAACTCGCCATTTGGGCGCAGCGGAACGCCGTACCGATGTTCCTCGTGCCGCATGCTGCGACCTGGATCGTCAACCTGGGCGGCAACGACCCGCGGAGCATCTGGAGAACGTCGATGCGGGAACAGCACGCGGCGCGCGGTCGCATGCTGAAAACCCACGTCTGGTACCGGTGGGAAGAGGCGGCATGATCGAGACATTCCGACGTGTGCTGGTCCTGTCACCACACCCCGATGACGCGGAGCTCGGCGCCGCCGGCACCATCGCTCGACTGTCGCTCGCTGGCGCGGATGTGCGCATCGTCCGGTTCAGCAAGTGCGCTGCGTCTCTCGGTGAAGCCGACTCAAAGAGGCTCGTCGACGAGGGCGGCGAATCAGCGCTGGTGCTCGGTGCGTCGTGGGAGATGTTCGATTTCCCCGTCCGGCAGTTTGCGACGTGCCGGCAAGAGATCCTCGATCAGCTGATCAGGGAGCGCGGCGAGTTCGCCCCCGATCTCGTCATGGTCCACGCCACCGGCGACATTCACCAGGACCACGAAGTGGTTCGCGCCGAGTGCCTGCGAGCGTTTCGCGGCATCACGGTCGTGGGGTATGAGCTGCCGTGGAGCAACCAGTTGTTCGTGCCAACGCTGCACGTGAAACTCAGCGAGGCATGCGTTGACCGAAAGTGCGCAGCGATTGCCTGCTACGCCACGCAGAAACATCGTCCGTACCTCAACGAAGACGTGACCCGTGGGCTCTTGCGTGTGCGCGGCTTGCAGTGCGGCGCCACGTACGCCGAAGCGTTTGAAGTGCTTCGGGCCGTTGCGTGATGGTCACCGCGTCAGACGTCATCGAGCTGCTCAGCGGCTTGGGTCTCTCTCCGGTCATCCGCGCTTCGCGAAACATTGAGGACTGTTGCTTCGACCACATCGAGCGTCCGGCCGACGCGCGTGCCCTTGCGTGCTCGTGGCTAAGGCCTGACCGCGCCGTGCGCGACTGGCGCGGGTCTGTGCTGATTGGATCCGCGTCCGACCTGGATGTGGAAGTGCTCGTGAGGTCCGACCCGTGGGCCATCATCACAGTGGAGCAACCGCGCCTGGCGATGCTTCGCATCCTGCAGACCTGGTTCGCCAACATCGCTCCGCGAATCATCGTCCACCCGACGGCGCGCATTCACCCAAGCGTTGTCATCGGCGCATCGGACGCCGGCTACGTCTGGACCGGTGAGCGCTACGAGAAGTTCCCTCACGTGGGCGGTGTCGTCATCGGTCCGCACGTCGAGATCGATCCACTCACCGTGGTGAGCCGCGCTGCCATTGGCGACACGATCATCGGCGAGGGCACCAAGATTGGACCGCAGGTCACTGTTGGTCACGGTGCACACATCGGAAAGCACTGCGTGCTCGTGTCTCAGGTGTGCATCACAGGGTCCGCGGAGCTCGGTGACCGAGTCATGTGTTGGGCGCAATCAATGGTGGGCGGCGTGCGCGTCGGTGACCGTGCTGTCATCGGCGCCGGCGCAGTCGTCTTGGCGGACGTTCCGCCCGGTGAGACGTGGGCGGGTGTTCCAGCCAGGGAGATCCGGAGCGCACGTGGGAGCTGAGCAAGCCGCGGACTTCTACGACTGCGCCTACCGTGACGAGAAGTACCGCGTCGACGCGTCCGAGAATCCATGGGCACAGCTGCACCTTTGGGCGCTGAGCCGCATCGGCAGCGAGATGGTGGTCGACCTCGGATGCGGCGTCGGCTGGCTGGCGCAACTGCTCGACCAGCGCGGGCACTCTCCCGGTCAGTACCTGGGCGTCGACTTCAGCGCTGAAGCGATTTCGCAAGCGCGTTCCCGTGTGCCGGGGTTTCGGTTCATCCAAGGCGATGTGCTCGCGCAAGCCCGGCGCATCACAGGTGTCTTCGAAGGCGCCACCGTCGTCGCGTGCGAGGTGCTCGAGCACATCACGCACGATCTTCCGGTTCTGCGATCCCTGCCCGTTGGCACCCGCGTGGTTGCCACCGTGCCAAGTCACGACAGCGCGGGGCACGTGCGGCACTTTGAAACGATGGCGATCGTCGCAAAGCGATACGAACACGCGCTGCACCTACAGAGCATCGAGCGCCTCGGCCGCTGCTACGGGTTCGTCGGTGTTCGCGTAGCAACCAAGGGGTAGTCGGATGCGGCTTGGTGTTGTGGTGGCGCTGTGGGGTCGCGAGGACCTCGCCCGTTTGAGCCTCACCCGATACATGCGCGCTGCGCGAGGCCTCGACATGGCACTCGTCGCAGTCACCGACGAAGAGCGCAATGGAGCCATGGCGCGTGCGCTGGGCTACGACGTGGTGGAGGCGCCGAACTTCCCGGTATCCAACAAGCACAACGCCGGTGCCCGCCGGCTTCGCGATCACAACGTCGATGCCATCGTCGTGCTCGGCTCGGACGACTGGGTATGCGACCGGTTCTTCGCGAATTGGATGGCGGAGCTTGAGCACGTGCCGGTGGTCGGCATCTCCGACGACTACTTGGTGTGCACCTACCAAGCTGCCGCGTGTCATTGGACCGGATACACCAATCACCGGATTGGTGAATCGATTGGCGTCGGCCGCGCTCTGCGACGCGATGTTCTTGATCGCCTTGATTGGCTGCCGTGGGAGTCGGGCAAGGACAAGGGCCTCGACGCAACGATGACGGGCCGGTTGAAAGCGATCGGCTACTCGACAGCAGGCCGCGCGCAAGCGGATCTCGGTGTGCGTGTCGTCGGATTCAAGAGCGGCGCCGAGCTCACCGCCTACGAGAGACTGTCGCGCCACGGCACTCGGCAGGTGCCTCGTGAGGAAGCGCTTGCCCCATTCCCTCGCGATGAGCGCGACGCGCTCGCAAGACTCTGCACGTACCCCGTGCGCAAGAAAGGTCACCACTGATGAGCAAAGTCGATCAGACCGTCGCCGAGACTGAATTCGCACGGCTATGCAAGTTGCGCCGTGTGAACCTCGACAAGATGACCGACGACGAGAACAAGTCGTTCGTCGAGATCCGCGACACGCTGGTGCAGCTCATCGTCGAAGGCCGGATGGCCGTCGACGAAAAGGGAGGCGTGACGCTGACGGTCTACACCGACGGCGCCGCCGAGACGATCGTGTTCAAGCGCCTCACCGCGCGCGCGCTCATGACGGGCCCGCGTGCGGACGGCAAACCGAAGGACGACGTTGAGCGTCAGAACTCTGCGCTCGCCGAGCTCACCGGTCGCTCACCTGGTTTCATCAGCAATATGGACTTCGCTGATTGGACCGTCTGCGGATTGGTGCTCAAGCTTTTTTTGGCTTCGAAGTCGTAGACACGCTGGTTCGTGGCGGTGCCGACGTCGTGCTCGATCGCGACGACGAAGACCGCGCGACGCACACAGCGTTCAACGTCTACCCCGAGATGCTTCGGCAGGTGTGCCGCGACTACGCGACGCTGCCGCCACTACGAACGATGTCCATCGAGGAAGTCATCTTCTTCTACGACGGACTCCGGCCTGAACTGAAACGCGCAACGAAACCGAAGTGAGGGCAACGTGTCCAACCGGTTCTCGATCAAGGCCGTCTTCGACGCGGTGGACAACGTCACCGCGCCCATTGCGAAGATTCAGGCCCGGCTCGCTGTCTTCGGCGCGAGCGCATCGAAGAGCCTGAAGTCGATCGACAACGTCACGAGCGGTTGGCTCGGCGGCATCAAGAACGTGAGCGTCGGCGTGGCAACCGCTGCCGTCACGGCAGGTGTGGCGCTGACTGCGTTGGCGCAGCCCGGCATGGCGTTCGAGCAGCAGATTGCAGACCTTGGCGCGACGTCGTTGCAGACGCGCGATCAGATTGCCGACCTTGAGAACGAGGCGTTGCGGCTCGGCGCTGCGACGCAGTTCAGCGCGACCGAAGTCGCGGCCGCCATGACCGAGATGTCAAAGGCTGGCTTCGACAACCAGCAGATCATGGATGGCATTGCCGGCATGGTCTACGCGGCGAGCGCTGCCGGCGAAGACCTGGCGACGACGACCGAGAACGTGTCGTCGGTCATGAAGGGCATGGGCTTGGAGACTTCCGAGTCGGCGCGCGTGGCGGACGTGCTCGCGCTGGCGAGCGTGCGCACCAACAGCTCGATCGGATCACTCGCGGAGTCGATGTCCAAGGTGTCGTCCACTGCGCGCCAGTTGAGCGTGCCGCTCGAAGACACGGTCGCAATGGTCGCGCTGTTGCAGGACGTTGGGCTGGACGCCTCGGAAGCGGGCTCCGCCACGGCAACGATGCTGACGATGCTGTCGAAGCCGACCGATGCGGTGGCTGCGAAGATGAAGAAACTCGGCGTGTCCTTCAAGGACTCGGCGGGCAACATGCTGTCGCCAGTCGACGTGCTCGGCCAACTCGTGAAGGCGGGCGAGAAGGCCGGCGGCAACATGGATCAGGTGGCGTTCTTCGCCGACCTCGTGGGGCTCCGCGGTCAGAAGGCGGCGGTGAACCTCAAGGACTTGTTCCAAGAGGGCAAGTTCACCGAGCTGACGGAAGAGCTCGGGAAGGCGGCGGGAACCGCAGAGAAGATGGCCGGCTACCGCATGGACACGTTCAGCGGTGACCTCGACGTCCTCCTCGAGAACGTGAAGGGTCTTCAGATCGAGTTGTTCGGTCTGTCGAGCGGTCCATTGCGCGAAGTTGCGCAGGGGATGGCCAAGTGGATCGACGCGAACAAGGGAATGATCGTCGATGGCATCGTGGACTTCGTGAAGACGTTGGCAACGAACCTGCCCACCATCGCGAAGTGGGCCGAGCGGGTCGCGAAGTTCGTCGGGGTTTGGGGCGTTGTCGCACTCGGCATCAAGGCGGCAACGGTTGCGATGGCCGCCTTCAATGCGGTGGTCGCGCTGAATCCCATTGGGCTTATCGTCCTTGGAATCACCGCCGCCCTCGCGCTGATTGTCGCGTTCTGGCCTGAGATCAGCGCGTTCTTCGCCGGTATCGCTGCGGGCGCCGAAGAGATCGGCGAATGGATCGTGCAGGTCTTCGATGCCGCGATGTTCGAGCTCAGCGCCATCGTGAGTTCGGTGGTCGACGTGCTCAACGCCTACTGGGTGATGGCCGTCGAGTTCTGGAAGGGCGTGTGGTCGTCGATCGGGCCGTTCTTCACTGCGGTGTGGGACGGCGTTGTGGCTGGCGTCACGTGGGCATTCGACACGGTCGCAAGCCTGGCGATGGTTGTCGTCGAAGCCGTGATCGCGAACTTCGCTCCGTTGATCGCGTTCTGGTCGCTGCTGTGGGACGGATTCAAGATCGCCGCGCAGTTCGCCTTTGATGGCGTGGTCGCGGCTGCGACGTTGGTTGTCGACGGGATCCAACTGGCCTTCGGCAAGCTGACCGAGTTCTTCACGACGTTGTGGGGCGGCGTCAAGGATCTGTTCTGGACCATCGTTGGTCCGATCGTCGACACGGTGGGTGGCATGCTGGGAACGGTTGCCTCTGTCGCAGCGGGTGACGTTCCAGGGCTTGGCGGAGCTGCGGCAGTCGCTGCGCCCGTTGCCGACCCAGGCGCGCCGCAGATGGTGTCGCCGCAGGAACGGTTCGCGCAGTCGGTGAGCGAGACGACGACGACCACGAGCGCTGAGGTCACCATTCGTGATGAGACCGGTCGCGCTGCAATCACCAAGCCGCCCCGGCGTGGGACGATCGGGATGACGCTCGCGCCGAGCGGAGCTCTGTAGTGGCTGGCAATCAACCCGTCGCAGACGCGCTGGCGGGCGACGTCTCGCTGCCCGGCCGCACGTGGCGGGACCGCGTGCGCCCCGCTTCGTGGAAGTCACCGAGCGGGCTCGCGTTCACGTTCCACTACGAAGCGGTGTCGCGCGAGACGCCGTTGCGCGGGACCATCTTCGATTTCGCCGACGTCGATGGCGGGTATGTCCAACGCCTCGGCTTTGGATCCCGGCGCTACCCGATGGTCTGCTACTTCACCGGCGACCATCACGACCGCAACGCCACGGCCTTCGAGAAGTCGCTGCTCGAGCCCGGGATCGGGAGACTCACGCACCCCTACGGCACGTTTGATGCGGTGCCCTTCGGGACGCTGGGGCGGCGCAATGAAATGGTCCGCGAGGCGAACCAGAGCGTCGTCGAAGTGGAGTTCTTCACCACCATCGGTTCGCTCTACCCAAGCGGTCAGGGCGACCCGCGCAATGAGGTGCTCGATTCGCTGGCGACGTTCCAGGAACAGACGGCTGCGCAATTCGCGGAGTCGGCACGCGTCACAACCACCATCGCCAAAGCCAATACGCGCAACGACTTCCACGGTCTGCTGCAGAAGGTCGACGGTGCACTGAAGAGCGTCGCGCGCGCGACCGCATCGGTTGATCGTGAGTTCCGCGCCCAGATGCGGAACGTCGACTTTGGTCTCGACGTTCTGGTCGACACACCGATCGACCTCGTGATGCAGGTCGCAGCGCTGATCGAACTGCCGGCCACAGCGGCATCGGAGATCATCGACCGGCTCGCAGGTTACGCGCGCTTGGCGGCCAGCGTGTTCGCGACATCGTCCGCGCCATCAAGCGGTGCGATCAACAGCGAGAACCTGCCGAGCCTGCGTCTTCGACAACGCAACACCCTTCACGCTTCCGATGCCGTCGCGATGTGCGCTGTCGCCGGCAGCGTACGGTCCGTGGTCGAGACGCAGTTCCGCACGCGACAAGCCGCACTACGCGCAGCGGAATCCGTGCTGCTGCAACTCGATGACGCTGTGGTGTGGCGTGACCGCGAGTTCGAAGCGCTCGAAGAAATCGACACGGGTGGTTCCTACCAGGCGCTGCAGCAATCGGTCGCGTTGGTGGCCGGTTACCTGGTGCAGATCAGTTTCACGCTGCAGCCAGAACGTCGCATCAAGCTGGACCGTGCGCGCACGATCATCGATCTCGCTGCCGAGCTCTTCGGCGATGTGTCCAATGAACGCCTCGACTTCCTGATCGCTGCTAACAACCTGAGCGGGTCCGAAATCCTCGAGCTGCCGGTCGGCAAGATCATTGTCTACTACTGATGCGCAATCCATTCGCCGCGCCACCCGTCGACCCCGACGAAGTGACCATGCGGATCAATGGCAAGAAGTGGCGCTTCTTCGATGACGTCGAGATCACGCGGTCCGCAGACAGCTACTCGACTGCCACCTTCAAGGCGCCGTGGGATCCGACGCGCAAAGAGCTGCGCGAAACGTTCCGGCCGTTGTCCTACCAGTTCGTTGAGATCTGGGCAGGCAACGACCTGTTGTTCACCGGCAAGATGTTGGTGCCGGCGCCCAACCGCGAAGAGAACATCCGCAGTGTCACCGCCACCTGTTACGCGTTGCCGGGTGTGCTGCACGACAGCGATGCGCCCGTGTCGTTGCTGCCCTTCGAGTCGCGTGGACTGACGCTGCTGCAGATCGCGCGTCCACTGTGTAAGCCCTTCGGCTTCGATGCGGTTGCGGAAGGCGATGTCGGCGCACCGTTCAAACGCGTCAAGCAAAAGCTCGACGGCAAGGTGCAACCGTTTCTTGTCGACCTCGCTCAGCAGCGCGGCTTCATTCTCACGGACACCCCCGGTGGTGACGTACGGATCTGGAAGTCGACCGACGTTGGTCGACCCGTCGCTTCGTTCGTGCAGGGACAGCCGCCCGTGCTGTCGATTCAACCCACGTTCGATCCGCACCAGTACTTCAGCGAGATCACCGGCGTGGTGGGTGAGAAGGTCACGCGCCGCGGCTCCAAGTACTCCGAGAAGAACCCGCGCCTGACAGGGGAGTTGCGTTGTCAGACTTTCAAGATCAAGCGCGCCGACAAAGCTGACGCGCCGACTGCCGTGCGCGCGCGCATGGGCCGGATGTTTGGCAACGCCTTCAGCGTCAGCGTCGAAGTACCCACGTGGCGCGATCCATCCGGGAAGCTCTGGCACGCGAACACCACGGTCAAACTGAAGGCACCCGACGCGATGGTCTACACCGACTACGAGTTCATCGCGCGCACGGTGAGCTTCCGAAAGAACGCCAACGCGCAGACCGCGACGCTGTCGCTGGTTCTGCCGGGCGCGTTCAGTGGCGAAGTGCCCGCGACCATGCCGTGGGATGAGCCATGAGCCGCATCGAGACGGTGATCTCGAGCACCCGCGTCGACGACAAAGACGAGGGTGTGAAGCACCTTGAAGTGAAGGTCGGCGACATCGACGGCGAGAACCTGCCGCACTGCAGCGCGCCCGGTGACGACGCTCCGCCGCTGCCCGGTGACCGCGCCGTAGTCGATGACGATTCGGAAGCGGTCGTTGGCTACGTCGACCCGAAGAACCCCGGCATCGCGCTCCCTGGTGAGAAACGCGCGTACGCCCGCAACGAAGACGGCGAGATCGTTGGACACGTGTACCTGCGCCGCGACGGCAGCGTCGAGCTCGAGCTGAACGCAAACGGGTTCGTTGCAATCGCCAGCTTGGTCGACGAACGACTCTCGACGCTCCGCACGGATATCACAAACCTGAAGACGGCGATTGGCGCCGGGTTCACTGCGGTCGGCGCCGGCCCAGCCGCCAACGGTCCGGCGGGGAAGACCGCCTTCGATAACGCGGCATTGGCGTTGCCCAGCCAGTTACCCAGCGTCGCTTCCGAAACCGTGAAGGTGCGCCAACCATGACCGACGTCCTGATGTTCAACGCGCCGGACGGTGGCGAGATCCTCGTCGAGAACGGCGTCGTGGCGTTGAGCGACGGACTTGAAACCGCCGCGTATCTCGCGCTCTTCGGCGGGAACTCCGACGACAGCGGCGACGCAGCGGAGTCGCCGTTGCAGTGGTGGGGCAACCACGACGAGCTCAACCCCGCGCGCAAGTACCGAAGCCGTTTTCAGTATCTGATGTTTCGACTTCCGCCGATCACATCGAACCTGTTGCGGCTCGAGGAAGCGGCGCTCGCAGACCTGCAGCCAACGTTTGAAGGCGTCGCCACGAACATCAGCGTTCGGTGCTCGATGCCTGCGATCAACCGCATCGCTGTGACGATCAATTTCGAGATCGACGGCGCGGTCAACACGTTCACCTTCACCGAGGACTGGGGCGCCAATACATGAGCTTGCCGACGCCGAGCACAGCGGAGGTTGCGGACAACATCCTGTCGCAACTCGAAAGCAAGCTCGGTCAGACGGTCCCGCTCCTGCCGAAGGCATTCCTGCGCGTGCTCGCGCGCGTGCTCGCAGCAGTGTTCGTGCTGCTGTGGAAGTACGCCGGCACAATCTTTCAGAACATGTTCGTCCGCACCGCCAGTGCGGAGCCGACCGAGATCAACGGTCGCATCGTGCGGCCGCTCGTCGAGTGGGGGACCCAGGCGGGCGAAGGCGAACCGGACGCGGCAACCCAGGCCGAGCTCACGCTGACGGCAACTGTGACCAGCGCCGGCAGCGATGATCCAATCCCCGCAGGTCGCGCCTTCCTGCACGCGCCAACGGGCATCGTCTACCTGCTGAAGGCAGAGACAGAGGTACCCGGGGCGCCGGGGACGTTCGAGCTCGAGGTCGTTGCATCGGGCGGTCCGAACGAGACGGACGGCAGCGGCACGATCGGCAACCTCGCAGAGGGCGCGGAGCTTTCGTTCGCGAGCCCGCACCCACGCTGCGCAAACATCGCTGTGGTCGCATCGGTGGATGTCTCCGGCGTCGACGCCGAGGAAGTCGAGGCCTACCGCACACGTGTGCTGCGCCGATGGCAGACGCCACCGCAGGGCGGCGCGTACGCCGACTATCGGCTGTGGGCGAGCGAACCCGAGTCGATCATCAACGCGTACCCCTACACTGGCGATCCCGGTGAGGTCGACGTGTACGTCGAGGCGGCTACGTCGATCGACGAGGATGGCATCGCCGGTGCGCCTGAGATTGCAGAGGCGCTCGCAGCGATCGAACTCGACGAGGAAGGTCTGGCGACGCGCCGACCCGTCACCGCCGCGGTGAACGTCTACTCGATCACGCGGTCAGCCTTCGACCTGGAAATCGTTGGGCTGCTTCCTGACACACCCGAAACGCGGGACGCAATCGAGAGTGCCGTCGACGAGCACCTGCGGTCACTCGATCCGTTCATCGTTGGACTGGACGTTATGCCGCGTCGCGACCGTGTGTCGCAGATGGGATGCGCCGGTGTCGTCCACGAGATTGCAAGCTCGCGCGGGTCATCGGTTACGTCCGTGAAGCTCATCGACACCGACGATCAAGAAACAGGCGGGAGAAGCCTCAACCCTGGCGAGAAAGCCAAGCTCGGAGTGATCGAATGGCTCTAGATCCTGGCGCACGATATCCCGGCCAGCTCAACGTTGGAGTCCCCGAATACCCGTACGGTCAGGCACGCAACCGATCGGCGCCCGGCGACACAGACGGCACGCCGTGGGAAGCCGACATCGTCAACGACGTTCTCGGCTTTCAGCAGGCCGCGCTGCGGCACGCTGGTATCACGCCATCCGAGACACCGGATCGCGCCGGCGACGGAAACTCGCAGTACCTCACGGCGCTGCGGAAGCTCCGCACGGAGTCTCACCTCGCGAACTGGTTCAGCGGTGTTCACGCGAGCGGTGCCGGTGCCGCAGCCAACAACCGCACGAAGATGATCTGGTCGGCAGTGCTCGCGCGCTTCGTCGCGGGCGCCGACACGTCACCCTACGTTCGCACGGCTTCACGTGCGCTCGATTGGGAGACGCCTGGCACGCCGCCGTCGACGTCCGTGTATACGTTCGCTGAGAACGCCACGCGCGTTGTCGCCGGCTGCGCTGGTGGCGTGGCCTGGTACACCGACGATGGCGATGTATGGGTCGAGTGCACCGATGGTGGCGGCGCCATCATCCACTACGACGCGATACGCGACGTGTTCGTGGGCATCGAGTTCGATGGCGACGTTGACTCGTCCGGAGACGGCGAGACGTTCGCTGGCGTCGGCGCGGTCGGCGCGATGACCGGACAATCGCTCGTCAACGCTCGCGGTCTCACGTGCAATGGCACACGCTGGGTTGTCGTTGGCCAGGGTGACAACGGCGTCGGAGATGCGGCGCTTATCAAGAGCTCGGACAACGACGGCGAGACCTGGACCGAACGATCAAGCCCAACGGATCCGGCAGCAGGCAACTCGCTCTACTCGGTGATCTGGTCGGAGCGCCTCGAGTTGTTCGTCGCTTGCGGCGCGGCTGGTCGCGTCCTCACGTCGCCAAACGGCGCAGACTGGACCGAGCAAGTCACAGGGGTCACCGCCACGCTGCTGCACGTGATGGAGGTCGACGAGGTGCTTGTGGTTGCCGGAGCGTCCACGCTGATCACGAGCGAGGACGGGGTGAACTGGGTGCGACGTGTTGTGCCGACGGGCATGACGCTTCTGCCACAGAACACCGCGGGCATGACGAACTCACCGATCGGAATCGTCGGTCACGCGGTCAACGCGTTGCTGCGTTGATCATCGGCATCGTTGCTGGGTTGCGACCCACTGCGCCGGGCACGCATTGGTCTCAAAGATCCAGTCGGCGCGGACACCGCATGCAGGGACGCCCTGAAATCGGATGCACATGCCGTTCGCGGATTCGAGGCAGATTTCTTTCCAGCCAATCGGACCGCCAACTCCATCAGGACCATGGCACGGTGAAATCGCCGTGTAGATCTTCGTCTCGACGCCATCGCAGTTGAAGTCGTAGCTGCCGTCGCCGCGGTCGTCGGTGAAAGACATCGTCTGTCCAGGCTTGGCGTTGGCGTTGTCGTCGTAGCAATCGCCCGTGCGCGTGATCCAGCCGCTGCCACCCGGCGACCTGCAGCCGGTTACTGCTGTTGCGGGATCGCCGTAGGCATCGCGGTCTTCGTCTCGGTAGTACGTTCGCATCAGGCACCCGGCGTCGACATCGCCACCGGTTCCGCCGCTGCCGGATGTGCCACCCACCCCACCCGCGCCGGTGTCCGAGCCTGCGTCAACGATCACTTCAGCATCCACCGCTGCATCAATGATCCAGGCCGCGTCTTCGGCAGCGTCAGCCGTTGCGTCCTCAGACGCATCGGTGGCGTAACTGCCGTCGGCAGCATCGCCCACGAACGCATCGAGCGTCGCATCGCTTGCAGCATCCGCATCGACATGCGCGTCGATCTCGACGCGTGCATCGCCGGCGGCGTCGTGGAGCTCAACCACATCTTCAGCCGCGTCCGTCTCAACGACTGCATCCGTGTCGGCATCGGACACGAGCGACTGCGGTGTCCGGTGCACTGAGCACGCCGACACCAACGTGATCAGCAACAGGCGAATGAGCACACGCCACCTCCGCGCGCGCGGGGGCTGCCCGGCTCCCGCCCAAGTTCGCGCCCTCCAAGGCTGACAGGCCGCGGCGCCAAATCAAGGGGTGAACCAACGTGCTGTTCTTCCGCGTAATCCAGCACCTGTTGCCCCGCGCGCGCGCGTGGGCGCTGGTGATCAACCGCACCCTGCGCAGGTTCTTCGAAGGCCTCGCCGCAGGTGTTCCGGACGCGGCGCGCCAAGCGCTCGACGATGTCTACGACGACCTGCGCCCGGCCACCACCCGACAGATCCCCGAATGGCTCGACCAGTTCGGACTTCAGCCGGCGGCAACCGAGGAACTGCAGCGTACCCAGATCTCGGCGGCGTGGCAGGCGCGCGGTGGTCAGTCGCCTTCGTACATCCAAGCGACGCTCCAAGCTGCTGGGTTCCCTGTCTTTGTGCACGAGTGGTGGGAGCCCGGAAGCGAGCCGCGCACCGTGCGCGATCCCCATGACTACACCGACGAACCGCTCGAAGGGACCATTCAATGCGGTGATGAGCCCGAGGGCATCTGCGGGAACCCGGAAGCCCAGTGCAACGATTGGGCAGCCAACGACCCCGGCTACATCGTCAACCTGCGCCTGACGCCCGAAGCGCAGCCAACGATCCCAACAGACCCCGCGCGTTGGCGTCACTTCATGTACATCGGCGGCGAGTCGTTCCCCGATGTTGCCGTCGTTGATCCCGACCGCCTCGAAGAGCTCAAGGCGCTGATCCTCAAGATCAAGCCCGGCCATGTGTGGGTCGTTCTGCTGCTGTCGACGGGTTCGATCGTCATCGAAGGGTTCACGATCGATTCCGAAGTCGGCGCCTTGGAGACACTCACCGGTGTTGCATGGGCGACGCAGGACACCAGCGCCGCCAACGCGATGGCGATCGGCCTGGCGTTCACGCCTGACACCGACATAGGCGTCGCCGTCGGAAACGAAGGCCGCGTTCTTCGCACAGAAGACCTGGGCGTCACGGGCTGGGACGTCGTGCACGCCGGCGATCACGCGACGCTCGACGATGCACTGGCGACTGGTGTCACGTGCGCCGGCGGCGGTGTCTGCGTACTCGTGGCCATGGAGACCGCTGCCGGCGTCAGCCTGATCATCCTGCGCTCGACCGACGACGGCGAGACATGGATCGACGTTACGGACACGCTCGTCGCCGGCATCAGCGGCATCGCTGCGATCAGCGACATCGCGCCGATCGCATTTGAATCGTGGGTGCGATGCCCGAAGATTGCGAGCGGCGGTGGCCTGATCGTCGCAACGGTCACCACTGGCGCCGGCACGATCGTGTCCTTGGTGTCGGCCGACGGCGGCGACACATGGAGTGCCTTCGCGGTCGAGGCGTTGCTCGGTGCGCCCGTCAGCGGTCAGGTGCGCTACCTCAACGGTGCGTTCTATCTGGTCGCGACTACGGACGGATCCGACAGCGTGATCTACCGGTCGGTTGACGGTGAGACGTGGACGAAGGTGACGCTGACCGGTGGCGTGGCGCGTGACATCGCGTACGCGGGCGGTACCACGCTCGTCGCCATCGGTGACGATTCGGCGTGGAGGTCGACGAACAACGGCACGTCATGGGGTGCCGCCGCTGTCGTCGATAAGTTCGACGCGGCCGCCACGACGATCGTGTCCAACGGCAGTCAGCTGGTGGTGTTCGGCGACGACCTCGGCCCGGTCCTCTCAACAGATGCGGGTGTGACGTGGCTCGCCACAGGCCCCGTCGTTGACGAGACAAGCGCGTTGGTCGCTCACGAGGGTGGGCTCTGGCGTGGTCAGACAAGCGGCAGTGCGAGCTCAATCAACTACAGCGACCTCACCGAGTGGGAAACGGCGTTCCCCGCAATCGAAGGTCAGCGTTCCGCGTTCGTATTCAACGCGTCAGGCATCGGCCTGTCCGCAGGCACCACGCCCAGCAATGAGGGCTTCATCGCGCGCTCGACTATCGCGCGTGAATGGGTCGACACGTACCTATCCGATCTGATTCCTGGACTCGACGAACCGCTGTTTGGATGCGCTGTCGCCGGCAGCGCGGCGGTGATGGTCGGAGTCGACACGGAAGACTCGAACTCGCTGCTTGCCATCTACAGCGCCGACGGTGGCGCTACCTGGGACCGCACGGCAACGGACCTGTCGGCGCTCGAGATGACCGTGGCATCCGGGTCGTACCGCGGTTCGTGCGTCGCGTACGGCAATGGCAGGTTCGTCGCGGCTGGCAATGACAGCGCCGGTGGTTTCAACGCTGCCTACTCTGTCGACGACGGCGAGACGTGGACGGCGGTGCCCGCTCCCATTGCGATGTCCGGGCGTGCGATCACGCGCCTGCGATTCCTCGACGGTGCGTTCTACGCAATCCTCGGCGCGATCGATCTCAGCGGCGCGTTTGTCCTTCGTTCGGTGGACGGCGCGACGTGGACGATCGAAGAACTGCCAATCGAGGGCAGTGCCGTTCTTGCCCTCGACATCGCTCTCGTCGCCGGCGAACTCGTCGTGATCGGCGCCGACGAAGTCACGGTCACCTTCACCACGACACGGTGGATCAGCGACGACGATGGTGCCACCTGGACGCGCTCGGAGATGACCGGGTTCGTCTCCGACATGCTTCCGGCAACGCTGACGCACTTCAATGGTGAGCTCTTCGCGGGATGCCTCTCCGTCGGCGCCGGCGGCGCATCCGTTCATCGCAGCGACGACAGCGGCGACACGTGGACACCGGTCTCCGACGACATCGATCTCGGCGAATCGCTCGCCGGCATCGTCGACCTCACCGTGACGGGTGACCGCCTGACCGGATCGCGCGGCACCTGGTTCTTCTCCTCGATCTGATCGGCCATCCGATCACGCACAACGGAGCACGCCAACCATGGCCACCAAGATTCCGTTTCCGCAGGGCGCGACATTGTCGATCGCCGGCCTGTATCGCAACAGGTCCACGGAGGAGCCCGTCTCGATCTTCGGCGCCACGCTTGCAAGCGCGTGGATGGACGTTCGCTGCGAATCGATCACCGAAGCTGAAGTCACCAACCTTGATGACGGCACGGAAGAAAATCGCGGCCGCTATCGAGTGGTCGTCGCTGGCGCGCTGACGAAGGGATGGCCGGTTCGCGACGTCGTCGGTGACATCCGCATCGAGTATCCCGACGGCACCATCAGCAAGAGCCCGCTGGTCACCCTTGCTGTGACGGAGTCGCCCACGCCATGAACGAACACGTTCTGACGTTCGAGGGCTTGCCGCAGGGCAACGTGATCGTGAGGCTCGAAGAGCACGCGCTCAGTGCGCAGTTGCTCCCGCTGGAAGTGCAGTCCGAGGGCGAGCTCGTCGGCCGCCGCGTAAGGCTCAACTACACCGTCGAAGTCGAAACACCGACGGACGATCCAGACAACGACCGGGTCAACCTGCCCTTGGGCGGATCGGGCGGCGCCGGCGTCCCGCCATCACGCACGATCACTGCGGGTGCTGGCCTCACGGGTGGTGGCACACTCGCCGCCAATCGTACGATCGACGTGGTCGCGCATCCCGACGGATCGATCGTCGCGAATCCCGACAACATCCAAGTCGGCGTGATCAGCGACGTGCAGCACGGCAATCGTGGTGGCGGTGCCTTGCACGCGGCCGCGTCCGGCAGCGCAGCGGGATTCATGACCGCCGCGCAGCACACGAAGCTCGCCGCGTTGCCGACGGCGGCCGAGCTCGACGAACTGCTCGACGCTCTTGACGCCGCGATCGATGCAGGCATTGCGGCAGAGGCGGCGACTCGTGCTGCAGCGGACACAGCCTTGGCGGCATCGATCACCAGCGAGGCAACGACGCGCGCCAACGCCGACACAGCGCTCGCCGCGTCGGTGACTGCCGAGGCGTCGGCGCGTGCAGCCGCCGACCTGCTGCTGATTCCGCTCACGCAGAAGGCCGCAGCCAACGGTGTCGCCACGCTCGATAGTGGCGGGAAGATCCCGACGTCTCAGATCCCCGACTCGGTGCTCGGCCAGGTCGAATACCAGGCAACCTGGAATGCGACCACGAACACACCGACGTTGGCAGACCCGCCCGCGTCGACGACGAAGGGGCACTACTACGTCACCTCGGTGGCTGGCACCTTCGCTGGCATCTCGTTCGCGGTCGGCGACTGGATCATCAGCAACGGCGCCGCATGGCAGAAGGTCGACAACACTGACGCGGTAACGAGCGTCAACGGTCAGACGGGCGCCGTCACCACAGCGTCGACCGACATCACCGATTCCACGGCCGACGGCCGCAGCATCCTCACCGCAGCGAGCTACGCCGCGATGCGCACGCTGCTCGGCCTGGTGATCGGCACGACGGTCCAGGCGTACCACGCGATCCTCGGCTACCTCTCGGGGCTCACGGCGGCGGCAAACAAGCTGCCTTACTTCGACAGCTCGACGTCAATGGCGACGACCGATCTGACTGCGGCAGGTCGCGATGTGATCGGTGCCGCCAATGCAGGCGCGCAGCGCTCTGCCCTTGGCCTCGTAATCGGCACGGACGTCCAGGCTCAGGATGCGGAGCTGCAAGCGATCGCTGGGCTCACGAGCGCGTCCGATCGCTTGCCGTACTTCACGGGCGTGGGCACCGCAGCGCTCGCCGTGTTCACCACCCTCGGGCGCACACTAGCGGCGCTCGCGGATGACGCCGCCGGCCGCACCGCTCTCGGTCTCGGTGATTCGGCGACCCGCAACGTCGGCACCGCAGCCGGCACCGTGTGCGCTGGTGACGATTCGCGACTGTCAGACGATCGCGATCCGACGGCACACGCGGCCACGCACGCCGATGGCGGTGGCGACGAGATCGATATCACCGACCTCGCGGGCTACAGCGGTGACGCGGACGACGTGTTGCACGGCGACGGTACGTGGTCACCAGGCGGCGGCGGACTTCCGACGCTGGAGCAAGCTGCGCTCTCGTTCCGGCACGTTGACTCGTGCGGCTGGGGCACCGACGGCGGAACTGTCGATGTCCCGTTCTACGACGACATTCGCCACGACGTCGGTCCTGGAAAGTGGACCGCGTTCTTCGATGAGGCCTGCACCCGCATCGGCGCGATCTCGACCACGCGCAAGGCAGCAGTCCGATTGGACCTCGGAACAAACGGATCGGGTTGGATCGCCTTCGGCGTCGGCATCGAGGCCTTCGCGTTTGGCGCACTGCAGCACGAGTTCGTCACGCGCGTCGCAGTCGAGGATCTCAGCGACGGCACGAATCGATACATCCTGTTCGCCGGATTCACTGACCAGGGTTACTCGCCGACAGTCGTCGATGGTGCATTTTTTCGATACGTCGACAACGTCAACGGCGGCCGCTTCGAATGCGTTTGCTCGAGCAACTCTGTGGAGACCGCCGCAGACAGCGGGCTCACGGTCGCAGCCGACACCGACTACGACTTGCGCATCGTCGTCAATGCCGCGGCGTCGAGCGTGGCTTTCTGGATCGACGGTGCGCTCGTCGCGACCGTGACAACGAATATCCCCTCCGGCACCACACGCGCCACCGGGGCGCGCGTGGGGCTGGATCGTGTGGCTGGCTCGACGGCACGGTACGCGTACGTGAGCACGTTTGCGTTCGAGGTGGTGCCGTGAAGGCGCAACTCGCCGCGACAGATCGCGTGGCGCCGAAGCCTCCATCGGTGCGGACGCGCGCGACCAAAGACGGTGGAGGGCGCGAGCCGTGACCGGCAACGATCCCACGCTGCTCGCTGCGATGGCCACCTCACGCGAGACGCGCGTGGCCGTCGGCGTGTTGGTGATCGTCGTCGTGGCCTTGCTCGTGATCGGATCGTGGAGCGCGGGGGCCGCAGCCGCGACGGAAGCGCGCATCACCTCGGTGGAGAACGCGATCAAGACCGATCGTGGCGTGAACCAAGGCCGGCAGGACCGCGACGAGTGGACGCGACGCGACGTGCTCGAGCAGATCGCCGAGCTCAAAGCGGAGCAGCAGGCGGCGGGAAGGATGCTGCTCGAGCTCCGCGACGACGTGAAGGCGATCCGAGACGCGGTGGCACCGCTGCCGCGGGCGAAAGGTGGTCAGTGATGTTGGACTGGAACGCGATCTGGGCGCACGACACGACGAAGCTCCTTCTCGGCGCGGTTGTGGCCGCTCTCCTCTCCGAGCTGAAGGGATGGCGTGATCGCCGCGAAGCCAAGCGCGCGATCGAGATGCAGGAGCTACAGCTCCGCAACACGCAGCTCGCCGCCAAGATCCGGATCGCCGCCACCGAAAGCGTCGCGGCGGCCGACCTCCAAAGCGAGAAGCTCAAGGCCACTGGCCGACACGTCACGCCGGTGGCCAAGAACGCGATGGCGCGCGCGGCGCTGGCCGCCAAGCTCGCGGCCGATCCCGACGTGGACGAGACGGCGATCGGCGAGGAGACGCGGAGCTTCCACATCGAGGCCTCGCACGCGTCGCTCAAGGAGACCGTGCGCGTGTCGTCGATGCCACCGAGCGACGGCGCCGAGCCAGAGCAGATCCCAGCGCGCTCGCCCACCGGATTCAGCGGGGAGTTCCCCGCGGTGCAAGGCACGCGTGAGGGAGACGACGAGCGATGAGCGGCGCAGCAGAGCGCGCAGCGCAGAAGGTCAGGGACGATGCGGCCGAGGCCGCCAATCACATCCTCCAGTTCTTCACCTATCGACACCTCCCGGAGCACCTGCAGGCGGTGAGCAAGCCCTTCGCCGACCTCGCCATCGTTACGAGCCAGCTCCCGGCGAACCCAGAGCGCACCGTCGCGCTGCGCAAGCTGCTCGAGGCCAAGGACTGCGCGGTCCGCGCGTTGGTGGCGAAGTGACGACGCTGCTCGTCGCCTTCCGTGCCGCCCGCTTCGTTGTCGGGCTTGGTGTCGCGGTCGCTACCGACCTGCACGCGATGGCGCGCCGCGAGGTGCTGCGCCGCATCGATCACCTGCTGCACGGGACTCCATGCCCGTGCTGTGAACACACAGACCAGGAGACACGACCATGAGACCGATTCCGCTACTGCTGCTTTGCCTGCTGACCTTTGCTCTGACCGCCTGCACCAGTGCCGTCCACGTTGAAGCGCAGGACGCCCACGAGGTGCTGCAAGCCGGCTTCGATTGCGTCGACCACGCCAGCACCGCCGACGACCTACGAGCGTCGCTTGCGAGCTGCTCGATCGAAGCGCGCGCCGTCGTCACCACGCTGTGCTCGAGCGGCCTGATCCCACCCGGCGAGTTCTGCGAGCTCGTCGCAAGCCCGACCACCGAAGGAGCCCAACTCTATGACACCGACCAACGCTGTGATCCTCGTCCCGACGACCAACGAAGCGGGCAAGAAGGATGTGACCGGCGGATTCGCGCCCGAGGCGAAGCGCTACGCGGACATCTTGCGCAAGCAGGGCTGCAACGTGATCGAGGTAGCGATCGACAACACCCAGCCGATCGCCAAGCGCCGTGCACAGTCGCTCGCCGCGCTGAAGGAAGCCTCGTCGACGAGCCCGCTGAACCTCATTGCGTGTTTCTGCCACGGCTGGCGCGATGGCGTGCAAGTCGGGTTCACGCGCAAGACCCTGTCGGAGTTGTCGAGCTTGCCGCTCACATCCGACGTGTTGGTCGCGTTGTACTGCTGCAGCACGGGTGAGGACGCCGGCAAGCGCGACGTGGGCGCACCGGGTGTCGGTGACGGATCGTTCGCTGACACGCTGCGTGATGCCCTCTGCGCCGCGGGCAAGGTGAACTGCCGCGTCGTCGCTCACACGACCGTCGGGCACACGACGCGCAACCCCAATGCGCTGTTCTTTGATGGCCTTGGGTCATCGGTGGGTGGCACCGGAGGCCTTGCGCCGGTCACGCCTAAGCACGGCCTGTGGAAGACGTGGCGCGCTCGACTGTGGGGCGACACCGATTTCCGGTTCCGCTTCCCGCAGATGAGCATCGCCGAGATCCACGCCGCGCTACTCAAGCCCGCCTGATCGCCGTGCCCCGCAACACCGAAGCCGATGAGCTGCCCGAGTCGATCGAGGAGCTTCTCGGCTTTGTCTTGCGTCACCTGGCCAGCGAGTTGCGCGTCGACGAGTGCCCCGCTCCACTCGCAGAGTCGCTGCGCACCTACACGCGTGCGGTGATGGCGGCAGAGCGCGCGGCGCACGAGCATCCCACGCCGGTCGTCGAAGTCTGTGACCGCGATGTGGCCGTGGAAGACGCGGGCGGGGAACAACCGGGGAACAACCGACCCAGCGAGTACGCGCGCCCCACGCTGCCGACCGAACCGCCGGTGAGCTACGACGACCCGCCCAACACTGGCCGCACGTCGCGTGGGTTTCCGCTCCCGAGGTGATTAGGGCTCAAGCTCCACGCCGACAGCTTTCAACGCATCCGCGATTTCCTTCGCGATCTTCGGGCCGCCTCCTGTGGTCCCCTCAAACTTCTCCCGACCAATCGCGGCAATCTCGGTTGGCAGCGCGCTCAGTACGCCTTCGGACGCAAGCGCCTGCTGTGCGCGTGCCGATAGCGTGGACGTGTCCCATCCGAGTCGCTCAACCGCGTTCTCGACCGCGCGATTTTCGCATGTCCAAAACTCACGCACGATGGTTCCGATCGAGTGCGCAAGCTCGCCGCGGTTGACCACGTTGTTGATGATCTCGTTCCAGCGCGCAGGCGCGATCTTCCACTTCTTGCAGATGCTGTTCTGCGATTGGGCATCGTGCATTTCGAGACCAATGCGTTGCCCGCTCAGGTACTCACCGAGCATGTAGCAGCCGTTGAGCACGTCGCAGATAGCCTTGACCTCATGCGCACGGAGTCCCGCTTGCTCGCACGCGCGAATGCCCGCCTGCCACGCTTGCCAGCGATCCATCAGGATCGTTTCCAGATACCCGCTCTTGTTCCCGACGCGTTCAAGCAGGCCGGATGCCTCGGCACTGATCGTGATGTTCATTCGATTGACTGTCGCCATTGGGTTCTCCTGGGTTCCAAAACGTCGGGCGGCGCGGAAAGGTCAGACGGTGATCGTCAGGTGTAGGTCGTCGCATCGCTTGCGTGAAACCGACGCGCCCGCGTGGGCAGCCAAGACACGCTCGGTCTCCGCGATCGCAGCGGCGTACGTCTCGGCAACGTCCACGATCTCCGCCTCATCCTCTGGCGCGCAGCCGTCGGACAGGTCGATCAGCGCCGTGGCGCTCACGTGCACCTCGCACTCTTCGCCGCGCTTGCCCACCACCCGCGAGGAGAATCCAGCCTCGCGCAACGTGTCGTCGATCGCGGCGCATTTCCAGTAGCTCACGTCGTAGACGCCTTCCTCGTACTCCACCGAGGTCAGGCCCTGCTCACCCGTCGACCGGTCCTGCGCCCAGGTGTCTGTCACCTTCTTGCAGCCGCAGCGCTTGCACGCCTCAGTGATGATCACGCCGCCGCCGTGACCGTGCACACCGGGATTCTCTTTGAGCCCGCCGACCAGCGACACTGGGGAAAACCAATCGTGTTCACCGCCACCGCAGTCTGGTTCGTCGGGCTCGCAGGTGACCTTTGCGGAGTCGCTCTCGTCGGTGTCGTCGCAGCGCACCTCGACGTGGATCCACATCGTGCCCCCGCCGTCGTAGTTCGCGCGGTCGACGTTGTTCTTGGCCGCTTCGAGCGCGTCGGCGAGGTTGTCGTACTCTTCCTCGGCGTAGTCGTACCCCTCTTCGGTCAGCGTCCAGACACGGGGCTCATCGCTGTCGCGCAGGTCTTCCTTGGCTTGATCGATCGCTTGGCCGATCAGCGCGTCGACCTCCGGGCTCGCGATCTCCGCCAACACGCGCTGTACGTCACGGAGGACAGCCAGAGCATCGCGCAACGGGGTGGCGCTGTAGACGTCGCCCGCGATCGTCGCGGTGACAGGAGGCTTTGCGTTGGCGGGGCGCGATGACTCGGTGGTAGCTTGCTCGGTGGACATGGGGCTTATCTCCTCGTGTTCCGAGGGGCGGCTGTTTCAGCAGCGCGTCCCTCACTTGTTACGCACGAGTATACACACTGCCGTGTGTATCGCAAGGGGTGCGCGGCGATTATTTTTTGGCGTTGTGCAACTGGGCTTCAAGCTCGGCAACGCGCGCGCGTAGGGCAATCACTTCGTCGGTCGGTTCGCGCGGTGGCAGTGCGTGGAGCGTGATGTCTTCCTCGCGCATGGGGTAGGTCACATCCGTGCGCGCGCGACGCTGCTGCGCGCCACCAAGGTAATCCTTGGCCTGTACTGCGACGACTACCGCGAGCTCGCCTTCGATCGACACGTGCGCGGTTACATCGATCTTCTGCGACTGGATCCGCCGCCGCCAACCACCGTTGCGCCGACACGCTTCGATGTTGGCGATGCGGTCCGCTGCCTTCACGATCGCGGCGTCGGGGTAGTCCCGAATCTTTGCGTACTGGTCGGCGTTGCGTTCCTGCCGGTTGCGCCCGATGCCAGTGACCGCCCAGACGAGGCGGGCGACGCGCGCGCCGAACTCTCGCTCGATCTGCTCACGCGTGACCTTTGTGATCACCGCGTCTTCAATGGCCTGTTCTTCCAGGCGCTGGGTAGTGGCTGGATTTGCTTTTGGCCATCCGGCGCGCGCCGCGAGTAAGCT
>JACZCZ010173655.1_pt1 | contig 26557 bp, 16 predicted proteins | sample 8641811 | NCBI WGS metagenome assembly JACZCZ01 (sample SAMN15324610, study PRJNA640507) | soil metagenome | isolation source: intercropping peanut in the first line | place: China: Luxin town, Laibin City, Guangxi Province | collected 2019-07-25 | depth 10cm m | reverse complement strand
TCGCCTTCGGCCCCGGCCAGGTCGTGCTGATGCGCAAGGACCCGCCGGTCGACGACCAGTATCTTTACGACACCCACGTGCTAGGCATCGCCCAGCAGGCCGGTGCACTGATCGTCAACGACCCCCAGGGCCTGCGCGACTACAACGAAAAGCTGGCCGCCCTGCTCTTCCCGCAGTGCTGTCCGCCCACGCTGGTCAGCCGCGATCCCGCCGCGTTGAAGGCCTTCGTCGCCGAGCACGGCGAAGCGGTGCTGAAACCGCTGGATGGCATGGGCGGGCGCTCGATCTTCCGGGTGAAGGCCGGCGACCCCAATACCAATGTCATCCTGGAAACGCTGGTCGGCCCCGGCCACCTGACCCTGGCGCAGCGCTTCATCCCCGGCATCAAGGACGGCGACAAGCGCGTGCTGCTGGTCGACGGCGAGCCCGTGGACTACGCCCTGGCCCGCATTCCGCAAGGCGACGAGTTCCGCGGCAACCTGGCCGCCGGCGGACGCGGCGAAGGACGCCCGCTGAGCGACCGCGACCGCTGGATCGCCGCGCAGGTGGGCCCGGAGATGAAGCGCCGCGGCATGCTGTTCGTCGGCCTGGACGTGATCGGCGACTACCTGACCGAGGTCAACGTCACCAGCCCGACCTGCGTGCGCGAACTGGACGCGCAGTTCGGCCTGAACATCGCCGGCCTGTTGTTCGACGTCATCGAGAAGAAGCTGGCTTGAGATGTCCGCCGTTCCGGTGACCCCGCCGAAGATCGGCGCGAACGAACGCCTCGGCGCCACCCTGGCGCTGTCGTTGATCGTGCACGGCCTGCTGGTGCTCGGCGTGGGCTTCGCCCTCGATGATGCGGCACCGGTGATGCCCACCCTGGACGTGATCCTCAGCCAGACCAGCACCCCACTGACGCCGAAGGAAGCGGACTTCCTTGCCGCCGCCAACCAGGAGGGCGGCGGAGAGAGCGAGCAGGCCAAGCGGCCGCGCGACAGCCAGGCGGGCTGGATCCCGCAACCCGATACCGGCCTGGCACCGCAGCCGCTGCGCGCGCAGACCACCGCACCCATGCCGCCGCCGGAGAGCCGCGTGGTCGCCACGCGCGACAGCGAGATGCGCACGCCGACACCGGAAGCTCGCCCGCAACCCGACCAGCCGGACCTGCCGCAGGGCGAGCAGAAGGTGCAGCGCGATGCCGAGATGGCGCGCCTGGCCGCCGAGTACCACCTGCGTTCGGAGTTGTACGCCAAGCGGCCGAAGCGCAAGTTCGTCTCGGCGAGTACCAAGGAGTACGTCTACGCGAACTACTTGCGCGCGTGGGTGGACCGCGCCGAACGCGTCGGCAACCTCAACTACCCCGACGAGGCGCGCCGCAAGCGCCTGGCCGGCACGCTGGTGATCAGCGTGGCGGTGCGCCGCGACGGCAGCGTGGAGCAGACGCGCATCATCCAGTCCAGCGGCGTCCCGCTGCTGGATTCCACGGCGAAGCGGATCGTCCAGCTCGCTGCACCCTTCCCGCCATTGCCCGAGACCAGCGAGAACGTGGACATCCTGCATGTCACCCGCACCTGGCGCTTCCTGCCGGGTGGCGAGGTACGCGACGACTGAGCGGCTCAGGGCGGCGCCAGTCCGCCCGGCAATCGCAGGTTCCGCCGCAGATAGGTGCGCACGTCGGCAGACGGGGCTACCGGTGCCGCGCCACCCAGCGAGCGGTGCAGCATCGTTTCGATCAGGTAGGCGCGCGCTTCGCGCGCCAGCGGCGAGCCACCGTCGTGGCCGGCCTGCTCGTCGACCAGCAAGGCCACGTCCTTGTCCGCCAGCTTCAACCGCGCCGCGTACTCGATGACGCCCGCCAGGCCCACGCGCCGGTCTTCGCCACCGGCCACCAGCAGGACCGGCCGTCGCAGACGCGCAACGTTGGCCAGTGGCGACTGCGCGTGCAGGCGCGCCATGGTCGCCTTGTCGGCGACGTCGATGCCCTGGCCGAGCAACCAGGTTTCCATCGGCACCACGCGACCGATCTCCAGCGCCTCCGGATTGCGCAGCACCCAGCGCAACACCCAGCCGAAATCCGGCGGTGGCACGGTGGCCACGGCCACCTTGAACAGGTCGGGATCGAAGGTCGCACCCAGCAGCGCGGAGTAACCGCCGAACGACGCGCCGACGATGCCCACCCGTTCGCGATCGCCGACGCCCTGGTCCAGCAGCCAGCGCGCGCCTTCGACGATGTCGGCCTGGACGCGGCCGTAGCCGAAGTCGCCGCCGGCCGCCAGCACGTAGTCGCGACCATGGCCGGTGGAGCCACGGAAGTTCGGCTCGAACACGGCGTAGCCACGATTGGCGAGCAACTGGCTGAGCGCGCGGTACTCGGGCTTCCAGTGATGCCAGGGCCCGCCGTGCGGCACCACCACCAGCGGCACGCGCGCGGCATCGCGGCCCGGCGGCAGCCAGAGGAATCCGTGCACGCGGCGACCATCGGACGCGCTCCACGTCACCGCCGTCGGCCGCGCCAATGCAGCGGCGTCCAGCGCGGCACCCTGCTCACCCGAACGCCGGTCCAGCGGCACGTCGTCCAACAGGGGCGTAACCGCGCGCGTCGCGGGGTCGTACAGGTGCCAGCGGCGCAGTGGAGCCTGCGGCGATGCGGCTTCCACCAGCCAGCGCGCGCCGATACCGACGCCCGGCTGTAGATCGAGGTCGCGGCCCGGCAGCGCCGCGCGCAGCGCCGCCAGATGCGCGCCATCGTCAGGGGTGAGTGCGTACAGCTGCGAGGTCGTACTGCGGTATGCGACGAAGCGCGGCTGGCGTTCGACGGGATCCTCGATGATCTCGTCCACGTCCGCCGTGCGCTGCGGATCGGTATGCACCTCGACGATGCGTCCGTCCACCTGCAGCCGCACCAATCGCGACAGGTCGCCCTGCGCGTCGGTGCGCAGCCAGGCGCCACCGCCGGGCGCGAGCCCGCGCAATGCGCAGCGCCGGCTGGGATCGCAGCGCAGGACGGGCTGCGGCGCGCCGCGCACCATCCGATGGATCACCAGTTCGCCGGCTTCCACGCGCTGCAGCCAAGCCAACTGGCCTTGCGCATCGATCACGGCATCGACGATGCGCTGGCGGTCCTGCCACAGCGCCGTGCGCCGACCGCGCATGTCCACGCGCAGCAATCGCCAACTAAGGGGCGCCGCGGCAGGCCCCTCGCGTTCCACCAGCAGCACGGCGGCCGGCTGGCTGGGGTCGGTGTCCAGCATGGCGGGCGACGCCGTGCCGCCCAGCATCGCGATCCTTCCGGATCCGGCCTGTCCGTTCACGGCCAGTGCCTGCAGATCACGCGACGAACGCAGCAGCAGCCACGCGCCATCGCGGGTCCAGTCCAGCGCGTCCGCCCGGGTATCGCCCAGGATGCGCCGCGGCGCGCCGCCGGCCGTCGCACGCAGCCACACTTCGCGTCGCTCGCCGCGATCGCGCAGCCACGCCACGTGCTTGCCGTCGGGTGACAGCCGGATCGCGACGACCGCCCCGCGCTGCAGGAAGGCGCGGCGCGGCAGCACGGGCGCGACGGGTCGCGCACGCTCGGCGACGACGTAGTCCTGCAAGCCGGGCGCGGCCACCGCGCACGGAATGGCGGATAACAGGGCGCATGCGGCCACGGCCATGCGCGCCCCGGCGCGCAGCGGGAACAGAGTCATGATCATCTCCTCGACGCGATGCGCGCGATCAGGCCGCGGCGGGTTGTGGCAATGGCATGCGGACGTCCTCGCGGCGCGGCACCAGCAACCACAAGCTCACCAAGGCGGGCAGGCCGATCACCGCACACACGGCGACCCAGGCCCAGCGGCCCGTCGTCGACAGTACCGAACGCGCCGTCAGCCACACCGCACCGGCCAGCGACAGCAGCGACAACACCGCTGCAAGCCAGAGCATCGAGGCGGGAATCGCGGCAGGCCGGGTGACGTCCAGTGGCAACGGTGGCGCGAACAGGTTGCGTGCCGCTTCCGTGATGGCATGCAACGCCGGCGACGGCCATACGCCGCGGTAGCGGTATATCGGCGGATAGTCGAAGGCGAGCGCGCGACGATGCACGATTTCGATGCGGCCATCGTCACGCGTGCGCAGCGTGACCTGTGTCGGCGCGGCGCCATCGCTGGCGTGCGAGCGCGCCGAGAATGCGATCGAGATCAGGTAACCATCGACCAGTTCCACCAGGTCCAGGTTGCGCAGGTCGCCCATCTCGCCGGGCAGCGGCACGCGCAAGCGCGGCGCCAGCAGTCCCTGGCCCTCCACCAGCGGCCGGGCATCGTAGAAGTACAGCGCGCGATCGCTGAGCATGCCGATGCCCTGGCCCAGGGGGCCACCCCCCATGAGGGTCTCGCCCGCGGCGACGCGCACGCGCGGCAGCACGCGATGCTCGGCGCTCACGTACTGGTAGAGGGTGTCGCCACCGACCAGCACCGCATCGCCGGGCTCCATGCCCGGAAGCGCATCGCCCGGCAACACCACCGCGGGGAAAGCAGCCTGTTCCGCCCCGATACCGAGGACTCCCACTGCGCGGTTGTCGGCCAGACGGTAACCATGCAGGCGCATGTCGTCGTGGCTGAACACCCAGCGCTCGCGACGTTCGCCGTCGTCGAACTCCATCGGCCGGAAATTTCCCAACTCCTGGTACTGCGGCAGCTTCGGCACCTGCACGCCGAGCCCGTCGGGTTCGGACAGGCGGATCTGCTCGCGCAACAACGGCGCATCCGGATGCTGGCTATCGCGCAGGCCGGCGATCATGCGTTCGCGCGGATCCATCTTCTCCACCTCGTTGTGCCCCCCCACGGGCGGCACCGGGGTGTTGTTCGGGTGACTGCCCTGCGCGACCCACAGCATCTCCAGGCCGAAGAGCAGCACGAGCGTCATCACGTGGACCGCCACCTGCAACGGCAGGGCGACGACTGCCGTGGCGAACAGCCCGCGCGGCGGCGAGTCCAGGTCGGCGACGAACGCCACGCGCAGCATCACCGCCAGCCAGGCCATCACGATCAGCTCGATCGCGATCATCCCCACACCGTAGGCACGGCTGACCAACAGCCAGACCAGCAGCACCAGCGCTGCGCCGGCCCAACGCCATCCACGCAGGCTGCAGAACGCGCCAGCGAGATACGCGGACGTCGCGATCAGCGCACCAGACACCGGCAGCAGCCAGTGGCGCAGGTCGACCACGCGCGGCGTCAGCGCGTGTTGCCAGAGCGCGACCAGCAGCAGCGGCAGCGCGACGGCGACGGTGAGCAGTACCGCCGCGGCCGCGGCGAGGGCGAGCGCCACGCGCGCCGGTGCCATCGGCCGGTGCAGCAGGCTCAACCACTGACTGGGCTTGCGATAGCTGCCCATCTGGTACAGCCCGAGCAGCAGCCCGCACAGTGCGTACACGCCGCCGATCACCCGGTGCACCACCAGCGGTTGCTGGGCCAGGTCCACCACCCGTGCCATGAAGGCCAGTGCGAGCAGGTGCACGATGGCCGCCAACACGGCCCAGCCGCGGAAGCGGATCAGTTCGCTCTTGAAGAAGTCGTACATGGGGTCGTTCCTCAGGCGGCGGCCGGCGCGGCGTGGTTCTTGACCAGGAAGCCGTTGACCGCGCGGTCCAGGCTCACCGGCATGCTGCGGATGGAGCGCGCACCCTGCGCGCGCAGGTAGTCGGCGAAGCTTTCGTCCTGGTCGAGCACCAGGTAGTGGTGCAGGCCGTCCAGGCGCTGCACTTCCAGCAGGCCGGGCACGTTCTGCGGATCGGGTCCCTTGAAGGGGATGTCGGCCACCCACAACGCCACGCGCGAGGTGAAGTCTTCCGGCGCGGACATGTTCTTCAACTGGCCGCGCTCGAGGATGATCAGGTTGTCCGCGACGCGCTCGATCTCCTCCATCTGGTGCGAGCAGTAGACGACCGTGCACTGCTCCGCCGCGTTGCTGTACATCAACGATTCGAGGAAGGCGCGCTTGGCGACCACGTCCAGCCCGAGCGTCGGTTCATCGAGCACGAGCAGCTCCGGTGTCTGCGCGAGGGCCAATGCCAGGTTGAGTCCGGCACGCTCGCCGCGCGACAGCTGCGAGACCTTCTGCTGCGGCAGCACGTGGTAGTGGCCGATCACGTCCTCGTAGGCGCGCGGGTTCCAACGCGGGTACTGGTGCTGCTGCATCGCACGCACCTGCTCCACGCGCATCCAGCCCGGCAGCGTGTGTTCTTCGTTGACGAAGCCGACCCGCGCGCGATCGGCGGGCAATAGTCGCTGGCTGTCGCGGCCCAGGATGTTCGCCGTGCCGGATGTCGGCGGCAGGAATCCCAGCAGGATGCGGAACAGCGTCGACTTGCCCGCGCCGTTCGCGCCCACGATCGCGTGGATGCGCCCGCGCGGAATCGCCAGGTCCAGGTGGTCCAGCGCCAGCTTCGCGCCATAGCGTCGGGTCAGCGCCCGGGTTTCGATCACATAGTCATCGGACATGTCGGGGGTCCCGGCTCAGGCGATGCGGCGCGGCGCCAGGCGCCGCAGGGCGTGCGATACGCGCGACTCCACCTCGTCGGCGGCGAAGTCGAGCGGGATCACGTCGTTGACGAAGCGCCCGACGGCGTCGTCGAGCCGGCGCTCGCGTTCGGCGTCGGACAGCCGCTGGCGCGGCGCGGCCACGTAGAGGCCCATGCCTTGGCGCGATTCCAGCCACCCTTCGGTGGTGAGCTCGGCATAGGCCTTGGCCACCGTGTTGGGATTGATGCCCAACTGCTGGGCCAGCCCGCGCACGCTGGGCAACTGGTCGCCCGCGCGCAACCCGCCGGTGGCGATCTGCATGCGCACGCCATCGACGATCTGGCGAACGATGGGGCGTGTATCGCCGGTGGCGATCTGCAGCATCAACGGGGTCGTGCGGGCCATGGCAGCCTCCAGGCAACTGTACTAACACACATAGTACAGTTGGACCGAAAGCCGTCAACCCTGACCGACGGCACCCCCTGCGAGGCGCCGCCTCAGCCGCGGGCGCGCAGGGCTTTCTGTTCTTCCAGGGTCAGGGCGACGTTGTTGCGCAGGTAGGCCGGCTCGACGCGCTCGGGCGCGATGGCCTCGCCGCGATACCAGGCGTCCACGGCCAGGTGTGCCAGATCGGCCGCATGCGGAAGTGCGTGCGCATCGATATGGGCGAAGCGCGCCTGCAGCGACGTCGCCAGCGCGCCTTCGGCCGCAGCGAAGCCAGTGCCCACGCCGATCCAGCCGAGCGCATCACCGGGCAGCCGGTAATCGGCAGGCGCGATGACGGCTTCGTCGGTCGTCGCCTGCAAGCCATCACCCTGGCGCACGAACGCGCCGGTGTAGACCTCGCCCATCCGCGCATCGATCGCCGCGAGGATGATGTGCGGTGCCCCGATATCGCAGCCGCCCTCGCCCGCCAGTACCGCGGGCGGCGGCACCTGCGCGGCCAGCACGGCAAGCGTGGAAACCGGCAGCAAGGGGCGATCCAGCGCCAAGGCGATGCCCTGCGCGATCGCGATCGCCAGGCGCACGCCGGTGAAAGCACCAGGGCCGCGACTCAGCGCGACCGCATCGAGTTGCGAACGCGCGAGGCCGGCCTCGGCCAACAGCTGTTCGGCCCACGGCAACGCAAGTTCCGCATGGCGACGCGGCGCGATCTCGAAGCGCTCGCGCACCTCGCCATCGACGTAGACAGCGACGGAGCAGGCCTCGGTGGCGGTTTCGAAGGCGAGCAGTCTCATGCGGGGCGATCGGCGTTCATGGGACAAGGATACCCGTGCAGCTCAGAACCGGGCGTCGGCGAACCAGTCATCGGCCGCCGGCGGCGCCGTGGCCACCTCGTCCTCGCTGATCGTGGCGCCGAAGAATCCCTGCACGTCCTGCACCCGTTGCGTGCGTGCGAAGGGCGGCAGCGAATCCAGGAAGATGCGTCCATAAGGCTTGCCGGTCAGGCGCGGATCGCACAGCACCAGCACGCCGCGATCGGTCTCGCTGCGGATCAGGCGGCCAACCGCCTGCTTGAGCGCAATGACGGCCTGCGGAAGTTGTTCGTCGCGGAACGGATTGCCGCCGGCGCGGCGCACCGCTTCCAGGCGGGCTTCGAACACCGGATCGTCCGGCGCGGCGAACGGCAACTTGTCCACGACGACGACGCTCAGCGTATCGCCGACGACGTCGACGCCCTCGCGGAAACTGGCCGCGCCCAACAGCACGCCGTTGCCGGACTCCCGGAACCGCTGCAGCAGCGTGCCGCGCGGCGCTTCACCCTGCACGAACAGCGGCCAGGGCCCCCCGCGCAATGCGTCGGCGGCCTCGCGCAGCGCGCGATGCGAGGCGAACAGCAGGAAGGCCCGGCCCTGCGATGCTTCCAGCACCGGCCGCAACGTCGCGATCAGCGCCTTGCCGAACGCGGGCGCATTGGGATCGGGCAAGCCCGTGGGCAGGTAGCACAGCGCCTGGTGCGGCCAGTCGAACGGGCTGGGTTGCAACAGGGTGGGCGGATCTTCCAGACCGAGACGCAGCGCCAGGTGGTCGAAGCGACCGCCGACGGCGAGCGTCGCCGACGTGAACACCCAGGCCGCCCGCGACTGCTCGCGATGCTGGCGCAGCGGGCCGGACACATCCAGCGGCGTGCGCTGGCAGCGGAAGGCGCGTGGGGTGAGTTCGTACCAGAGTACGTCGCCGTCGTCCGCGGGCGACGCGACCTCCGTATCGTCGAACGCCCCGGTACCGGTCGGCGCGGCATGCCAGCGCGACAGCCGCTTGGCGAACTCGGTGGCGCGCGCGGCGCAGGCTTCGAGCCCCAGGGATGCCGGCGCCAGCGGCGCGAGTGCGGCGGACAGCTCGGCGAGCGCGTGCTCGATGGCGTCGAATCCGGCCGCCACCTCCGGCTTGGCCAGCAAACGCTCGCGCGTACCGCGCGCGGGCATGCCTTCCATCGCCGCGCGCGCCTCGCGCAATGCCTGCTCCAAGGCACGCACGGGCGGCTGCAGGGCGGACAACGCGCCAGCGACGTCCTTGCACTCGGCCAGGCTGTCGCGCGCCAGCTCCTGAAGCGGACGCATGCCGAAGCCTTCGCCGAAGAAGTTCGCCGCCAGTTCGGGCAACTGGTGCGCTTCGTCGATCACGAAGGCCTGGGCACCGGGCAGGATTTCACCGAAGCCCTCCTGCTTGAGCGCGAGATCGGCCAGCAACAGATGGTGGTTCACCACCACGATGTCCGCTGCCTGCGCGCGCTGGCGCGCCTGCACGACGAAGCAGTCGTCCCAGAACGGGCACTCGCTGCCCAGGCAGTTGTCGACGGTCGATGTGACCAACGGCACCAACGGCGAATCGTCCGGTAGCGCCGCGAGTTCGGCCATGTCGCCGAACTGCGTGCGGCCGCCCCACGCGACGATGCGCTGGAACTGGTCCACCTGCTCGCGGCTGGTGAAGGTGGTGCGCAGGGTCTGCGGATCGCCCTTGGCCTGGTTGAGGCGATAGCGGCACAAGTAGTTGCTGCGCCCCTTCAGCAGCGCCGACTTCAGCCCCGACACACCCAATGCATCGCGCACGCGCGGCAGGTCGCGGTGGTACAGCTGGTCCTGCAGCGCGCGCGTGCCGGTGGAGATGATCGTCTTCAACCCCGACAGCAGCGCAGGCACGAGATACGCGAAGGTCTTGCCCGTCCCGGTGCCGGCCTCGGCCAGCAACACGTCGCGCGCATCGAAGGCGTCGGCGATCGCCGCCGTCAGGCGCTGCTGGGCGTCGCGGGGTACGAAGGCGTCGAGGCGGTCCGCCAGGGCGCCACCCTCGCTGAGGGCGTCGCGGCTGGCCTGGGCGAGCTGGGACATCGGGGAAACATCGGGCGGTTGCGACGGCAAGGGTACCGCGTCGCGACCGACCCGTGCCTTACATGCGCTCGATCACCGGCACCGTGCAGGCATCGCGCTGGCGCTCGGCGTCACCAACGGACGCATCCTGGGTGGCGGCGCGCGCCGCGGATTGCGCCGCGTCCTCCGGTGTATGCCGGACAGGGAGCGGCGGCAGCACCGCCCGCTGGTGCTGGCGCACCTGGCGCACGGTTTCCCAGTGCTGCCGGCACAGCGGACCGACCCGCGACCCCAGTTCGAAGGCGCGCTGCGCCAACGTGTCGGCGCGGGCGTAGTCGCCCTGCAGCAGGGCCAGCTCGGCACGCTCCTGCAGGATGGCGGGATCTTCCGGGACGATCGCGACCGCGCGGTCGAGCGCAGTCGCCGCGGCGGCGAGGTTACGTGCCGTGATCGCGCGCTGCGCGTCCTCGCGGAGGTCGTCGACTTCCGGATCGCGCAGCGGCTGCACGGCCAGCTCGCGATCGTCGGCGCCGGCAGCGGCACGGACGGCGGCCACGCGCTGTTCGGGCGTGACCGGATCGTTCGCGACGGCGGTTTCGGGTGCCGGTGCGGAGGCGCAACCGGCGAGGACGACCAGGAACAGGGGAACGGCGTACTTCATCATCATGGCTGTTGCGGGGGAGGATCCTGGGGCGGTGGTGCTTCTTCTTTGCGATCCAGGCCGAACCAGCTGCGCCAGCCGCCACCGCTGTCGGCCTCTTCGCCTTCGAGCGGTGGCTGTTCGACCACGCAAGCCGCGTAGGCCGGCGCGAAGCCGGACACGAACGGCAGCTGGCGGGCGCCCGGGCAACCCGGGTCGGTGCTGTTCGACGACACCACCCATTGCCAGTCCAGGCCTTTGCCCGACGCCTTGAGCGGCGCGCTCGGCAGGCGTGCGAACAGGCCCGACCACACGCGCATCGCGCCGGTCGCGCCGTACAGACCGGTCTGCTCGTTCTTGTCGTTGCCCATCCACACCACGGCCAGGTGATCGCCGGTGTAGCCGGCGTACCAGCTGTCACGGCCATCGTTGCTGGTGCCGGTCTTGCCCGCGGACTGCAGGCGGCCAAGGCCGTCGCCGAGCAACTGCCGGCCGGTCCCGTTGGACACCACCTGCTGCAGCGCGACGGTGATCAGGTTCGCGGCAATGGAATCGCCTTCCTGCGCCGGCGCAGGCGTCTTGTCGTAGCGCCTCAGCAGCTTGCCGTTCGGATCGAGCACCCCCCGCACGGCGTGCAGCGGCTGGATTTCGCCCCCGGACGCCAGGAACTGGTACAGCTGCGCCATCGCATACGGGCTCTGGTCGGTGGACCCGAGGATAAGCGCCGGATTCGGCTCGGCCTGGATGCCCGCCAGTACGCGGATCAACTGCGCCAGGCGGTCCGGTTCCACCTTCATGCCCACGCGGACGGTGGCCTGGTTGTACGACTGCGCCAGCGCATCGACCAGGCGCACGGTGCCGTGGCTGCGACGGTCCGAATTGGCCGGCGTCCAGCGCTTGTTCTTGCCGAGCTGCACGGTCACCGGTGAATCGTCGACCCAGCTGGCGAGCGAATATTCGTCGGGCTGTGCGAGTGCGAGCAGGTAGACGAACGGCTTCAGCAACGACCCCACCGGACGCTGTGCCTCCACCGCGCGGTTGAAGCCCTGTTCGGACACATTGCGGCTGCCGACCACGGCGAGGACATCGCCGTCGTGCACGTCGGTGACCACCATGCCGGCCTGCAACGGCGGACGGCGCTTGTTCTCCAGCGCCTTCACCGTGCGCGTCACCGACGCTTCGGCATAGGCCTGCGCGGACGGCGACATGCCGGTCAGCACGGTCAGGCCCGCGCCCTGCAGCGCGCTCTCGGGGTAATCGCGCGCCAGCTGCCGACGCACGAGGTCCACGTAGGCGGGGAAGCGGTTCGCCGCGGCCATGCCCGGCGTCTTGGTCACGCCCAGCGGGGCAGCCAGCGCGCGCTTGTACTCGGCATCGTCGATCAGGCCGGTCTCGTGCAGCTTCAGCAGCGCGTAGTCGCGACGCTCCTTCGCACGTTCCGGATTGCGGCGCGGATCGTAGTACGACGGCCCCTTCACCATGCCGATCAGCAACGCCACCTGCTCGGTGGTCAGGCTGTCGAGGTCGCGACCGAACCAGAACTCCGCACCGGCGGCGACGCCATGGATGGCCTGGCTGCCGCGCTGCCCCAGGTAAACCTGGTTGAAGTACGCCTCAAGGATCGTGCGCTTGTCGTAGCGCGCCTCCAGGATCAGCGCATAGAGGATCTCGTTGAACTTGCGGGTCGGCGTCTGTTCCTTGCCGATGCCGAGCAGGCCGCTGCGTGCCAACTGCTGGGTCAGCGTGCTGGCGCCCTGGCGGGTGTCGCCGCCGGACTTCACCAGCAACCAGGCCGCGCGCACCATGCCCGACAGGTCGATGCCGTGGTGGTCCTTGAAGTCGCGATCCTCGACGGCCTGCAGGCCGGTCACCAGCAGGTCGGGCACTTCTTCCAGCCGTACCAGGCGCCGCTCTTCCTGCTTCTGTCCGTACAACGTCGCGATGCGTGCGGGATCCAATCGCGCCGCCTTCAACGACTGCTTGCGCGTGATGTCGCGCACGGCGGCCACGCGGCCACCCGACAGGCTCACCTGAAGGCGACGCGGCGCCACGCGACCGTCGACATCGACGAAACCGCGGCTGGAAATCGTGAATCGCCCCCCCTCGCGCATATACGTGCCGGGACTCTGCCCGGTGCCATCGTCGCGATAGGACGCGGCATCCAGTTCGGTCTTCAGCGTCTGCGCATCCATCGCCAGCCCCGGCGCCAACTGCAGTGGGCGCGCGTATACGCGCGTCGGGATCTGCCATTGCAGTTCGCCGAAACGCTGGGTGACCTGGTGGTTCAGGTAGAGCGTATAGGGGATCAGGAAACCGAGACCCAGCCCCGCCGCCGCCAGTCCCCAGCCCAGCAGGCGCTGCCGCCAGACCGGCGGGCTGCCGTCACCGTCGTCGATGTCGTCTTCGTCCAGTGCTTCGTCGTCGTAGTCGTTGCGGGCCACAGGGGATGCGACAATGGGGATTCGGGCGAGTCTAGCGCAGCCGCCAGGGGCGCGCCCGGCCCACAGGCCCCCTCACTCAGCTGGAGTTGCAACGGAATGTCGATGTCGTGGGCGGACCTGCGCTTCATGCTGGAACGCACCCGCGGCTTGTTCCGGCGCGGACTGGCCAGCCTGCGCACGCGGGGCCTGTCGGCGACCTGGGCGCGGGTAAGACGCCAGTTCGCGCGACATCCGCGGCTTCCGCCCGGCGCGCTCTACCGCCCCGCCGAGGCGGCGTTCGCACCGTTCACGGTTCCATCCAGCGACGCACCACGCGTCAGTATCGTGATCCCGGTCTACAACCAGGCCCTGCATACGCTGGGCTGCCTGCGCGCATTGGCCGAGCATCCGCCGACGGCCGCCTGCGAGATCATCGTCGTCGATGATGGATCGCAGGACGAAACCCGTGCATGGATGCAAGCGATCGGCGGCCTGCGCTACCTCCTGCGCGCCACCAATGGCGGCTTCATCGCCGCATGCAACGACGGCGCCGCGCTGGCTCGCGGCACCTACCTCGTCTTCCTCAACAACGACACCTTCCCGCAACCGGGCTGGCTGGATGCATTGCTAGACACGTTCGGCGCCTGGCCCGCGGCGGGCCTCGTCGGTGCGCAGCTGGCCTACCCCGATGGCCGATTGCAGGAAGCAGGCGGCGTGGTCTTCGACGACGGATCGGCATGGAACTACGGGCGCTTCGAGTCGCCCGACGACCCGCGCTACACCAGTGTGCGCGATGCGGACTACTGCTCCGGCGCGGCCGTCATGCTGCCCACCGCGCTGTTCCGCGAGATCGGCGGCTTCGACACACGTTATGCGCCGGCCTACTACGAAGACACGGATCTCGCGTTCTCGGTGCGCGCTCGCGGCCACCGCGTGCTCTACCAGCCGGCCTCGCGCGTGGTGCACCTGGAAGGCATCACCGCGGGCACCGATACCGGCAGCGGCGCGAAGGCCTATCAGGTCCGCAACCGCGGCATATTCGCGCAGAAGTGGGCCGACGCGCTCACCCGGCAACCGGCGGCGGGTACGCTGCCCTCGCCCGCTGTGCTTGCACGGGATCAGCGGCAGGTACTGATCGTGGATTCGGAAACACCCCGGCCCCAGCATGATTCCGCATCGCTTCGCATGGCCAACCTCATGAACATGCTGATCGATGAGGGCGCGCACGTGGTCTTCCTGCCGGCGGACCTGCGCCATGCCGGTAGCGATACTGCTGCGCTCCGCCAGCATGGCGTCGAAACCTGGCACGCGCCGTTCGTCAGTAGCGTTGCGTCCTGGCTGCGCGAGCATGGCCCACGCTTCGACGTGGTGATGCTGTCCCGCCACTACGTCGCCACCGAGTTCCTGCCGCTGGTGCGCCGGTTCGCACCGCAGGCACGGATCGTGTTCGACACGGTGGACCTGCATTTCCTTCGCGAAGCGCGCGGGGCGGTTGTGGCGGGCGATGAGACGCTTCGCCGCAGCGCACAGAAGACGCGCGAGCGCGAACTCGCGCTGATGCGCCAGGCGGATACCACGCTGGTCGTCAGTCCTGCGGAGCGCGGGATGCTGTCCGCGCTGCTGCCCACTGCGCAGGTCGACGTGCTGTCGAACCTGCACGAACTTGCGGACAGTGGCGCACCCTTCGCGCAGCGCGAAGACATCGTGTTCGTCGGCGGTTTCCGCCATCCGCCGAATGTCGACGCCGTGTCGTGGTTCGGCCGTGACATCTTCCCCCATATCCGTGCCCGGCTGCCCGGTGTCCGCTTCCACTGCATCGGTGCCGAGCCCCCGGCGGAGGTCCGCGCACTGCAGGACCAACCGGGGATCGTCGTGCATGGACACGTGCCGGACCTGGCACCCTACATGGAAGGCGCCCGTGTCGCCGTCGCGCCGCTACGCTTCGGCGCAGGCGTGAAGGGCAAGGTGAACCTGAGCATGGCGCATGGCCAACCCGTGGTGGCAACACCGTGCGCGGTCGAAGGCATGCACCTCGTGGACGGACATGACGTACTCGTCGCAGAGGCCGCCGATGCCTTCGCCGCCGCGGTGGTTCAGCTGTACGAAGACGCACCGCTCTGGGAGCGCCTATCGGTGAACGGACGCGAGAACATACGCCGACACTTCTCGCCTGACGCAGCGCGCGACGTGGTACGACGCGTTTTCTTCTAGCGAGATGGCGGCGCCTGTGCGAGGCGCACGCGCGCCCTGAAATCATCAAGCCCGACAACCGTCGCATCCAGCCGAAGCGCCTCTTCCAGCGCCTGCGCCGCGAATGCGACATCGCCTGCACCCAATCGCTCGCTCCCCACGGCGATCCACTTCTCCGCCAATCGCCGCTTTGCGTCGGGCAAACCCGCATCGCGCGGCTGAAGCGTCTGCCACGCCTGCTGGCAGGCTTGCGCGCGGCGGATGCGATTGGCGCGCAGCTCGTCTTCATAGCAACTGCGCACGGCGGGCAACAGGCGAGCCGATGCTTGTCGCACCACGGCCGCCTCCGGCGCGAGTGCTTGCGCGGCGCGCAGCTTGTCGTAGGCGCTTTCGCCGGGCGGCGTGAGCCAGTGGCCCTTGGCCTCGGCATCTGCCATCGCGGCCAGCAGTGCCTGTACGCGGCGGTCACGCTCGCGCGCCGGCAGAACAGTGCCTAGCCGGCCACGCGCCTGCTCCGCACGGGCAACGGCTTGCTCTGCTTGCGCCACGCGCTGAGATTGCGGTGCGAGCGCGCGCGCCTCCGCCAGTTCGCGCCTGGCCTGCCCGAAATGGAAGTCGGCGGCCTGCCGCTCTGCGAGCGCGGCATGGGCCACGCCTACCTGCTCCAGTCCTTGGCGAGCGCCGGCATCGTCCGGCACCGCGGCGAGCACGGCTTCGTACGCCGCGCGTGCGGGCGCGAGCCGGCCCCGCGCCATGTCACGCGCTGCCGCTCGACGCTGCGACTCCAGTGCAGTCGTCAGCGCGGCCTGAGCCTGCGGCAGGTCGACATGTCCAGGATCGAAAGCCTGTGCCTGGGAGATCAATATTGAGGCCTGCCCCAGTTCGTTGCGGGCCAAGCGGCGTCCTGCTTCCTGCAGAAGGTCCGACAGCGCGTCTTCGCGCCCTTCCAGCGCGTCCAGGCGAGTCGGCTGCAAAGCCAGTACGCGCTGATAGAGCGGAAGCGCAGCCTCGTCGCTGCCCACCAGTTTGCCGGCTGCATGTGCTTGCGTCGCAGCCAGCAGCACGCCATCCAGGCCAGCATGCTCGGCTTCGTGTGCACGCAAGCGCGCGGCCAAGGCGTCGGCCTGTGCGCGCGGCACCTGCAGCTCGCGCGCGAGCGCCAACTTGTCGCGCGCTTCCTCGAAGCGGTTCCCGGCGAGCGCCACCGCGGCCTGGCGCAACGCATCCTGCGCGACGCGGCGCAGGCCGACGACGGCCTCGCTGCGATCGGTATCGAGGGCTTGCGCGGCTTCGTACAGCTGCCGTGCGCCGGTGCCGTCGTCGGCATCAAGGCGCCCGTCGGCCAGCGCGCGACCGGCCTGGTCGAGCAATGCCTGCACGCGTGTTTCGGGCCACAGCATGTCCGCCAGTTCCCCCCGGAAAACGACGAGCAACGCCACGAGCAGAACCGCGATCGCGGCGCCCCATCGCCAACGCCGTCGGTCGCGCCGGGCAGGCGTGGGATCTTCATGATGCGTACGGGCCGCCGCGATGACGCGCGTCCAGTCGATGCGCGGTTCGATGCGGCGATCGCGGCCGTCGTCGGGGCGGTCTTCGCGGGTCACCCCCGCAGGATAGCGACTCAGCCTGAACGCCGTGCGTCTTCCACGCCCGGCAGCGCATCGAGCTTGCCCAACAGCGTGGAAAGCTGGCCGAAATCGGCCACCTTCAAGCGCAGGCGCAGGTGGACGCGACCGCTGGCGCGGTTGCCCTGGCTGTTGATCTCCAGCACATTGGCCTCTTCCTGCGCGATCAGGGTGGTGATGTCCTTGAGCAACCATTTGCGGTCGATCGCCGTGACCTGCACATCGACCTCGTAACCGCCCCCCGCCTGGCCCCACTCCACGGGCAGCACGCGTTGCGGGCTGGCGGCCGCGAGCCGCACGAACGAGGCGCAATCCGTGCGATGCACGGTGACGCCGCGCCCGCGGGTCAGGTAACCCGCGATGGCTTCGCCCGGAACGGGCTGGCAGCAGCGGGCCAGCTGTACCAGCAGGTTGCCGACGCCTTCGACCGTGAATTTCGACTTGCCCGGCGCCGCCACCTTGCGTGGTGGCCTGCGGACCGGCAACGTGGCGGCATCGGGCTCGACGGCGGCACGCTGCTCTTCGTGCAACGCACGACCCACCTGATGCGGCCCCACGTCGCCCAGCGCGACCTGGATGTACAGATCGTCGATGCTTTCGGCATGGAATTTCTTCACCACGCCCGCAAGGTCGGCCTGGTGCAGGCCCAGCCGTTTGAGTTCCTTCTCCAGCAACTCCCGGCCGGCGTGCAGGTTGCGCGCGCGGTCCAGCTTGTGGAACCACGCACGCACCTTGTCGCGGGAACGTCCACTGGCGAGGAAGCCATTGGCCGGCAGCAACCAGTCGCGGCGCGGTTCTGGCTCCTTCGAGGTCATGATCTCGACCCGATCCCCACTGGCCAGCACATGGTTCAACGGAACGATGCGGCCGTTGACCTTCGCACCGCGCGTACGGTGGCCCACCATCGTGTGTACGTGGTACGCGAAATCGAGGACGGTGCCACCTTGAGGCAGGTCAACCACCTCGCCCTTCGGCGTCAGCGCGTAGACGCGATCCTCGACCAGTTCCGCATCCAGGTCGCCGGCCAACGAGCTATCGCCCGGCGCATCGCCCGCGCTGTCGAGCAGCCGGCGCATCCACGCGATCTTGCGGTCGAACGCATCGCCGCCCGCCTTGCCTTCCTTGTACTTCCAGTGCGCGGCCACGCCCAGTTCGGCCTGCGCGTGCATTTCATGGGTACGGATCTGCACTTCCAGCGTACGTCCCTCCGGGCCGACCACGGCGGTATGCAGCGACCGGTAGTCGTTGGCCTTCGGGCGCGCGATGTAGTCGTCGAACTCGCTGGGGATCGGCGCCCACAGCGCGTGCACGATACCCAGCGCGGCATAGCACGAGGCCACGTCGTCTACCGCGATGCGCACCGCGCGCAGGTCGTAGAGCTCGTCGAACGAAACCTGCTTGCGCTGCATCTTCCGCCATATGCTGTAGATGTGCTTCGGCCTGCCGCTGATCTCGGCATGAATGCCGTGCTCGGCCAGCGCTGCCTGCAGACTGCCGATCACCGCCGCGATGTAGCGCTCGCGGCCGGTACGTTTCTCGTCGAGTTGGGACGCGACCTGCTTGTAGGTCTGCGGCTGCAGATAACGGAACGCAAGATCTTCGAGTTCCCACTTCAGTTGCCAGATGCCCAGGCGGTTGGCCAACGGTGCATGGATGTCGCGGGTAAGTCGTGCCAGAGCCTGTCGCTGATCTTCGGGCAGGCTGCCCGCCGCCCGCATGCGGGCCAGCTGACGCGCCAGCAGGATCGGCACCACGCGGAGATCGCGCACGATCGCCAGCAGGAGCCGCCGCAGCCCTTCAGTGTTCGCGCCGCGCGCCTGTTCCGCATGCAGCACCCAGACTTGCGCCGCCGCCGCCTGGCCTTCCAGGAGATCGGCCAGGCCCGGGGTCGGCTTGCCTGCTGGAACCACCTTCTGCAGCGCAGGAACCGCATACAGGAGCGCTGCCAGCAGGACATCCCCGTCCGCGGACAACGCGGCGAGCGTATCCAGGGTGTCGGCCGCCACGCCTGGCGCATCGGGCATGCCGGCATCCGCGCCCTCGCGTGTCGCCGCTTCGGCGAGCGCGTCCCGCAACGGGGCTGGCAGCACCTGCAGGGCCGGCCTTCGCAGCAACGTGGCGATGTCGTGAACGGGGGACACCATGGCAAGGGAGCGAGGCGGCCAGGCGCCGCCGGAATGACTACACTACCGGCCAGTCGCCCGCAGGAACAACCATGAAGATGAGCCGCTTGTTTCTATCCATCGTGTTGCTGACCGCCCCGCTGTTCGCATTCGCGCAGGAAGCCGCTTCCGACGCACGGTTCGCCGACCTGCGCGCATCGATGACGGCGGAAGAGTTCAAGGCCGCCGGCCTGGACAAACTCAATGACGCCGAACTGTCGGCGCTCAGCGCATGGCTGAACCGAAAGGTCGGTTCCGAGACCGCGCGCGCCGTGGAGCAGGTGCGGCAGGAAACGCAGACCGCCGTGGCGCAGGCCCAGGCCGACACGCGCAAACAGGTGGAGCAGGAGAATCGCGGCTTCTTCGATTTCGGTTCGGAAGAACCCATCAAAAGCTCGCTGGTAGGGGATTTCAAAGGCTTCTCGGAGGGCAATCGCTACACGCTGGCCAATGGCCAGGTATGGGAGCAGATCGAGCCGGCCAGCCTGCCTGGCGTGCGCAAGAGCAATCCCGCCGTGACGGTCAAGCCGGGCCTGTTCAACAACTGGTTCCTGAAAATCGACGGCTACAACACGGCCGCCAAGGTGCGTCGCATCAAGTAAGCGTTGTCAACCGCGCAGCGCCTGCAGGCGCTGCGCGAGTTTCTTCGGCGAAATGCCGGCGCGCGCGCCCAGCTCCTGGGCGAACATGGACACGCGCAGTTCCTCGAGGTCCCAGCGCAGGGCCTGCCAGTCCGCCGATCCGGCGACGCCTGCGGCCACCGCTTGCACCAGTGCGTCGGCGAACGGCTTGATCTCCAGCATGCGGGCCTGGTCACGGGTCGGGTCGCGCACTGCGCGTTCGGCGCGCAGCCGCATCGCTTTCACGTAGCGCGGCAATTGCGCCAGGGCATCGGCAGGTGTTTCGCGCAGGAAGCCCGGATGCACCAGCGCTGCAAGTTGCGCGCGCAGGTCGTCGAGGTTTCCGCGCGCCCAGCCCATCAATGGCGCCTCCAACTGCGGCTTCAATTCCGCGACGGCGGACAGGATGTCCTCGGCCAGCTTCAACCGCTCCATCGCTTCGCCGAACAACCGCTTGCTAGCGTCGTCGCGGCGTTGCTCGAACGCAGCACGGTCCCGGATCGCGTCCAGCCCTTCGGCAAGCACGGCATTCATCGCCGCATCGACGATGTCGCCGCGCAGGCGCTCCTGCGATTCGATGGCCGCGTACAACAGGCCGGTCTTCGGCGACACCGGCAGCTGCTTGCGCGCCTGCTTCACCTTGTCGGCCAGCGCGATCTCCAGCAGGCGGCGCACGCCACCGGGGTGCGCGGCATTTGCCCCGGCGCGATCGGCGAACACCTGCAATGCCACCGTATCGCCGTCGTCCCGCAGCGCCGGATAGGCGGGCACGCCGGCCTCGCCCGGAACCTCGCGCGGGATGGCCTGCGGCGGGAAATCGCGCAATCCGGTGGCGGCCATCTCACGGCCGGCCCGTGCCGCGAAGGCCTGTCCCGCTTTCGCGCCGAAACGCGCACGCAGCGCATCCAGGTCGCGCGATTCCGCCAGCACCCGTCCCTCTCCTCCGCCACGCGGGTCTTCGCGCAAGCGGAGGTTCATGCGCAGGTGCGGCTCCAGTGCGGCTTCATCGAAATCGAGCGCGGCCACTGCCACGCCGGTCGCGCGCGACAGGAAGCGCGCCAGCTCGCCCCGCAGGTCGTCGGCACTCGGCTTCGGGAAGGCTTCGAAGAACGCACGCCCGAAATCCGGTGCGGGTACGTAGTTGCGCCGCATCGCCTTCGGCAGGCTGCGGATCAGGCCCGAGGCCTTGTCCGCGACGAAACCCGGCGCCAGCCACGAAAGGCGCGCAGGATCGAGCGCGTTGAGCAGGTGCAACGGCAGGTCGAGCGTCACGCCGTCATCGGTCGCGCCCGGCTCGAATTTGTAGTGCAGCGGCAGCCGCGCATCGCCGAGGGCGCAGTACTTCGGAAATCTGTCTTCCTCACTGCCTTCGCCCGGCAGCAGGTCTACCAGCGACCAGTGCAGCGCGCGGCGTTTGTCGGCCGGCAGCGTCTTCCACCAGGCATCCAGCCCGGCCGCGGAATGGATCTCCGGCGGCACGCGATCCAGATACCAGCGCGCCTGCCAGTCGTCGTCGGCGACCAGGCCGGCGCGGCGCAGCTTGGCCTCTTCTTCGCGCGCCTGCTCGAGCGTCTTCAGGTTGTCGGCGATGAAGCCGGCGCGCGTGTTGATCTCGCCGGCGACCAGGCCCTGCCGGATGAAGATGTCGTGCGCCTCCATCGGCGAGATGCGGCCGTAGTGCACGGGTTTCTTCGGCGCGAGCACCAGCCCGAACAGGCTGATCTGCTCGGACGCCAGCACCTGGCCCTGCGCGCGCGACCAATGCGGATCGAAATGCTTGCGCAGCAGCAGGTGCGGCAGTTCGGCGATCACCCAGTCCGGCTCGATCGCGGCCAGCGTCATGCCCCACACCTTCTGGGTGTCCAGCAGATTGGCCACCAGCAGCCAGGGCGGTGGGCGCTTGGACAGCGCCGAGCCGGGAAACGGCAGGAAACGGCGTTGGCGCGGCGCCTGGTAGTCGCCCTTCTCGGTGCGATGGCCGATCTGCGTCGGCAGGCCGGCGACCAGTGCACGATGCAGGGCCCGGTAGGCGTTGGCACTCTGCCGCTCGCTGTAGCCGCTGTCCGGCACCCGGTTGTTCTGTGCGCGCACAGCCACCGGCGCCGGTGCGGCTTCGGTTTTTCCTTCACGGGCCAATCGTGCCGCGCGATGCAGCTGACCGCGGGTCGCTTTCACTGCTTCAGCGTCGTCGCGCACGGCAACCGGTGCGCGGCTGCCCGCCAGCAGCGGCGACAGGGAGGCATCGGCGTCTTCTTCCTTCCAGCCCAGCTCCTCGCAGAGCAGGCGCAACTGTCGATGCAGTTCGCGCCACTCGCGCATCCGCAGGAAGCCGAGGAAATGCCGACCGCACCAGTCGCGCAGCTTGGACTGGGTCAGGTCTTCGTGGGCCTGCCGATACGCATCCCACAGGCGCAGCACGCCGACGAACTCGGAGCGCCCATCGGCGAACTGGGCGTGCGCCGCGTCCGCCGCGCCGCGTGCATCGGCCGGACGCTCGCGCGGATCCTGGATACCCAGGAACGACGCGATCACCAGCATCGGGCGCAAGCAGCCGGCGGCCTGCGCGGCGACCAGCATGCGCGCCAGTTTCACGTCCACCGGCAACCGCGCCATCTGCCTGCCGATGGCGCTCAGGCGGCGATCACCGTCGATCGCGCCCAGCTCGGCCAGCTGCTGCCAGCCATCGGCGACGGCGCGTTCGTCGGGCGCTTCCAGGAACGGGAAATCCTCGATCCGGCCCAGCCCCAGCTGCAGCATGCGCAGGATCACGCCGGCCAGGCTCGAGCGCCGGATTTCGGGATCGGTGAACGCTGCGCGCGCCTGGAAATCCGCTTCCGCATACAGGCGATAGCAGATGCCCTCGGCGATACGGCCGCAGCGACCCTTGCGCTGGTTGGCGCTGGCCTGGGAGATCGGTTCGATGTGCAGGCGGTCCAGCTTGTTGCGCGGGCTGTAGCGCTTGACGCGCGCGAAACCCGGATCGACCACGTAGCGGATGCGCGGCACCGTCAGCGACGTCTCGGCCACGTTGGTCGCCAGCACGATGCGCCGGTTCGGACCGGGGTTGAACACGCGGTCCTGGTCCTGGTTTGAGAGGCGCGCGTACAACGGCAGCACCTCGGTCTGGCGATACTTGCGGCGCTCCAGCGACTGGTGCGCATCGCGGATCTCGCGCTCGCCCGGCAGGAACACCAGCACATCGCCGCGCGGATCCTGCCGGGTGATCTCGTCGATGGCGCCGACGATGGCGTCGTTGACGGTGCGGTCGCCAGCGCGGCCTTCCTCGTCACCGCTACCCTCACCCTCCAGGGGCCGGTAGCGCACGTCGACCGGATAGGTCCGTCCCTCCACGCTGATCACCGGCGCATCGTCGAAGTGTTTCGCGAAGCGCTCGGTGTCGATGGTGGCCGAGGTGACGATGACCTTGAGGTCGCGGCGCTTGCGCAGCAGCTGCTTCAGGTAGCCGAGCAGGAAGTCGATGTTGAGGCTGCGTTCGTGCGCCTCGTCGACGATGATCGTGTCGTAAGCCGACAACCAGCGGTCGCTGGCGATCTCCGCCAGCAGGATGCCGTCGGTCATGAACTTGATGTGGGTGTCGTCGCCCACCTGGTCGTTGAAGCGCACCTGGAAGCCGACGCCCCGGCCGAGCTCCGTCTTCAACTCCTCGGCCACGCGTCGTGCCACCGCGCGCGCGGCGATCCGGCGCGGCTGCGTGCAGCCGATCATGCCGGCCACGCCGCGCCCGGCCGCCAGGCAGAGCTTGGGCAGCTGGGTGGTCTTGCCCGACCCGGTCTCGCCGGCGATCACCACCACTTGGTGGTGGCGGATCAGTTCGACGATGCGCTCGCCTTCGCGTGCGATCGGCAGGGACGCATCCAGCGTCACCGCCGGCACGGTCGATTGACGGCGCTCGCGGGTGGCGATCGACGCAGTCAATGCCTGCTCGAAGGCCTGTCGCGCGACGGCATCCGTCGGCTTGCCCTGCCAGCGCGACCACAGACCGTGCAGGCGGCCGCGGTCGCGGTTCAGCGCGCGATCGAGCGCGCGCCGGCCCTGCTCGAGGGCAGTGCGGTCGGGGGAGGCGGGGGATGGGTCACGAGGGGTATTCATTCTTCAGCAAGCGGTTGAAACTTTTTGCTCACGCCACATGTTCTAGTGTGTCTATTGTGCCGCCTCAACCCACCCTCAGGAGAATCCGCATGGCCAAGACGAAGTCCAAGCCGGCCAAGGCCCCGGCCGTCACCGCGCCCATCCCGTCGGCACCGACCGCGCCCAACATCGATATCGGGATCAGCACGGGCGACCGCAAGAAGATCGCAGACGGCCTGTCGCGCTACCTGGCCGATGCGTACACGCTGTACCTGAAGACCCACAACTTCCATTGGAACGTCACCGGCGCGATGTTCAATTCGCTGCATACGATGTTCGAGACCCAGTACACCGAGCAGTGGACGGCGCTGGACGAAGTGGCCGAGCGCATCCGCGCCCTGGGCTACAACGCGCCCGGTTCGTACCGCGAGTTCGTCAGCCTCACCTCGATCCCCGAAGAACCCGGCCTGACCGACAGCGCCGACTGGCGCGAAATGGTCCGCCAGCTGACCGTCGGCAACGAAGCGGTCTGCCGCACGGCCCGCAAGGTGCTGAAGGTGGCCGACGACGCCGGCGACGACCCGTCGGTGGACCTGCTGACCCAACGCCTGCAGACCCACGAGAAGTACGCCTGGATGCTGCGTTCTCTGCTCCAGTAAGGCGCCCTCCCGGCAGCCTGGACGCCCGGCTCCGGCCGGGCGTCTGCGTTCATGGTCGGAGAATTCCGACCCCGCGGCGCGTCCATCACGCAGGGCCGCCGGGGTCTATCGCGGTATCCTGTATCCATGTCGTCCCCCGCACTTGAAACGCTGCAGCGCGTCTTCGGCTACAGCGCCTTCCGTGGCCACCAGCAGGCCATCGTCGAACACCTCGCCGCCGGCCACGATGCCCTGGTGCTGATGCCCACGGGCGCCGGCAAGTCGCTGTGCTACCAGGTACCCGCGCTGTTGCGCGAGGGCACCGGCATCGTCGTATCGCCGCTGATCGCCCTGATGCAGGACCAGGTGGATGCGCTCCGCCAGTTGGGCGTGCGTGCGGCGTTCCTGAACTCATCACTGGCCGCCGACGAAGCCGCCCGGGTCGAACAGGCCCTGCTGCGCGGCGAGCTGGACCTGCTGTACGTGGCACCGGAACGACTGCTGACGGGGCGCTTCCTGTCGCTGCTGGACCGCAGCCGGATCGCGCTGTTCGCCATCGACGAAGCCCACTGCGTGTCGGCGTGGGGCCACGACTTCCGTCGCGAGTACCTGGAACTGACCCTGCTGCACGAGCGCTGGCCCGACGTGCCGCGCATCGCGCTCACCGCCACCGCGGACCCGCCCACCCAACGCGAGATCGCCGAGCGGCTGAACCTGGTCGAGGCCGAGAAATTCGTCAGCTCGTTCGACCGTCCCAACATCCGCTACACCGTGGTGCAGAAGGACAACGCCCGCCACCAGCTCAGGGACTTCCTTCGCAAGCACCGTGGCGAAGCCGGCATTGTCTATTGCCTGTCGCGCAAGCGGGTCGAGCAGTTCGCCGACTACCTGGCCGAACAGGGCTTCAATGCCCTGCCCTACCACGCCGGCCTGGATGCGGAGATCCGAGCGCACCACCAGCGCCGCTTCCTGCGCGAGGACGGCATCGTCATGGTGGCGACGATCGCCTTCGGCATGGGCATCGACAAACCCGATGTGCGCTTCGTGGCGCACGTCGACCTGCCCAAGTCGATGGAAGGCTACTACCAGGAAACCGGCCGCGCCGGCCGCGACGGCGAGGCCGCCGAGGCCTGGCTCTGCTATGGGTTGGGCGACGTGGTGCTGCTGAAGCAGATGATCGAGCAGGGGGAAGCCGGCGAGGAACGCAAGCGCCTGGAGCGGCGCAAGCTGGACCAGCTGCTGGGCTACTGCGAATCCACCCAGTGCCGCCGGCAGGTGCTGCTGGCGGGTTTCGGCGAGGTGTACCCGCACGACTGCGGCAACTGCGACAACTGCCTGAGCCCGGCCGAAACCTGGGACGCCACGGAGTCTGCGCAGAAGGCGCTGAGCTGCGTGTACCGCAGCGGCCAGCGCTTCGGCGTGAACCACGTGATCGACGTACTGCGCGGCAGCGAGAGCGAGCGCATCCGCCAGTGCGGGCACGACCACCTGACCACCTACGGGATCGGCAAGGACCTGGATGCCACCGCATGGCGCAGCGTGTTCCGCCAGCTCGTCGCCTGCGGCTTGCTGGAGGTGGAGGCCGAGTTCGGCAGCCTGCGCCTGACCGAGGGCAGCCGTGCGGTGCTGCGGGGCGAGCGCCGCCTGCAGTTGCGCAAGGAGCGACGCGAACGGCGCGAACGCGACCGCAGCCCTCGCAGCGGCGTGGCCGTGGAGGCCGTCGACCTGCCCCGCTTCCAGGCCCTGCGGGATCTGCGCGCGCAACTGGCACGCGAGCAGAACGTGCCGGCCTACGTCATCTTCCACGACAGCACACTGCGTAACATCGCCGAACAACAGCCGGCCACGCTCGACGATCTGGCGCGAGTCGGTGGCATCGGCGGCGCCAAGCTGGCGCGTTACGGCGAGCGCGTGCTGGAAGCCCTGGGCGCTGCGGGCTGACGTTCCTGCGGCAGCCGGCCACGCATCAGCCGGCGTTCAATCCGCGGCTGCTAGCGTGCGGTGCAGGTGCCCCCACCGACACGCCCTCTCCAGGAGCTTCCATGAAGACGTTGCCGTTCGCCTTGCTGGCCCTGATGACCGCGCCGGCGTGGGCGCAGCAGAGCGCCGAGGCACTGGATCTCGCCTTGCCCAACGCCAGCGCCTATGCGAACGACGCACCGGGCACCTGGTACGGCGATCGCCAGGTCGCCAAGCCGAAGGGACGGCAAGCCGAGGCGCCGGTCGATCCTTGCGCCTGGTACGGCGATGACGACGGCGACGGCGTGTCCGGCAGCATCACCACCGGCATCGGCTACAGCAAGGGCCATGGCCGCAGCACCTACAACGCGGCCAACCTCAACCTGTGCAAGACCACGTACAACGACGAAGGCAAGCCGCG
>JACZCZ010012649.1_pt1 | contig 26687 bp, 23 predicted proteins | sample 8641811 | NCBI WGS metagenome assembly JACZCZ01 (sample SAMN15324610, study PRJNA640507) | soil metagenome | isolation source: intercropping peanut in the first line | place: China: Luxin town, Laibin City, Guangxi Province | collected 2019-07-25 | depth 10cm m | reverse complement strand
GATTTAGGTTCCGGTTCCTCACGGAGTGCAGGTTCGATTCCTGTCCCTCGCACCAACGTCACCAAGCATGCGGATTCGCAGGGCAACACCGGCTGATCGCGATGGCATCTACCGCGTGCACGTGAGCGCGGTGGGCGTGACTTGTGCCAGCCACTACGCACCGTTCGAGATCGCTGGGTGGATCGGCACGCGAACCAACGACAACTACGCGCCTCCCTTTGCGACCTGCGACATTTTCGTGGCGATCGATCAAAGCGCCAGCGACGGCACGGACGCACGCGGTGGTCAGGTGATCGGCTTCAGCCAGCTCAATCCGAGCATGTACGAGGTCGAAGCGGTGTACGTCGATCCGAACCACGGACGCCGGGGTATCGGCGCCATGTTGCTGCGCCATGTGGAAGAGGCGGCGCGTTCACGCGGACTGCGTGAGCTGCGCTTGGCGGCATCGCTCAACGCCGTGGACTTCTATCGAGCGTGCGGCTTCACCGCCCACGCCGAAGCGAAGTACCGCTTGAACAGCGGCATCAGCATCCGGTGCGTTCCAATGACGAAGACGTTGTGATCGCGGACCACAATTGAAAGCGGCGTCGAGACACAGGGTCCCGACGCCGTCCTGTTCAACGTGCGTGGTTCAGAAGCCCGCGACGGTCAGCTTGTAGGTCACGTCTTGGACGTAGCCGTCGAGCTCGCCGTGGAACTTGATCGTGTGCTTGCCGGGCAGCATCGGTGCGACGGCGAGGTAGAAGCCGCGATCGACCGCAGGGCTCAGCACGAGCTCATCGGTGCCGAACACGTTGTCGACCGGAAGCCTTGCGCTGAACACGACCGAGTCGACCAGAAAGCGCCGCACGTCGCGCACCGCGACGCCGTCGATCGTGACCGACAAGTTGGTGGCATCCGCGACGCCTTCGACCTGCGCACGAAGGAACTCTTCGGTCTTCTGCTCTGCCGGATCGGACGGAAACGCGAAGTACGCACTGTTGATCACTGGGAACACCAGCGTGCGGCCGACGGGAACCTTGCACGTGCGCGTGACGGATTCCCCGCTGAACGTGCCCGCGAGATACCAAGTCAGACCGGACTGCCCCTGGGCGCAGTTCTCACCGGTCTCATCGAGCAACGGGCTCACGGACGCAGGCTGGGCGACCGCCCACTTCCACCAATCAGCGGCGTGCACGGCATACGGCTTGCCGTTCGGCCACGTGGCGGGCCCGTAAACGTAGAACAGCGCGGCAGCGGCGGTTGCGGTGGTGGCGAGAACCATCGCCCCTGCGATCAAAGCCAAGCGGAAGTTGCGCATCGAACAAAACTCCTTGTGTGGGGTCGTCTTCCAAGCTCCGAAGACGGCTGCTGGTATTGCCGCGGCGTGTGGGAGCGCAACTGAATTGTCGTACCTAGTGCGATTTTGGCCTACCGAATCAAGTCGGAGACCACCGCGGCCAATGTGGTGATATTGCACAACAATTCCAATTTTGGGACGTCCGCTAGTACCATCCGCGCACGATGAGATTGCCCGACAAGTCCAAGGTGCGGGACGCGCTGTTCGCCCAGCTTTCGGCCGCGGCGGAACAGGCCGCGCAGGCCGCAAAGACCACCCGCGAGGGCGCGACACACCCGGAGGCCAAGCCAGAGAACGACAAAGACACGCGCGCGTTGGAGCAGAGTTACTTGGCGCGCGGGCAAGCGATGCGAGTCGAGGAGCTGATCGAGCAGATCCAACATCTGCGCTTCATGCCGCTGTTGTCGTTCGGCAAGGCGGACGCGATCGGAGCCTCGGCGCTGCTGAGCCTGGAATCGGAGGACGAGACGCGCTGCATGTTCCTGGCGCCCTACGGCGGAGGCACGGAGCTGACGATCGACGGCATCACGGTGTTGGTGATCACGCCGCAGTCACCGCTCGGTCAGCTCTTGCTCGGCCGCTTTGTCGGCGATGACGTAGAGCAGCGCGTGCGCGGCAAGCTTCGCGAATTTGTGATCGTCGACGTCGCGTGACCGGACGCATGCTTTTTTCCGCGTGGTGACGGAACGCTACGAACGCGCCAAGAAGCTCGCGATCGCCGGCCAGACTTCGCGCTCAGCGTTGCGGCCGACCACAAGGTCCACGTGACCGTAATCCTCGGCGTGACCGTGGGGTTTGCCGAAGCGCTGCACATCGAGCTCAGACACACCGCGCAGCAGGCGTGCCGTGTCGTCGATTGCTTCTGGTGTCGCCTGCACGTCGCGGCTGCCACCGATCAGCAGCGTCGGAACCGTGATCTCGTGCGCGCGCGGCAAGTACTGAAGCGCCCCTTGTTTGCGCGACATGCCGGCAGCGTCGAAGGTGGTCGCCAAGTCGTCCAACAGGCGCATCGGGATCGGCGTGAAGCCCACCGACAAGACACGCCGCATCACGTCGGGCTCGATGTTGTTGCGCCAGAAATTCATTTGCTCGGCAGGCAAGATCGGCCCGTAACCAGCGACCAATCCGTTGAGTCGCGTCAACGAGCCGAACGGCAGTGTCTTGAGCCAGCGACCAGCCAACGGACGCGCGGCGTGGGTACGACGATGCACGCTGTTGCCGGGGCGATAATCGAGCGCCGATCCGATCGCGACGAAGCGCTCCACGGGCAAGTCGGGACGTTCGATCGCGTGCAGCATCAGCAAGATGCCGCCCATGCTGTGGCCGACCCAGCGCAGCCGATCCCGCCCGCTCGCGCGCCGCACCGCATCGATGATCGTGGGCACGTCGTGATCCAAGTACGTGTCGATGCCGTACGCGCTTGGAGCTGGTGTCGAGGCACCGGCACCGCGCAGCTCGGGCACGTAGCAATCGAAGCCTTGGGCCGCGAGGTACCGCGCCAGCGAGCGCCCATGAAAGTTCAGCGTCCTGGCGTTGGCGCCGAGCCCATGTTGCAGAATCACCGCAGCGCGCGGCGTCCCGCTCGGAGCCACGTGGTGAATGGCCAGTGAAACGCCGTCCTCGGTGCGCGCGGTGATCAAGGAGTCGTTCGAAGTCATGCGCGACTTCTACTCTTCCAGGCGCGTGGCGTCACACGCGGACGAGGCCGTCACCGGGTTGCAGCCAGGGCTTCCCGCCGGAAGTGTCAGCACGTAGGCGCGATCGTTGATCATGAACGGCAGATCGTCCTTCAACATGTGAAAGCCGCTCGACACCGCGGTCATGTTCCGCGTGGTGCACTCGTTGTCGTCCTTGTCGACGGTGCACACGTTGGTTGCGGTGAGCAGCTTCTTCTGGTGCGCGACCGCAATGTCGGGCTGCGCCAGGTCGCCTTCAAGCTTGGTCACCACCACCCATGGCAAGTCGAACTGCGCGGCCGTCGCGTTGGCGAACATGATGCGATCGTCCAGATGCGTGAAGTCGTGGGTGTACTCCTGCGCGTGCTCGTCGCGGTTGAGCACGATGAACATCACGCGGCCCTTCGCATCACTCAGTAACGGCCAACCCTCGGCGTCGATGCGCGCGCGCGGAGACGCGTGGGAGCCTTTCAACCACGTGGGCGTGATCAGATCATCGGCGCCAAAGACGGCATTGAGATCGGATTCGACGCCGAGCAAATCCGTGATCGCGGTTCCTCCCGTGTCGTCCTTGATTTCGAGCCAGACGAAGATCGGTGTGTGATCTGGATTCGCGTCCGACCAGGTTTCGATCACCTGTAGGCAGTCGCGGAACATCAGACACGTACTGTTCGGGTCGATGCCAGCGATGTGATAGGTCTCGCGCGCGCTGGCGCCTTGGTGCACGTCGAGCTCCAGCGCCCGCACACCGCCCGCGAGCTGTTCGTTGAGCGGCTTGTGGGAGTAGCCGTGACTGGCATGGAACTGCACCAACGGTTTCACGTGATAGCTGTTGTGCGTTCCGGAGACTTGCAGCTCATTCATCCGCACCAGTGAAGGATCGCCGCCGCCGTCACCACCCGTCGCGCCGATTCCGCTAACACCCGCATCATCGTCGCCACCGACGACGCCGCCGCTGCCGCTGATACCTCCGACGCCACCGGTCGCCCCGACTCCGCCCGTCGCACCGTTGCCACCGGTTGCGCCGATGCCACCGCTGCCACCGATACCGCTCGTCGCGCCTGTGCCGCCGCTGCCGCCAAGGCCACCGCTGCCGCCGATCGGACGTGCGTCGTCGCCACCGCATGCGCAGAGCCACGCGCACGCCAAGATCCCGACCCACCGCTGCATGCTGCTATCCCCCCGTGAACAAGTACCGATAGATCATGTCGGTGAGCGCGCGCCGCCGTGCCGCCACATCGGCCGCCGCCACGCCCGACGCGGTGTCCACTGCAGACACCGCCACCTCGCGCGCCGCGATCTGAATCACCTCGGCCGCCGCCCGTGCATCTGGGATCCGCGTGACCGGTGCGATCGCTTGAATCAAGCGCGCCATCGCGTCGCGCGCCCGCTGTTCTTGTTTGCTGCGCAGTCGCGCCACGTCGCTGTCGCGCAACGCCATGCCGACGAACACGCGGTGGAACGCAGGCTTCTCGGCTGCGCTCTGGAACAACACATCGATCACTTGCTCGAGCGCAGCGCGTCGATCGGCCGGTGTCCGCGTCTCCATGAAGGCGTCCGGTGAGAGACCACCGATCGTCGCTTGGAAGCCGCGCTCCAAGTAGTCCTGGGCGAGCTCGATGAAGACCTGACGCTTGTCGGCGAAGTAGCGATAGAAGGTGCCGACGCTCACGCCCGCGCGCGCGGCGATGTCGGGGGTCTGCGCCGCGTCGAAACCCATCTCGGCGAACACGTCACCCGCGGCTTGCAGCAACGCGGCGTAGGTCCTCTTCGCGCGCTTCTGCGGGAAGCTTCGGGTGTCCCGAGTTGGGGGTGGTACCGACGGCCGCCGCTCGGACGCGAGCCCGATCGGAATCACCGATGCGCGGCGGGAATTGTCTCGTTTGGCCATGAATCTGGCCGGAAAGTAGCACGGCGGAAAGAAAAATGAAGTTCATTTCATTTTGTTGGTTGACCCAACTCGGGTCGCCGATCAAAAGTTGAAACCGGTTTCACTTCTATCGCGGGTAGCCCTTCATGAGGGGCCGCGCGCTGACGATGACGGAGGTCACCATGTCGGAAAAACACGCCCGCCCGCTCAACGTGGAACGGATCGAAGCCACGCTCGATATCGCGTTCAACTGGGGCTACGAGGAGACGCGCTCCGACCTGCGCGATCTGTACCGCAAGGCGAAGAAGGCGCAGTGGGACGGCGAGCACCGGCTGGATTGGTCGATCAATGTCGACCTGGAGAACCCGCAAGGTTTCCCCGAGGACATGCACCCGCTCTACGGCTCCGAGATCTACGCGCGCCTCACCGACAAAGAAAAAACGAAGCTGCGCACCGAGATGATGGCGTGGCAGCAATCGCAGTTCCTGCACGGTGAGCAAGGTGCGTTGTTGGCGGCTGCGCAGCTCGTGAATTCCGTCCCCGATTTCGACTCGAAGCTCTACGCGAGCACGCAGGTGGTCGATGAAGGTCGTCACGTCGAAGTGTTCGATCGCTATCTGCACCAGAAGGTTGGCTTCTCCTATCCGATCAGCCCTTACCTGCGGCAGCTGCTCGACATGCTGCTGAAGGATTCGCGCTGGGACATGAAGCTGCTCGGCATGCAGATCATGGTCGAGGGCTTGGCGCTCGCTGCGTTCGGGACGATCCGTGCGGTAGTGAACGAGCCGTTGTTGAAGTCGCTGACCACGTACGTGATCCAAGATGAAGCACGTCACGTTGCCTACGGTGTGCTGTCACTGAGCGATCTCTACGGCGACATGCGCGAAGCCGAGGTGCGCGAGCGCGAAGATTTCGTGTACGAGGCGGCCCGCCTGATGCGTGATCGTTTCTTGATGCAGCAGGTCTGGGAAAAGATGGGCATGCCCGTCGACGAGTGCGCTCAGATCGCTTTCAACAACAAAGGCCAGCAGCAGTTCCGTCAGCTGATGTTCGCCAAGATCGTGCCGGCGATTAAGCGCATCGGCTTGTTGTCGCAACGTCAACGCGAGCGCTTCCACGACCTCGGCATCCTTCAATACGAGGACTGGAGCGATCCGTTCGAAGAGCTCAAGCAGGCCGAGGCCGGGCAAGCCGAAGAAGCCGCTGCTGCACACGCAGTCGCTGCCGAATAGCGCGCCGCCGAGTACACTGACCGGGCAATGGATGACGATGAGAAGGTTGCCCGGATTGCCGCCGCGCTGGGTCACAGCTTTGCCGACCGCACGCTGCTGCGCGACGCCTTGACCCACTCGTCGTTCGCGAACGAACGACCCAAGCAGGCCCGCAGCGACAATGAGCGCCTGGAATTCATGGGCGACGCGGTTCTGGAGTGGGTGGTCTCGACGATGCTGTGGGAGACCTTCCCCGGTGCGACCGCTGGCGAGATGACGCGGCGCCGCGCCGATCTTGTCTGTGAGCAGACGCTGGCCGACATCGCGAGCAACCTCGGCCTGGGGCCAGCGCTGCGACTCGGACGCGGCGAAGAACGCACCGGTGGTCGCGACAAGCCACGACTCTTGGCCTGCGCGCTCGAGGCCTGCATCGCAGCGGTCTACTTGGATGGTGGAAACGACGCCGCCTTCAGCGTTTGCCGCGCGCTGTTCGAAGGACGCCTGAGCGACTCACCGCCGGGCGCACGCGACTTCAAGACCCGCTTGCAGGAACAGTTGCAGAGCACGGGTCGCAAGCCACCGCGTTACCAAATCGTGCAGGCGACCGGGCCAGACCACGCGCGGGAGTTTTCGATCGCGTTGCTGGTCGATGGACAAGAGCTCGGACGCGGTAGCGGACGCTCCAAGCTGGAAGCCGAACAGGCCGCCGCAGAGCAAGCCTGGGCAGCGCTCGTCACGCAGGCCGCGTCGCAGGACGGTTAGCGGTGTTCCGACGCAGTCTGTGCGTGACGTTGGCCATTGCGTGCGTCGTCAGTTGCCTTGCGCCGTGGAATGTCCAGGCACGCTCACGCGGCGCCAAGAAGCGACGCAGCCCCGCGATTAGCGCGAGCTACATTCGCATGCGCAATCGTTGGCACGCGCGCGCACCACAGGCTGCCGTGCGTGCGTTCTTGGCACAGTCGCCGCACCCCGCGTTGGTGTTGTCGCCGGTGGGCGATGCACCCGATCAAACGTTGTTGCCGAGCACCGACCGTGGCGACTTCGACGACGCAGCACGCGAGCTCGCTGCGCTGGCGTTGGCCGACAAACACACCGGCGCGACGCACCCGATCGAGCCACGCCTGCTCGACTTGGTCTACGACGCTGCTCGGCACTTCAGCGCGCCGTACGTGCACGTGATCAGCGGCTACCGCGCCAACGATGGCAACAGTCGACACGCGCAAGGGCGTGCCGTGGACATCGTGCTGCCGGGCGTTCGCGATCGCGCATTGGCGGTGTACTTGCGCAGTCAGGGGTTCGTCGGTGTCGGGATCTATCCGCGCGCGGGCTTCGTGCACTTGGATGTGCGCGCACGCAGCTACTTTTGGTCGGACAACTCGGCGCCGTCGGAACGCTCACGACCGCGCGTGATGTTGATCAAGACGGCGCAACGAGCCGACGCGCGCGCACGTCAACGCGGTGTGATTCCCACAGTCGATCTACCCAACGCGATCGACGCGGAAGCGCCGCCGGTCGAAACGCCGATCGGCGACCCGGAGCAGCCGAGCCCAGATGTGCCGGTGTCCAGCGCGCTCTAGCGCAACGTGCACCAGAGCGTGAACGCGGCACGGTAGGCCAAGATCAGGCGAGATCTAGCGCTTGCCTTCGTCGCGCAGACGCGCGTGCTCCAACAACACGTACGAGGTCTTGAAGCCCACTTGATCGTCGGTGGCGACGTCCGATGCCGCCAGCTCGAATTGACCGCGAGTCCAATCGAGCACGTGGAAGAACCGCTCCAGCGGCGCCTTGTCGGCATGACGCGCGGCAAGATCGATCCGCACCACCGCACCGTCTCGCAAGTACAAGGTGGCCATCTCGTCGTCGCGCACGAGCGTCAGGACACCGGTGCGACGCTCCATCTCCACCAAGGAGAGCATGCTCGGCAGCGCGACCTGCGCGAGATCGCCGCGCAGCGCCTTGTTCGCCGGCGCTCCACCCTGAGCTCGCGTTCGTTCGATGATCCGCCGCACGCGCGCACCAAGCTCGGCCGCCGTGAACGGTTTGCCGACGTAGTCGTCCACGCCCAGCCGATAGCCCAACAGACGTTCGCCGTCGCTGGTGAGACGCGTGAGAAAGATGACGGGGATCTGTGCGAGGTGCGGGCGCGAGCGAATCAGCCGCAGCAACTGCCAGCCATCCATCTCCGGCATCGTCACGTCCGACAGGATCACATCGGGACGCCGCCGTAAGGCTTGGCCCAGCGCATCGACACCGTTGCGCGCCGTGATCACCTCAAGGCCGATGTCCTCGAGCGCCTTTTGCGCACGCTCGCGGTAGAGCTCGTCGTCGTCGACCACCAGCGCCACTCCGCTGTCGAGCGGCGTCGTCTCCGGCGGCGGCAGCGAGCTCACGGTCTCCGCCACGAAGCGCTGAATCTGATTGGCGAGCGGTGCGCCGCCCACGTCCAGGAACTCCATGCCCATTCCGCGCTGACGCGGCAAGAACCCATCCGGCGGGTCATCGGTGGTGTACGCGACGCGCGCAATCACCTTGATCGGCGTGCCGCCGCGCGGCAGGCCCATCGTCAGCTCGACCACCGCACCGATCGGCAGAAAGCGATCGGTTGGAACGAAGATGCCGCCACGACTGATGTCGGTGGTGTAGGCGCTCACGAGCTCTTCGAGTGAGGCAAAATTGACTTCGAGCTCGGCGGAAATCCGGCGGTACTCGCGACGTTCCTCAGCGCCCGGCAGAAGCGTGACCACTGACTCGTCGCGTTCGTCTTTCACAGGCGACAGGGTAATGGAGAACGCTGTCAGCGGCCAACAGAGCGGACACGTCCGCGGCGGGTCGCAAGAGAGTCGGTGCCGCGCTCGGCAGCGGCCAGCAGCTTCAACGTCAGACGCGAGATGCCCAATGTGTCCAACGTGTGAACCGGTACGGAGCGAAACGAATCGTGCTCGGCGCTCGCCGCATCAGCGACGCGCCACAGTTGCACCCGCATGTGTCGATGCGTGAGGACGTGCTCGATCGATGCGGCCGTCCGTGGCGCCAACGTGCCGGTCAAACCAAGCGTGTCCATCAGCGTACGCGCGCGCTTGCGTCCACTGCCTTCGACCATCGGCAGATTCCACAGACCGCCGAACAAACCTTCGCCAGCGCGCGCCAACCAGACGCGCGCGTCATCGGAAGACGCGAGCAGCGCGACCCACGACACCACGCGCGGCGCCTTCTTGATGCGCGATATCGGGAGGTGCTCGACCGCGTCGCGGGCCAACGCCAGGCACCCCTGACGCAACGGACATGTGGCGCACTGCGGATTGCGCGGTGTGCAAACGGTGGCACCGAGCTCCATCAAGGCTTGGTTCAGCGCGCCCGGACGCGTGCCTTGCACCCATGCTTCGGCTTCTGACCACAACGCGCGGTCCGTGTCGGCGCGGCCGATCGGCGTTTCGATGGCATAGAGACGCGACATCACACGCGCCACGTTGCCGTCGACGATCGGTTCTGGACGATCAAACGCGATGCTACCGATCGCGCCGGACGTGTAACGACCGATGCCCGGCAGCGCACGACGTTCGGCGGCGTCTTGAGGCACGTGGCCCCCGTAGCGCGCGACGACCTCGCGCACGCCCTGATGGAGCAGCCGCGCACGACGGTAGTAACCAAGGCCGCTCCACGCTGCGAGCACGTCGTCTTCGGTGGCTGCCGCGAGCGCGATCGGCGTCGGGAACCGTGACAAGAAGCGATCGTAGTAGCGCGCGACAGTCTCGACACGCGTCTGCTGCAGCATCACTTCGGAGACCCAGACCGCGTACGGATCGCGCGTACGGCGCCACGGCAAGTCACGTTGGTTTGAGTCGTACCAACGCAACAGCTTGGCTCGCAGCGACGGACGTTCGCGATCGCGTGGGGCCGAATGCGCGCGACTACGCGCCACCCTGCTGCTCGCCACCGCTCGTGCCGTACATCGATTCCGCAATCTTGTACGCGCTGGTTTCTAGATGTTGCAGCGCGTCTCGGATGGCGATGGCGTCACCGCTACCTGCCAAGAGCCCGCGCAACGTCTTGATGTCGGCTGCGACCGCGTCGAGGATGTCTGCCGCGACAAGATCGACGCATTCTTCCACCGCACGTTCCGACGTGTAGAGCAACGCCTCAGCGCTGTTGCGCAGCTCGGCGAGCTCCTTGCGCTTTTGATCGCTCTCGCGGAACTCGTCCGCGTCCTTCACGATCTGATTGATCTGCGCTTCGGTCAGACCACTGGCGGCAACGACCGAGATGTTCTGCTCGCGTCCCGTACCGAGGTCCTTGGCCGACACGTGAACGATGCCCTCTGTGTCGATGTCGAAGCTGACCTGAATCTCAGGCACGCCGCGCGGCGCCGGTGGAATCGGCGAGAGCTCGAACTTGGCCAACGTCTTGTTGTCCGCCGCCATCTCGCGCTCGCCCTGCAAAACGTGGATCGGCACAAACGGCTGATTGTCGACGCTGGTGGTGAACGTCTCGGTCGCGTGCGTCGGGATCGTGGTGTTGCGCGGGATCAACGGGAAGAACACGCCACCGCCCGTTTCGACTCCGAGCGACAACGGCGTCACGTCGAGCAGAAGCACTTCGTCAACTTCGCCGCTGAGCGCCGCGCCCTGCAACGCTGCACCGACTGCGACAACCTCGTCGGGATTGACGCCTTTGCTCGGCTGCTTGCCGAAGAAGTCCTTCACCTTGCGCTGCACGAGCGGCATGCGCGTCATGCCGCCGACGAGGATGACGGCGTCGATGTCCTTCAGCGCGAGACCGGAGTCCTTCAGCGCTTGGGCGCAGGGCTCCATTGTGCGATCGACCAGATCCTCCACCAGAAGCTCAAGCTCGTTGCGCTTGAAGGTCGTGACCAAGTGCTGTGGGCCACGCGCGTCCGACGCAATGAATGGCAGATTGATCTCGGTCTCCAGGGAGCTGGATAGCTCATGACGGGCGCGTTCCGCCTGCTCCTTCAAGCGCTGCAGCGCGATGCGATCTTGCATGAGGTCGATGCCGGTCTTCTCTTTGAAGCCCTTGGCAAGGTGGTCGATCACGGCCTCGTCGAAGTCTTCACCACCGAGGTGGGTGTCACCGGCTGTCGCTCGAACGTTGAACACACCGTTGGAGATCTCCAGGATCGAAATATCGAACGTGCCACCACCCAAGTCGTAGACGGCGATGCGCTCGTTCACCTTGCGATCGAACCCGTAACAAATCGCGGCCGCTGTCGGCTCGTTGATGATGCGCTTGACGTCCAGGCCCGCGATGCGACCCGCATCCTTGGTGGCTTGTCGCTGGGCGTCGTCGAAGTACGCGGGGACGGTGATCACCGCCTCGGTCACGGTCTCGCCAAGATACGACTCGGCGATCTCCTTCATGGTTTGCAGCACCATCGCGGAGATCTCGGGTGGCGAGAAGTCTTTGCCGTTGACCTTCACCCATGCGTCGCCGTTGCTCGCTGCCACCACAGCGTAAGGAACGTGCTCTGCGTGACGCTTCGCCTCGACCGAGCTCAGCTTCTGCCCCATCAAGCGCTTCACGCAGTAGATGGTGCTTTCGGGATTGGTAACCGCCTGACGCTTGGCCACCTGCCCGACGCGGCGTTCGTGCTCGGTGAAGCCGATCACGGATGGCGTTGTGCGCGCGCCTTCTGCGTTCGGGATGACGACTGCTTCACCGTTCTCAATCACCGCAACACAGCTGTTGGTCGTACCGAGATCGATGCCGATGACTTTGCTCATGAGCCGTTGGCCTCAGAGGAAGAGGCTGGATTGCTGGGCGGTGCGGGCGGTTTCGCCACCACCACCATCGCCGCGCGCAGTAGGCGCGGTCCAAACATGTAGCCCGCCGCAACTTCGGCCACGATCGTGCCGGGCGCATGCTCGCTCGTCTCCAGTTGCTGGATCGCCTCGTGCGCCGTGGGATCGAAACGCTCACCGACAGTTGCGATGCGCCGAATCCCGATCCGCTCACACGTATCTTCGAACTGCTTGAGCACCATGCGCACGCCTTCGACGATGGCGCGACCGTCGTCGGTGCTACCTGCTGCGGAAAGCGCGCGATCGAGGTTGTCGAAGATCGGGAGAAACTCGCGGATCGTCAGCTCCTTGCCGCGCAAGGCTGCATCTTCGATCTCACGACGTGAGCGCTTACGGAAGTTGTCGAAGTCTGCGGCTGTTCTCAGCAGCTGCTGCTTGAGCTTGTCGCGCTCCGATGTCTCGCCGCTCGCGGCCTCGGTTGCCACAGGCGCATCGCTCGCGACGTGGTCACCACTTTCGGTGGCTTCAGCGGCAGGATCGTTCTTGTCGGTCTCGGTGTTCACAGAATGGCTCTCGGCAAGCTGGAAACCGTCGCGTTCCCGCGGGGTTATCGAGGGAGGGAAGGATAACCAACGCCTCGCGGCCAAACAACCGCCAACCCACGCTCGCGCGGCCCCAAAAAAATAGGGGGCCCCTGGTTTGCCGCCAGGGGCCGCCGTTTGGGAAAGTAACGCGCTCTCGGGTACGCGTTACAGGCTCTCTAAGTACGCCACCAGGTCGTCGATCTGACCGTCGTTGAGCTGCGAGGTGTGGCCGTGTTGATCACCACCACCGCACTCGGTGTTGGTGAAACGATCCCGCAGGGTCGGTGCGCAACCGGTGTGGATGAACGGTGCGCGATAGGCGATGCCGACCAACGACGGAACCTGGAAAGGCTCGCCGGTGCCGACGTCGACCGTCGTGTTGTTCGTGAGCTTGGCGCCGCTGTGGCAGTTGTTGCAGCCAACCTCAGGAGCGTTGAACAGCGCATGACCGCGCATGACCGCTGGGTCGTTGGCGGCGCGCATTGGCTCAGACGGGCGCTGGGCGAACATCCAACCGCCGAGCGCACCGAGGCGTTCTGCCGTTTGTTGAGCGCCACCCATGCGCTGCACGAACACTTCCGAGACCAGGATCGACAGCTGAGGCATGTCGCCGCTCCAGTGGAACGGCTCGGTGCCCTCAAGGCCGACGTTGATCGCCTGCGTGCGACGCTCGCCGAACGTGCTGAAGGTCCAGACGTGGCCATCTTCTGCGCCTTCCGCGTGGCACGACGCGCAGGCGATGCCCGCACCGGCGTCGCGGTGGAAGATCTCGTGACCGGTGTCGAGCACGGAGTCACCACCGAGCGAGAGGGTTTCGTTGCCGTTGCTGGTGACAAAGACCAACATCGCTGGCTCGCGGCTCTGCACGATCACACCAGCGTCGCCGGCGAGAGCCACCGCGATCGGCTGACCTTCGACCGGAACACTGTCGAGCACGCACTCGCCCGCGAAGAACGAGTCGGTCTCACCCGCGCTGGCCAGCGACACGCGCGTCACTGAGCCGCTGCTGGCGCCGAACGCACCGCCGAAGTCGATTGTTGGCGCCCCCGGAACCATCCCATCGAAACCGCTGCTGCGCGTGGGCGCATTCGGGTCGTGCAAGCCCGCGTTCACGACCACGAGCTCGTTGTTGAGGCTGTCGTAGGTCGCGTCCACCGGCAGGACCGAGGCCGCGAGCGAGGGCGTGTGCATCACGCTGCCATCCTCCGCCACCACGCTCACTGCGCTCTGCACGATGCTGTCGCAATTGCCGCTGCCGCCGTAGGGGTTGTCATCCATCGGCGGAAGCGGACCGGGATCCTCCTCGCTCGACGCGTGCGGATCGGTCAGCTCGATCTCCGATGACATGGAGCGCTGGTGAACCATCGCCACTTTGCCTTCGCCGATCGGCAACGCACGCCACGCAACGGTGGGATCGAAGTCACGCGTCTCCGTGACGATCTCGCCGGTCTCAAGGAAGCGTTCGCTGCGCTGCGAAGTCCCACGCAAGGTGCGCTCGGCTTCGATCACGCCGTCGGTGCGGTTGATCTCGAGAAGCTCGGCACTCTTGAAGCGGGCCACGAGCACCTGATCGCCACGCAAGATTACGTCGCGCAGATCCGGCGCCACGTGCACGCTGCGTTCGATCGCGATGCCACGAAGCGCGCGCGTCTCGTCGTCCACGTCGACGTTCAATGTGACGAGCGCACCGCCCTGACAGGCGACGTGAAGCTGACTGGTGGGCGCCTCGTACGCGATGTCACGCGGCGCACCACACACGCGCGTCCTGTTGACGATGCCGGCGGAGCTCAAGTCGATCGTGGCGACTTCGCCCGAGCCGCGTAACGCGACGTGCACACGACCATCGGCGCCTTCGACCAAACGACCGGGCTGATCGTTCGGGTTGAGGGCGACGTGCGCGACGACCTCGCGCGCCTGCAGGTCGACGATCGAGACGCGATCGCGATCGGTGTCGGCCACCACGGCCGTGTAGCCGTCGACGATCAGCAGCGTGCCGCCAGTGATTGGCGGAGGCGGGGTCTCGGCGACGATCGCCGCACGGCTGTCGACTGGAATGTTGGGATCGATCACCGGGCCGGGGTCACGAGTGGACCCGCCGGAATCGACACCGCAGCCCACGCCCACCAACGCCGAGGCGACGCACAGTACTTGCCACGATCTCATACTCACTCCTCCGGTCGCGCGCGCACGCGATGTGTTGGATCCACCCAGCACCTGCACATCCAAACCCCTACCCAGCAGATCCAGCCTGACACGTAGAGCACGCTGCATGCCAGATCACCGGGGCCGACAGATCCACAGAAACCGCTGCAAAATGCTGCACCATCGCGACTTGAGTCTTGGATCGGCTGGCACACGGTGACACATCGGTGTGTAACGAATGCACGAGCGTCCCTTCGACCCTCCCGACAGAGGGACCTCCACGGAACGTGGAGGAGAGTGATCACGGTTGGACCTGTGACCGTGAGTGGCGCTTGCTGCCGGAGTTTTTGATCTTTTTTGGAATTGCGGGGCACGCGCGTACACCCACGAGACGCCTGCCGGCGTGGCATAGGGGTTGCTCGGACCGGAAGGTTCAGCCGTGCGGACGGCGTTTCGCGGCGATCGGAGGCGGGCGTGGTCAACATGGGCGAATGGCGTGCGGCGTGGATCGGGGCAGCGATATGCCTCGCCGCGGGGTGTGTGGGCGGCGGCGGGCGATCGCAGCCCGACGCAGGCGGCGATGGCGGTGGTTGCTTCGAATGTCGGGCCGGTTGTTTCGATTGCGGCGGCGGTTGCCAGTGCGCCGACAGCAGCGTTCCCGACGCGTCGCTCTGGGTTTCACCGTTCCCGGAAACCGGTGAGGACGGCACCTGGCGTGATGGCACCTCGCGCTTGTGCGTCGGCGGACAAGCCAACCTGGAGGCGATCGACGTCTGGAGCGACACACGCGGCGTCTACGCATTGATTGCAGGTTCGGTACTCGGCCTCGAAGAGCAAGGCAGCGGGGCTGAGGCTCCTGAGCCCGCGGGGGCTGGCGGCGGAAGCGCGGGTGCGGGAGGCATCGGCGGCTTCGGGGGCGCTGCTGGTTTCGGTGGGGGACCGACGGGCTGCTTCGACAGCCGGTGCCTCGGCGAAGCGATCCTGTTCAACGATGGCAACGCAGGCTGGACTCGCATCTACGAGCAGGCCGAGATGGCCACCTTCAATCTACGACGCCTTTCCGGTGCCCCGAGCGGCCCGCTGATGCTCTGGGGCACAGTGCCGCGCTTCGCCGGGACTGAGGCCTGTGCGTTCGGGCATGTCGACCCGGCCGCGGGCGAGCTCAGCTGCCAGCGTCCCACCGGGGCGCCGACGGCAGTGTTCCCGGTCAACGGGAGCTTGGCATACGCCGCGATCGGCGCGGACTTGGCCCGCTTCGACGGTTCGAGCTGGAGCGTCTTCGGGCCGCCGTCAGCGCGACCGATCGCGAGCCTGTGGGCGGATGCAACCGACGTCGCGATGATCGACCTCGCCGGTCAAGCGTTTGTGCTCCGTGACGACGCGTGGCTGTCGATCGGTGCGGTCGGAGTCGCGATGTGGGGCACTGCGATCGATGACCTGTGGATCGCCACGGCGCTCGGTGCATTGTCACACTACGACGGCAACACCACCACGGACGTCGCCGCGCTCAACACCAACACGCCTTGCGGTCAGACGCCGCAGGTCACCGGTGTGTGGGGATCAGGCGACACACTTTATTTCTATGGACCGCGCACGTTGCAGCGCTGGGATGGAACGCGCTTCGAAGCGCTCGGGGACTGGACCTGCGACTTCGTTGTCACGTCCTCGATCACGCGCGTGTGGGGCAACGGCCCGAACGAAGTGTTCGTCGCGCTCTCCGACTTCAATCGTCCTTTCACCGATCCGGCATGCGGCAACGGCATCGTGATGTACTTCGACGGCACGCAGTTCCATTCGTTGTGACTCCGCGCGCCGTTGGCCTGGCACGTACTTTCCACACGAGGTTTTCATGGTGAATCCAACAGCCTGGCTCCGACTCACATTGTTCGCATGGTGGCTCGCAGCGGCGACCGGTTGCGGCGGCCTCAGCAGCGGAAGCGGGGGCATCGACGGCGGATCGGGCACGGGCGGAACGGCCGGTGTCTTCGGTCACGACAGCGGTTGCATCGAATGTTCGCCCGGTTGCTTCAGCTGCGATGGCACATGTTTCGGCTGCATGGGCGGCACGGCGGGTTCGGCTGGCAGCTTCGACGTCGACGCAGGCGAGGTCATGCGACCGTGGATCTCGCCCTTTCCGAACACCAGTGACAACGGCGGCTGGCGCGACACCGGCGACGATCTGTTGTGCATGGGCGCCACACAACTTCGCAGCATGAGCGTGTGGAGCGACGAGCGCGGTGTGTATGCGATGGGCGACGGCATCTTCGACGAGCGCGTGTTCCTGGATCGCAAGGCCAGCGTCGCCCCGACACGCCGCGCGAAGGATGCGTTCATCGACGCGGGCGCCGGCGCAGCTCCACCGTTGATGGATGCGGGCCCCGCGGGCGCTGGCGGTTTCGGCGGTGTCGGCTTCGGCGGTGCCGGAGGCGTCGGCGGTGTCGGGACGGGCGGCGTTGGCGGAACGAGCGAATGCCTCCCCGGGTCGTTTCAATGCAGTGGCTACGCGATTTACTTCAACGACGGCGAGTCCGGCTGGCAGCGCCACCACGCCGTGCCCTCGGGCCAAGATGGCGAGGCTCCGCTGCGCCGTTTGTCCGGTGTGCCGCTGGCGGAGCTCGTGGTTCACAACGCCGCGATGTTCAGCACCAACTGCACGTTGGTCATGCTCGATGGCAGCGTCGAGCGCTGCGACCAGTCAGGCCAGCCGATCGCCGGTTTCTTCGCAGTGGACGCGCAGCTCGCCTACGCCGCCGTGCAGGACAACTTGTTGGTGTACGACGGCAGCACGTGGACAGCGCACCCCGTTCACATGCCCTTCGTGCCCAACGCGCTGTGGGCCAACGCAACCGACGTCGTGATCGTCGGACCAACGGGTCGTATCGCGCGCCTGCGCGGCGGCGTGTGGACGAGCGACAACCAAACGATCCAGACACTGACCGCCGTGTGGGTCGGCGACGACGACACACTCTGGGTCGGCACCGATGCCGGCCAAGTGCTGCGTCGCGACGCGGATGGCACGTGGTTGTCCACGCTCAGCGTCGGCGGCGTCTCCTGCGACCAGACCGATCCGATCCTCGGCATTTGGGGCAGCGGATCCACCGTGTACATCCATACCCAGCGCGCGCTCGCTCGTTGGAACGGCACGGCGCTGCGCGACCTGGCCAACTGGACCTGCGCGTTGAGCAGCCCGTTCCAACCGAACCCACGCGTGATCCGCGGCATCTGGGGCAACGCACCCGACGAGCTGTTTGTCGCCGTCACCGATTCGACTCGGTTCTTCGATCCATTCATCGACAGCTGCGGGGATGGCTTCGTGATGTACTTCGACGGCACCACGTTCCATCGCTTGTGACGGACGACCTCGGCCAAACCGCACCCAAGCGCTGACATCAAGGCCGGGCAGGTCGACTGGGATAGCCACCGAAGCCGTCAGCACCCATGCCGCTCGATCCTTCGTAGGCGTCTGCGCGGTGCGGTGGCCTCGGAGTGGTCTCGCGCTCGACCCCGGGCGGCGCGTGCCACAGCCAGCTGACGATCGCGGCCACGACGGCGACCCCCAGCAAGCCCCAACGGATGCGCGCGGCGTGGAGAGACATCAGTCCCGACAATGACCTCGAAAGCGTGCGCTCACCCCGTTTTTCTTTCCGGTGGGTGCGGCTAGGATGCGCGCCCATGTCGACCAGGACCTCGATTCGTAGCCGTGTTTCCATTGTTGCTTGTGCTTCGTTGCTGACCGTGTGGTCGGTGGCTCAGCGAAGCGCCGCACAAGATTCGCCCGAGTTTGGCGCGGAGGAAGAGGCGGCCGCACCGGAGGAAGGGCTCGACGAAAGCGCGCCGGTCGAAGCGGAGCCGATGCCGATGCCGATGGAAGAGGCGCCGGCCGAAGCCCCACGCGGCTACAGCGACAGCGCACCGACCGCAGCCGAGCTCTTGCCGGCCGAAGAAGCAGGCCCCGCGCCGTTGGCCCCCTCCGTGCGCGTGGCGGCAGAGGTCGCGTTCTTTTCGGAGGGCGCAGACGACACCGAGGGCAGCCACCTCTCGATCTCCCCGCTGTTTGGTGTTGGCTTGGGGATCAGCGATTCGCTCGAGGCCGGCGTGAGCTGGGGTTTGAGCTACCAAGACCACGGCGCGCCCGAAGGCGCGATGTCCCAGGAGGGCGAGAACGCGTTCGTGATCGGCAACCCAACGTTGTCGCTCACCCAGCACACTCAAAAGGGCGAGACGTTCTTCAGCTTCGGCGGCAGTGTCGCCATCCCGCTCGCGTCGTTGCCAGACGCCGCGGAAGACATCGCGATCACCGCGGCCGCGTACCAGTACGCTGCGGCGCTACGCGGCAACTGGAACCAGTGGTTGTGGGCTCCCGATCGCGCCTCGGCGGCGGTGCATTTCGCCAGTCACGCCGTGCTCGACGAGCTGCTCTTTGGCGGTGAGGCCGCCGCTGCAGCGCTGATTCCCACCGACAAAGGCGACATGGCCGTGGCCGGTCAGCTGGCGGGTGAGGTCGGGTTTGCGACGGAGACCGTACGCGTCGTGTTGCGTGTTCAAGGCGTCGCCACCGTCACGCCCGGGCTCGAGGATCCGTTCCAGGTGTCGCTCGATCCCTACGTCACGTGGAACGCCTCGGCGGCCACCACGTTGAGCGCGCGTCTCACCGTCAACGCCGACAACCCCGCGGGCGTCGAAGGCGCGGGCGTCTGGGCGCTGCGCGTCGGCGCGAACATCGGCCTGTAGCCCAGCGGCGTGGACCAGAGCTGCCGCCAAGCACATGGCGGCGATCGCGTTGCCCAAAAACACATCGCCCCCGGGAACAGCTGCTTCCCAGGGGCGATTGGCTTTGTGCAGTGACGTCGCGTGCTGCGATCAGTCCGCGTGCTGCGATCAGTCTGGAACGATCGAGTCGCAGACGAAGGTCGCGTTCACCATCACCGCGGCGCTGTTCATGAACATCTCGCAGGCAGTGCCCTGCAGGATGATGTTGCGACCCGTCGAATCGACCGTCCAACCGTTGGGGTCGTTGCACGGAAGCACATTGCCGTTGAGGCGAACCACACCGTCCGTGCACGCCGCTGACACGTCTTGCAGCGTGCCGCGCAACGGAGCCGTGCAGCCCAGCGTCGCGGTCAGCAACGTCTCCAAGGCTTCCGACAGCTCCTGGGGATCCTGCGGCGAGTACAGCGTCGCACCCGGGTTCGCGTTGGCGGCGAGGCCCACACCAAGGTTTGCAGCGCGCTGCAAATGAGCGGCGAACTGACCGGTGAGGTCCTGGCCTTGCGCCAAGCTGATCACGTACGTCGTGATCTGGAGATCGTGGCCACGCTCGATCGCGTCTTCCGACAGTTGGAAGGTTGGGCCGCCAATGCCGCCGCCGCTGCAGCTGTTCGGCTCACCGTCGGTCGCAAAGATCACGTAGATCGGCGCGCGCTGGTTGTCCGGCTCGATGATGCCGTCTTCAAGCTGGTCGTAGAGCCAGTTGAGCGCTTCGCCGGAAGGCGTGCGTTCGCCCGGTGAGCGATTGACCGGAAGCGCCGCCTCAAGCTGAGCGAAGTTGCGGCCCGCCATCGTACCGATGATCTGTCCGCAGTCGCCTGAGTCGACACCGTTGCAGTTGTCGAAGATCGGCGCGGACATCGTGGGCGGAATCGGGTCGCCGGGAATCGGGCACTGGTTCTGCGGCTCGATGCGATCGCCGTCGTCGTCGACGTACTGGCCAGCGTAGATCGCCATGCCGAAGTTGATGCGGTCATCGAGCTCGCGCAGCACGCCGTTGGGACCGACCAAGGCCTCGCGGAGCGCGCGCCAGCGGGTCGTGTTGCCGTAGTCCTGTTGCATGCTGCTGCTGCCGTCGATCAGCAGCCAAATCGTCGGGATGCCGTTGGTGGCGGTGATGTTCGCGTCCGCGCAGGTGCCGGTGCCTCCGCTGCCTGACGAGCCTGAAGAGCCGCCGAAGCCGCCCAGGCCACTGAACCCACCGCTGCCGCCGACCGCTGCGCCGCCGTCGAAACCCGACGCACCACTGGCACCACCAGCCCCGTCGTCACTGTCGCAGCTACAGCCGACCACAACACCCATCACTCCGACCACAACGCTCGACATCGCCAAGCGGACGACCCTGGATTTGGACATAAAAAGCACCTCGCTCCCTCTACCCGGCTGGGACGCTAACCCAATCGCTGTCGGGCGTCACGGAGCCGTATTCACCAAAATGACTGCGTTGGGTGAGTGGCCGGAAGCGGACGGTTCTGTGTGCGAGGTCAGGGCCGACCGGCGCCGGGGACCGCCACATCGACCACCTCGATCCGGCCGGTGCGACGTACCACGGTCTGCTGCGGCTTGAACGTCTCTGCGGTGCAGATGTGCAGCGTACGGCCCTGGACGCCACCGAGCATGCATGCGAACGCGCGCGTGGAGACCGCGATCCGTTCGCTCACGTCGCCACCTTCGTGCACGCGGATCACCTCGGAGGTGCTTGGCGACGCGACCCAAATCGCACCTTCCGCATCGAGGCAGATCCCATCCGCAGACGCGCCAGCGTCGAGGCTCGCCCACGTGCGCTTGCCGCTGAGGCTGCCGTCATCAGCGATGTCGAACGCAGTTAGGCAACCGCCGAAGGTCTCACCCACGATCAGCGTGCGACCGTCGGGCGTGATGACGCTGCCGTTGGGAAACGCCAAGCCGTCAGCCACCACGCGCGCACGACCGTCGGGCGTCACCAGCAGCAAGTGCGTCAACGCTGGGGTGCCACCGTGATCCAAATCGAAGCCGAAGTTGCCGACGTAGGCACGACCTTGTGCATCGATCACCATGTCGTTGCAGTGAAAGCTCGCGTGCGACGACAAATCCGCGATCGTGGTGAGCGCACCGTCGCGAAAAGAGAGCACGCGTCGATCCTTCATCGACACGATCCACAGCGCGCCGTCCTGCGTAAACCCGAGCCCGGAGGGTTGCGTCGGCACGCGCACGATGTCGGTCAGCGTTCCGGCGGAATCGACCGTGAGCACGCGCCCGTCGTGTTGATCCGAGAACCACAGTCGGCCATCACGCCAACGCGGACCCTCGGGAAAGGCCAATCCATCCACCAACACCCGCGTCGTCTTCGTCATCAGCGCAGTCGACCACAGCAAGCCTGATCGCGACAGAGACAAGCGCGGTCAGCGATGTTGTCCAAAGCGCTACAGCGTGGTGGTCGGATCGATCCGGCGCGCCAAAGCGCGTGTCAGCGTCGAGAGCGAGTCGCTCATGTCGTCACAGATCGACGCCACCGCCGCCTGGTCACCCAAGCGTTGCGCCAGCTCCACCAAGCGCCGCGGCGGAACGGCCGCACCACACGAACGCAACAACGTCTTGTCGTCAGGCGGACTGTCGGGATCGAGGCGCACGAGCATCCGCGGGTCTTCCAGCACGTCGTCGTAGATCGCGGCGCGCACGCGCTCGGTGGGCGCGCTCGCGAGCTGCGTGGTGAGATCACTCGGCACGCCGGCGATGACGCCGACAAACAGACGTTCCAACACGCCATCCTTCAACGCGCCGAATGCATCCTTGTAGTAGCCCGTGGTGCGCAGGTGCGCGTCGGCGAGGAACGCACAACGCGCGTCGCGGGACAGAAGAGGACGTACTAGATCGTCCGGGGGCAGTTGATCGTCCGGCAGCAGGTGGGCCAGGTCTTGCGACGAGCAATCGTCGCGCGCGGTCACGATGATGATCGCCAGCAGCGCGTTGTCGCGCAGGAACTCCGCTTGGGTCGTGAGGCCATGGCCCTCACCCTCCAGGAACGTGACGTCGGAGCCGGTCGTGTTCCATAGGGCTTTCAGCGCCGCTTCGGCCGGCATCGCGTGGCGACACCCGCCCTCTTGGACCAGGGTCAGGCACGCGGCGTCATGCTGCATGACCTCCAAGCTGTCGCTGGGATCGAGCACGGAGTAGCGCACGATCGACGGCGGGCTCACGCACGGTGCACCGAGCACCACGGTCGCGGTGGACGTCGACAGGAACAAACCGTCGTCGCCGAGCGGTCGCCCGGTATCCAAGCCGCAATCGCTCACACCGCTCACGCCCGGCAGGCCCATGTCAGTCGAGACCACCGCGTAGTGAAGGTCCTTGATCGGCTCGAAGTCGCGCCGACCTTCGTTGGTGACGTCACCGCTGATCAACGCACGCATCATCTCCGGCAGCGCGGCGGAGAGCGCAGCTTGCGTCGATGTCATGCCCGCGGTGTTGTCGACCACGAACAACAGGTCGAGCGTGTCGTTGCGATCGGCTGTGCCACCACCCGCACCGCCCAACGTCGGATCGTCACAAGGTACGCCCGGCGAGAGCTCGCAGTTGTTGCCGACCACATCGACTGAACGACACGCGAGCGAAGACAGTGCCACGACACAACCCAGCATCACACGCGCACAGAAGCTTGCTCGCTCGGTCATGGCGTGAGGCAAAGGCTAGGCGGATCGGGGCCGCGGCGAAAGCATCAGCGCGGTTGCCCCAACATGTGCTGCACGCGCGGGGCATGGGTCGAGGTCGGGAATGCGCTCAGGAACGCTTCGCCGCGCGCAGTGGCTTCGTTGGTGCGCTGCAGCTTCAGCAGCGCCTCGATCGCGATCACTTCGCGCTCTTGCGCAAACACACCTTGTGGAAAATCGCGCCCGTGCTCGCCGACCAAGGTCAACGCGCGGCGCGGCGCTTGCGCCAACGCATCCTGGGCACGGTTGAGGATCGCCAGCTCGGCTTGCGGATCGAGCTTCGTCGGCGTCGGATTCGGTGGAACGACCACGGCGCCAGGATGCGCGCGACGATGACTTGCGGTACGCGTCACTGACGTCGGGCGTTCGCGCGCGGGCGTCGTCGGCGTGACTTCCGTCGCGATCGTGGCAATCGGCAGTCCTGCAGCTGTCTCGACGAGCAGCAAGTCGTTCGGTACGCGTGTCGCGGTGTCGTTCCCAGCTGCCACAGGTGATGCTTCGGTCGCCACGTTCGCAATGTGTGCGTCGGCGCGGATGGACGAAAGCTGCGTCCACACCACCAACGCAACGCCGCTGACCGCAACCGCGCCGGACAAATACAGCCACAGCTTGAACGCGGCGACCGAGGCCGGCGGCGCGACGCTCGACAGCCCCACTCCAGCCGCGACACCTGTTTGCACGCCGACGCGCTCAGCCAAACGCAACACGCGCGCGTGATCGACGCTCAGCGCACGCGCTTCCTGCAACGCAGAGCGCAGCGATTCTGGTGCATCCGATGCCGCGTCGGACCAACGTCGCGGCTCCCAACTCGATCGGTCCGTCATGGCCGACCTCCTCGCTTCGACAAGCGTTCGATCGCCTGTTTCATCTCGCGCCGCGCCGCGTACAGCCGCGCGTAGGCAGTGAACAGCGGACAGTCCACCGCCTGCGCCACCTCCGCCATGCTCAGCTCTTCGATCTCGTACAACACGAAGACCTCGCGCTTGCGTTCCGACAGCGCATCCAAGCCCGCGGCCAAGAGCTCACGCGAGCGCGCGCGATCGATCCCGTCGCCCTGCACCGCGTCGATCGGCACCTCGATCTCCAGACCACGCACTTCGCGTCGACGATGCGCCCGACGCCGATAGTTTCCCGCCACGCGCAGGCAGATGCCGTAGATCCACGTGCGCAATCGTGAGCGACCTTCGAACTCGGCCAACCCGTGATGAACAGCCAGAAAGACTTCTTGCGCCACGTCGTCGACGTCGGCAGCGCTCACGCCCAAGCGTGGCATCACCCGCAACACGTATGGTGCGTGCTCGGCGAACACCTGCTCAAAGCGCAGCTCGCGTCCGGTCAGGCGCACCGCCTCGGCGACCGCGGTCACGCGCACGGCTTCAGGCTGGGCCACGTCGCTCATGATGCCGTCCGCAAGCACGCCTCCTTGAAGCTCCCGTCCCCGTTCCGCATCGCCGCCACCGCGCCTCGCTGCTTGCACACAGTTGAGTCGTCCGTGACCGGCGCAATTTGTGAAAGTACCTGCGCCAACTACAGACCAAAGGTCAGCCCGAGCTGCAGGGCCACGGTGATCGGCGACATGGCGAACACCTCGACGCGCTGGCGTCCGGTCAGCCGTACTTCCACCGAGCTCGGTGTGAGCGGAACACCCGCAGCCAGCCCGAGTCGCAGCGCCGTGGCCTCACCCACCCAAAGCCGCAAGTTGACCTGCAACAACAAGTCGACGAGCGGATTGAACGTATCACTATTGAACCGGAAGCCGTCGCCGCGGGCGTAGAACACGCCGGCATCAATTCCGACACATCCTTCGACCGCGATCGTCCCGGAACGCTGGGCTGGACACGCCAACATGCCTGCCCTCGCAACCGTCAGCGAGACCTCACCGTTTTCGGCCAACGGCGAGGGGACGGACGACGGGAGGAAACCCTGGGCCACGAATCCGACCGGCAGCCACCCGAGGCGCAGCCGCACTCCAGCCTCAGCCCCGAACGCCGGGCTTGGCAGCATGCCGGCTCCACCCAGCGCGGCAAGATCGAGCCATGCACGTTCGTCACGGTGGGTCACCACCTCGGCGGTCGGCGGACGTTCCCAATCAGCCGGGCGCGCACGACGAGCCGGGCGTCGCGGCGGTGCTACAGGCGGTGGTGTCGGTTCGGGTTCTTCGACGGCGCCACCGAGCCATTGATCGAGCGCGGCTTGGGCCTCCGGCGACAACATCGAGACGCCCGGAATGCCGGTGTCCGGGTAGAGCGTGACGGCGATCACCAGCACCAAGGCTTCGTCGAGCTCGCTGCATTCGACGCCGCCGGTCGAAAGCTCGCGCGTGCCCAGGACACGTCCGTCCATCGCGACCACCGACAGGCGCGAGACGAACCCGCCCTCGGCGCGCGGCGCCACGAAGCCTTCGATCGTCAGCTCCGCTGCCGACGTGGGGACGAACACGGCGCGGCCAAGCTTGTCTTCGATCCGCTGCGCCAACGCGATCGTCGAGATGCAGGCTTCGGCACCTTCCAAACGGACCCAGCTCAGGCCGGGAAGAATCGGCGCACGCGCGATCGCGGATGCGGGCGGCAGGCACAACCCCGAAAGCAGGCACAGCGCCCACGCGCTCCATCGCATGGTGCGGTGATACCACTGGGCAGGCGCGCTTGAACACGCTGGCGTCACGCCACCTGGATTCCAGATCAGTGTGGAATCAGGTTGCCGAACCACGCCGCGGCACCGGCTGCCGCCACGATCACCAAAGCAACCGCGATCTTCACGCCAGCACCCCCACCACTTGCAGCTGCGGTCGGTGGAGGATCCGAAGACAATCCAGTGACGGGCGCGGGTGTCTGGGCTTGCGCTCGCGCAGCGGGCGCCGGTGTCATCACGCGACCAGGGCTCGAGGGCGGCAACGCTTCGACACCGCTCTCATGCCAGCCCTCGTCGAGACCCGGCGACGCGATCGGTCCGGGTGCCTCACTGTCACCGGCGAACCAATCGGCTGGGTTTTCAAAGGAGCCCGCGTCGAGCGGTTGGGAACCGGTGATGTCGCGCTCGCCGGATGCGCTGTCACGCGCCGGTGCGTCGTCTTTGTCGTCGAGCGAGGTGAACCGCACCAGCTCTTCTTGGATCAACCGATCGATGATCGACTGATCACCCTGCGGCTGGGTTTCCGGCTGGTTGATCGCGCTCTGGACGAGCGTCGCGATGTCGTACGACGTGACCTTGAGCTGGCGTCCAAACAAATAGCCAGCCAGCGCATCGCCGAACTCGCGCGCGCTCTGGTAGCGGTCGGCGGGATTGCGCGTGAGCGCCTTGAACAGCACTTCTTCGAAGCCTTCGTCGACCTCGCGGTTGAGCGGCGACAGGCGCGGGATGTTCGCCTGCTGAACCAGCTTCACGGTCTGGTAGTCGTTCTCGCCCAGGAACAAGCGGCGCCCGGCCAGCATCTCCCACAGCACGATGCCAAGTGAGAAGACATCGGCGCGCGCGTCGACCTCCAGGCCGCTGGCCGCCTCGGGGGCCAGGTAGCTGAACTTGCCCTTCACCACGCCGGGATCGGTCTTCTCGAGCTGGGTGCTGGCCTTTGCCAGACCAAAGTCGGTGACCTTCACCTCGCCACGCTTGGTGATCATGATGTTCGGCGGCGAGATGTCGCGGTGGACGATGTGCAG
>JACZCZ010070741.1_pt1 | contig 26957 bp, 23 predicted proteins | sample 8641811 | NCBI WGS metagenome assembly JACZCZ01 (sample SAMN15324610, study PRJNA640507) | soil metagenome | isolation source: intercropping peanut in the first line | place: China: Luxin town, Laibin City, Guangxi Province | collected 2019-07-25 | depth 10cm m | reverse complement strand
CGCTGCGGCACCGAGCTCGCGAAGAGCTTCGTCGTAGCGGCGCTCGCGCGTCAGCGCGAGACCGAGTGCGTGCTGCAACGCCGCGTTGCCCGGAATGTCGCCAAGCGCCGACTGCAGCAGCACGATCGCAACCCGGTTGTCGCCCAACCGACTCTTCAGGTCGGCGAGATTGACGTACGCAGGAACGAAGCCGGGGTCGAGACGGATGGCTGTTTGATAAGCCGACTCGGACGCGGGGCCATCACCCAGCGACGCATACAGATTGCCCAGATTCGCCCACGAAGAAGGTTGATCGGCATTCGCGCGCTGCGCGATTTCGAATTCACGGATTCCTTTCATCAAGGATTCGCGCTGCGCCGCGCCAAGCGCCTGGGCTGGAACTGTTGCAGTGAGGCGCACCGCATCGAGCCGCACCGCGCGTACAGCATCCCCGAGCAAAGGCACTGTCAACGGCGCGAGCCGTTCGGGCGGAATCATGCCCAGACTGTTCGTGGCTGCGAGTCGCAGCAGAGCATCCGATGCCGAAAGCTGCGAGTGAATCGCCTCGAACGCGGCCGGAGCAGGATGCGCCACCAGCAGCTCAAGTGCTGTCGCCCGCACTATTGCTGGCTGTTGTGCGTCGCTCGCAAGCGCAGTGAGCCGGGTTACCGCACCAGGCTGGCTGGTCCTTCCGGCCCATAGCGCTTCGCCATAGGTGGTTTCGTGTCTGCGATCCGGTCCGTACCACTTCGCGACTGCATCTGCAGCCCATCGCGATGAGCGTTGGGTATGACACGTGTTGCAGGCGTTCGGTGTCCCCAGTTTCGCGCTCAGATCGGGCCGTGGAATCCGGAAGCTGTGATCGCGGCGCGGATCGACAACCATGTAGGTCCGCTGCGGCGCATGGCAGTCGACGCACTGCGCCCCGGGAGAACCCGACTTATGGAAATGATGCGCTGGCGTGTCGTAGTCCTTGCGCTTCAAGCCAGATGTATCGATGCTCGCGCGCGCTGCCGGCGCAGCAGCGTTGTGGCAACTCGTGCAGAGCTGATTCCCCGGCGCACGAGTCTGCAGGGAATGCGGGTCGTGACAGTCACTGCAGCGCAGTCCCTTCTGATGCATCTTCGATTGGAGGAACGAGCCGTATTCATACACCTCGCCGTCGATCTGCCCGTCCGCGAAGTACAAGCCGGTGTCGAGCAGCGAGGGCAGGTGTGTATCGAGAAACGGCTTGCCGTGACGGTACTCGTCCCAGATCACGGCGCGACGCGAATGACAGCGGGCGCAGGTTTCGATCTGGATGGTTGCGTCAGGAGCGGCGAGGTCGACGGGGAAGCCTGCAGGGCTCGCGGCTCGGGACACCGAGCCCTGCACCAACGCGAGATGTCGCGACGCCGGCCCATGGCACGCCTGGCAACCGACGTCGATCTGCTTCCACGTCGTTTGGTACGTCTGCGTCTGCGCGTCGTAGTTCTTCTTCAGATCCGTGGAATGACACTCCGCGCACATGAAGTTCCAGTTCTGCGATGGCTTGGTCCAATGCAGTTCGTCGCGATAGTCGATGCGTTCGTCCGGATAGAGATGGAACCAGCGCTTGCGGTTCGTGTCCCAGGCGACGGTGAATGCCTGCAACCGCCCCCGATCGAGCTCGAGCAAGTACTGCTGCAGGGGCTCGACACCGAACGTGTACTTCACCGCGTAGTCGGTGGGTTTGCCGTCCGGCCCGTCCGTGTTGATCCAGTACCGGCCATCACGCTGGAAGAATCGGGTGCGAATCCCATCCTTGGTGAACGCTGTGTCGTTGAAATTCCCAAGGACCGTCGTCGCGTCCGCTTCCTGCATCGCGAGGTCATGGTGCGATCCATGCCAGCGCTGTGTCTGATCGGCGTGACACGTTGCGCATTGCTGCTCGTCGACGTATTCGGCTTCGGCAGATTGTGGACTGCTTGCACTCGCCGACGGCTGCCGGTCCACGGTGACCGCAGGCTGACGCGTCCAGGTCCAGAGCAGCGCCCCGATCGCCGCCGTGCCGATCACCGCAATGATGATCGTGTTGCGGCGAGCCGGCGATGCGCCAGCGGTCGCTTCGGATACCGGCATCGTCGCAGGGGATGCAGCGGGTTTTTCTGGTTTCCTTTTGCGGCTCACTGCATCGATCGCCAGTCGAGGGCCGGTCCCGGAACCCGAGTATAGACGCGGAAGAACGGGGCCGGTGCGATGATCATGCGCGGCAGATGCCGTCGATCCGATCCGTAGTTGGGGCAGTGGGCGGCACCAGCTATGCTTGCGGCCGGTTCTACGCGGTTGCAGGCGGCATGTCCTATTTCCTACTGGCGTTTCCAGCGCTGTTTTCCATCGTCAATCCGTTCGGCGGGGCGTTCATCTTCCTGAGCGCCACGGAACGATTTCATCCGACACTGCGTGCGCGACTCGCCCGCTGGGTGGCGATCTACAGCTTTCTGATCGTCAACTTCTCGGTCTACATCGGCGCCTACGTGCTGACGTTCTTCGGCATCTCCGTGCCGGTCCTGCGCGTAGCGGGCGGCATCGTCATCGCACTCGCCGCGTGGCGCATGCTCAATGACGACGATACGACCGACAACACGAAGGATCAGTCGTCGGGACTGCCGGTGGACGACAGCCGCATCAGCCGGATGGCGTTCTATCCCCTGACCATGCCGCTGACGACGGGGCCGGGCACGATCTCCGTGGCTGTATCGCTCGGTGCCAATCGTCCGCGCGGTGTCGGCGAAGGCGAGCTGCTGTTCATGCTGCAGATGACGCTCGCATGCGTGGTTCTGTGCGCCATGATCTACCTGCTCTACCGCTACTCTCAGCGCATCTCCAACTTCATAGGCGCAACCGGCACCGCTGTGATCGTGCGGCTGTCTGCCTTCCTGCTGTTCTGCATCGGCATCCAGATTTTCTGGAACGGTGCCGCGGAGCTGCTGCGAAGCCTGTAGTACGCCGATCTCCGTCAATACGGGCGAAGGGCAATGCGCCTGCCCTGACGCCCAATGACGCGCCTGGCGTTCCTTGCTATCTGTCCTGCGTTCCGCACGCACGGAGAGACTGCCATGAACAGACGATATGCACTGCTCTGCCTGGGCGCCCTGCCGTTCGCCACCTACGCCCAGGATCTCGGTTCGCTCACGTCGGCTTTGAAGAACCCGCTGATGGGAATGCTGACGAGCCAGCTCGGCGTGACCGAGTCCCAGGCAACCGGCGGCGTCGGTTCCTATCTCACGCTCGCGAAGGAGAAACTGGCGAAAGGCGATTTCGATCAGCTCGCATCGTTCGTGCCGGGTGCATCGAAGTACATGGACCAGGCGAAGCAACTGGGCGCCGTCACGGGTCCCCTGAAGAATCTCGCCGGCCTGAATGGCGCGCTCGGCAGACTCGGGATGAACACGGAAACCATCTCGAAGTTCGTACCCATGGTCACCGACTATCTCGGCAAGGCCGGCGGCAGCGGCGTGCAGAAGATGCTGGCGACGATGCTGCAGTGACGAACGCGATCGATCGTGTCGGATGAAACGCCTGCACCGCGAGGCCGGGTCGTCGAGCACCTGGCAAACGAACGAACGCATCTCGCGTACGTGCGTACGGCGATCGTGTTGTTCACGTTCGGGATCACCTTGCATCAGTTCAGCCAGTTCATCGCCGAGCATCGACATGGCGCAGCAGTCGTTGCGGGCTGGCGCGTCGGCCTCGGCATGGTGATCTTCGGCGTGACGCTGGCGCTATGGTCGGCGTATCGCTTTGATGTGGTGACGCGTCAGATCGACGGCGGTACGTATCGACCGAGCCGGCTCGCGATGATGCTCCTGTCGCTCGTCGTCCTGCTGCTCGGAGCTGCTTCTACGATCTGGTTGTTGTGGAGATGAACTCCACCCCGTCATTCCCGCGCAAGCGGGATCCATCTGCGGTTACTAGACAGGGGCTCCCGCGTGCGCGGGAGTGACGCCGGCTCGACTCAGGGCGTCGGCGGCGCCTTCGGCGACTCTTCTTTCTTCTTCTCGACCGGCTTGATCGGCTGAATCGTCTTGTCGGGGACGAGCATCACGACGCCGGGCTGTTGCTGCGGCGGATCTTCGACGACAGGCTGAGCCGGCTGCTCGACGTTCGCCGTTGCCTGCGGCGAGAGATACAGCGACGAAATGAACCGCACCGCCTGCACGGAGACTACGAAGCCGGTGAAAATGATGCCGACAGGAATCAGCGCGATGGCGAAAGTGATCGCCTGGCGCGCGAATGACTTCTTCGGCTTCACGCTCAACGCTTCGAGATGTTCCTGCGCGCGACGTTGCACGGCGCGCTGCAGTTCGTTCTGCGGTCGTTCGAACGGAATGATCTGCGCCGATTGCGGCGCGTCATCGGATCCGGGGGCTTGGGGAACGCGTTCTTCGGACGTGTGTGTCATGGACTCGTCGCTCGGGCGCGGTCGGCCTCTTCCAGCTCTCCGCCGTGCCATCTACTCGAGGAATTGCGCGGACAGCGCGGCAGCCTTGCCGCGGATATGCCGTCTCGTCGCAGTGTAACCCGCTATAACCCAGACTGGCGTACGGCTATAGGGTTCCTCTGGAATCCTGAACGCACCCTTACGGCGCACGCCTTGCGACGGGGGACGATGGCGCGACGACGCAACGCATCGGCCGCGCAAGCTCCGGATGGACAAGGAAAAATACCGCAGGCCGCACCCGGTAGGCGTTTCCCCGAGGGTGACGGCCTGTTCAGACTTTGGTCAATTCCTTGCCCGAGGCGAGCTGCCAGTCGCCTTTCCCGGTCTTGCAGACGGGGAAGACGGACTCGCTCTCGATGCCCTTGGCCTGGTTCCAGAGCTTCAGCTTGCGGCAGGTTTCGCCGTCGGCGGAGCGGAAATTGCCGAGTGACTCCACCTTGCCCGAGTAGCCCGTCTTCGGATTCTTCCATTCGCGCTGGCCGTGCGCCTCCGGCGCATCGAGAACCGCCCGCGCCGCTTCGTTCATGAGCTTCATGTCGGCCTGGGTGAAGTAGTAGAGCGGCGAATTCTTGAGGAAGCCGAGTCCGGCTGCGCCTGCACCGGGCGACAAGAGAACCGTGGACAGAGCGAGCGCGGCGAGCAGAACACGGGTGTTCATGGGCGGATCGACCTCAAGGTATCGTGGAAGCTGCGAAGAATAGAGGCCGCGCCCGCACTTTGAACTCCGCATCAAGCGCAGTTGCCCATCGTGCGTCCTGGCCGTAGAGATCGTGGCGGAAATTCATGCGCCCCTGCGGATCGACCCACGCGGTCCAGTAGGCAAGCAGGACCGGAATCTTCTTTCGCAGCGTGACGTTCTGCAGCTGGCCGCCCTTGATCACCGCGTCGACCGACTGCTTGTTCCAGCGGTCGGGGTCCTGCAGCAGGAGTTCCGCAAGTTCCAGCGCACGCTCGACGCGCACGCACCCCGAGCTGAATGCGCGTTCCGCCCGCTCGAACAGGTTTTGCGACGGCGTGTCGTGCAGATAAACGAGGTACGGATTCGGAAACATGATCTTGACGCGCCCGAGCGCGTTGGAGGGCCCCGGATCCTGGCGCAGCGTGTACGGAATGTTGCCGCTCTTGTAACGCGACCAATCGACGGACGAGGGACTCACCTCGCGCCCGCTGGCGTCGATCACTTTCAGACCTTTGCGGGCGATCGCTTCGGGATCACGACGCGCCGCTGGAAGAATATCGTTCGCAATGATGCCGGGCGGCACCGTCCAGGTGGGATTCCATACGATGTACGAGATCTCGGAACGGAAAATCGGCGTGCGCCGGTAGGGCTTGCCGACCTGTGCTCTCGAGGTCCACACGATCTCGTGCCCGCGGACGAAATACACCGTGAAGCCCGCGATGTTCACGACCACGAATTCCGGCGGCAGGTCCTGCAGCAGCACGCGGCCACGATCGAGATTGATCCGGAGCTGCCGGATGCGATCGGTGATCGGCACGTTGATTTCCTTCTGCGTGCCTGGCCCGACGGCACCGTCCGGCTCGAGCCCGGTGCGTTCCTGGTAGCGACGGACGGCGACGGAGAGCTCGGCGTCGAACTCGCTCGAATCGCTCGTCGCACTCGCGGGCAGGTCACCGCTCACGATCATGCGTCGACGCAACTCCGGCACTCGCGCATCGCTCATGCCAGGCTTGATTGTTGGTCCCTGCGGGAATGGCGCCCATTCGCCGGTCGACTCGAACGCCCGATAGCGCAGGAGCTCGCGCTTGAGCGCGAGGTACATCGGATGCACAGGCTTCAGCGCTTCGATGCGCTCATATACGTGACCCGATGCGATGGCCTCTTCGATCTGGTCGACGACGTCCATCGCAGCCAGCGTCCGGCCGAAGTTCCATTGCGGATCGAAGGACTCGGGATCCACTTTGCCGAACGACAGGTGATAGCCGAGCCGCAGCAGTCCATCCGTGAGCAGAATGTCGTTCTGCGCGCGCAATTCCGGCGTCGCGCCGGGCAGCGCCACTTCATTCGCGAGCTGCCGCAGGAGTGGCAAGTGATAGTCGGCTGGATCGAGGCCGTCGTGATAGCTGTCTGCGAATGCCTTGCGCAGCTGGGCAGCGATATCGGGATTCGACCAGGCCGGCTGGAATCCCCGCCGCGTGTAGAACTCGTGAATCCGGTCGGTCAGCGCGACGCGCGCCCCGCGAACCGTCGTGACTTCGGGATTCATGAGCGTCGTCAGTTGCGACTCGATCGCCATGACGACCGGATCGCCGACATGCGCGGCCGCACTCGCCGCGCACAGCACGAAAAGAACAAATACTGAGCTGAGACGCCGGGACAGTTTCATATGGGGCGCCACCGTAGCGATCTCAGAGCTGGGACTCTATGGGCAGATGCCGAAGCAGCCACGTCACCAGACGCCTGCGCCAGCTTGCATGCGGATCCCGGTCATGTTGAATCGTGCGGCCCGCCACGCTTTCCGCCCAGACGAGGTGACCCGCCGGGTCCAGTGTGACGGCGAAACTGCGCTGGGGTAGCGCCCCGAGCTCGAACAACGCCACCATCTGCGCCGCGATCACAGGATGTTCGATCCAGGCACCCATCTCGCAGTTCAGCGTGGCCGAGCGGGGATCGAGGTTGAAGGAGCCGACGAACGTCCGCTGGCGATCGATGATGGCGGCCTTCGTGTGCAGGCTCGCCTTCGAAGAACCGATACGCATCCGCGGCTGACGATCACCTTCGCCCTGTTCCTCTTCCGGAGCCTGTTTCAGCTCGAAGAGTCTCACCCCACCCTGCAGCAGCGCCTTGCGGTATCGCGAGTACCCGCTGTGAACGGCAGCGACATCCGTAGCCGCCAGTGAATTGGTGAGTACCGCAACTCGCGTTGTCGCCGCCTTCCGCTGCAGCTGCTGTGCCCCGCCAGCGCCGGGAACGAAGTACGGTGAGATGAGCAGCAACTCCTCGCGTGCGCCTTCGAACGCGAGCGTGAGGCTCTGTAACACACCCGGGCCAATGTCCTTCGCGCGCTTGACCGCCTTGCGCGGATCGTCCGCGATGATCGTCACGCCGCCGCTCCAGCTCAACTCGTACTCGCCACGCACCATCTGTTCGATCTGCGGCAACTCAAGCAGTCGCTGCACATATTCGTCGTTGGCGCGCGCAGCGGTCGCGTCGCGTGCCAGGCGACGTACCTCATCCAGCGTCATTCTGTTTCGCGCGGCACGGCGCAATCGCGCGATCGGCACGGCGCTCTCGCAATTCCAGTACGCGTCGAAGCTGCGTTCAGTCTCCTCCACGGCACGACCCGCGAGGAGCACATCGAGATCGACGAAATTCACGTTCTCGCTGGCGGCAAAGTACTCGTCACCGATGTTTCGTCCGCCGACCAGCGCGATGCGACCGTCGGCGATCCATGCCTTGTTGTGCATGCGATGATTGAGCCGCGAGCCGCGGGAGAACAGTTCGCGCAAAGTCCGCAGCGCACCGGAGCGCGTGGCGAATGGGTTGAACAGACGGACCTCGATCTGCGGATGCTGATCGAGCGCCATCAGCACGACGTCGCGTGATCGCGCATCCATATCGTCGAGCAGCAGGCGCACGCGGACACCTCGATCGGCGGCAAGCAGCGCTTCATGCGCGAGATATCGTCCCGTCGAGTCGCTGTGCCAGATGTAGTACTGCAGATCGAGGCTGCGAACCGCGGCTCTGGCGGACAGGGCGCGCAATGCGAACGCATCCGTTCCATCCGGAACGAGCCGCACACCTGAGTGGCCTGGCCACCGTTCCCGCTCCACGGCGAAGAGGCGATCGAGCGGAGCATCGTTCGCAACCGGCAGCGCCGCGCTGGGTGTCTTCTTTATCGAACGGAAGCGGATCACTTGGCCTCTGCTTGTCCCGGGGCTTTGCTGGCCCGATCGCGCCGATTTCTGTCTCATCGCCGCCAGTCGGCTGTATCCACGCGCGGCAGGATGGACAGTCATGGACCCGGATGCAACCATGTCGGCGCCCGTTCTTCCGCCCTTATAAGAAGAATAGAGAGACGTCATGTCACCCAGCACCCGAATCGTCATTGGCCTGATTGCCGGGCTCGCCGTGGGCGCCACGCTCGGGGCGATCGGCGATCCGGCGCTGATGGAGGGGGCCGATTTCGTCGTGCTGATCGGCGAGCTCTGGGTCAAGGCGCTGCAGATGACGGTGATCCCGCTGCTCATCTCGCTCCTGATCACGGGCATGGCCGCTGCGAAGGACACAGCGGAGTCAGGAAGGCTTGCGGGCCGCGCGCTCGCGCTCTTCGGCATTTTCCTGGCCGGGTCGGTCAGCCTCGCGCTGATCGTGATACCGCTCGCGCTTTCGATCTGGCCCGTCGATTCGGGCAGCGCAGCGGCACTGCTGTCGGGATTGAAGCAATCGGCCTCGCAGATCCCGGAGATGGCGCCGCTGCGCGAATGGATTTCGAATATCGTCCCGACGAATCCGTTCCGGGCCGCGGCGGATGGCGCAATCCTGCCGCTCGTGGTCTTCACATTGATGTTCGCGCTGGCGGCCACACGCTTGCCTGCCGCGCAGCGCTCTGCGCTCGTGGGCTTCTTTCAGGCCGCCTCGGCAGCACTGCTGATCGTTGTGCAGTGGGTACTGCAGGTCGCAGCGATCGGCGTGTTTGCGTTGTCGCTGAATGTCGGCATGCGGGGCGGCGTGGCAGCCGCGGGCGCGATCGGGCACTACCTGTTGCTGATGTGCTCGCTGGCGATCCTGATCACGCTGGTGTTGTATCCCGTCGTCGTCTTCTTTGGCCGCGTCTCCCCGCGGCAGTTCGCGAGGGCGGTCGCGCCGGCGCAGGCCGTCGCGTTCAGCACGCAATCATCGCTGGCTTCATTGCCCGCCATGCTGGCGACCGCGCAATCGCTCGGTGTTCCTGCACGAGTCGCCGATGTCGTGCTGCCGCTCGCCGTATCGATCTTCAAACTGACGAGCCCGGCGCTGAACCTGTCGATCGTGCTGTTCATCGCGCATGTGTCGGGGATCGAGCTCACCCCCGCACAGTTCCTGGTGGGTGCTGCCGTTGCGATCCTGACGAGCTTCGGCATCGCCGGCATCCCCGGTCAGGCTTCCTTTCTCACGACAGCCGTCCCCATCGCCATCGCGATGGGCGTACCGATCGAACTCGCCTTGCTGTTGCTGGCGGTCGAAGTCATCCCTGACATCTTCCGCACTGTCGGCAACGTAACCGCCGACGTGGTGGTGACCGCCATCATCGGGCGACACCACGCTACGGCGCAGGAAGCGGCCACTGCGGCACCGGCTTCCAACGTCGAATCCTGACGTCTCAGCGCACGGCTACCTGCATCGGGTCGGTCCGCTGGCCGGCCGCGTACACCAGCACATTGCCGACATACATCGCGACCAGATCACCACGACGATTGACGACACAGCGGGCCGAACCGTAGTCCTTGCCCGTCGTTTCGCCGACCGCATTGATGACGATGCGCGGACGCGAGCCGAGGCGGAAATCCGCACCCGAAATGCCTTCGGGTTCGCCGACGCGGACCGTCGTGCCTTCCGGCAGCTGTCCGTTGATGAACTTCTTCATGCAGGCATCGACACCGTGAGTGCCGGCGGCCTGGCTGGCGATCGGGCTGGCGAGCGTCGCCAGGGCGGCGAGCAGCATTGCGCGCCTTGCAAATCGTCTGGTCATGATCCTCTCCTCGAAGCGGTTGATTGCAGCGAACCGTCGCGATCCGCCGTTGAGGAGAGAAATTACAGGGCGGGCGTGAAGCTTCCGGATGAAGATGCGTGAAAGTCGCGTGACCGAATCAGGTGCTGCTGCGCATGCATACTTTGCGCAGGGCGCCGAGCACTGACTTTGGTAAGAGAACGAGAGCAGAACGGGCCGCGAACGGGCTGCGGGATTGCCCGTCGCTCATTCGCGCATGAACTTCAGCGCCGCCTTCGGCGCCGCCGCACCCTCTTCATCGACATAGCACCACGCCCAGCGTTCTCCGGGCTCGAACGAGACCACCACAGGATGCTTGGTTTCATGGTGATGGCGCGTCGCGTGACGATTCGGCGAGCTGTCGCAGCAGCCGACGTGACCGCACTCGAGGCAAAGCCGCAGGTGAACCCACGTGCCTCCGGACTTGAGGCATTCCTCGCATCCTGATGTACGAGGGGCTACCGGATGCGCATGCTTGATGTGTTCGCAGGACATGGTTTCGCTCGTGTGATTCAGTCGTACTCGACGCCCAGCAGCTCGCAGACGCGATCCGCCACTGCGATCAGTGTTTGGGCACAGGGCTCACACCCGCCTCCGCAACAGCCCGGCCATTGGGATCGCGGCATCGCGAACAACGGACGAACGGTGCTGCGATAGTGCTCTTCGAGGCCGTTCTCCTCGCTGGCGCGGGCCAGGGCGGCGGCAAACTCGATGGAACGCGTGCTGATCATGACGGCCTGATTCTGGGACTCGCGCCATCGATCACTTTCGTGCTTCAGGCCGCCACAGCGTTTCACGAAAGACGATCCCGGGCACGTCCACTGGTTTGCCGTCGACGAACTTCGGCCGGAAGCGTGAAACACGAACGGCATCGAGAATGTCGCGCGCGTACTGTTCGCGCGTGTCGTGCTCAACGATGCGCGCATCGGCAACAGAGCCGTCGGCCTTCACGGTGAATTCGATCTGTACATGTTGAGTGCGTGTTTCTTCCGGCGGCATTCCCGGGATGTGAGCCACGATCATCGGCGTCGGATAGAAGACACGGACCGGAGCATCGAACGCAGTCGCCACCGGGCTCGATGCATTCAGCGCCGTCCGGCTCAGTTGCCAGGCCTGCTGATAATAGGAGAGCGCGTCGACCGGAGCTTTCTTGATCTGCTGCCAGTCGCCCATCTGGATGAGTGTTTCCACGCGCACCTCGGGTAATGCGCGCGGATCGGCCTCCAGAACCCACAATGCCCGCTTCAGCGCGTCCTCGCCTTCGGGGTCGAGCTTCCGGGGAAGAATGATGCGATGCCCTCTGGAGTCCATGCGGAACGGCGGGCGACACTCGAGAGCGATCGTGCTGCAGCCTTTGGGTGAAGCAGGCCGCAACCACTCCTCCGGATAACTCTGCCTGAGCATCTGGGCACGAGCGATTCCCCGCAGAGGCTCCACGACAGCAGGGTGATTGGGCGACAACTTCCACGAAGCGTTGTCGAGCGCGACCTTGAACGTCATGCGGGCTTCGGGTGTCTTGCCCGTCTCCGCGAACCAGTTCCCCAGATCACACATCGCTTGAACGACTCTGATGTCTCCCGCACCGTACGCTTTTTCCGCGACTCGCCCTCTGTAGACCAGAAGGTCCTGCGCCTCCTGCTTTCGATCCAGTGCCGTGAGACTTGCAGCCAGCACCTTGAGCGTTTCCTGCTGCCGCACATCGAACAACCCGTACTTGGCGCGCTGGATCGTCAGCGCCCGCTGCAATCGGGGCACGGCTTCATCGTGATGCCCGGATCGGGAGAATGCGATACCCAGACCCGTCAGCGGTCCAAGGACGCGGGCATCCTCGAATCCATGCTGTTCCGCGAGCTGCAACGCTTCGTTGTAGACGGGTGCGGCGCGCTCATGCTCACCGGCGTTCGCAAGTGCATCGCCCAAAGCGGTCAGCGCATTTTCGAGCGATGTTCCCTCTGCACCCGATCGCGCCGCGTTGACCCTTGCAACTGCGGTGTCGATATCTGCGTTCGGGCTCTGGGCGGGGACAGCAGATTCGGCCGGGTCGGTTTCCGTTTGCTCAGCCGCGAAGGCGCTGGCAGCGGCACTGACGATGATCGCTGCTGCAGCGACTCGGGCCAATGTTGGCAGGGGACGGTCCATGCATGTCGACGGGACGGTTGGGTGCGGTGCCGAAGAAGCGTAGCCAGAATGCGCTTCCAAGACCACCCCCCAATAATCACGCGTACGACACCCGGCGAGCCGGCGCCTGGCGAAGCAAACGCAATGCACGGCTGGTTCCCGCCGCAGCCTCAGCGCTACAACGGCAGATCTTTACCCGACTGCTCGCGAGTCAGGTACTCGGCATACCACTCCGGCCAGTCGTCGTGCTTCTGTCCCGGGTTGCGCTTCTCGTGCTCGCCATGCGCTTCCGCAGCCCGTCGTAGCGCGGCAGCGAGATCTGCCGACGAAGCGAAAGTCGTCTGACCTGCGTCTATGCGTCCGGGCAATCGCGACGTGACTTCCTGCAGGAACCAGCCATTGCCGTCGGGATCGTTGAACGAGGCATAAGACGCGTAACTGTGACGCTCAGGATCACGCCCCGGCATCGGCGGCTTGCCGGGACCGGCAACGTGAAACACCTGGCTGGCTTCGATGCCTTTGTCGACGAGCTCCGCGCGCGCGGCTTCGACATCGGCTACGACGAGGAAGAGGCCACGTGCCGAACCAGGAGGCGCCGGCGTGACACCTTTGCCGAAATGAATCGAGGAGGAGGATCCAGGAGGCGTGAACTGGATGCCCCGAAATTCGTCGCCGACGATGAAATCGCCGTCGAGCCGCCAGCCGAGATCGCTGTAGAAGCGTTTGGCGCGCTCGATGTCCGTGACGGGAATCGCGACGACTTCCAGCTTCATGTCGATGTGCGGAGACATTGCGGTGCTCATGTGCCGTACTCCCGGTGTGTGGCGTGAAGGCTCGTGGCTGCCTCATCGCTCACCTTATCGCTCAGGGCGTTCGCGTCGCTATACGAAACTTCCCCGCCATCGACGACGAGCGTCGAGTTCTGCGAATGACGCCCCCTGACTGAGAAGATTCGGCAGCGCGGCTCGCTGAGCCCGCAGAGCGCACACGCAGCCGACTCGCAATCAGAACTTCAACGATCCAGTTGGGGCAACTCGGTTGCTGCCGTGTTGCGGCCTACGGATCAGGAAGCCTCTCTGCGCCGGGCTCCGCGACCTGAAACGCGATCTGGCCGAAGCTGAACGACCTCGAGCAATGACGATGACTGTCGAGCCGACACCATCACCGGCGACGAGTCGCTGTTGATGTTTCCGTGAGCATCACGAACCGTGAACGTGATCGTGTAGCTTCCCGGTGCGAGGTAGACATGAGCTGCCTGCGTGCCAGCGGCGAATGTGTTGTCGCCGAAGTCCCACGCCAATTGCAACGGAGGCGTACCTTCGCCTCGACCAGTGACTTGCACCATGTCGCCGACGCGCGGAGTTGTGGGCTCGATCAGATCGATGCGGGCACTGACCACAGTCGGGTTGCTGACTGCAGCGCACTTCCATTCGGTGCCCAGCAACGCCGGGCTGAGGATCACGATCAGCAGCACACCGCGGCGCGACAGCGATGATTGGGACCGCATACGTTCGGCATCCGCCCCGACGTCATTTCGTCGACGCAACTGCGTCGATCGCCCGAGCATAGAGCCGCGTATTTTCCGAAGGTATACGTAGCAAGTGCGACGGCACGACTCCTTTCGCTACCACGCAGATTCGAGCAGCGACCTCGCGGTCCGCATGGCTGCGTCGTTGTGAATCGTCCCGGCAACGGCAAGCGCCTGTGCACGAGTTTCGGGACTCAGCGCAAGCGCCAGCGCGGCCGACAAGGATTCGGCCGTCGGTGTCGGACCGTCATGCGCCGCGCCGATTCCGAGCGCGTGGACCCTGCTCGCCCAGTAGGGTTGATCCACGATCTGTGGGACAACGACCTGGGGGCTTCCCGCCCGGGCGGCGGTTGTCGTTGTACCAGCGCCGCCGTGATGCACGACTGCCGCCACTCGCGGGAACAGTGCCTGTTGATTGACCTCCCCGACGATGAAGCAATCGTCACGCTCATCCACCAACGCAAGCTCCGCCCAACCGCGCAAGACGAGAACACGGCGGCCCAGGGCACGCACGACGTCGATCGCCATGCGCGCGAAATCTTTCGGGGCAGGAAGGCTTCCGAAGCCGACGTAGACCGGCGGCATGCCAGCATCGAGGAAGGTGAGCAGTTCCGCGGACAGCGGCCGTTCATCCGGGAGAATCCACGCGCCGGTCTGCACGACATCGATCATCGCACCTGACGAATCCCATGGCGCAAGCACTGGATCTGCGGCGAGCCAGGGACTATCCGTGTAGCAGTGACTGCGAACGTCATCTACCTCCGGCAAACCGATCGAGGCGCGCAACGTGTTGAGGCCTTCGCCGAACAGTTCGTTCATCACTGCGACATCGCGATCCCACAGCGCCCGGTTGTCAGTCACTTCGGGCGGATGAGGATGGCTTCGATACTCGAAGGGTCGTTGATGCAGCGACGGCAGAAAGATTGGACAGTACGCGGCCATCACGTAGCGCATGCCGGACTTCTCGGCGACCGACCGCGCGGCGACAACGGAAGAGAAAAGGCCGGTCGCGACCATCACGTCGCAATCCTTCGCCGCTGCGCTGATTGCTTCGTACTGCGCAGCCATCACGTGCGCAGCAATCTTCGGCAGAGAGATGGTCGCGCGCTTCGGCAACATTTCCGCAACCCACTCGCGCACCGAGGTGAAGGCCGGCAGCAACGGCACTTCGGCGGCGGCAAACAGCTTCACAAACTCCTCATCTGGAGGCGCACACACGCGTGCATCCGCACCGAGCGATCGCAACGCGACCGCAAGAGCGAGCACGGGCTGAACATCTCCACGTGATCCGAATGTGCTCAACAACACTCGCATTTCACACCTCCGTCGTTGCAAGGGCGGCGATGGTGCGCCCGGGCGCGGGCCTTACGGCAAGCCCCCGGACGCGGTATATTCTCAGCACGGCGGACGGTGATGGTTGTCACTGTCCGGCTTACGACCACAGGTCGTTCGAACGGATCGACAAAGGCGCCTCAGGAAGGCGCCTTTTGCTTTTTCGAGGCAGGAACGAAGAACCCCCTTCCTGACCTTTCCCCGCGGAAGCGCGGGGAAAGGAATCAGAAACGCTGTCGGGAGGCAGATCAGTGCTTCGTCCTTCGAGCACGAACCAATCGAACTGCAGGAGCATCGAAGGTGAAGAAGCCATTGATCCCCACCATTACAGCGTTCGAGAAATCGCCCGATCGCGGGCAGGGCCTTGCACGCGACATGCGTGTTCGCTGGGCGTTCGAAGAAGTGGGCCAGCCCTACGACGTCCGGCTGGTCTCATTCGGTGAGATGAAGAAGCCGGCGTATCGCGAGCTCAACCCGTTCGGTCAGATCCCCACCTATCGGGAAGGCGATCTCACGCTCTTCGAATCGGGCGCGATCGTGCTGCACATCGCGGAGCATCACGAGGGACTGCTGCCAAGGGATCCGAACGCCAGAGCACGCGCCATCATGTGGATGTTTGCTGCACTCAACACGGTGGAGCCACCCATCGTCGAGCGCTCGATGGCAATCATTGTGGAACGCGACAAGAGCTGGCACGAGGAGCGCCTCACGATGCTCGAGGATCGCCTCCGCGTGCGGCTCGGTGAGCTTTCCGAGCAGCTCGGCAACGCCGAATGGCTCGACGGTGAGTTCAGCGCCGCGGATCTGCTCATGGTGACGGTGCTGCGCCGCGCGGGACAGGCCTTTCTGGAACAGTTTCCTGCGCTCCGCGCCTATATTGCCCGCGGCGAAGCGCGGCCCGCGTACAAGCGCGCCTTCGCCGACCAGTTGGCCGTCTTCACGGGCAGATTGTCGAACACCTGATTTCGTTCATGGCACCCATCGCGCTTGCGAAGCAATCACGATCCCTGGGGCGCGGGTGCGTCAGGCGCGCTGAGTTCGATGAACCGACCCTGCTTGAATCTGCGCTGGATGCTGCGGACAGCATTGAAATCGGCGATCGGATCCGCGGCCAGAACCAGGAAACTCGCCTCATGGCCTTCCCGCAACGCCCCGATCTTCCGGGCCGGGAAGATGGTGCGCGCTGAAGTGTCGCACCACATCCGCAACAGCTCTGCATTGCTGAAGAGGCCCAGGCTGTGGAGCGCGAAGGCTTCTGCAACAGCGGTATCAGAATAGCGATCGCTTCCGACAGCCACCGCGACGCCAGCTTCCTTCAACACGCGCAGGTTCCCGATCAGGAGTTCGCGCCATTCGCGGAACATCTCCCCCGCGTTGGCCTTCTCGATTCGCGCGACGGCGGTGGCGAACGTCGTGACGACCACCGTGCCAGATCGCGCCGCCAGTTCGGCGTCCGACCTGGAGATCCTGTAGCGGTCGATCCGCACACTGGTCCAGTCGTTGCGGTCCGGCCTGAGGCCGGGCATGTGGTTGATTTCATCGACGCCAGCCACGAGCGCGTTGTGAAAGTCAGCTGCGGTTTCGATGTGACACGACACTCGCAGGCCTGCTGCGTGCGCCCGTTCCACGACCAGCGGCACGATTGCCGGGTTCAGGCCCGACCAGTCCGTGAAGAGCGGATTGCCGTGCCGCTGCCCGTACTCTTCGGAGTACTGCAGAAACACCTTGATGAAATCGGGCTTCGACTCGAGAACCTGGGGCCATTTGCGCTCGAGATCCTCGACCTGGTCGATCGTGAAGTAGAAGCGACCTTCGGCCCAATCCTGGGCACGACCGCTTCGTTCGAGATTCCGTTGCGCCAGCGGCATGGGGTGTCCCCCCGTCGCCGTGAGACTGCCGTTCGAAAACGCAACGTCGATGCTGTCACGCTGGTTGATGAGTCCTTCGAGCACGGCCTTCGCCCGCGGCGGATTCGCAGGCACCTTCACGTAGAAGATCCCGTCGCCCAGATACCTGCGGATGACGTCGCCGATCCTCGGACGCGGTTCGATGTTGTGGTTGTGAGCCTCCGCGAACGGCGGAACGATGTAGCGGCCGCTGAGATCGATCGTTTCGTCCACCCTGATCGGCCGCATGAACGTCAGCGCACCGTCGACGCAGTAGAACGCGCCGGAGCGAAACGCTTCGCCGTCGAACCACCGCGCGCCGTCGAAAGCATGGATCTTGAGCGCCGGGCTCTGGCTCGCATCGGCCGCGGCGGCGGAATTGCAGAGAAGAAGCGATGCGCAGCCGCAGAGGAACGTGCGGCGATCGAGTCTGGCGTCGTACATGGGGCCTTTCTGCACTGGTCGGACTCCGGTCCGCTGCATTGTAGTGCAGCTGCGCATCCCCTGAGCTTTCGCTCGAAGCACTACGTCTTAGCCCATCTGGGCACCGCAGCTTTTCAGGCGTATACACGCTCCATGGGGTCGCGCTATCGCGCACTGATCGTCTATTCGCTCCTGCTGGCCGCAGTGACGGGCGTTTGGTTGACGCGCGCATTGATTGCCGAACACGAACTTCCGCCCGCGTGGGCGATAGCGCTCTGCATCGCTGTGTGCCTCTTCATCTGGCAGTTCGGCTTGCGAGCGCCGCGCATCGGGTTGATCTCGATGGAGCGTGTGCCGCAGATCGGTCTGTTGCTCGTGCTCAGTCCATCCGTTGCTGCCGCGATCTGCGCGACGGCCTCGTTGTTGTGGCCCTGGCTGAATCGCGGCTACAGCCAGGGCTCGATGAAGGTCGCCGCACTGCGTTCGCTTCACAACGCACCGATGACTGCGCTCATGCTGTTGGCAGCGGGGCATGCATACCAGGTTGCTGGCGGCAGGCATCCTCTGGCCGACCTGGCCGCCGGCGACATCTGGCCGCTGATCGTCATGGCGATCGTCGCGCAGGTCGTGAACCTCGCACTGATGGCGCTCTTCTTCCAGTTCGACGGTCGCGATGTCCGGCGCATCATGACGCCCGTCTATGCGCTGACCGATCTCGTCTTCGTCCCGGCCGGCATACTCGCCGCTGTCCTGTACAACTCCGGGCAGTACGCGGCGTTCGCGCTCTTCTCGGTGCTCATGGTCGTATTCGTCCTCAGCGTGAACAGCATTGGCGGCGAATCGCCGAGCGATGAGAATGATCGCGCGCCGCTACTGCGACTGTTCGAAGCACGACGCGCTCTGCACGGCGCTCGCCGCATCGATGCCTTGGGCGAGCGAATCCTCACCGAGACGCGGGCACTGTTCCGGTTCGATGAGTTCTACTTCGCGCTGATCGATCGGGATCATCGCCAGCTCGACATCCGGGTTCACGAACGACGCGAGACCCGCATGCCGTGGCGAACGAAGCCCATGGACACCGGCCTCTTCGGCTGGGTCACCGAACGCGCCGAACCTCTGCTCATCGAAGACTGGACGCAGACAGACGAAGGATTGCGTCGACGGACGGAAGTCACGGAGAAGGAGACGGGTTCGCTGATCATCGTGCCGCTGATCGAAAGCGGCATCGTCATCGGCCTGCTGAGCGTGCAGCACACCGAGCCCGGCGTGTACTCGAATGCGGACCTGCACCTGATGCGCCAGCTCGCCGAACAAGTTGCCGCCGCTGTTGCGGATGCCCGCGCATTCGAGGATCTCGAAGACTATCGCCGGCGACTGGAAGAACGCGTCGCCGAACGCACTTCCGACCTGGAGAAAGCCAACTGGGACAAGGAACGCCTGATCGCTGCCCTACGCGAACGCAGCACCCGGCTCGAGCGCGAGACGCAGGAGGATCCGCTCACCGGCGTCGCCAATCGCCGTCTGTTCAGTCAGCGGCTGGCCGCCGAGATGGAGGTCGCGCTGGCTGTGGGGCAGCCGCTCACGATTGCGGTCGCCGACCTCGACCACTTCAAGATCGTGAACGACCAGCTCGGTCACGCTGTCGGTGACCTGGCACTGCGCGAGAGCGCGGCACTGCTGCAACGTCTCTGTCGCGAGAACGATCTGGTCGCACGCATTGGAGGGGAAGAGTTCGCGCTCATCCTACCTGGTCTCACCCGCGAATCTGGCGTGGAGTTCTGCGAGAACCTGCGACAACGCGTCGAAGCGCACGACTGGCACGCGGTTCACCAGGAGCTGGCGGTGACGATCAGCATCGGCCTGTCGCAGTGGGACGGCTCAGCCGAAGTCGCCGAACTGCTGAAGGCAGCGGATATCCAGCTGTATCGAGCGAAGCGGGCGGGGCGAAACCAGGTGGCTTGAATCGCTCGGAGACTGTTGTGGGTCCCGCTGTCGCGGGATGTCACGCGAAGCGTCGCCTCCGGCGATGACGCCCGACTGAAGTCGGACCCACACCAGGAGTCCGGTCAATGCCTTCTACGGCTGCCAGGGATAGAACACACTCAGTGCATCGACGCGATACACGAAAATCCCCGCGCGAACGCCCGGATCCGCATCGATCATCGAGCGCACCGCCTCGATCGAATCCGCCTCGATGAAGATCATGCCGACTTCGGCGTATCGGGCACCGAACGTGATGACGCCTTCTTTGCGCAGTCTGCCCAGGTTGGCCGAGTGCTCCTTGAAGGCAGTCTGCTCCGCCGGAGGCAGCGACTTGTTCCAGGTTGGGCCGGTTTCGAAATGGACGACGAACATGGCCGGCGCCTGTGCGGCTGCGATGCCGGCAAACAGGAGCAGGGATGCTGCCAGGGCCCGGAAGAGCTTGCGGCCTGTGAGGCACATGAGAAATCCCCTCCCTAACCCTTCAGATGTGGAGCGAAGCTACTGCTGCGACCGCAGCAGCGTCAATCCACGCAGCGAGCTGTCGTGCAACCCGTGCGATCAACTGTGCATATGGTTCCACGCTCGCCTGCGGCAGACTTCGACGCAATAGCAGGAGACGCACGTTGAAAACCATTGGCCTGATCGGCGGCATGAGCTGGGAATCGACAGCGCTCTACTACCGCATCATCAACGAGACCGTGAAAGAGCGACTGGGTGGCCTGCACTCGGCGCGGCTCGTACTGGTCAGCGTGGACTTTCATGAAATAGAACGCCTGCAGCATGCGGGTGACTGGGAGCAGGCGGGCGCACTGCTGGCCAACTCAGCCAGGTCCATCGCCGCGGCCGGTGCGGGCAACGTCGTGCTCTGCACGAACACGATGCACAAAGTGGCTGCTGCGATCGAAAGTGCCGTGGCCATCCCCCTGCTGCACATCGCCGATCCCACTGCGCGCGCGATCCTGCAATCAGGCATACGCAGCATCGGGCTGCTCGGCACACGATTCACGATGGAGCAGGCCTTCTATCGCGAACGATTGTCCCAGCAGCACGGCCTGAAGGTGATCGTGCCGGACGAACGTGATCGCGATGCGATTCATCGCGTGATCTATGACGAGCTTTGTCTCGGGCAGGTGCTCGACACTTCGCGCCAGGCGTATCGGCAGATCATCGATCGGCTCGTCGCCCCCGGCGCCGAAGCGGGGATTCTCGGCTGTACTGGGATCGCGATGCTGATCGGTCCGAAGGATTCGCCGGTCCCGCTGTTCGATACGACAGCATTGCATGCGCGGGCGGCAGCGGAGTGGGCGGTGGGGGATCTGGTCAGCCTTCCGCACTCACGAATCCAACACTCATGAACGACTCGTGTCGCTGGCCGGGCGCGAGCCGGAGCAGGTGGTCGCCGGTATTGAGGGCGTTGCCGGGCGACGTCCAGGGTTCGACGCAGACGAAGTCGCTCCCCTCCAGTGTCCACACGACCCAGTGACCGAAATCGTTCGACGCACTGACCTCGATCCGGCTGCCGTCCGCGAGGAACAACGGCATGCGGTGCGATTTGTGATCGAGCAAGTGCTGATCCACTTCCCGCGACATGAGATCGATGCCCCTGAAAGGACGGGTGACCCGGGTCAGGTTGTCGAACTCCTGTGTCGCGTCCGTCTCGATGCGGGCGCCGCGCTTGTCCTTCACCAGGAAATACGGGTGGTAGCCGAGTCCGAAAGGCATCGTCGTATCGCCGGTGTTCTCGATGCTCATCGACAGGCGCAGCTCGGTTGCGCGGATCGTCAGACGCAACTCGGCGCGGAACGGCCACGGATACTGCGCCATCGTCGCCGCATCCGACTCCAGTGCCAGGACGACTTCATTGCTCTCGACCCGACCGACCCGCCACGCCTTGGTCCGGCCGAATCCATGCTGCTTCATGGTTGCCGATCGCCCTTCCCTTGCCCAGACATCGTCAGCGAGTCGTCCCGGCGACGGGAACAGGATGGGGATACCGCCGCGCACGTTCTTCGTCGGATCGCGGAAAGTGGCCTCATCCAGATAAAGAAGCTCGCGGCCGGCGACCTGGAAGGAAGTGACGATGGCGCCTCGCTCGGGGGCGATGGAGGCAGTAGCTCTGGCGCGGGGATCGGTAATCGTGATCAGCGGGACACTCGTCATATCTGCAGTCAGGCTCGTCGGGGTGGAGATCGTACCAGTTCACACGTATCTCCTTGACGAACACCTGCGGCATTTGCCTCATCGGTGTCCAGGTGCAGGCGCAACTCGAAGGCTTCCGAGACCCGCACGACGACATCGCTGAAGACCAGGTCGCGGCCGTCGCTGTCGATGCGGACCTGCACGGAATCGTGATCCCTGACGCCGAGGCGTCGGGCGTCGCGGGGATTCATATGGATGTGGCGGCGGGCACAGATCACGCCGCTGGGGATCGTCACCCTCCCTGCGGGCCCTTCGAGCGTGATGCCCGGCGTATTGCGCAAGTCTCCCGAGAGACGCACCGGGGCGTCGATACCCAGCACGAACTCGTCGGATCGTGAAATCTCGACCTGGTCCTCCTTCCGCGGCGGCCCCATGAGCCGGACCTTCTCGATGCGGCCCCGAGGACCGATCAGAGCGACCAATTCCGCTGCTGCGTACTGGCCTGGTTGCGAAAGCTGGGTTCTGGGCTGGATGCGATAGCCCGGGCCGAAGAGCTTCTCGATCGTCGCGTACGTCAGGTGAGCATGGCGCGCCGAGATCTCGATCGGTATCTGCATCGCTGTGCCGCCGGTTCCCGCAGCCAGCAGGTCTGCCGTCTGCAACGCGATCTCCATCTCTTCGCTCGCTGTCACGACCAGCAGCCGGGCTATCGAGTGTTCTTCGGATATCTCGCAGACCGGCGTGTCCGCGGCAAGCTTCGCGTCCCGGTTGCGATCCTCGTCGAGTCGCGCCCCGAGAAAATCGAGCCGCTGCAGGATGCGATGACGCATCAGCGGACTGTGCTGCCCGATGCCGCCGGTGAACGCGATGACATCGACGCCGCCCATCACCGCCGCGTAAGCGCCGATGTACTTGCGAACCCGATGGGCGTAGAGCGTCAGCGCAAGACGACTCGCTTCATCGCCGTCGCCTGCACGCTCTTCCAGCGTCCGCAGGTCGTTGGTGCCAGCCAATCCCTTCAAACCGGAATCGTTGTTGAGCAGCTTGTCCAGCGCCCCGGCATCGTAACCACCGTGGTTCAGCAAGTGCAGCAACACACCGGGATCGATGTCACCGCTGCGCGTTCCCATCACCAGCCCTTCGAGCGGCGTCATGCCCATGCTGGTTTCGACGCTCCGTCCGTACTCGACGGCAGCGACGCTCGCACCATTCCCGAGGTGACAGGAGATGATGCGCAGCGATTGCACATTGCTGTTCAGATATCGAGCGACGGCTCGTGTGACCTGCGCGTGACTCGTGCCATGGAATCCGTAGCGACGGATACCGAACCGCTGCACCACATCGCGCGGCAACGCGTATTCGCGCGCTCGTGGCGGCAGCGTCGAATGAAACGCCGTATCGAACACGGCTACGTGCGGCAGATCCGGCACCTGCTCTCTGGCGAAGCCGATCGCTGCCAGCGCAACAGGATTGTGCAGCGGCGCCAGATCGCTGAGCGCTTCGATCTCGCTCAGCACCTTGTCGTCGAGCAGCGTCGGTTGAACGAACTGCGGTCCGCCGTGAACGACGCGATGCGCAATGGCCTGCGGACCGTCCTTGCATCGCGAGTCCAGCTCGGCGATGAGCCGCCTGATGCCGGCCTTTGCGTCGGTGCCCGGCTCGAGTACCTCGCATTCTTGGCCAATGAGCAGTCGGCAATCTGCGGACCCCAGGTTTTCGATGTGCATCTCCAGCAACCGCGCGCTGCCGTCCGTCTCGATGAGCGCGGCCTTGATCGATGAACTGCCACAATTCAGGGCGAAGATGCGCATGCAGATGAACTCCAGTCTTTCCGCTGTGGGTCCGGCTTCAGCCGGACCCACAGGAAGATCGCACGGTCCGCGGTCCGCCGCATCACCGTGGACGCCGGGGCTGATCCCGTGTCATCCCCGTATTTACGGACGGGCATTCCTTCCCACAATTCCGGGTACCCCTCGTCGAGGACTCCCATGATGACCGCAGACTCCGCTCACGACGCGACGCCCGCGTATCTGTCGCGCATGGATACGTGGTGGCGTGCCGCCAACTACCTGTCCGTGGGCCAGATCTACCTGCTCGACAATCCCCTGCTCCGCGAGCCGCTCACGCTGAAACATGTAAAGCCTCGCCTGCTCGGCCACTGGGGCACGACGTCGGCGCTGAACTTCATCTACACGCACCTGAATCGCGTCATCCGTCGCAACGACCTCGACATGATCTACATCACCGGCCCCGGTCACGGCGGTCCGGCGCTCGTTGCGAGCACGTATCTCGAGGGCACCTACAGCGAGTACTACCCCGACGTGTCCGAAGACACGGAAGGAATGAAGCGGCTCTTCCGGCAGTTCTCATTTCCCGGCGGCATCCCGAGTCACGTCGCGCCAGAGACGCCCGGATCGATTCACGAGGGCGGCGAGCTCGGCTACGCGCTTTCGCACGCGTTCGGTGCGGCCTTCGACAATCCCGACCTCATCGTCGCGTGCGTCGTCGGCGACGGCGAAGCGGAGACCGGCCCGCTCGCAACGAGCTGGCATTCGAACAAGTTCCTGAATCCCGTGACCGACGGTGCGGTGCTGCCGATCCTGCAACTGAACGGCTACAAGATTGCAGGCCCGACCGTGCTCGCCCGCATTCCGCGCGAGGAACTGACGCAGCTCCTGAGCGGCTACGGCTATGAACCGTTCTATGTCGATGCGCAGACTCCCGCCTCGGCGACGCACGCGCTGATGGCGAGGACGCTCGACACAGTGATCGAGCGCATCCGGTCGATACAGAACGAAGCGCGACGCAACGGCATCAAGTCGCGTCCGCGCTGGCCCATGATCGTACTGCAGACGCCGAAGGGATGGACCGGCCCGAAGGAAGTCGACGGTGTCCAGGTCGAAGGCAACTGGCGATCACATCAGGTACCGCTCGCCGGCCTCGCGGAGAATCCTTCTCATCTCAAGCTGCTCGAAGCATGGATGCGCAGCTACAAGCCCGAGGAGCTCTTCGACGAGAGCGGACGACTGCTCGAAGGCATCCGCGATCTGTCGCCGAAGGGACGCCGACGAATGGGCGACAATCCGCACGCGAATGGCGGGGTGCTTCTGCGCGAGCTGCGTCTGCCGAACTATCGCGAGTACGCAGTGAAGGTGCCGCAGCCGGGCGCGACGACGGGCGAGGCGACTCGCGTGCAGGGTGCATATATCCGCGATGTGCTGAAGCTCAACGAGCCGATGAAGAACTTCCGCGTCTTCAGCCCGGATGAAACGGCCTCCAACCGCTGGGGCGATGTCTTCGAAGTCACCGACCGCAACAGCATGGCGGAGATCCTGCCCAGCGATTCAGACATCGCGCACGACGGCCGGGTGATGGAGATGCTGAGCGAGCATCAGTGCGAAGGCTGGCTCGAAGGCTACCTGCTGACTGGGCGTCACGGCTTCTTCAGTTGCTACGAGGCGTTCATTCACATCGTCGATTCGATGTTCAACCAGCACGCGAAATGGCTGAAGGTCTGCAGCCACATTCCATGGCGACGACCGATCGCGTCGCTCAACTACCTGCTCACCTCGCACGTCTGGCGGCAGGATCACAACGGCTTCAGTCACCAGGATCCGGGGTTCATCGACCATGTGGTCAACAAGAAGGCGCAGATCATTCGCGTCTGGCTGCCGCCTGATGCGAACACGCTCCTGTGCGTCACCGACCAGTGCCTGCGCAGCCGGAATCTCGTGAACGTAGTCGTTGCGGGTAAACAGCCGCAACCGCAGTGGCTCTCGATGGAAGAAGCAATCAAGCATTGCGATGCAGGCATCGGCATGTGGTCGTGGGCATGCTGTGACGACGATGGCGAACCGGACGTCGTTCTCGCCTGCGCCGGCGACGTGCCGACCCTGGAAACCCTGGCGGCCGTCACGCTGCTGCGCGAATGGCTGCCCTCACTCAAGGTACGCGTGATCAACGTCGTCGACCTGATGACGCTGCAGTCGCCGCGCGAACACCCGAACGGGTTGCCCGACAGCGAGTTCGATGGCCTGTTCACGAAGGACAAACCGGTGATCTTCGCTTTTCACGGTTATCCCTTCCTGATCCACCGCCTGACCTATCGCCGCACGAATCACGCGAGCATTCACGTTCGCGGCTACAAGGAGGAAGGCACGACGACAACGCCCTTCGACATGACCGTGCTCAACGATCTCGATCGCTTCCATCTCGTCGAGGCTGTCATCGATTTCGTCCCGGGCCTGCGCGAGCGGGCAGCCAGTATCCGCCAGCGCGTGCGGGACAAGCTGGTCGAGCATCGCGAGTACATTCGCGTGCACGGCGAGGACATGCCGGAGATCAGGAACTGGAAGTGGAAGCCGTAAGGCCGGCGATGAGCAGCGAGCTATGAGCTATGAGCGATGAGCCGCAGCTCGCCGCTCGCAGCTTCTTCCCCTTCCCCCTATGGTCATCCGGCGCCGGGCTCGGCTACGCTCGGCTCAGGTCCTGTGGCAGCGGGGTGGGACATGAAGCCGATTCTGGCGTGCATCGGTCTGGCACTCAGCATGATGCTGGCTGCCTGCGAGCAGAAGCCAGAGGCATCGGCGCAGCCGCCTGCCCCAGCGGCGTCGACTCCGCCACCCGCAGCAGCACACTCTCCTTCGCAACAGCTGCCTGCCCTCTACTCGGGCGTCATCCCCTGCGCCGACTGCCCGGGCATTCGCTACGAGCTCGACCTGCGCGCCGACAACGTCTTTTTCGAGCGATCGACGTACCTGGGCAGGGAACCGGACAATGTATTCGACGGCGTCGGCCACTGGTCGATGGGCGACGACAAGGTGCTCGGGCTCTTCGGCGGCGCATCGGCCCCGCAGCTCTGGTCGATGGACGACGTCAACTCGCTGCGCAAGCTCGACGTGCACGGCAAGCCGATCGAATCGCAGCTGAACTACACGTTGACCCGCCAGGAAACGTACGCGCCGCTCGCTCCGAAGCTCAAGTTGCGCGGCGCGTATCAGTACATGGCCGATGCCGGTGTCTTCGAGGAATGCCTCACCGGCCTGAAACTCGCTGTGGCGCAGGAAGGCGACAACGCCGCGCTCGAGGCTGCCTACACGAAATCCCGCAAGGAGCCCGGCCAGACGCTCCTTGCTTCCGTCGAAGGCCAGATCGTTCGCCGCGCAGCGATGGAAGGCGATCGCATGATCGACACGCTCGTCGTCGAACGGTTCGACCAGCTCTGGCCGAATGAAAGTTGTGGAGCCCGCGGTGTGACGCACGAACTCGAAGGCACGCGCTGGGTCCTCGTCCGGCTCGGCGAAGAACTCATCACGCTGAAGGATGGTCAGCGCGAACTCTCGATCGCGCTCGAACCCAGCGAACATCGTGTCGCGGGCTACGCCGGCTGCAACCGGCTG
>JACZCZ010168219.1_pt1 | contig 27065 bp, 23 predicted proteins | sample 8641811 | NCBI WGS metagenome assembly JACZCZ01 (sample SAMN15324610, study PRJNA640507) | soil metagenome | isolation source: intercropping peanut in the first line | place: China: Luxin town, Laibin City, Guangxi Province | collected 2019-07-25 | depth 10cm m | reverse complement strand
TTGATGCCGAGGTGGCTGCTCACGAGCTTGTTGGAGTTGCCCGCTGCGATGGCGGACAGGACTTCGATCTCGCGCGCCGTGAGCGTCGCCTCGCCCGTGTGATCGGCCATCGCGGCAGCGACGTCGGAGTGAACGCGACGTTGCCCGCCGTGCACGGCGCGAATCGTCTCCAGCAGATCCTTCCGCACCATGCTCTTCAAAAGGTACGCCTGCGCTCCAGCGCGTAGCGCGCGCTGCGCGAGCGCGTCGCCGCCGTACGTGGTCAGCACGATGATTTTCGCTGCGGAAAACTCGCCGCGGATCGCGGCGATGGCGTCGATGCCGTTCATGTCGGGCATCTGCAAGTCCATGAGCGTGACGTACGGCCGCAGCAGGCGAAACTGCTCTATCGCTTCGCGCCCGGTGGCAGCTTCACCAACGAGCTGTAGGTCGGGTTGATGCGCGATCAACGCCACGATCCCTTGGCGCAGCAGCGGGTGATCGTCGACGGCGAGAATTCGAATTGGGCCCGTGGATTCCTGCATGCGCTGCGCCACATGCGTGCTACGGACTGATAATGCCACGGCGCATAGCAAGCGTAACCGCCTGCGTCCGATCGGCGACGCCCAATTTCGCGAAGATGATCTTGAGATGCCCCTTAATCGTGTCCTCGGACACCGACAGGTCGCGCGCGACCTCTTTGTTCGACTTGCCCGAAGCGACCACGTTCAGCACGTCGAGCTCGCGCTCACTGAGCGTGTCTTCGCCCGCGTGAATCGCCAGCTCGCTCGCGATCTCTGCCGTGACGTGGCGTCGGCCCGCGTGCACCGTACGGATAGCATCGAGCAACTCGCGACGTAGCGTGCTCTTCAGCAAATATCCTGCAGCGCCACCCCTTAACGCCTTGAACGCCTGCACGTCACCGGCGTATGTGGTGAGCACGATCACTCTGGCGGCGGGCTGCTTCGCGCGGATCGCTTGCAGCGCGTCCAGCCCGTTCAACTTGGGCATCTGCAAGTCCATGAGCGTCACGTCGGGTTTGAGCTCGACGAAGCGGTCGACCGCTTCCAAGCCGTTCGCCGCCTCGCCGACAACCTGCATGTCCGGTTGGCTCGCTATAACCGCGGCGATCCCTTCGCGCAACATCGGGTGATCGTCCACCGTGAGAATGCGAATCGCATTACCGGCGCGCCTCATATGCTTACGCTATCGCCGCGCAGCTGATTTCTTAGTGTCGCGCCCTCGCTGCATGAGGCGCGCAAAGAGGAAGCGCGTACACGTGACGGACGCGTCATGGGTCGATCGGAACCCGCAGCACGACCGCTGTGCCCGCGCGTGGCGCGCTCCTGACATTGAGAGTTCCGCGTGCCCTACGCGCGCGCTCCCTCATGCCGACAACCCCCCAGCGGCCTTGGCCTTCTCTTGGATCCATATGCGCTACGTCGAAGCCAACGCCATCGTCGCGCACCTCGACGCGCAGATGGCGGAGCTCGAACGCGATCGCCATGCGGATATGCTTCGCGTCGGCGTGCCTCAGTGCGTTCGTCACGGCCTCTCGCCCGATTAGGTGTGCGGCAGTTTCGACGTCTGGCGCCAAGCGGCGGCGCTCGCCGGTGATGGTCACTTCGAGATCGACCGCCGTACGCTCGGCGCATCGATGCGAAGCAAGTGCCTCACGCGCGGATTGCTCCAGTGTCGCAGCGACGTCGCGCTCCTCCAGGTCCGCCGCACGCACGTCCCAGATCGCCGAACGCACATCGCACAGCGCGACGTCGACGACTTTTAGCACGCGGCCGAGGTCTTTCTCCGCTTCATGCGGCGACGTCAGGATCCGGCGCTGCAGCGCGTGCAGCTGCAGCACGACCCCGGCGAAGACCTGCAGCAGAGTGTCGTGCAACTCACCCGCGATCCGGGTGCGCTCCTCGCGGATGGCCGCGGATCGCGCTTGCATCGTGGCGCTAATGAGGAAGTCGAACACGGCCTTCTGCTCGGAACCGCGCGACATGGAGACGTTGCGCATCGGCCGGTCGTGCGAGAAAGTTACAGGCGTGCGCTCGACCTGGCCCTTATAGAGTTTGTCGGTGCCCGGTGTCGTGCTCGTGCTCGTGCTCATAGCGTTCGGCCCCCCACTGGCTCTTGCCGCACCAGCCGCTCTTGCGCGTGTTCGCGCCTGCGTGGTGCGAAGTCTAGGGACTTGCTCTGAAAGAGCTATAACTGATTCCATTACGCCCCAAGTCAGCATCGACTTGCGTTGCTGGGAGACGGCCCGGGGACAAGCTCGGGGACACTACGTAGACGTGTGGTTGGTTGTGCGGCCGGTCTTCGAGTTCTGTCGTCCTGCCAGCAACTTCAACAATCATGGGTTTCCATAGGTGCGCGCCGACGCCGCGGGCTTACATGATTTAGTGAGTTCGTCCCCGATCGAGGCCGACGCAGCGAACGGGTGTGTTGGAACGCGTGGCGGCGGGAGCAGCCCATGTCCCTAACGTCAGACTCGGCCGACCGGTCAGCCTCGGCCCCTGTTAGGCGCAAAGGCAGCGATAGCGCGTCCGTTCGCGAGCTATCGTTTCGGGACCACGCGCTCGAAGTCTTATGGGAAGACGAAGAACGCGTCGTCTGCCGCTCGTGGCAACCAAGGGATGATCATAGCCGCAACTCGGTTCTGGCCGTCCTTGCCGCTGCCCAATCTCCGACACTCGATCGCCTCTTGCACGAGTTCAGACTGAAAGACGAGCTGAATGGTGCGTGGGCGGCGCGACCGTTGGCGCTCGAGCATGATGGCGAGCGAACAATTCTGATCCTCGAGGATGGCGGCGGCGAGCCGCTCCATCGACTGCTCGGTACACCGATGGAGGTGGGACGCTTCTTGCGTCTCTCCGTCGGCATGGCGTGGGCTCTGGGCAAGCTGCACGAGCGCGGTGTCGTGCACAAGGACATCAAACCGAACAACTTTCTGGTTAACCTCGCGACAGGAGACGTGAAGTTGACAGGCTTTGGTGTCGCCTCGCGCCTGCCACGCGAACACCAAGCGCCCGAGCCTCCTGAGACGATCGCTGGCACGCTCGCCTATATGGCGCCCGAACAAACCGGGCGCATGAACCGTTCGATCGATTCACGCTCTGATCTCTATTCGCTCGGCATCACGTTCTTTCAGATGCTCACGGGCACCGCGCCTTTCGCGGCCTCCGAGCCGATGGAGTGGGTGCATTGCCATATCGCCAGGAGGCCGGCGGCACTGAGCAGGCGGGCGCAGGATATGCCGGCTCCACTCTCAGCCATCGTTATGAAACTTCTGGCCAAGACGGCCGAAGACCGCTACCAGACCGCCGGTGGCGTCGAGCGCGATCTGCGACGTTGTCTGGCCGAATGGGAGGCCAGCGGAAAGATTCGCGACTTCCCACCAGGTCAGCAGGACACCCCGGACCGACTGCTCATCCCCGAGAAGCTTTACGGAAGAGAACGCGAGGTCGCGACCTTGCTTGCGGCCTTTGATCGCGTCGTAAGCCAAGGCGCACCGGAACTCGTGTTGGTGTCCGGATATTCCGGAATCGGCAAGTCTTCGGTCGTCAATGAACTGCACAGGGTGTTAGTGCCCCCCCGAGGCCTGTTCGCCTGGGGCAAGTTCGATCAGTACAAACGCGACATTCCCTATTCGACTCTGGCGCAGGCCTTTCAGGAGCTCGTGCGGCCACTGCTCAGCAAAAGCGATGCCGAACTGGCTGGCTGGCGAAAAGCTCTCCAGGAAGCGCTGGACCAGAACGGACAGCTCATGGTCGATCTTGTCCCTGACCTGCAGTTCATTATCGGTGACCAGCCTCCTGTTCCCGACCTTCCACCGCAGCATGCACAGAGCCGCCTCCAACTCGTGTTCCGGCGCTTCATCAGCGTCTTCGCCCGCCCCGAGCATCCGCTGGCGCTCTTCCTTGACGATCTTCAATGGCTTGACACGGCGACTCTCGATCTCATCGAGGACCTGTTGATCCGATCGGATCTCCGGAACCTGATCGTGATCGGCGCCTACCGAGACAACGAAGTCGATGGCGCACATCCGCTGGCGCGGAAGCTCCAGGCAATCAGAAGCGCCGGTGCGAAGGTGCACGAGATCACGCTTGCGCCGCTCGCTCACGCCGATGTTGGTGGGCTCATTGCCGATGCCTTGCGGTGTGACGCGAAGCACGGTGCGCCACTCGTCCAACTCGTGCATGAGAAAACGGGAGGCAATCCGTTCTTTGCCATCCAGTTTCTGTCTGGGCTCGCAAATGAGGGGTTGCTGCGCTTCGAGCATGAGCGAGGACAGTGGTCCTGGGACCTCGAGCTCATTCAGGCGAAGGGCTACACCGACAACGTTGTAGACCTTATGGTCGGGAAATTGGCCCGTCTGCCCGAACGAACGCAGAAGGCGCTACAGCGGTTCGCTTGCGTCGGCAACACGGCCGATATCGCGATGCTCTCGATCGGATTCGGCACCTCGGAGGAGCAGGTCCACGCCGACCTTTGGGAGGCTGTCTGTCAGGAACTCGTGGAGCCACTCAAGGGCTCCTATAAATTCGTCCACGACCGCGTGCATGAGGCCGCATATTTGCTGATTCCGGAGGCGTCCCGTGCCCCGGCCCATCTGCGAATCGGACGCTTGCTATTGGCGCAGGCGCCTCCAGAGCGTCGGCTCGAGAACATTTTCGAAATCGTCAATCAGCTCAATCGAGGTGCGGCTCTGATCACGCATCAGGAGGAGCGCGAGCTGCTGGCGGAGCTCAATCTGATTGCCGGCCGGCGCGCCAAGGCGTCGACCGCCTATGCATCGGCATGTACATACCTGCGCACCGGAATGTCCGTGCTCGGCGACGTGGCGGGGGCACACGGCTACCAGCTCGCGTTCGGCCTGCGGCTCGAGCGCGCGGAATGTGAGTACCTGAGTGGGGATTTCGACGCTGCTGAGCGGCTCATTCCGGACCTGCTCGCCCGTGCGGTCTCGAAGATCGACAAGTCAGCTGTCTACCGTATCAGGATCGATCTGCACGTTGTGAAATCGGAGAACGCCAAGGCGATCGAGAGCGCTTTGGAGTGCTTGCGCCTCTTCGGCATCGACATAGCGCCGCATCCGCCGCGGGAAGAGGTCGATCTGGAATATGAGAAGGTATGGAAAGGCCTCGCCGGACGGCCTATCGAGCAGCTGATCGACCTTCCGCTAATGACGGACCCGGAGATCCAGGCCGCCATGCGCGTCCTCTCAGCTCTGTGGGCGCCCGCATATTTCACAGACGTCAACCTGCTGCATCTGCACCTCCTACACATGGTGAACCTGACGCTCAGGTACGGCACGACCGATGCGTCCACGTACGCCTATGCGCAGTTCGGTGTCGTTCTTGGCGCTGGCTTTGACCGCTTCGACGAAGCGTATCGTTTCAGCAGGCTCGCCTGTGATCTTGTCGAGAAGCACGATTTCATCGCTTACAAGGCAAACACCTACCTGTGCGCAGGAACGGTGGCGGCGTGGGCCCAGCCCGAGTCGGCCATCGCCTATGCCCGTGCGGCGTTCACTGCCGGCGTCGAAACCGGCAATCTGCAGGTCGCATGCTACAGCTGCAACAACCTTGTGTCGGAGCTGCTCATGTGCGGCGGTCGCCTTGACGAGATTTGGCAGGAGATGGAGCGCGGTCTCGATTTCGTCCGCAAGGCGAAGTACCGCGAAGCAATCGACGTGATGGTGGCACAGCAACGCTTCATCCAAACCATGCGAGGGCGTACCACCCACTTCGGCACGTTCAGCGATGCAGCATTCGACGAGGCGGAGTTCGAATCGCAGCTGACGGTTGATCGAATGACAACGATGGTCTGTTGGTATTGGATTTTAAAGCTCCAGGCGCGCTTCCTGGCTGGCGACTATGCTGCTGCACTCGCCGCGGCCGAGAAGGCCAAGGCGCTGCTGTGGTCGTCGGACGGCTTCACCCAACTACTCGATTATCACACCTGCGCTGCGCTCGCCGTCGCGGCCTCACAAAAGACCCTCACGGTGGTTGGCCGGGAAGTTCTGACTGCTCACTTGGCGCAGTTGGGGCGGTGGGCAAAGAGCTGCCCGGCGACATGCCAGGATAAGCATGACCTCGTCGCGGCCGAGTTGGCGCGCCTCGATGGCAGAGAGCTTGAAGCTCAGCACCTTTACGAGCAGGCCATCCGCGCGGCACGCACCCACGGGCGTGTCCAGGACGAAGCGCTCTCGCTCGAGCTCGCCGCCCGTTTCTATGCCGCGCGTGGCTTCGATCAGATTGCCAACCTTTATTTGCGGAACGCCCAACAGTGCTATCTCCGCTGGGGTGCACACGGCAAGGTGCGGCAGCTCGACGAGACGCATCCGTACCTCAAGACGTCGGAGAGAGTTTCGGCGTCCAATACGATGGGAGCCCCGGTCGAGCATCTCGACCTCGCTACCGTCATGAAGGTCTCGCAAGCCGTGTCGGCGGAGATTGTTCCGGAGAAACTACTCGACACGCTGATGCGTACTGCGCTGGAACAGGCCGGCGCCGAGCGCAGCGTGTTGATTCTCTTGCGTGACGATGACCAGCGCCTCGCGGCTGAGTCCGCCGTCTCAGGAGACACGATTGTCGTGCGGCTGCCGGACGAGGCGGTGAGTGGGGAGGTATTGCCGAAATCCGTTCTCCAGCACGTCCTGCGCACCCGGGAGAGCGTCATTCTGGACGACGCCTCGACTCACTCCCCGTTTGCAGCCGATTCGTACATCCGAGACCATCGTGCCCGATCCGTTCTGTGCGCTCCACTGATCTATCAGGGCAAGCTGACTGGCGCGCTCTATCTAGAGAACAACTTGGCCCCTCGCGTTTTCGTGCCGGCCCGTATCGCTGTGCTCAACCTCCTGGCATCGCAGGCTGCGGTCTCGCTCGAAAATAGCCGCCTCTACCGCGATCTCGCGGAGCGCGAGGCCAGGATCCGCCGTTTGGTCGATTCCAACGTGATTGGCATCGTCATTTGGGACCTGGCTGGACGGCTGATCGACGCCAACGACGCGTTTCTCCGCATGGTCCAGTACGATCGCGCCGATCTCGATGCGGGACTCAGTTGGTTCGACATGACACCTCCTGAATGGCAAGAGGTGCACGGCCTCGAGGAAGTCGAAGAGCTCCAGTCGACAGGAGCCATGAAGCCCCGCGAGAAGGAGTACTTCAGGAAAGACGGCAGCCGTGTGCCGGTTCTGATCGGCGCAGCGGCGTTCGAAGAGCGGCCGGACCAGGGCGTTGCCTATATCCTTGATCTGACTGAGCGCAAGCAGGCGGAGCAGAGGTTCCGCGAAAGCGAGCGGCGATATCGCGAGCTGCAGTCGGAGCTGGCCCATGCCCTACGGGTGTCAACGCTAGGCGAGCTGACTGCCTCGATTGCCCATGAGGTAAATCAGCCGCTAGCTGCCATCGCCGCCAGCGGCCAGGCGGCCCTGAACTGGCTCGCATGGACCGAGCCTGATCTCGGCAAGGTGCGCAGTCTGACCACTAGCATCATTGCAGATGCTCACCGGGCGGGTGCCATAGTCGCACGAGTCCGGGCGATGGCAGCCCGCAAGGCGGTCGAGCAAACCGTCCTGTCCGTCAATGACATTATCCGCGAGGCGTTGCAGCTCATCAGCCACGAGTTCCAATCGCACTCGGTGGATATTTCACATCGCCTTGACCCGGCGGCGCCGCACGTACTGGGTGACCGAACTCAACTTCAGCAGGTGATTGTCAACCTTGTCGTCAATTCGATTCAGGCGATGGCGCAAGCGCAAAGCGTTCAGCGCACGATCACCATCCGGACTGTCGCGACGGACGCCGCCGTGCTGCGGTGCATCGTCGAGGACAGTGGACCGGGCATCCGGCCAGAGCACCTCGGGCGGCTGTTCGAGAGTTTTTTCACGACCAAGGCGGGCGGGATGGGAATGGGCCTGCCCATCTGCCGATCCATCATCGAAGCGCATGGCGGAGAGATCACAGCCGACAACAATGGCCCCGACGGCGGCGCCCGGTTCTCTTTCTCTCTTCCGGCCGCCGGGCAACCGAATTGAGCAGCACGTCCCATGCTAACAATCAGCCGTGCCTCGGAACGGTGAGTGAAATGCCGAACCACAACAAGGAACCGGCGGTTGTAGTTATCACGGTCGCAATGCTGGCTCTGGTCTTCGTTCCAAACACTGCGCCAGCGCAAGATGAATCCGTCTCCAGCGGGCAACTCGCGGAAGTGGTCGTCACGGCCCGCAAACGGGAAGAGAAGCTGCAGGAAATCGCGCTGCCCGTCAGCGCGCTGAGCGCAGCCGACATGGCGCGGCGGCCCGACCAGGACTTGTCGTCGCTGACCAACGTGGCGCCCAACGTGATCATTGACGATACGCAGGAAGGTCCGGGCAGCCCGGCCGCAATGACGATCCGCGGTATCGGCGTCAACGACCACGAGCGCAGCATCGATCCAACCGTGGGGGTTGTTGTCGACGGAGTGTTCATCGGTGCTTCAGGGGGCGCCATGATCAAGGCACTGGACCTGCAGAGTGTGGAGGTCCTGCGCGGTCCGCAGGGCACTCTGTTCGGTCGGAATTCCATCGCCGGCGCCGTGAACATTCTCCGCCGCAGGCCTGACGACAGTTTCAGCGGCAAGGTGCAAGCGGCATTCGGCGACTACAGCGAGGTGACTGCGGAAGCTTACGTTAGCGTGCCGGTCAGGGATCGCCTGTCCGTCATGGTGGGCGCGGCCACCGACCGACGCGACGGCTATTTCTACAACACCGTGCTCGACAGAACCCAGGGCGAGTTGCACTACAGCAATTACGATGTCGTGATCGATTGGCACCCCATCGACAGCATAGAGTTTTACTACCGCTTCGATCACGGCAGGACTGAGCAGGACGCCAATCCGCTCCTGAATGTAGCCCAGCCCGACCAAGCGTTTTGCTTCTACTACGGGCAGTGCGCTGTCAGTCTGACCGTGCCGCAGTCCGGCAATCGCTACGAGGTGGTGACCAACACCGCTGGCGACAATTCGTACTTCAACTCCGACATGCACGTGGTGAACGCACGCTGGGAGTTCACGCCTGGCAACAAGCTTGAGTACATTTTTGGCTGGTTCGATACCGACGAGAATGGCCATATGGATTTCGATGGCACGCCGCTGACGCTATACGACACTCAGCGCCCGCAGACGTATTCCCAGCACAGTCATGAATTGCGCGTCACGCACAGTGGCGATGGCCGGCTGTCGTACACGGCTGGTCTTTATAGCTGGCGTTCGCAATACCGCATCGATATGCACAGTTATATCGGCTTCGGAGATTTGTTGTTTCCCGACGCCATCCCTCCGGGTACGGTTCTGGACATTCCGCAAAGCGTGCAGCAGCACACGACATCGTATGCGGGATTCTTTGAGGGGGATTACGGCTTCACGGACGCTTGGACGTTGACGGTCGGCGGGCGCTACACGCACGACAATAAGGATACTGGTTTGATCGACCCCAGCATGCCGGAGTTGGCGGCGGCCGGTGGCATCGACAATCCGATCGGCAAGAGCTGGTCGGAGTTCACGCCCAAGGCTGCGCTTACATACAAGGTGACGCAGGGTGTGATGGCTTACCTGTTGTACAGCAAGGGCTATCGCGCGGGTGGCTTTACTGGACGTCCGGGCACGTATGCCTCCGCAGTGACGGCCTACAATCCCGAGGTGATAGATAACTTCGAATTGGGGGGCAAAAGCGAATGGCTGGAGCATCGACTGCGTGTGAACGCAAACGTGTTCTTCATGCGCTACAAGGACAAGCAGGAGGAGTTGAGCCGGCCCATAGATCAGGGCACCGGACAAGAGACACTATTCTTGAATGCGGCGGAGGCGCAGATCTACGGTCTTGAGATAGACTTCGCCGCGATCCCGATGCAGGGACTGACCATTGCGGGCTCGCTGGGTCTACTTCACGCTAAGTACACCGATTTCAAGGATCCGCTCAGCGGCGCCGACATCTCCTACCTGCACCTGCGGCGCGCGCCAAAAGTCAGCGGGTCGCTGTCGGCGTCATATGAATGGACGATGCTCGCAGGCACTTTTGGCGTACACGCGGACTATCACCACCTATCGTCATACGACAACACCTTTCTCAACACGCCACAGGGCCGCAACGGATCGCAGAACATAGTGGATGCCACGCTGAGCTACCAACATGGCGGCACGACCGTGGCACTGTACGGACGCAACCTGACTGAGGATGATGCGTACTCGATAGCGCTCGACGTTGGGGCCAGTTTCACCAACGCGGGGTTGTGGACGTTTGCAGCACCCCGCCCCCCGCGAACATACGGAATCAGCCTACAGCAGAAGTTTTGACCGGCAGTTGGGTCGCGTGCGGCGTGCCTTTCTGCGCGAACTCTCGGAAACGGAAGCTGGTGACGGGCCGGTCGTCGTGCGCGAATCTCTACAGGGAGGAGTCGGCCCGCGTTTGGCCGCCGCAGCCTGCGAAGGTCGCTGGAGGTCACGCGCCTCCGTCCAAGCACTGGGCATTGGCGCAGTTGCTATATATCGCCCGCCCGCCCAACGACACCATAGATTTCCATTAGCTGCCGGAGGGGCCCAGTGGTGTTAGGTTTGCTGTATGAGTAGGCGAACCCGGAGCGTTGTGTCGGACACCGGCCCCACGTCGTCCGCCCCATGAACATGAAGGACCACGTGGTGTTTGTTGTAGATGATGAAGTGCGGATCCGGGAGGCGCTAGGGGAATTACTGGCCTCACGCGGCATCCGCACCATCGCGTTCGCATCCGCCGGCGAGTACATGGCGGCAGGAAAGCCGGACGTGCCGGCTTGCCTCATCCTCGACGTCCAGCTCCCCGACATCAATGGCCTCGATCTGCAGAAGCAGATCGAGGGCGGCAACCACCCCCCAATCGTCTTCATCACCGGCCACGGCGACATCCCTTCCTCGGTGCGCGCTATCAAACACGGTGCGGTGGACTTTCTCACCAAGCCGTTCAGCGACAGCGACCTCATGCGCGCGATCGACTCCGCCCTCGAACAGGACGTGCTGGCCAGGGACGAACGCGCCGAGCTGGCAGCGGTTAAGCGGCGCTACGAAAATCTCACCCACCGCGAACGCGAGGTACTTCCACTGGTGGTCAGCGGCCTGCTCAACAAGCAGGCGGCCAATGAGCTCGGGATCAGCGAGGTAACGCTCCAGATACATCGCCGCAACGTGATGCGGAAGATGAACGCGGCCTCTCTCGCAGACCTCGTGCGCATGGCTGAGCGGCTTCACATCCCAATCACTCGCTCGCGGCGCGGAGAGACCTGAGTGGGCGCGTCAAAATTCAACATCGCCGTCGTAGACGACGACATGAGGCTCCTCGAATCGCTGGAGAATCTCTTTGAGTCCGCCGGCTATCGCGTCTGCGTGTTTTCCTCCGCTCAGGCTCTGGCCGACAGAGGCTTCGCGGGTATCGATTGCCTCATCACCGACATCGGGATGCCGGGTATGGACGGCTTTGCCCTCTATGACCTCGCCAAGCGGGTGCGCCAGGATCTGCCCATTTTCCTCATGACCGGTCGCGAAGACCTGGTCGACCGGGCGCGTGCCGCGCACTTCCGCGCTTTCTTCCGCAAGCCTTTCGATGGACCCGCCTTGCTCGACGCCGTCAGCAACGCCTTGCGGTCGTAAGCAGTGGGTGACCCATAATCGGCTCAGCTAAGACCGAAGCGGTGATCTCCATGACGGTGCGAGGCCGATGAACGAGCGGTCGCTCGTACTCATCGACGACGACGACGATAAAGAGTGTCCTCGAAATTGCATCCTGCGGCTCCGGCGCCTCGAAGCGCAGCCAGCAGCGTTTCCGGCTCCATTCCATAGCCCGCCTCGGCGTAGATCGTTACGGGGACGACGAGGCGCTTCGATATGCGCGCAGCCGCCGAAAACACCGCGGCGGGAGGAGCTCCTTCGTGATCCTCGTAACCGAGTGCGGCCGCGACGCCCCAGCTCGTCGTCGCGACGACCGGAAATCCGGCCTTTACTACGGCTCGCGCTGTCGCGGCGGCCCAAACATTCGGAAGTAGAAGCGGTGTGCCGGCTTTGTGCGGAGCTCGCAAGCGCTCGCAGCGACTGCGGAGATCGTTTTGCCATAGCGGCGAATTCCTGAGGGGTGGACGTGGTTGACAGCCGTGGCCACAAGAACAAGGCGCCCCAATGTCAGGCGCGTCGATACCAATTATCCTCGAGACACATCGGCGTAGGACTTCTCTGCAAGCGCGGCGCGAGGATCTCTCCGGCCTGAGACGCCGAGCTTCCGGAATACCTTGTGAAGAAAATATTCGACGGTCCGCGGGCTGACAAAAAACTCGGCGCCAATCTCTGGGTTTGTGTGCCCGTCGCGAGCCATCATCGCGACGTGGATTGAGGGGCCAGTTTCCGTAGGCCTGCTACACGGCATTGCTCTCGGCTGCGGGACAGCTACCCAACGATGGCCGGCCTCCTTGATGGTGCGGAGACCTCCCATGCGCGGATTGGAGCCGCGCTCAATCCAATCCAAGTCACGATCAAGCGCGTCAAGACGTTGCTATCTCGATGGACGAGTCTGGAATCACCGGACCGTTGAAGGAAGCCATCATGAAGCTCTATTACTTTGCGGGAGCGTGCTCGCTCGCGGATCACATCGTTCTCGAATGGATCGGCCAGCCGTACGAGGCCGTGAGGATGACGCCAGCAAGCGTCAAGTCGGGTGAGTACCTGGCGCTGAACCCGAGCGGCACCGTTCCGCTGCTAGTCGACGGGGACTTCGTGCTCACGCAAAACGTCGCGATTCTCTGCTACCTCGCAGATCGGGAGCCGAAGTCACGTTTGCTCGGCGACGGCTCGCTGCGCGGCCGTGCGGAGATCATGCAGTGGCTGGGCTTGCTGAACTCGGACGTCCACCCCGCGTTCAAGCCGATCTTCTCGCCGAGCCTTTTTCTGCCGGACAGAAGTGTCGCCGATGCCATCGCAGATACGGCGCGCGGTCGCGTCCGCACCTATCTCGGCCTCTTCGACCAGCGGCTCGAGCGCCGGGACTGGCTGACGGGCGAACGGTCCGTTGCCGATCCCTATCTGTTTGTCCTCCTACGCTGGGCCGCTCGCCGGAACATCGGCCTCGATGTATTCGCAAACTTGTCTCGGTTCGCCGATCGCATGTATGCGGACCCCTCAGTGCGCAAGGTCATCCTCGCGGAAGAAGGCGCCGCCACTTTGGCTGCCTGAATCGTCGAGACGTTGGCGAACAGCGGCCGAACTGGCGAGCTCTGTAGTCGAGCATCAGCCAGCCGTTTTCGACAGCACGGTGCGATCGAGCGCGATCACGTGCAGCAACCCACCGGTCATGGCGAGATTCTTCAGAAAATGAATGAACTGATTGGGGTCTGCGAAAGCCGAGTGAAAAAAGATGGCGGTGGCAAGCGTGAAGGCCGCCAAAATGCCTGCCGTCCATCGCACCTTGTATCCCGCCGCGAGAGCCGCGCCGCACAGTAGCTCCACGGCGACAGCCACTAGTAAGCCAAGCTCTGCAAACGGCAGGCCCGCCGCCTCGATCTCGGCGATCGTGGCCGCCGGCGCCAGCAACTTGCCGACTCCGGAGATTAGGAAGATCGCGCTGATGCACAGTCGACCAATGAATGTCGCCGTGTAGGTCCAGTCGAGTCTGGTTGCCGTGCTGCTGCTAATCATGAAACGCACTCCTCAAAGCTGCTAGGTGCGACGATTCTTCGCGAAACGAGTCAAGCGTTCTTGAGTGAAACCGATGCGATTTGACTGAATTGCTGCCCGCGTATGGCGACAAGCGCATGGAGGGTCAAAACGGGCCAAGTGCGAGCGGTTTCGTTCAAGTAGCGCGCCCGCCGAAGCTGGAGGATGAAGAACAACGAGCGATATCCACACGCGACGGCGAAACACCTCGCTGTCTTCAACGGGAGATTTTATGAGCGCCGCGGAAATTTCGAAGGAGATTGTTCAGCCTTTCGGTCACCTTGCCGAGCGGCGTATCGGGCTGAGCGCCGAAACGCGTCACGCGAGCGTCGCCACGCTAAATCGAATGCTGGCGCACACGTTGGCGCTCAGAGATTTGTACAAGAAGGCGCACTGGCAGACATATGGGGCGATGTTCTACTCCCTTCATCTGCTGTTCGATAAACACGCACGCGAGCAAACCGAGCTGGCTGATGCGCTGGCGGAGCGGGTGCAGTTGTTGGGCGGCGTTTCCCTTGCACTTACGGCCGACGTGGCCAGTGAGACGAGAATCGCTCGAGCGCCGCGAGGGGTAGAGTCGGTGCGAGCTCTCCTTCAGCGCCTGTGCGACGCGCACGAAATGATCCTGAGAGAGGCGCGCGACCTCGCACGCAAGGCGGGCCAAGTGGGTGACGACGGCACGAATGACTTGCTCGTAAGTCAGGTGATACGTAGCAACGAGCTGCAGAGCTGGTTCGTCTTCGAACACATTGCTGATACGAGTCGCGACTAGTGGTTGGCCGCTCGAGCTCTCCTCCGGTCTTGGAGGGGGAGCCGCGCGTCACAGCGTGGAGCCCGTTTCGCAGTCGCGTGTTTCGCGTGCTATGGGTCGGGATGCTGCTCTCGAACATCGGCGGGTGGATGCACGATGTCGGCGCCGGCTGGCTCATGACCACCCTGAATCCGTCGCCGTTGTTAGTGTCGCTCGTGCAGGCTGCTACGACCCTTCCCGTTCTCGTGCTGGCCCTTCCGGCAGGAGCCCTCGCCGACATCGTCGATCGCAGGCGGTTGTTGTTGATCGCCAAGACGTACATGGTCGTTGTTTCGTCAGTCATGGGGCTGGTGGTGCTAGCCAACAGCATGTCACCCGTGGCGCTGCTCTTGTTCACTGTCGCGCTCAGCGCAGGCACCGCACTGATCAATCCGGCGTGGCAAGCGATCGTGCCGGACATGGTGCCACGGCAACAGCTTGCGTCCGCGGTGGCTCTGAACAGCGTCGGCATCAACGTCAGTCGCGCGATCGGCCCTGCTCTTGCAGGCGTGGCTATCGCGACACTTGGGCTTGCGTCGCCGTTCCTATTCAACTCTGTGAGCTTCCTCGCGGTCATTGCAGCACTGCTATGGTGGACGCAGCCGACCCCACCTGCTCGGCTGCTGCCGGCCGAGCGCTGGGTAGCCGCGATGCGGACGGGCATCCGCTACGCGCGCTCGAGCGGACCGCTCAAAGCCACCGTGCTGCGCGCCGTCGGATTCCTGATGTGCGCGAGCTCCTACTGGGCGCTGCTGCCGCTCATCGTGCGTCAGCAGCTCGACGGGAACGCAGAGCTCTATGGCGTGCTCGTGACGTGCATCGGCGCTGGTGCGGTGGCAGGAGCGACGATGCTGTCGCGGCTGCGCAAGCGCTATGGCGCGGCTCGGCTAGTTCTATTCAGCTCGTTCGCCACCGCCGTCGTGCTCGTCGCATTCGCACTGCTGCGCGAACCCACGCTGATTGCCGGCGCCTGCGTGCTCGCGGGCGCGAGCTGGATCGCGGCATTGTCGAGCTTCAACGTATCCGCGCAGATGTCGATTCCAGACTGGATTCGCGCGCGTGGCCTCGCGATTTTCAGTGCCGCGCAGTTTGGCTCTCTGGCGCTCGGCAGCGCGTTATGGGGACAGAGTGCGGCCGTGCTCGGCATTCCTGTCGCACTGCTGATCGCTGCGGGTGGCGCGCTGCTCGTCGGCGTGTCGACCAGACGTGTGCCGCTGCAATCCGGCGGTGACTTGGATTTGACGCCGGCGGCTGCGCTCTGGCCGCAGCCGATCGTTGCTGGATCCATCGAGCCTGACCGCGGCCCGATTATGGTCACCGTGGAGTACCGCGTTGATCCGGCTCGCGTGGGAGACTTGCTCTCGGCGCTCGACACAGTGTCACGAGCGCGGCGGCGCGACGGGGCCTTCGCTTGGGGCGTCGTCCGCGACACCGCGGATCCCGGCCGGCTTCTGGAGTATTTTTTCGAGGAATCGTGGACGGAACACCTTCGCCACCACTTGCGAGTCACGCAAGCGGATCGCAAAGCGGAGACGCGCGTACGAGAGTTCCAGCTGGGCTCTGTCCCACCGCGTGTGACGCACTATGTGCCCGCGACTGCATCGACAGACGCCGCTGCGGCGTCGGGCGCCGATGGGGTTCTGCGATGAATGTCAGAATGCCCAGCACGAGCAGCCCGGCGCGCCCCAAGCGCTGAGCCTATCGTCCGTCGTGGTCCGTGTTTTCGCGTTCGCTCGATGCAATGCGCAGCCAGAGGCAAGCCCGCGCGCATGGGAGTGCCGCGTGGGGGAGCCGCGAAACTCACGCACGGGAGACCAGTCCGGCATCGCGGGCGGTAACGGCGGGGCGCGCCCCTCGAACTCGTCGGCGCCATACACGGGCTTTCCTCCCAGCACCGTCAGAACGGACGTCGTATCCGCGATGCTTTCCTCCGCTACCGAGAGGTAGTCCTGTGAGAGCACCGCGAGGTCCGCGAGCTGGCCCTGTTTGATCTGCCCCTTCTCGTCGTTATCCGTCGAGAACCAAGTGTTAGCCGAAGTCCACAGGTGCAACGCAGTCTCGCGATCGACGCGATTGTCGGCGGGGTAGAGGCGTGTGCCGCCGAGCGTTCTGCCAGTGACGAGCCAGGAGATCGACGCCCAAGGATTGTAGGAAGCGACGCGAGTTGCGTCCGTGCCCGCACCTACCGGTACTCCAGCAGCCAGCATTCGGCGTGTCGGCGGCGTGCGCTTCGCCGCTTCTGACCCGTAACGCTCGATGAAATACTCCCCCTGATACGCCATGCGATGCTGTACTGCGATGCCGCCGCCGAGCTCTGCGATCCGCGCGATGTTGCGATCGTCGATCGTCTCGGCGTGATCGAGGAACCAGTGCAAGCCGGCGAACGGTACATCGCGGTTCACCTTTTCGAACACGTTGAGCGCTCGCGTGATCGTTTCGTTGTACGTGGCGTGTAATCTCCACGGCCACCGGTTCTCGGCCAACAGTCGTACGATTCTCTCCATCTCGCCTTCCATCGCCGGTGGCATGTCCGGTCGTTCGACGCGGAAGTCCTCGAAATCCGCTGCACTGTAGACGAGCATCTCGCCGGCGCCGTTGTGCCGGTAGAGGCTGTCGCCGGCTCTAGGGCTCACTTGCTTCACCCACTGCGAGAAGTCGCTCAGCTCTCCCTTCGGTCTCTGCGTGAACAGGTTGTACGCAATGCGCACGGTCAAGAGCCCTTCGCGATGCAGGTCTTCGACGATCCGATAATCCTCAGGGTAATTCTGAAAGCCGCCGCCCGCATCGATCGCGCTCGTCACGCCGAGGCGGTTGAGCTCGCGCATGAAGTGTCGAGAGGAGTTTTTCTGATACTCCGCCGGCAGCTTGGGTCCGCGTGCCAGCGTTGCGTACAGCAGCGTCGCATTCGGGTTCGCGAGCAGCAGGCCCGTTGGCTGACCGTCCGCACCGCGTTCGATGATGCCGCCAGGGGGCGCCGGCGTGTCCCGCGTGTAACCGACCGCGCGAAGGGCGGCCCGGTTGAGCAGGGCGCGATCGTAAAGGTGCAGGATGAACACTGGCGTGTCCGGCGCCGCGGCGTTGATCTCGTGCAGAGTCGGCAGGCGCTTCTCCACGAATTGCTTTTCCGTGAAGCCCCCGACGACGCGAACCCATTGGGGCGCCGGCGTGCGAGCGACCTGCGCGCGCAACATGCGCATCGCTTCCGTCAGCGAATGCACGCCGTCCCACCGTAGCTCGAGGTTGTAGTTGAGGCCGCCCCGGATGATGTGGGTGTGACTGTCGATCAGGCCGGGAATGACCCGCCGCCCTTTGATATCCATGACTTCTGTGTCCGGCCCGGCAAGCTTCATGACCTCCGCGTCTCTGCCGACGCCGATGAACCGGTCGCCGCGGATCGCGAGCGCCGTCGCCGAAGGGTTTCGCGGGTCCATCGTCAAGACTCGACCGTTGTGTAGGATCAGCTCGGCATTGGTGTCCATTCCCTGATCTCCGTCAGCCTTCGCGCGTGGGCGGCGAAGGTGCGGGCGTGTCGCCTGCCTCCGAGCGAGGGAGCGAGCCGAAGATGTGCGATCCGCACTGCGACTTCAGCCAGCTAACGGTGACGCGCTCGCGAGCCACGATCTGTCGGCCGAGTGGCACGAGCTGCTCGCCCAGCAGCATGCCGAGCAACCCCAGCAGGGCAATCACCGGCGGCGCCGGCGATCGGACGTTGAACAACCCATAGATCGCTCCGACGAGCAGCCCCAGAGCGAGCGAGAGCACGTAGGCTTTCATAGAGGCGTCCTACGATCTCGCAGTCGCCACTTCCCGCGCTCTGCGATAACCCTCCATGATTGCTCGATAGTTCGGCGAGACCATGGTGTAGATCTCGGCGAGCTCCATGGCATCGGGGCGGTTCCAGGTGCGATGAATTTCGCAAAGCACCGCGTTCGAGCTCGTAGGAATCACGCCGGCCTGGGCGAAGCGTGCGAGCGTAACTCTTGATGCCATCTCGCTCGCGTCGCCTGAAGCATCGATTACCGCGTACACCTTGAAGCCCGCAGCCTTCGCATCGAGAGCGGGGAACATCACGCACACGCTGGTCCACACGCCAGCCATGATCAGCGTCTTCTTCCCCGTTGCGCGGACGGACTGTACGAATGCAGCGTTGTCCCACGCGTTGACCTCGCCTTTGCGTCGCACGTGGATCGCTTCAGGTGCGTTCTCATGAATCTCCGGCATCAGCGGGCCGTTGGGTCCGTCCGGCTCAGAGGCCGTCGTGATCACGGGAATCCGGTGTAGCGCGGCAACCTTGGCGAGTGCTGCCGTATTGGTACGCAACTCTTGCACGCTGATGTCCTTGACCGTCTGTAGCAGGCCGGACTGATGATCGAGCAACAAGAAAGCTGTGTCTGTGGGATCGATCAACGCTTTGCCACCGCCGGCCTCGTGCTCGACGCCGTCGTGAATTGCGTTCTTGCCGTCTGCTTTGAAGAGAGAGTTGATGTGTGTGCTCATTGGGTTCTCGGGTGCGTGTGAGGAATCGACATTGACTGTAGGCGACGACCGTGCTGGCTGGTTGCAGCTCTACTCACGGCAGCCGCGCGACCATACGAATCTCGATCAGTTGCTCACGGAACGCGAGACGCGACGTTGCAACTAGGGTTGACGCTACCGGCGGAACGCTCGAACCGTAGGCTTCTTTTCGCACCACGCCGGCGACGGCGAATGCCGCGTCGACGTCGAGCACGTAAAGGGTCTCGTCGACGACATGTGCGAGCGATGCGCCAAACTGCTTCAGCAACCGCGCCGCGTTGACGTAGGTCTGCCGCATCTGTGCTTCCATGTTGCGGTAGTCCACGACCTGGCCGGCCTCGTTAAGGGGCGCGGGAGCTACGAGACGTCCGTGCTCGTCGTGCGACAGCTGACCAGAGACATGAATCGTCTTCTCGACACGTACAGCCTGCGCGTAGCCGTACTGCTGCTCCCAGGGCACGTTGAGCTGATGGATTTCCCGACTCGGTGCGCCGATGCTCACTTGCGGAGCAGGCGGCCTTGAGTCGCTTCGGCTCGCCGACTTGGTGCTTGAGCGCGTGGCTCGCGATTCCATGATGTGCTCCCGTTGTGTGTCGACTTCATCTTTGACGGTCAAGATTCAGCGTATGTCAGCGTGGTCGCGCCGCGAGTCCAGTTCTTGACGAGGTTGGCGCGCACTTGGATCGGTTTGAGCCACGGCTATTCTTGCGGCGGCTCTTTCCATGCGGCGCAGTAGTCGTAGCACGCGTGGAGCTCGCGAATCGTGGCGAGGATCTGCTCCGCGTCGAGCGCCACAGACCCGCCGGATTGCTCGATGATTGCGCGTCCGTCTTCGGTCGTGTAGACCTTCGTGTGAGTCGGCGCTTCCAGATTTGAGTTCATGCCGTTTCCCTCTGTGTCGAGGACTAAGTGCGACTCGTCGGTCCACTCGCGATGGAGCGAAAGCGCGTTCGGTCAATCGGTGCTCGTGCTGACCACATCGTTCTCACGAGCAGACGCAGTTGTTTCTCCGTCTCGACCGTCGCGAAGAGAGCGACACCGACCCCAAGGACGAGAAGCGCATCCAGTAACGGCATTGGCTCAGTGCCGAACAACGGCTGCAGAGTTGGCACGTAGGTAAACGCGAGCTGAGCAAGCGTGGCGGCAGCGACGGCTATCCATACGGCTCGCGTGCCCTTGATCCCACTCCACGTGATCGTCGAGGCGTGCATGTTGCGGACGAAGAAGAGGTGGATGATCTCCATGACCACGAGCGTGTTCACGGCAATCGTCCGCGCCAGCGCCACCGAGTGACCTCGCTCGATCGCGTACGCGAACATGCCGAACACGCCGATCGCGAACAGCGCCGAAACCAACACGATGTGCCAGGCGAGCTCAGCGCTGAGCAAGGGCGTGTTTCGTGTTCTCGGCGGACGGCGCATCGTGTTCGCAATCGTCGGCTCGAATGCGAGCGCGAACCCCAGCGTCGCAGTCGTCACGAGGTTTACCCACAGAATCTGGACGGGAGTCACGGGGAGCGCAACACCAAGAATGAGAGCCACGACGACAGTGGTGGCTTCGCCGGCGTTCGTCGGCAGCGTCCAGCTGATGACCTTCCTGATGTTGTCGTAGACGGTGCGTCCTTCGCGGACGGCGGCGACGATTGAGGCGAAGTTGTCGTCGGCTAGAACGAGGTCGGCAGCTTCCTTTGCGGCTTCGCTGCCCTTCATCCCCATCGCAATCCCAGCATCCGCACGCTTCAGCGCCGGCGCGTCGTTGACGCCGTCACCCGTCATCGCTGCAGTCATTGCATGCGACTGCAGTGCCATGACGAGCCGAAGCTTGTGCTCGGGGCTCGTTCGCGCGAACACATCGGTCTCGATGACGGCGGCGGCGAGCGCTGCATCGTCAGCGTCGTCGAGCTCGGTGCCCGTCAGAACGCGGGAGGTGTTTCTCAGTCCAACGCGCTGCGCAATGGCGGCAGCTGTCGCCGCGTGATCGCCCGTGATCATCTTGACTTGAATACCGGCGTCGTAGCATTCGGCTACCGCCTTGATTGCCTCTGCACGAGGCGGGTCGATCAAGCCGACGACACCGAGCAGCGTCAACGTGCCGTCGAAGTCGCCTCTGCGGAGCCTGGTGTGCGACAACGCCATCGGTCGGGCGGCGAGTGCCAGAACGCGCTGGCCTTGGCCGGCGATCTCGGCGGCTTTTTCGCGCCAGTGCGCAACATCGATTGGCTCTGTACCTCCCACCGCCGAGCGCTGTGAGGCGCACATTGCGATGACGTCCTCCGGCGCTCCTTTCAAGAAGACGAACGCGTTGCCCGCTGTGTCGCGATTCAGTGTTGCCATGAAACGATGCTTCGAGTCGAACGGAATCGCGTCCGTTCGACTCCACAGTGCCCAATGGTCGCGGGCGCCCACCCCGATCTTGTGGGCCAACGCGAGCAAGGCGCCTTCCATCGGATCGCCTTCAATACTCCAAGCGCCTGTAATGTCTCGCAGAGCCGCGTCGTTGCAAAGAGCTGCGGCGAGTGCGAGTTCGCGGAGCGCCGAGTCGTGCTCCTGCACGACAGCGCCTTGCCAACGTAGCGCGCCGCTCGGGCGATAGCCCTCCCCGTCGACACTGAAATGGCGCGAGGACGTCGCGACGGATGCCACCATCATCTCGTTGCGAGTCAACGTGCCGGTCTTGTCCGTGCAAATCACCGATACCGAGCCGAGCGTTTCGATTGCGGGCAGTCGCCTTACGATCGCGTTGCGTCCAGCCATTGCCTGAACGCCCACTGCCAGAGTGATCGTCAGGACGGCAGGCAGCCCCTCGGGAATGGCCGCGACGGAAAGGGCGACCACCATCATGAGCAGCTCGCCGAGCTCGTAACGCCCTGTCGAATAGCCGATAGCGAACAACACGCCGGCGACAAACAGGATCACGAGCGTCAACCACTTTGCGAACAGGGTCATTTGGACGACGAGCGGCGTCGTCAGCGTCTCCACTTCGGAGAGCACGCTGTTGATTCGGCCGATCTCGGTGCCCGATCCCGTGGCGACGACTACGCCGGTGCCTTGCCCCGCTGTTACCAGCGTGCCTGAGAAGGCGAGCGAGGAGCGGTCGCCAAGTGGGGCGGCTGTCGCGACCGGCTCGATACTCTTGTCGGCCGCTAACGACCCGCCGGTCAAAATCGACTCCTGGATCTGCAACCTGCGCGTGTCCAGTAGACGAAGGTCGGCTGGCACTTTGTCGCCAGCTTCGAGGAACACGATGTCGCCCGGTACGAGAGCTTCGGCATCGATGCCGCGACGCTCTCCGTCGCGAACGACTGACGCGTGCGGCGCAAGGAGGTAGCTGATCGCCGCGATGGCCTTCTCGGCCTTACCTTCTTGGAAAACGCCGATGATCGCGTTGGCGATTACCACCGCGAGAATGACCGCCGAATCCACGAGATGGCCGAGCACTGCAGTGATGACTGCGCATACGAGCAAAACGTAGATCAGTACGCTGTGGAACTGCAGGAGAAGGCGTGTCAGCACCCCGCGTCTCGGCGGTTTCGGTAATCGGTTTGGTCCATGTGCAGCGAGACGGCTCGCCGCTTCCAAGTAAGAAAGGCCGTTCGCGGACGCGGTCAGTAGCTCGAGCACGGCGCCTGGCTCTTTGTCGTGCCAACGAAGCTGACTCGTCGAAGTGTCGTTCGTTTTCATGAGACCTCAGCCGTAAGCTCGCAGCGGCGAGGCAAAGCCGTTTGGCTTCAGGGCGAGAAGCGAGCAAGGGATCTCGCGCAGCACGTTCTCGGCCGTATTGCCGATGACGAACCCGGGGATGCCCGTACGGCCGACGGTGCCCATAACTAAGACGTCGATCTTCAGGCTGGAGACAAGGCGGGTAATGGCTTGGTCTGGGCGGCCCCTGACGTGATGCGTGCGAAGCGGGCCGGCAATGCTGGCCTCAGCGATCAATCCTTCGAGAGCGGTTCGGTGATCGCGCTCCGTTGCCGCGACTGCGGCCTGGATCTTGTCCTCGGGGATTTTCACCCACGGCGAGTGGCGCAGGTAGTCTTCGAGCTCGAAGTCCCAACACGACAAGATGTTGAGCTCATCCGCGAGCGTGTCCGCTAGCGATCGCGCTCGCCACAGCAGCTGAAGGGCGAGGTCTCGCCCGGCCGGCTCGTTGCTCTGCGGCTCGACCGCGACCGCGACTCGCATCCCGCTCGAAGCGTGGCTCGTTGGGCGGTGCAGCCAAACCGCACATGGGCACAGACGGAGGAGTTGCATGTCCAGCGCGCGGAAACCAGCACGACTTCCGTCGCTCTCGGCTTGCTTGACCACAAAGTCATGCGCTCGACGCAAGACACGCCTCGATATTCGCACCGCCGGTGTCTCGCCGTACTCGACTTCCACGCTCACGCGCGCGTCCTCGCGGCTGAGCCGGACCGCAGTCACAGCCTTCTCGAGGGACGCTGCGAAGCGCTCCGTGAGAGAAGACTCGTACGCCGCGGCGTAGTTTATGAAACGTCGCGGGAGCGCGGGAGAAATCACGACGGCGTGCAGGGGTGCCTCGTGGTTCATTGACAAGCGAAGCGCTTGCTTCAGCGCGTCACTGTCATCCGTGGTACCGGTGCTGACGTACAGGATGCTCTGCAACCGACGCATCAGTGGATCTCCGCTGGCTTCGTTTTCCGCGAGGACGCGGCGTGGGGGTCTGTCGCGTCGGTCGGTCGCTAGTTCGGCAAGCCTCTCCGCCCGTCGCGTCGTCGTGTAGCTGGCTGGCATTGACGGGGGTACCGCGCCGGCGTGAGCTCGTCCCGTGCTCGAACGGGTGGAAAGAGCACTGCTCGTTACAGCCGCCTCGACGAACTGACACCCGTCATCTTCGTTGCGACGGGCAGAGAGCACTTCCATCACTCCACGGGTAGGACGGGCGCGACACCGGTGTTCTTGAGCAGCAGCACGAGAATTTTCGCCGGCTGGGTCAAGCTCGCATTTCTACCGACGGTGTGGATGTCGGTGGGTGCTTCATAGAACACCTGCCCAGGCATGAGCGTGACCTCCGAACCGCCCGCGACTTGCATCACGATCGATCCCTCGAGCACGTAGACGAAACCATGCGCATCGTGACGGTGAACGGGATCGGCTCCACCCGGAGGAAATTCGACGGTGAGCATCAGCGCCTCCTTGCCTGGAGCGTCGGCCAATTCTTGCGAGAAGAGCGCGGCGACGCTCGGCAGCGGTGCGTCTGCCGTGTGTCCGGGCAGGGCGCCACAGACGCAGATCAATGCAGCGAGACTCTTGAAGTTGAACATTGCGAGCTCCTTGAATCGAAAGAGCCGGCCGGCGGTTCACCGACCGGCAAACGCTCCGACAACAATTCCTGGGCCGTCAGCGCGCCAACTGCGCTGGGGCCGCGGTTCGCTTTGGTATCGGTGGCTTGCCCATCGAGTACGTCACCCACTTGTCGAAGTGCAGCGTTCCGATTCGGTTCGGCGAATCGGTGGTCAGCGATCGCTCATCCAGCAACGCGCCGAAGTAACGCGCCTGCGCGTCCGTGATGACTTCGCGCGAATCGCCGGTTGCTTGCATCAACTTGCGAACGAGCTCGTCGATCCGGAAGCGGTCCGGCCCTGCAATCTCCAACGTCCCGTTCATGGGCGAGCCGCTAGCGACGTCAGCCAGCGCTGCAACCACATCGTCAGACGCGATCGGCTGGATGAAGGCGGTCGATGCGCGAAGAACTTGCCCGTCGGGGCTCGTCATTGCGACACGGCTGACGAACTCGAAGAACTGCGTCGAGCGCAGAATCGTGTACGGCACCGGCGATGCCTTGATCAGCGCCTCTTGGGCAAGTTTGGCGCGGAAGTATCCGCTGTCGGGCAGGCGCTCGGTTCCTACGATGCACAGAGCCACATGGTGGCTGACGCCAGCCGCCGCCTCGGCGCTGAGCACGTTGCGCGTCGACGTCGTGAAGAACTCCATGACCGCCTTGTCTTCGAACGACGGTGAGTTCGAAACGTCGACCACGACCTGAGCGCTCGCGAGTACTTCCTTCAGCCCCTCGCCGGTGAGGGTGTTGACGCCCGTATCGGGCGATGCGGCCACGGCCTTGTGGCCCATGTCGCGAAGCCTGCTCACCAGCTTCGATCCAATGAGGCCGGTGCCGCCGATCACTACGATTTTCATGCTCTGCTCCTTTGGTGTTGAACGCCCGCGGCTATCGCTACGGTGATGTCAGCGTCGGCGATTCCACGCTGTCGTTCTTGACGAGCTTGGCTGCAACTTGGCTTGGTGTGCGACGCGCGCGATCTCTCGTCTCGGCAAACGGCGATCCAGGCGTTCAAGCACGCACGAGGACCCACGGACTACGGTGCGAGCGAACGGACCACCAAGAACGGGAGCTCGCTTTCATGAAGGCTCGCAGTCGACACGCCATTGCAGTTGCGCTTGCCGGCTGTGTCGCGGCAGGTGTGTCGCGGGCGGCAGACGATCCGGCCGAATTGCGCGGCACGAAAATGCTGCGCATCGAGTTCGACAACGACGTTCTCGTCGACTCGGACGACGGGTTCAGCGCAGGGTGGAGTGTGCAGATGCACTCCGAGCTGCCCGCCGATTGGTCGCGCAGGTTTTCCGGTTGGCTCGCCCGCCTTCCATTCTTGCGGGACGAGGGACGGCGAACCGCAGGGTGGTCGTGGGGCGTGACCCAAGTGATCATTACGCCGCAGGACGTGACACTCGCGGCCGCGCAGCCCGACGACGCTCCTTGGGCGGGGGTGCTCGGAGGGTACGTGTCCTTCTGGACCGGCGACGAGCGCCGGCTCGCGGCAGTTCAAGCCTATGTTGGCTGCAGAGGTCGGTGCTCAGGCGCGGAGCATGTGCAGACGTTCGTGCATGACGATCTCGGGCTTGGCAGGCCGCCTGCGGGTTGGGCGAATCAACTCGATGACAAGGCGCTCGTGAATCTGAACTACGAGTATCGGCGTAAGGTCTCGCTGCGCGCAGCGGCGGATCAATCGGCTGGTTTTGGCCACGATCTGGCAGTTGGCACTCAAGCGGGCGTCGGTTCGTTCGCGACCTACGCGAGCGCGTGGGTCGAGTACCGCTTCGGTTGGGATCTGCCGGCGGGCTTCGTTCACTTCGCCGACCCTCCGGCGCTCGGACTTGCGCTCAACCCGAGTTACAGAGAGCCGCAAAGAGTCGAAGTGTCCCGACGCTCGTGGCGTCCGTACTTCAGCGTGGTCGCCCGCGCACGTGCGGTCGACGAATTCGCCGCAACCGAAGGCGGCCGTACGACGAACGGCGGCTACCATGGGCCCGTCGATGCTCTGTCCGGCGATCAGCAGTTGATCGTCGGTGTCCACGTCGGTAAGACGCCGCTCGCCGTTCACATGACCTACTACCGCTATTTCGACGACGACATCGGCGGCGCCATCGCGAGCGAGCTCGACTGGGTCAGCTTGGCGTTCGAGAGGCGGTTCTAGGCGGTCGAGTCATCCGGATGAAAGCAATAGAGGAGACCAAAGATGAAAATCGCACTGTTTGAAATAGACGCCGTGGTCTTGCTCACCAGCGGTGAAGTCAGCCCGGCGGAGCTGCAGTCGAGGCTGCGCGACCTCGGTTACTACGACGGCCCCGACGAGAGTCAGCCGTGGCAAGAAACGCTGCAGGCGTTGCGTAGGTTTCAGAATAATTCCGGCTTACCCGTGACCGGGTGTCCCGATGCCGACACGATGACGCGGCTGCGTGAGTCGTACTGCTACTGAACGCGTTGGTTCAGAACGGGTAACACGCACGAAGCGCTTGAACCGTCCGTGCGTCGGGGTAGCCTGTAACGGGTAGTCCGCGATCGCGCTGGAACTTAGCAATCGCGACCACCGTTTCGGACCGAGGACATCCATCGATGATGTCGTTGTAGTAGCCGAGGTCGCGCAGCCTCGACTGCAGCTCCGCCCCGCCGGCATCTGCCCATACCAGGGCGATGAGCAGATCCGTGTGCACTCTCGTTCGGGCAATGGCCGACTGATTGTCGACCGGCAGTCCGGAAGGTCCGCTCATGCGTTATCTCATCACACGCGTGGTGGTACAGAGTTCGCCGCCGCGGG
>JACZCZ010206632.1_pt1 | contig 27098 bp, 20 predicted proteins | sample 8641811 | NCBI WGS metagenome assembly JACZCZ01 (sample SAMN15324610, study PRJNA640507) | soil metagenome | isolation source: intercropping peanut in the first line | place: China: Luxin town, Laibin City, Guangxi Province | collected 2019-07-25 | depth 10cm m | reverse complement strand
CCTGTGACCCCTGCCGTGTGAAAGCAGTGCTCTACCGCTGAGCTAACCGCCCAAGTTATCGGGACCGACCCCGGAAAACGGGTGCGTAGTGTAGGGACGAGCCTGCGGCCGGTCAACGCGACGAAGCCCGCGACGCTCGGGGTTTCCCCGCTTCAGAGTGCCGCATGCATCGGAGGCGGCCGATTCAGGAGGATCCAGTACAGGCCCAGGCTGCTCACCGCCTCCACGAAGGCACCGAATTCCACCGGCTTGCGCACGTAGCTGTTCGCGCCAAGGTTGTAGCTCGCGATGACGTCAGCATCCTGGCTGGAGGAAGTCAGGACCACCACGGGCAGCATGCGGGTCCTGTCTTCGGCACGCAGCCGTTTCAGGACCCCGAGCCCGTCGAGCTTGGGCAGCTTCAGATCCAGCAGAACGACCGTTGGCATGCGGGACAGGTCGCGGCCCACATAGCGGCCCTGCCCGAACAGGAACTCGATCGCTTCCACCCCATCGCGGACGACGATGATTTCATGCGCCAGATTGTTTTTTCGCAGACTGAGGAGCGTCAGCTCCTCGTCGTCGGGATTGTCTTCTACCAGCAGAATGTATCGATCCGTCATCGCGGCTCCTCGGCCAGCGTGAAGTAAAACACCGCCCCTCGATCAACCTCGGCCTCCGCCCAGATGCGGCCCCCGTGCCGCTGGACTATGCGTTGAACTGTTGCGAGCCCCACTCCTGTTCCAGGAAATTCCGTCGTCGAGTGCAATCTCTGGAACACCCCGAACAAATTACTCGCATAGCGCGGGTCGAATCCTACGCCATTGTCCCTGACAAGAAAGGCCCGGTCAGCACCCATTTGACAGACGCCGAAAACAATATCGGCCTCCGGGCGACCCGCTGTGAACTTCCACGCGTTGTCGAAAAGGTTCTCCAGCACGATCTCGAGCAGGCGCAGATCCGCCCACACATGTAGTCCCGCCTGGATATCGAAGGTCGCCGCTCGTTGCGGCGCCCGCTCGCGAAGACGCTGGACGATCGCTTCCGCGAGGCTCGAAAGGTCTACTTGCTCGCACTTCAGTTCCAGCCGCGTGACACGCCCAAGTTCGAGGAGATCGTCGATGAGGCCCGCCATCCGTTGCGTACCGGCCTCGATGCGCTCGATGTAGCGCTGGCTGTCGTTGTCGAACGCTCCGAAATGCCGCTCGCGCAAGAGCCCGGTAAACCCCGAGATCGCGCGCAGGGGTCCACGAAGATCATGCGAGACCGAATAGCTGAAAGCTTCGAGCTCCCGGTTGGAACGCTCGAGCTCCTGCGTTCGTTGCCCGACTCGCGCCTCCAGTTCGCCGTACAGCCGCGCATTCTCGATACCGACAGCCGCGAGGTTGGCCAGCTGGCCGAGCACTCGCTCATCATTGGGATTGAAATCGCCTTCACGCTTGTCGGCGACGCGGATCAATCCGTTCGCGCGACCCGCGGGCGTTACGAGCGGAACGGTGAGCACCCCCGACGAGGCAATGATCTGCGACTCGCTGCTGGCCTCCTCATCCGCCATCGCCGTCCTGGGCCTTCGCATCGCGCCCTTCAGCTCCCGGGACGAGTCATCGCTCCCATCCAGCGTCGCTGCCAGAAGATCCGCGCTCTTGAAGTTCGCGTATTTCTCCGAAGCCGAACTGCTTCGCAATTCGCTCCTGTCCGCTTCGTCCGGCCACACGACGCCAACGGCGATGTGAGAGCCGACGAGATCCCGTGCAATGTGCGTAATGGTCTGCAGCAGCTCGGCGACCGACAGCACGGAATTCACTTTCCGAGCGGCATCGGCCAGGAAGGCCAGCTGCATCAGATAGCGACGTCCCTCCGCCTCTGCTCGTCGTCGATCGGAAATATTCGACAGCGTCGCGATGATGCGAGTCGCCCGTCCGCTAGCATCGATGACCGCCGAGCCGATGGCTTCGACGTCCAGGACCTTGCCGTCGAAGCGCAGGATCCTGCATGCCACGCTGATGCGCGCACCCTTGAGCATTCGCTTGATGGTCTGCTCGACCATCGCCAGATCGTCCGGATGCACGACCTTGCGCCAGATATCGAGCGGCAACTTGGGCGCCGCTCCGACTGCATCACCGAGAATCTCCCTTACCGCGCCGGCGCAATTCACTTCGCCCTGGTCGATGCTGCAATCGATGATGAGCTGCCCGGTGTGTTCCGCCATGAGCCGAAAGCGCTCTTCGCTGCCCTTCAGCTCTGCCGCGGCACGATGCTGCGCAGTGACATCCTGAATGGTGCCGACGATCTTCACGATGCGGCCCGATTCATCACGGATCCCCCGACGCTGGGCAAGCACATGCCGGATTTCCCCGTCGGACTGACGGATGCGAAACGAAATCTCGCGCAGATGGGGCCGATTCGCAGCCACCTCCTCCGCCGCTTCGATGAGCAGATGCCGGTCCTCCGGCACGACCTTCGCGAAAAGCTGGTTGAGGTCCAGTGCCTGATGGGCGTCGGACTGGCCCACGATGTCGTTGATCTGCCCGAACGAAACAGTCCGGTTGCGAAGGACGTCCCGTTCCCAGTAGCCGAGCCGCGCGATGCTGTGGGCGAGCTCGAGCCGCGTCAGGTTCTCGCGAATCGTCTGGTCGATGCGCGAACGCTCGATTGTGTCCGCGATGAGCGTGGCAAGGGTCCGTACGGCCTGCAGATCGGCCGGTGACGGATTCGTCTGCACGAGCGCGAACATTGTCAGGATGGCGATCGTGCGTCCGGACGTACCTGCTACCGGCAGCGACCACGATGAGCGCAACCCATGCGCCAGCGCTGCATCGCGAATCTCCCTGCAAGTGGGATCACCGGCAATGTCAGCGTGGATAGCAAACTCGCTTTCGCGCGGAGCACCGAAGCACTCTGCCGCAGGGGATTCCATCAGAGACAGGAAAGCTTGCGGCAGAGCCGCGCCGATCGCCGCCGCGATCGTTCCGCAATCCGGGTCGTGCAGGACGATCGCGCAGCGGCGATCGCGGTTCATTGCCTCGACGACGCCGCAGGTCTGCTGCAGGGCACCCGCAAGCGCGATGTCAACCCGAGACGAGGAGCTCAGCGCTTCGACCGGCTCGCCGACAGCGGTACTCACGAGCATTTCTCCCCGGAGTCAGGGAGGCGCAGGACATGCGCGAAGGAAGGCAGACGAAACCCGGCACTATCCATGAGGGGCTGTTATCCACTGTTGGCAGGAGCCTGGCTTCCCCGCCAGCGGTGCACCACCTCCCGCATCGCCACTATACCCGCTGGCCGCAAAACCAGGCTCAGGGGATACCTGATTCAACCGATTGCGTCGCGATCGACGGACGCCGGGCTCAATGCGCGATCTCGCCTCCGATCATGTCGAGCAACTCGCGCGTCTTGGCTTGCATGAGTGCCACATCCTGCCGGCTTTCCACATTCAGGCGAATCAGGGGCTCGGTATTCGAGGAACGCAGATTGAAGCGCCACCGATCGAACCCGATCGAAAGCCCGTCCGTGTAGTCGACCGACAGACTGCCCGGCTTGTAGTGCGCCTCGACCTTCCGGATCGTGGCCTTCGCGTCGGCCACTTTCCGGTTGATCTCACCGCTCGCCGGAAACGCAGCGATCCGCTCGCCGACGAGCGACGACAGTTTCTTGCCGGATTCGCACATGAGCTGCGCCACCAGCAGCCAGGGAATCTGCCCGCTGTCGCAGTAACCAAATGCCCGGAAGTAGTGATGAGCGCTCATCTCGCCGCCGTACGCCGCATCGGCCTGGCGCATCACATCCTTCATGAAGGCATGGCCGGACTTCGACATCACGACCTTGCCGCCGAGGGAAGTCACCATGTCCTGCGTGGCCCACGTCAGTCGCGGGTCGTGCACGATGCTCGCGCCGGGCTCGCGTCGCAGGAACATCGAAGCCAGGAGGCCGACGATGTAGTAGCCCTCGATGAAGGAACCCGTCTCGTCGAAGAAGAAACAACGGTCGTAGTCACCGTCCCAGGCTACGCCCAAGTCCGCCTTGTGCTCCCGGATCGCCTCGATCGTGGAAACGCGATTCTCTTCGAGCATCGGGTTCGGCACGCCGTTCGGAAAGTGACCGTCGGCCTGGTGATTGATCTTCACGAACTCGAACGGCAGGTGCGGCTCGAGCTGATCGACGATGGCGCCGGCGCCGCCGTTCCCGGCGTTCACGACGATCTTCAGTTTCCCGAGCTTCGAACGGTCCAGATAGGAAAGCAGATGATCGATGTACTTCTTGCGCGTATCGAGATCGAAGCGCTGGCCCTTCTTCGCAGGTGTCGAGTACGCATCGGCTTCGGCGATCTTCTGGATCTCTTTGAGTCCGGTATCGCCGCTGATCGGACGCGACTGCTCGCGCACGAACTTCATCCCGTTGTAGTCGGGCGGATTGTGGCTGGCGGTCACCATGACGCCGCCGTCCATCTTTTCCGAGAACGTCGCAAAGTACACGCCTTCCGTTCCGCACAAGCCGATGTCGTAGACATCCACTCCTGAATCCATGAGGCCTCGCGTCAATGCCTCGCACAGCTCGCTGCTCGACAGGCGGATGTCCCGACCGACGACGATGCGCTTTGGCTTCACGAACTCGGCATAAGCACGCCCGATGCGGTACGCGACATCGACGTTGAGTTCGCCGGGAATGCGGGCACGGTAGTCGTAAGCTTTGAAACCAGTGATCGGGTGCATGGGATGTGAGCGTTTGGTCTATTCGACGAACTGTAGGTCGGACGGCGAGCCGCAGGCAACTCGAACAGGAACGAACATGGTCTGCGCGAGTTCCACGCAGCTCAGCCCTTCTCCCCTTCCCGCCCGTACCTGTCCTCCAGGCGCACGATATCGTCCTCGCCGAGATAGGTACCCGACTGAACCTCGATGATGTGCAGCGGAATCTTTCCCGGGTTGGAGATGCGGTGCTTGGCACCGAGCGGGATATACGTCGACTGATTCTCCTCGAGGAGGAAGGTCTCTTCGCCCCGAGTGATCCGGGCCGTCCCGGACACCACGATCCAGTGCTCCGCACGATGATGATGCATCTGCAGGGACATCTCGGCGCCCGGTTTGACGGTCAGGCGCTTCACCTGGAAGCGCTCGCCCGCGTCGATGCTGTCGTAGCTGCCCCAGGGGCGGAACACTTCGCGATGCATCGAGGTCTCGTATCGACCCTGCTTCTTGAGCTGCGCAACGAGCAGCTTGACGTCCTGGACGCGATCCTTCGGCGCAACCAGCACTGCATCCTTGGTCTCTACGACGACATGGTTCTTGAGACCGACGACAGCGACGAGCCTGCTGGTCGACTGAAGGTAGCAACCGCTGGAGTCTTCGGTGAGCACATCACCCAGGCACACATTGTTGTTCTCATCCCCTGGCACTGCCTCATGGAGTGCCGACCACGAGCCAACGTCGCTCCAGCCCGCATCCAATGGCACGACGACACCATGCTTCGTTTTCTCCATCACCGCGTAATCGAGCGAATCGCTGCGGCACGCGCCAAACTCTTTCGCGGGCAGGCGCGTGAAATCCAGATCGCGCTTCGCAGAGGTGTAAGCCTGGGCGCAGGCGTCGTAGATGTCGGGCGCGAGAGTCCGCATCTCGTCCAGTACCGATGTCGCACGGAACAGGAACATGCCGCTGTTCCAGAAATATTCCTTCGACTCCACGTATCGGGTGGCTGTCGCGAGATCCGGTTTCTCGACGAACTGCGCGATCGGATATGCAGGCCCGTCGCCCGTCGCCCGCTTGATGTAGCCGTAGCCTGTTTCCGGCTTGTCCGGCACGACGCCGAATGTGACGAGTTTCCCCTGCTCCGCCGCCCGACGGCCCACAGCGACGGCGCTTCGGAAGGCGGCAGGATTGCGAATGACGTGATCTGCGGGCAACACCAAGAGCATGGGGTCAGCCTTGCTTCCCGCCGGCTCCGCGGCGACCGCGGCCATCGCTGCGATGGCGACCGCCGGCGCCGTGTTACGCCCTACCGGCTCAAGCAGGATCGATTGCGGATCGGCACCGATCTCGCGAAGCTGTTCCGCGACCAGGAAGCGGTGACTCTCGTTGCAGACCACGATCGGCGCACCGACGTTGTCCACGCCGCGTACGCGCGCGAGAGTCTCCTGGAGCATGGTGCCCTTGCCGACGAGCGGAAGGAGCTGCTTGGGATAGAGCTCGCGCGAGAGTGGCCACAATCGTGTGCCGGAGCCGCCGGAAAGGATGACGGGAATCAGCATGAGCGCTCCGCAAAAATCAGTGCAGTCATTGGATTGTGCAGATGCCGGCTGGAAGCCGGCGCTACATCCGCTGGGTGTCGTGATCTGCAACCATACACGGGCGGGAGGGGATCGATCATCGCAGTCCGAATGCTCGCAGCGCGAAGCAGCGCCCCCTTCAAATCAGCCTACCCTCCCGCGGGTTCCAGCGAAGCCGCTGAAGGATGTCAGCGTCAGTCGCCCTTCGTCCGATGTCAGTTCGCTGCGACGCTGTCGCCGCGACCGATCGCGTAGTACGTCAGACCGAAGCGCTTCACGAACGCCGGGTCATACAGGTTACGGCCATCGAAGATCACCGGCTGCTTGAGCTCGGCCTTGATGGAATCGAAGTCGGGGCTGCGGAACTCCTGCCATTCGGTGACGATCGCCAGTGCATCAGCGCCCTTGAGCGCTTCGGGACCGGACTTCACGATCTGCAGATCGCCCCGCTCGCCGTAGATGCGCTTGGTTTCGTGGCCAGCAACCGGATCGTAGGCGCGAACCTTCGCACCTGCCGCCCAGAGCCGCTCCATGAGCGTGCGGCTCGGCGCCTCGCGCATGTCGTCCGTATTCGGTTTGAAAGCGAGCCCCCAGAGCGCAACCGTGCGGCCCGAGAGTTTGCCTTCGAAGTGCTTGCTGATCTTCTCGAACAACACGTCCTTCTGACGCTTATTGACGGCCTCCACGGCGTCGAGAAGTTCGGCCCTGAACGAATGATCGCGGGCGCTGCGCGCGAGCGCCTGCACGTCCTTCGGGAAGCATGAGCCGCCATAGCCCGCGCCGGGATAAATGAAGTGGTAGCCGATGCGCGGATCGGAGCCTATGCCGAGACGCACCTTCTCGATGTCCGCGCCCATGCGCTCGGCGAGGTTCGCGAGTTCGTTCATGAAGCTGATCTTCGTCGCGAGCATGGCGTTCGCGGCGTACTTGGTCAGTTCCGAGGAGCGCACGTCCATCACGATCATGCGTTCACGATTGCGGGTGAACGGGTCGTACAGTGCCTTCAGGAGTTCGGCAGTCCGCGGGTTGTCGGTGCCGACCACGATGCGATCCGGCTTCATGAAGTCGCTGATCGCAGCGCCTTCTTTGAGGAATTCGGGGTTCGAAACCGTATCGAACTCGACATCGGCACCGCGGGCTTTGAGCGTCTGCAGGATCTTCGCCTTGACCTTGTCTGCGGTGCCGACCGGCACCGTGGACTTCGTGACGACGACGCGGTACTCGGAAAGGTTCTTGCCGATTGCTTCGGCTACCGCCAGCACGTACTTCAGATCGGCCGAGCCATCTTCGTCCGGCGGCGTACCGACCGCGATGAACTGAAACAGACCCCACTTCACGCCTTCCGCAGCGTCAGTCGTAAAGCTGATGCGCCCGGCCGCGATGTTCCGCTTCAGCATTTCATCCAGACCAGGCTCGAAGATCGGCGATTCGCCGCGCTTGAGCATCTCGACCTTGCGCTCGTCGACATCGACACACAGGACGTTGTTACCGGCCTCCGCGAAGCAGGCACCGGTGACCAAACCGACATAACCCGAGCCGAAGATCGTCAGACGCATCTATAACTCTTGGAAGAATATGGAAAAATTGAAGGGCGTCGAGCTTAACCGAGCGGCTGCGATGGGTAAAGGAACTAACGTCCGGTAGCGCCGGAGAGCGAGGCCCTCGCTCAAATCGACCCGCCGCGACCGCTGGCCCGAACCTGGATCGACCAACGGGTGCCTATCATCCGGGGTTCCGTTACGGCCGGAGTAAATGTGAGGGAATTTCCTCGTGGTTGTCGCTTATCTGTGCGGGAACCACTGAAAGGTCAAGGGATGACCGGACAGCTCCCCCAGGGAGGATTCGGCAGGCCGTGCAGGGATGCGCGCAGTTGAGCCGCCATTCAATAGGGAGCGAATGGCGGTTCGATCAGGCTCAGGAGAGAAGAAGCAGAGCTGGCCTGCCGACCTACGTCCCCGGAGAGCCTGGAACGCATATGGGCAAGCCTGCTGCCCGGTCAATGGGCGTGCGGCGGACTGGGCGCTGCCAGGCGCGCCCGGCGGCTCTGAAGGTTCGTGACGTTCTTTGGCTCGGCGTGCGCCAGCTCTGTCTTGCGACTCCACACGAGGTCCTGCAGGTCCTGCGACGGGCGGTACTCTGCAACGGTCTGCATGAGCAACTGGCGAGCGCGCTCGCAATCGAATCGATTCAACGCGACTGAGAGCTCTTCGAGCACCTGCTGTACCTGCGCCCAGGGCAGCGAATGTTCGATGGCACGCATGATCATGGAATGTTCGGTGCCGGTCACGTTCGTGCCGATCAGCAGCTCTTCGAACAGCTTCTCAGCGGGTCGCAGACCGGTGTAGACGATCTCGATCTCGCCATCCGGATTCTCGTCGTCGCGGACAGTCAGGCCCATGAGGCTGATCATGCGCTTCGCGAGGTCAGCGATGCGCACGGGTTTGCCCATGTCGAGCACGAAGACATCGCCACCCTGCCCCATGGATCCTGCCTGAAGCACGAGTTGCGCAGCTTCGGGAATCGTCATGAAGTAGCGGATGACATCCTTGTGCGTAACGGTCACCGGACCACCACGACGGATCTGCTCGCGGAACAAGGGCACGACGGAACCGGAAGATTCGAGAACGTTGCCGAATCGAACCATGCAGAAGCGAGTGGCCGATCCGCGCTGATGCAATCCCTGCAGCACGATCTCCGCGAAGCGTTTGGTTGCGCCCATGACGTTCGTGGGATTCACGGCCTTGTCGGTCGAGATCAGCACAAACGTTTCGACACGGCACTCGAGCGCAGCCTCAGCGGCGTGCCAGGTGCTGAAGATATTGTTGTAGATGCCCTCTACGACGTTCTGCTCGACGATCGGGACGTGCTTGTACGCGGCCGCGTGATAGATCGTTTGCACGCCATAGGCCTGCAGGATCTCGCGGACGCGCGTCTTGTGATGTGCGTCGCCGAGCAGACCGACGATGTCGACGGACAACTGCTCGGTGGCTGCGAGATGCCTCAGTTCGCGCTCGATATTGTAGAGCGCGAGTTCGGACATCTCGAACAGCAGTAGCTGAGAAGGCCGCAGCCGGATGATCTGACGACACAGCTCCGAGCCGATAGATCCGCCGGCTCCGGTAACCATGACCACTTTGTTGTGAATGCACGCGTCAAGAAGCCGGTCGTTCGGAGGTACCGCGTCGCGCCCCAGGAGATCACCGGCATCCACGTCGCGAACATCTTCGACGCGCGCGTGACCCGCGAGGATGTCGCCGTAATCGGGCACCGTCTGCACCAGCAACGAGAGGGGCTCGATCGCCTTCAGAATCTCCATACGCCGGCGCCGCGTCTGGGAAGGCAACGCCAGCAATACCGCAGTGATTCCCTCTTCCTTCACCAGCGTGGCCAGGTCGGACAACGGGAAGACCTCGAGCCCGTTGATGGTGCTGCCGTGCAAGCTGACGTTGTCATCGATAAACGCGATGGGGTGATACCGGCCGCTGCGAGCCAATCCCGTCGCCAGCTGCACGCCGGCGGCACCGGCGCCATAGATCGCAACTCGCTGCGTGCCGTTGGACCCGCGAAAGTTCAGCAGCCCTCTCACGATGAATCGAGAGCCGCCAACGTAAATGAGCGCAAAAGCCCAGTAGATCGGAAAGGTGGAGACCGGAATCGTCCTGCCCTGCCACATCAGAGCAAGCGTTGTCAGCAACAACACAGATACCGTGACGCCAGTGACAACGGCGAGTATCGCCTTCGGCCCAAGGTACCGAATAACCGCTCGGTACAGCCCCATTCTGATGAAAACCGGAACACTGGCGAGCAACGCGGCAAGATAGAACCACTCAGTACCGCTGAGCTGGTGGGAGACTGTCCCGAGACGAAGCGTGATCGCGGCCCAGAAAACCAGCGGAATCCCCAAAACATCGGCAGCAAGCATCAACAAACGCTTCTGGGAGCGCGGCAGCCGCGCCAGATTGTTCCCGAATCGCTCGATCCATTTCGGCATGGATTCCGTCACGCGCGCTCCTTCGGCTCTAGGCACAATCATCTCGCTGAGGTCAGCTGGCTGGTCAGCTTCGCGGCGGATATTAGCCGAACAGGCTGACCTATGTAACTTTCCGATGCACGACGGCGACCCCAATCAAGATGAATGGCTGCTGACCATACCGAAATGCAAGCGTCTCTCAGAGCCGACATCGGCAGTCGCTCGACATCGAAACCTGCGCCCAGCGCGCCTATCCATAAGAACCCCCAAGAGTACCGTCAGGGTTCCTCGCGATGCTGGGCCCCGACGAGCGCCTGCTGAGTGGGCTCGTACCGGATTGCCTGAGCTGCCAAAGCGCCGGAATTCAGGCAAGCGAACATCAAGTGTCGTTGCATGGATGCAAAGCGCCGGGGCTCTGCATGCCGACGTTTGGCCGAGCAACCGTCACTCAGGTCACGGGCTGATGATGGAGATGCGCTTCGGTGTGAGCGCGCGGACGGAGCGGATCTCGCAATCGCTGTGGCGATTCAGCCGCGACGGATGTCGGGTACGAGTTCACGGCAAGGTGGTGCATCGGATCGCGGCCCATCCACCTCGCACCGAACTGCCACTCAAGCACGGCGAATCACAACGGCGCGCCGCCCATCGAAGAGGATGGATTTCTGTTGAGCGCAGATCTCAGAATCGGTTCGCACCAAGACGGAGTTCACGTCGACCTCCGCCGCGTCTGCAGTAAATTACTGCTTTCACTTCCCGATGAATGTCTGTGAAGAACGATCGTCTTGAGCGAAATACTGAACGGCGCTTAAGCAAACTTGCTCCCCTGGCAATGCTGAGTTTGCTCACCGGTTGCGACGCACCCCCCCCTGATCAAGAAGCTCTCGCCGCAACTGAGGAACTTCCTCCGAACGGTTACCAACTCTATGTCCGAGTCAGTGACATTGACTTCACGCAGGGTAGCGGCGGAACGCTGTTCACCATCCGAACTCCAGCGGGTCAGGTTGTTGCCAGCGCTGGCTTCCCGCGCGTCTGGAATTCCTATTGCGCGAACGATCTGCACGAGATGCATGTATTCACTTCCATGCCAGCGAACTCTGCCTATGAAATTACCAAGCTGCCGAAGCCCGTGGCCACTCTCAAGACCACATACGCCTTTGCAGCGGACGGGGAGCTGTACATTGAAGACATCCCCAACGACCGTCGGTACGTGCTGAATGTCACGGGTTCCGAAGTCTCGGAAATGACCGCGGTGCCCGCATCAGAACGGACTCAGAGTTGCTCTGCATTCATCGCCAACGGCCGCTACTACTATTGGGTGCCGGGGCAGATCCGTGCCTGTCCGTTGGACGGCGCGGAGCCGGAGTGCGAAGACATCGCCATCGAACCCGACAGCTTCCCATACGTCTACGCCGAGCATGATGGCCGCGCCCTCGTGGGTACGAACTGGGGCGATATCCTGATACACAACTCAGAAGGCTGGTGTCGCGCTGAGAATATTGGTGATCGGTACGCGTGCCCTCCGAGCGGCTCACCATTGGCGCTTGGCCCGGCGACGCCCTCGGGAATTCAGTTCTATTCCTCCGCTCACTATCAGGACAAGACCTACCTTGGTAGATATCCGGATGGGCTGCTGTATGAGTTCGATGGAGAAAGCGTGGTCCTTTCGGCGGACAGCCCGCCATCACTTGGGCATTTCGGAACGGAACTGCAATCTCTGGCCATCTACTGCGGAGACCTCTTCGCAGGTTTGTGGCCGCGTGGAATGATCTGGAGGCGCGATCGTGAGACCAGCGGCTGGGAACAGATTGGGCGATTGTTCAGCCATCCCACGGAAACCCAACCGTGGGTACCGTACCTTGGCATGGAGCCGGAAGGACTTCAGCAGGCGTTCTACGGGCAACGCGTGACATCCTTATCGTTGTTGTCCGATTCGTTGTTCGCTTCCACCGCCAACCTGAACTCCTGGAACAGCACCCTAGAAGACCCGGATTTCCTAACGGCTGAGCAAGCAGCAGAGTATGGAACGATCCATCGGATTCGACGGCCGGGCTGCGCTTCGGCCATCCTGCCGGATGTGTCTTCATTCTGGCTGAGATTCGATTTCACTCCCGAGAGGATCATCGTGCGCCACCGCGGAAGCATCCTCGTTCAGGTGGAGAACAATGGTACGGTTCCGAGCGCTGACGACGTGGTCAGTCTCGGCGAAGGCGTATTCGGGGCGCTCACGGGTGTGGCGCTCGACTATTCGACCCGACGTCCGCGCGACGCCGGGTAATGCTGCATTCAAGAGCCGGTTGGCTCAGAACCACTTGAGAAGCTGCGGTTCTGCGCGAATCACAAGCGCAAGAGTCGGATTGAGGGCCGCCGCCGAGTATCAGGCAGCCCTCCTCGCTGTTTCGAATGCCCGCTTCGCGACATCAGCAACCTGCTGCGCGGTTGGATAGTAGGCGGTTTCGAGTGGTTTGCTTGTTGGCGCGGGCGCTGCCGGAAGCGTTACACGCTGCGGCGCTCCGCGAAGCGCGCCCGGATCAATCCGCTCGCATACTTGCGCGATGACCTCGCCAGCAGTGCCGCAATTGCTCCAGCTGCCATCAACTACGACCAGCAGCCCAGTCTTCTCGACCGAGCGTGCGATATCGCCGCAATCGAGCGGGTTCAGCACGCGCAGGTCGAATACTTCCGCCGAGACGCCTCCTGCTTCGAGCAGCTTCGCGGCAACCATGCAAAGGTGCGTAGAGTAGCCGCTGCCCACTAGCGTGATGTTCTTGCCGGTGCGAAGACATTGTGGGCCGATGCCGCGAAGGTCTAGCTCGCGGATCGGAGAGTCGTCGCACTCCTCGGAGTAGAGCCAGCGGTCGTCGATGTACATCACCGGGTCGTCGCAAAGCGTGCTCGCGATCAACAAGTCGCGGGCGTCGGTGGGCGTGTAGGGCATCACGACGCGCAGGCCTGGAATGTGACTGAACCATGAGTGCAGCGACTGCGAATGCTGGGCACCCTGCTCGCCGCCCCGGTTCACGATTCCACGGATCACGACGGACGGATGTGCCTGACCGCCAATCATGTGGGACCACTTGGCAGCCTGATTGACGACGGCATCCATCGCGTAAAGCATGAAATCGATCCGAGGGTGCACGACGATGGGCCTCATGCCTGCCAGCGCCGCACCAACACCCGCGCCAGTGCACGCAAGCTCGGACACGGGCGTATCGATGATACGGTGCTTGCCGAATTTCTTGTCCAGGTCGGTCATGGAATTGCCAACGTACCAGGGACTCCAAAGCCCCTGCCCGATGACGAACACTTCCGGGTAGCGATGTAGCAGGTACTCGAACCCCGCCAGAATTGCTTCCCCATAACGGAGGCGCGCGGTTGCAGCCATTACTGACGCCCCCGGTCGCATGCATAAACCCGGTCAAGAAGGGCCTCGGGCTTCGGCCATGGATCGGTCATCGCGCGATCCCAGGCCAGCTTGATCTCGTCGCCCAGCTCTTCGACAACCTTCGTGTGCCTGGCAGGACTCCACTCTCCCGCTTGCTCCAGAGCGGCCGCAAGCCGGCCCACCGGATCGCGCGCCCGCCAGTTCTGCAACTCTTCGATCGAGCGGTTGACGCCAACATCGATGTCCTCACGCCAATCCACATGTCCCAGCCACCGATAGGTCACGGCCTCCAGGAAGCCCGGCCCCTTGCCGGCGCGGGCGTGCTCCACGAGCTGCCGTGCGGCCTTGTAAACCGCCACCACGTCATTCCCGTCCACGATCGCAAAAGGTATGTCATGAGCTTGCGCAAATCGCGCGGTAGCGTTGGAAGGCTGTCTCAGCCCGATATGCATGTGGCTCGAGAAGAAATTGTTCTCGACGACAAACAGCACCGGAGCACCGAGTACGCGCGCGAGATTGAGCGACTCCTGCACAACGCCTTCCTCCACGGCACCGTCGCCCAGGTAGCTGACGCCAACATCATCGACGCCCTGGAGCTTGGCCGCGAGGCCAGCCCCGACCGCCAGCGGCACGGTCCCGGCAACGATTGGAACGGAACCATAGAAGCCGCGAGGAGCGTCCCATAAATGCATCGACCCACCCATGCCCCGCGACAGTCCCGTGTCCTTCCCCAGAACTTCTGCGAACAGAGCGTGCAGCTCAGAGCCGAGCGCCAGCACGTGCGAATGTGAGCGATGGGCACCGAACACTCTGTCCGAGCTACGCAAGCAGGCAGAAACGCCCACGGCGATCGCCTCCTGTCCAACCCCAAGATGAACGGGCCCGCCGATGAGACCCTCCTTCCTGGCCTGTGCGAGCTGCTGCTCGGCCAGGCGAATGCATAGCATCTTGCGAAGCTGCTGCCGCAGGAACTCCGGATCTTCGGAGGAGATCTCGATTGGCTCGTGGTATTTCGTTGGGTCGACGAGATCGCCGAGATCAAGCACAGGCATAAGCGATGGAACTCACTTGGTCGGAAAAACTACCGGGTGGCCCAATCCGAGGGCCAAACCGAACGCCGCATCATACTTCACACTACAGCAGCTCCAGAAGCGACGGCATTCTCGTCCAGCTGCTTCACGCTCTTGATTCCAACGATCGCAGATGCGACCAGGGGCTGGCGCAATACCCACCGAACGGCGTATTGCGCAGTCGTCAACTTTTCCAAGGCCGCCGTTTCGCTGACTTGCGCCACTTTGACCAGCGCGTCCCGATATTGCTGCCCCTGAAACAACGGCAACCGCGAGCGACGATCATCCGCTGGAAATCGACTGGACTCGCTGTACTTTCCTGTCAGCAGTCCCTGCGCCAGGACGTTGTAGGCCACGATCCGCAATCGATGGCGGGCACACGCCTCCATCATGTCCGCCCCAAGAGCACCTTCCAGCACGTTGATCGGGAGCTGGACATACTCCACCGTTGCCGCTTCGCACGCTCGGAGGACTTGTTCGGCTGAGTAGTTCGAGCACCCCAGCGACTTGATCTTGCCTTCCGTCCGCAGCTTCTCCAGTTCAGAAAACGTCGCTTCTATCGGCGTTCTGGGGTCGGGCCAATGGACGAAGTAGATTGGAAGGACATCGAGGCGCAATCGCCGCAGGCTGTTGTCGACAGCAGAACGAATGTACCTGGGCGATGAATCGTGAGTAATCCTGGCGCGCGCCTGCGAACTGGGCCGGCTCCAAGACACCCCACCCTTCGTCGCGATCACCACGTCGTGGCGCCGCTGTCCCAACGCCTGGGAAAGCCTCTCCTCAGAGAGACCCAGGCCGTAAACATCGGCAGTGTCAAAGAAGTCGATTCCGAGACTCAGCGCGCGATCAATCGCGCGCTCTATCTCGACAACGTCGACAGCACCCCAGTCGGTGCCACCCAGCGGCTCGCAACCAAAGCACAGTTGCGAAAGATTCTGCTTGGTCATCGAGGCTTCACGTTCAGGCCTGTCACGTTCGCGACACCCACGAGCTTGAAAGCCGTTTCAACGAGAATCCTGAGATCGAGAAGCAGCGACGCTTCCTTCACATACCGGAGTCGCAGCACGTTCTTCACGGGCTCGATCTCCGTCGCGTACTTGGCGTCCACGTCTCCTGACCCGAGAACCTTGTCCATGTCGGAGAAATACAATGAAGCCAGATCGGTGATCCCGGGACGCATGTCGAGAATAGATCGCTCTTCCCCCTCATACTTGCTGGTGTACGAGAGCACCTGTGGTCGAGGGCCGACGAGCGACATGCTGCCGCCCAGCACATTGAAGAATTGCGGCAGCTCATCGAGCTTGTACTTCCTCAACGCCCTACCCACGCGGGTCAAGCGTGGATCGTCGACCGCCGTTGATGCGCCGCCCTTCTTTTCCGCATCGACGACCATCGTCCTGAACTTGAGGATGTGGAAGTTCCTGCCATTGCGGCCAGCACGCAGTCCCCGGTACAGCACCGGCCCCGGCGAGGTCATCTTGACCAGAGCCGCAACGACAACGAGCAGCGGTGCAAGCAACGCGATCGCCACGATCGACAACACCACGTCGAGGCAACGCTTGGCGACCGCGTACATCATTTCTTTGGATCAGACAGGACCACGGCCATGATCCAGCCATACTTTCCGATGGCTTGCGTCGACAGCACCACCCGGTCGATCGCATTGAAGATGGGCAGCAGGATCGGGAACAGGAAGGTCTTACGCAACGGCACCAGCGCGAGGGCTGTCAGGTGGAAATACCTGACTTCGACCTTGCCGAAGTACTTGCGCATCACGTCCAGGCTCTCGACGCCGAGAATGTGGTCGACCTCCCACTCCGTACGCAGGTGCGGAGTGCGTCTGCGATACCAGTGAATGAGTGGGTTGTGGCGGAGCGCCTCGACGCACATCATTTTGGCACCGGGCTTCAGGACGCGCGCCAACTCACGCAATGCGACATCCAGATCCACATGATGGAGCGCACCGTACTCCACTCCCAAGTCGAAGGTGTTGTCGGCGAACGTCATCTTCTCGCCATCCATGACGACGAAGCGGCAATGGTCGTCCACGCCAAACCTCTTGGCGTTCTTGTTCGCGTTGTCCACGCCTTCGGGCGAGATATCGATTCCAGTGCAGTCCGCGCCACACGTGGCCGCATACACGCCGTTCTCGCCGTTGCCACAGGCAAAATCGAGAATCTTCGTGTCACGGGACGTGCAGTGTTTGTCCAGCCATGCGTGCTTGTAGCCCTCACTGGCGGCCGTAACGGCGTAGTACTTCATGTTGGAGAAGTGGTAATCGAACTTCTCCTTGTCCTTGACCAGGGCTTCGAGATCCTTCACCTGAGCGGCGGCATGAGTGTCCGCGATCCGCTCGAATCCCTGCAGCACCTCGCGGCGCTTGCGGGAGTGTTCGATCTCCTTGAGCTTTCGCTCCTCCAGTTGCGTGTCACTTGATGTCATTGACTGCCTCTTGCGTTACTTGTTTCCCGGTGTGGCTGCCGGCCCGATACTCGTCGACCGCTGCCCGCAACATCGCATCCATCTTATTGCCCAGCGCCGTCAGGCTAAGCGTGCTCTCCGCGTAGCGGCGCGCATTCTCGCCCAGACGCTTTCGTTCCGCAGGACCGGCGGCAAGTAGTTCGCGCAAAGCGCCGACCATGCTTGCTGGATCTTCCGCACCAATACTCAGACCGGCGCCGGCTTCGCGCACCGGGTCGTTTGGCGGATTGCCGGAGAAGACTACTGGCCTGCTCGATGCGAAATACGAGCAGAGCTTGTTGAGATTTAGCCCGAAACGGTACGAGGGTGAGTCGGTGATAGACGCCACGAGGATATCTGCCTGGGCCTGCGCAGCCGGCAAACTGGATTTTGGAATCGGGGGTTGAAACGTGAGATTTCGCAATCCATAGGTCGCCGCCTCCGCCAGGCATGCTTCCCTGCGGACGCCGCCCCCGATGATCACAAAGCGAAACTCTTCGCTGCGCTCTTCCTGCAGGATCTTCGCCGCCCGGATGATTGTCGGGACGTCGTGATCCAGCCCAAAGCCCCCTACGTACATGACCGTCAGCGGGCTCTTCCCCCCATCGTAGTCCTGGCCCTCAACGAACGATGACACATCCACGCCATTGGGGATGCACACGATCTTTGCCGGCTCGCTTCCCGCGTTGCGCACGTGATCAGCCAGGTAAGGCAAGGTCGAGGAGATGCGCGCTGCCCGCCGATAGAGCTGTTTTTCGATGGATCGAAACACCCGATAAAGCACACTCGAGCGCTTCAACCCACCGATGTCGACCAAGGCATCAGGCCAGACGTCCCGCACTTCGAAAATGAACGGGACGTTGAACTTCTTCGCTACACGCATCGCGCCCCATCCGGTCAGCAGCGGCACCGAGGGCCCGAGCACAACGTCAGGACGGAGGCCCAAAGCTGCTGTAGCCCGTAGCAAGCTCCAGACGTTGGTCAGCATGTTGATACCGCGACCAAGGCCGTTGCCCTTGTAGTGAAAGGTTCGCAGCCAGACTACTCTGATGCCATCCACGAATTCGACGCGCCACGGCTCTCCGGGCTTCAGGTGCTCCCGGTGCGTAAAGTGACAGTAACTGTTGCAGAACATCGTCACGTCGTGACCGCGCGCGACGAGTTCCCTGGAATAGTCGTACGTCCGCGTCGACTGACCTTTCGGCTGGTCGTATGACGCGACATACCAGACCTGCATCGTGTTCACTTGACCGCAAATTCCGGTGTGCCCGATACCGGCGTACTGGTCTCCGGGACATACAGACGCGGGATGCGATTGATGACTGAGATGGTCTCTGTGAAGTCCATCCCCAAGGCATCCAGATACCACTTGATGTTGGGATAGCGAGGACGGTTCTCGTCGAGAACCAGCGCCAGGGCCTCCTCGCGAGTGACGTCACCTTCGCGGATCTGGTTGCTACGGAACGTGTCGTGCTCCGTGAACCCCGCGACCCACTGGTAGATGTAATTGTAGAAGGCGGCTGTGCCGTCGCCGATTCGCCAGGTTGTGTTGGTGTCGACCGCCCGCTCCCAGTCGTACTCCTTCACCAGCGTCTCGTCGATCTGCTTCTCGTCCCATCTCCAGTAATCGAAGATATGGTAGTAGTCGGACTTGTTCGTGAAGCTGCGGTAGTACTCGCCGGACAGGGTGTCCCACAGCGATGAGTTGAAGTACCCCGGACTTTCGAGCATGGCCTTGAAACGCAACGCGTGGTAGCGCAACTGCTTCATCACGCCGTGGCTGTAGACACGCTTCTCCTCGAAATCCGGAGGAATGCCCAGGAATCCCGCTTTGAAGTGAGTCACTTCCAGGGGATTCACTCCCCACAGATTCATGCTGATGCCGGTCTGCTTCTTGATTGTCTCGACGTGACGGAAGAAGTGCTTGTCGCCCGCCGTGAGGATGCTGACCATCCCAAGGTGCGGTGATTTCAGCCACGCCCTGAGATTCATGGCGATGTTCTTCCGCTTCTGCTCGATATCGTCCGCGACGATGATGTTCTCCACACCAAGCATGGAGCACATGCGGCTGATGTTCCGGCGCCCCAGATCCGTGACCATGCCCCAGTCGTACGTATAGGCCACGGGCTTCATCTTCAGCTCGTTGACGACCAGGTGCAGCGCGTAGCAGCTATCGCGACCGCCCGAGAACGGCACGATGCAGTCGTTGCCGGTCGCGCGCCGATAAGGCTCTGCCAGATTGAACAGCTCCTCCTTCGGACGCGGGGCGTTACGCGGTTTGTAGTGACGGCAATAGTTGCACACGCCCTGCGCGTCGAAGCTGATGAAGGGCATGGTCTCCGGCAGGATGCAGCGAGAGCATCGCTTGACCTGAGGGATGTCATAGCGCAGCAACCGTTCTTCGGCCGATGCCTTGGAGAGCGCCGGGATCAGATCGAGTCTGCGGGTGCGGCGGTCGTCGATCGAGATTTCTGCCTGTGACGCAGGGATCGCAATCAGGACGGGATCCTTGATCTGGCGCACGCCGCTGCATCCGAGCTGGTCCAGCGGATACGATTCCGAACTGAAGTAGTGACGCCCGTCCTTCTCGCCGAGGTACAGGCTGCCGTTGTTCGAGAAGAGACACAGCTCGCCGCGGCTCGGAACAGCAAGGGCACAGGCGACGACGCCCACGCACGAGCTGAGTACTTCCCTGGCCGCCTCCGCCAGCGAGAGCCCCTTCTCCAGGCCGGTGGCGACGATGGCCGCAATGACTTCGGAATCGATCTGAAGCTGCCGCGGTCGGGCCGCTTTGTCCCATGCAGCATCCTCGTTGACGACGATGCCGTTGTGCAGGACGCAGATACCTTCACGCACAACCGGCTGGTTATCCTGCAGGCCATTGGTGATCAGGCGGCTATGGCCCATCACCAGATTGCCGGACTTCGGCTGCAGTTCGTCGAGCAGTTTTGTGATTCGATAGTCGGCGCGATAGGCGCGGTACGCGCCGCCGTCGAGCAAGAAAAGGCCGCTAGAATCCTTGCCGCGCTGTTGCGCGTGCGTGACAAGCTCACGCAGACCCTCTTTGTCGAACGATCCGCTCGAGATGATTCCAAAAATGCCGCACATACGTTGTCCTAGGAAATCTGGAGAAAAGAGTTAGATCGAGGGCCGAGCGCCTTGCGGAGCCATGAACTGGTCCCGATAAGCCGCTATCAGGCGCGAGGCCTGAGCCTCCCAGCTGAGCGCGGTGATGTCGGAGGTCACCCTTGCCACCCGGCTCTTGATCAGCTGATTGAGAGCGGCGCGCACGCTACCGGGATCCGGCTCGCAGCACACACCCAGTGAGTACTGCTCAACCACCCGGCTTATTTCCGGAAACCCGGAAGCCAAAACCGGAACTCGGGCGAAACAGTACTCAAACAGCTTGTTGGGCAGGCAATAATAATCGCTCAGGGAAGCCTTTTCGATCAGGCACAGGCCGTAATCGGCGCTACGCACTAGCGGTACAACCTGATCATGTGGAACGGCCTGGTGGAAATGGATATTGGTATGAAGACTGGAGTACTCGACGATGGTTCGTTCCAGCGCGCCGAACCCGATGAAAACGACATGGGCATTCTTCGGCCCCGTGGCAAACGCGTCCAGGCAGATCTCGATCCCCCGGCCTGAGCTGAGCATCCCGACGTAGACGAAGACCAAGGCATCGGCGGAGAGGCCAAACTTCTCGTGGAAATAGCTTCCGCGCCCCTGCTCAGCCAAGCGAGGGTCGGCGCCAGCCGCGATGACTGGCGAGTTCAAGACGAGCACGCTGGGCTTGCGCCCGAGATTGTGCCCATACCATTCAATAATGGAATCGCTTACGGAGACCAATAAATCCACTTGCTTCCAGCAGAGTCTCTCAATCAGCAGCGTCGCCCGGGAAAGAATCGCGTTCTGCGCATTCTTGTCCGATTCGAGTTCGTGCGCGTCGTAAACCAAGCGGCAGCCCAACCATTTCTTCAAGACCCAGCCGGCGGGCAGCGCAAAAGTGTCGTGGCAATGCACGATGTCAGGCCTGAGACGCAGTCCTGCAACCACCATCTTGAATGTGAATTCGACCAGCTCGAAGGAAAAGCGTACTGCGCGCGGAAACACTCTCAGCACGCGCGAAACCATACGCAGCTTCCTGTATCGCGCACCATCGATCTCGCAGCCCCCGGTCTGGTTGTTGTCCGGAACTCCCAGAACGGAGACCTGAACCCCCGGCAACGCACCCAGGGCCCTCAGCTCCTTCCTTATGCGGCTGTCGAGTTCGATGTCCGTATTCGAGATGTGTAGTAGATGGGTCATATCAGCGATGAAACCTGAGCCGGGATCAAATATGTTCCGCCAGCATCGGCTTCAAATCCGGAGGCTTGCGGCGGATGAGGGGGATGTCCACAGGGCAGTCATGGTCAGCCTCCCATGGCGGCTTCGAAGACCGCCTCGAGACTACCGGCCAGTGCGGCGGGGCCGAAACGGCGCTCCGCCTCCGATCGCAGCCGCGGCGCCCGCTCCTCCCAGACCGATCTGGCTTGGAAAACCGCACGCAAGGCGTCGGCCAGAGCTGTCACATCCCCCACGGGCGTCAGGTGGCCGCACTCTTCAGTCACGATGTCGTCCGGCCCTCCCGACCGGGTCGCCACCACTGGTATCCCTGTCGCAAGCGCCTCGATCAGAGTCACCCCGAACGTCTCGACGCGGCTCGAGGACACACAGCAATGCGACTGCCACAGCACGTCGCGCACACCCAGCCGGTTCTGGAGCCCGTGGAACTGGACGCTGTCATCTACGCCCAAGCGGCGTGCTAGATCCTTCAATCGAGGCTTTTCTGGCCCATCGCCGACGATATCGAGTGTCACATCGGCCGAACCACGGAAGGCGCGCGCAAAGGCTTCAATACAGACGTCAATAGCCTTTTTCTCGTCCAGGAAAGCGATACAGGTGAATCTGAAGCGCCCTCTGCTGCGCCCTTCTGGCGGAAGCGTGAATGTGTCGATGTCGACACAGTTCGGAATCACTTCAATGCGTCCACTGGGTCGAACGGCCCTGAGCCGCTCCCGCAAGTCGTTGCTCACAGCGATAACCGCTCGCGCCTCTGCGAATGCCTCGGCGAGATAGGTCTGATGCCACTCCCGAAAGAGACCACGCGCGAAGGCAGTGGAGTGTTCGGTGAGAACGAACGGGATACGCGAATCGCGCGATAGTTGCGCAGCAGCAACGCCGGCCCAGATCGCACTGTGGGCATGCACAATGTCCGGCATGCCGTGCTCTGCGACATACGAACCAAAGAGGCCCCGTGCCGCGCTGCACCATCGTTTCCCGTTGACGCGATCGAGCTTGGGGATGGCTATGCTCGAGGCCCGGTGCACGACAACGGGTCCTTCGATGCGATGGGTCCGTCCGAGCGCAAGACGCCCGGTCGCAAGTGTTCGCACGGAACGGAGATCCGGCGCAATTACCCCGACACGATGGCCTGCGCTCGCCAAGGCGTGCGCCTGGTCTCGGAAGAAGGTTCCCGACGCAGGGGCATGGTCGCTGGGGTACCAAGATGGCAAGACGAGGACGTGCATCCGGACGTCAGCCTTCTGGGCCAGAGCGAAAACGCTTCTGCCGCGGCGTTGCGGCGTGATGACGGCGGAGTCTTCGGGAAACATGCCGCCCGACGGGCAGGTAAAGCCCGCTGGGAGCCATAAGTAAAAGCATCAGCCTGCCCGTCTTCCAAGCCGGCGCCAGGCAATCATGTTGTAGATGCCGACAACCACAACTTCCCCTGCCGTCTGCAAGTAGATCACTCCAAAGATGTCGACGCCCAGAAAGTGCGTGAAGACCGGCGCCGTGCGCACGATCAGCGCCACGACGACGAGTGCCAGCTGCGAGGATTGCAGCTCGAGCCGGTAGTATATCGTGCTGGTGGGAGAACTCACAAAACGCACGAACAGCAGCGGGGCGCATGCCCCGGCGATTTCTCCGGCGCCGCGCCATTGGGGGCCGAACACGATCTCGAACATTGGCCCGCCGAACACCAACAGGGCTGCGAACGGCACCACGCCAAGTCCGGCCATCGCGAGCCAAACACGCACCATCAGGCGTTTGATGGCCGGATAGTCCATGTCGCGGCGACCGATATGCTGCAGGAATATCTGGCCGACCGCCTGTCCAACAAGCGCCGACGGTGCAGCCAGAATGCGCTGGGCGAATCCGTAGGCACCCAGGATCTCCAGCGAGAACACGCTGCCTATCGCAAGCAGCGGTGACTGATTTGCGAACGCATCGAGCAGCTCGCTCGGATAGACGAATTTCGGGTAGCGACGGAAACGGCGCGCGGATGCCAATATCCGCATCCATCCGCGACGCGAGAATCGAGCGAGCCCATCGCGAACAACGGCTGCGGCGGGCTGCGCCATTACAATCAGGCCGGCCATCTGCCCCAGAACAAGCCCGCCGTTTATCGAAACGCCCGCCAACGCGCACTGAGAACCGCCAGCGACCGCACTCTGTGTCACCTTCAGCCCCGCCAACCGAGTCAAACGGTCTGCCTTGAGGCAGACGTACACTGATAGCTGGGACCCGGCGAATAGTAGGCATGTCAGCGGCAGCACCACCATGTGTTCGACACGAGTCAGTCCAAGCGGTGACTCCCATGCCATGGCAAGAAACACCAAGCCCGAGAGCGCCGTAAGCAGCGCGACGGTCAAGGCAATCGTCCAGACCAGCGTGACCAGGGCCGTCAGTCGGCCTGTGGAACGGGCAAATACCACCGCTTTGTCGTAGGACCCTGTCGACAGAACGCCGAGGACCGCGAGGCAGCTCATGAAGACCGTGAAATGGCCGAACGCCGACTCGTCGTACAGCCGCGCAAGAACAAACGTAAAGGCAAACGCTATCGCTTGGGCCAGGGTCGTACCCGAAGCAAGACTCGCCGCCCCTCTTGCGAACCCTCCGATGCTCACACTGAGTGCGCCGGCTTCTCGATGAGGTACATGAAGGAGCGCGTGAGCAGCAAGTTGTCGGTCTGCATCAGCTTGTACTGTCCAAACAGCCGGCGACTGAACGGGATGCGCGTGAACGTACCCCTGACGTCGCACAGCTTCATGCCGCAGAACCCCAGCAGCGCGTCGATATTCTGATGAGTGAAAGTCGCGATATGTCCTTCCGTGTCGCGCGCGCGGCGTACGTTATCCAGCCATTCCATCCAACAGTAAGCGTTGGGCACCGATAGCACCAACTTGCCACCTGGCTTGAGTACGCGCTTGGCCTCCGCCAGAAAATGAGTGGCACTCTCGAGGTGCTCCATGACTTCCAGGCAGACCAGGTAATCAGCGCTGGCGTGCTCAAAGGGAAGGTCAATGTTGGCGTTGTGCTGCACGAATCGCGCCGGGTCATAACCCGGGATTCGCTGCAGCGTTTCCAGATCGATGTCGATCGCCTTGTAATCGAACGACCGGCCGGTGTCCTTGAGCAGATCGAAGATAACGGAGAACTTGCACCCGACCTCGCGAATAGACAGCGGACCCTCAAGGTTCATCCAGTCGATGGTCCGGCGATAGCGGATCAGGGCTTCAGGGTCTTCGAATGGATACGTCTTGGCGCGCTCTCTGTAGAACGCTTCTTTGCTGATGCTGCTCACGGCAAGCGGACCTGCGAAACGGGAAGTGAGGGAACCGAAACGTGGCGCGAATCGGGCCGCCCAGCATTCTGCAGGCTGCGCGTACCGGTAATCGCCACGATCAGGAAGAATATGTCGAGAGGAAAAAGACTCGAAGGCACCATCTGAAAGAACAGCACGGATACAGCGAACAACGCGGCGAGGAGACGACGATTGCCTCTCACCGCGAAGATGCGCCAGATCGCCACCGCCAGAAATACCAACGCCAGGAATAGCCCGGGATAACCAAATAAGAAGGACATCTCGACCACGTACGAATGCGGGTTGACCGTCGCTAGCCAAGGGTCCAGGGGCTGAAAGAACTCGCCGTAGTTTTGATCAGACAGCGCACCGAAGCCGAGTGAATCGAGAGACTCGATGAGCCGCGACATCACTACCACCCGCCACTCGACACTTGCGTCCTGGCCAAACTCCGACAGCGTCGCAACTCGCTCGATCGAACGCCCAATGACGGCGAGGTCTTCGAGGTCCGTCAGGACTCCCGAGCGCTGCAGTACCAGCACGGCCGCTCCGAGCGCTGCCAACACGAGCAGAAGGCGCCGGAAACCGCGCATCGAGGCTGCGAGACTTGGGCGTCTCAGCATCGGCGCCAGCATGGCGGCCAAGAGAAATGCGCACAGGAACGCGAACGCTGTACGCGACAGCGTCAAGAAAGTAGCTACTAACGTCGCAACGACGAGAGCCGCGCCGGGCAGCGACGACATGCGCGTGTGGCCGGCCATCACCAATACCATCAGCAACATCGCCAGCACCATCGCCACATTGTTGGGATTGCCGTAGCTCCCCTCGATCAAGTGGTCGCGGATTCCTTCTTCGCTCGGGGCCAGCCCGATACCGAAGCTCATATGTGCGAACTGCAGCCCAACGATCGCAATTTCGACGACCAGAAGCGCGCACAGCACGTTGAGGACGAAGCGGCTGCCACCGTCGCTGCGCACGATGGCAAGCCCGGTCAGAACTAGCGCGAGCGTGGTCAGCGCATAGAAAGATAGCGGTCGCGCCGGAGGCATTCCCGGAGGCACGTAGCCGAAGAGTTGGACGAGAAGGCCAAGCGCGCCGACCGCAACGAAGTATGCGACGAAGAATAGCGACGATGGCGACATACGGTGCGGCGACCATGAGATGTAGGCCAGTAGCGCACCGAGCAGCAACACCGCCAACCCTGCCTGCGGCAGCAGAAGGCGCAGCTGGGGAGCGAAGCACATCAGGACGAAGGCGACCTGACGCATCGTCGAGCGACTCACGCGACAGCTGAACTTGGCCGGCAAGTTCGCTGCACTTAGAGTACTGTCATGCCCCATCTGCTATGCCAGTGGTACAGGCCGCGGAGGAATAAGGAGCACTCACATCCTTCATGACCTGTCCACGCTGCTCTTCCTATGCGACACGCAATGCGCGGATTGTCTGCAGAAGCCAGCCCCCGACCAGCACCGCCACGGCACCGATTGCGAATCCCACCAGCGGCCCCGCAAGCAGTAACAGCATTCTCCTCGGCTTGACGGGCTCGGTGGGATCTGCAGGCATGGCCCGGTCGACGACGCGAAACGCATATTCGGGCGTCACATTGGCGAGCATACGCTGCTTGATCTGCGCTTCTATCAGGCGATTGATCGCTTCTCGCGTGTCCACCTGTGTCGTGCTGTGCAGTTCCTTCTCGAGATATCCCAGAGAGGCATCGGCTTTCGCGATGGCCCGCTTTCGCATCTCCTCGTTCAGCCGCTGCAGCAGTTCGTTCGCCCAAGCCGCTGCCTCTTCACGATCCTTCCACCTTATCCGCAACTCGATGAGGCCAGTCTTCTTGTCCTCGACGATGCTACGCACCTTGGTGTTGAAGTACTTGTAGGCCTTCGCTGGTGTCGGCGGTCGCTTCCCCGGCTTCCAGGACTCCGTGCTTGCATCCCATGCCTTCGGAAACAACTTGGGCATCAGCTTCCGGTCACGGATGAACGCTTCCGTGAACTCGCGGGACATGAGCACCGCGTGCCCCTCCTGCGTTTCCGCAGCAGCTGCGCCTAGGTTGATGCCCGCGAGGGAGGCCAGGCCGCCCAGCGAGCCACGCAAGGATTCGCCCAGTCCCGAACGGTCGGAACTCGACACGAACACCGCCGAAGAGCTGTAGATGCGCGTAGAGAAAAATGCCAGCGCGGCAAACGCAGCCGTGGACGCGATCACGGTTGCGACGATCCACCATCGCTTCGCCCATAGCCGCATGAATACCAGCGCTAGGTCAATATCGTCGTCGTCCCGTTGCTCTGTTGCGCTTGCCATGAGATCCCTGAACGAGTGTGTGTGTGTGTGTGTGTGTG
>JACZCZ010056965.1_pt1 | contig 27220 bp, 21 predicted proteins | sample 8641811 | NCBI WGS metagenome assembly JACZCZ01 (sample SAMN15324610, study PRJNA640507) | soil metagenome | isolation source: intercropping peanut in the first line | place: China: Luxin town, Laibin City, Guangxi Province | collected 2019-07-25 | depth 10cm m | reverse complement strand
GTCGCCAAGTGCAAGGCGGGTCGCGACAACGTGTGGATCTGCCAGAAGGCGGTCGAGATGCTCGGGCCCGAGGGCTACTCGCGCAAGATCATGATCGAGAAGTGGATGCGCGATTCGAAGATCGGTGACATCTACGAAGGCACGCAGAACATCCAGAAGCTGATCGTCGCGCGTCGCATGCTGAACTACAGCAAGGCCGACCTGTCCTAGGTCAGCGGCCGCGGGCGAAACGTTCGATGTCGGCGGCGAACGCGCCTTGGGTTTCGACCATCAGGCGCGCGAGCTCGGCGTTCACGTCCTCGTCCGGCATGACGCGGTCGTTGAAGAAGCGAAGCCCGAGCTTGACCAAGAAGTTGTTGAGCGCCTCGAAGCCAAGCCTGGCATCGACCGTACCCACGCCGTTTTCGCGCTGATCCATTCGCAGCGTTAAGGCGACGCCGCGACCCTCATTGCCGCGGCATGCCGTGGTGAGGAACTCCGTGATCAAGCTCTGCAGATCACCTGGAATGAACGCATCCACGATGCCAGCGGGGATGAAGCCGAGGGCTGCACCATCAACGGTCACGCTCGGCACGTGTGTCATGCGTCCGCGAAGCTCCATGCCGCGCGCGGTGGGCTCGTAGTGCCAATCGATGCGGCCTCCGCGCATGTGCGAGAACATGCCCATCATGCGAAAGTCCGAGCGCATCCGCGTCGAATAACGCAGCGGTCCGCGACTCAGGTCGATCGGCGCATCCACGAAGACCTGCGCGCCCTTGAATGGAACGATCAAGCCGTCCTTCGTGTACAGCTCGAGCCGCGCTTGGGTGTGCTCGCTGTCCACATGCAGCTTCGCCATCGTGCGGCCTTCGCTGTCGACCCATTCCAAGTCGAGCTTGAACAGCTTGCCAAGGTCCTCGACGTACTCCGATAGCTCCGGGTAGCTCTCCTCCATGCGCGCTGCATCGAGCTTCAGCACGAGGCGAACGTGTGTGGCCCCGTGTTGGCTGCGGTCGTTGACGATCACGTCTTCGATCCGTCCGAGGGAGCTCGCGAGGTAGCTCATGCGCGGAAACGCCTCCCACAGCGTCGCCACGAGCTCCATGTCTTCGGGGCCGAGCTTCGGATTGGCTTCGATGGCAGTTTGTCGGATCGCGACCATCGCGCGCGCCGTCGGATCCACGCTCGGGCTCTCGCTGAACAAGCGCAGCCATTGCCGATTGGATGCGGTCACCATCGGCCAGCCGATCTTGCCGACCACGATGCCACCACGACCTTGAATCAAGTAGTTCGTGTCGCCATCCGGCGCTGGTACGCCACGCGATCGCAGCACGAACGACGCGTCGCCCGGCTGTTGACGTGTTCCTTCCGCACCAACCTCGAAGCTCGTTTCGGTCGGGCGTCCCACCACGTAGCGATCACCTTCGCGACCGCCGCGAACCTTCAGCTCGCGAAACGGACCGTTTTGTTCAGGCAGCAGCTCGTACAACCCCTTGAGGTCGAAGTCCTTCAGCGATTCGATGGCGCGCGCGGTGAAATCTGCCGTCGCGGCATCCACGTCTGTCCTTGAGAGTGTGATGCGCCACAGATCGGCTGCGCCGCGCATGGCAGGGATCGCCCGTTGCGGGTCACCATCTCCGGTCAACAGCAGCGCCGGTCTCCAGCCCCGTTCCACCGCGGCAGAGCGCGCCGCATAGGCCACCGATGCCAGCGCAAGCAGGGCAAAGGTCAGGGCAAGGATGGCAGGGGCGCGCGGCACCCAGACATGCTGTGTCCGCTAGGCCGCGAGCGCAACGTCACTGAAGTCGAGCAAGTCGTCGATCGCGATCGGTGGGGCCAACCCGAGGATCGGCTTTCGATCCGGTCCGGGGCGCTGAACGATGAACGACACCGACGGTGCAGCATCGCCAAGCCAGTGTTTAATCTCGTGCAACAGCGCGGAGATGTCCCCGCTGTACTTCACTTGCCCGACCACGATCAGCGCTGGCGTCATCTGCGCACAGGTCGTCATGGCCGAGCGGCGGTTCTTCGCGATCACGACGGTGTAGCCCCACTGCGCGAGCTGCATGGCGGTGCGCTCACGCGGTCGATCATCGACGTTGTCGTCGATCAGCAGCACGGTGGTGTCTTCAGGGGGTGGGGGTGTAGGCAGCGGCAAAGTGATGTCCTCTGCCTTGTCCTTATCGACGGAACGCGCCGGGTCTTGAGGTCTGACTTTCAGGGCAACGCCACGTCGCATGCGTTGGCGGCGTCGCGCGCGGCTTGTTCGGCTGCTGTCGACAGGGGATCGGTGACCTCGACCTCGACGCGTTGCGCAGCGCTCCAGGCAGCTTTGGGCGCCGCCAAGGCTTGGTTGCGCGCAGTGGTGACGGCGGCGATGCGTGCGTCGAGCGTGGTGGCTTCGGTGTCGACGCGGGTGCGCTCCTTCTCCAACGCCGCGCATTCCGTATCGCGCCGACACGCCTGGATGAACGCCACTTCGTACTGGCGTTGCCATGCCGGACCGGGGTCGTACAGGCGGTGGGTTGCCTCGGACGCGATCGCGCCAATCCGCCCCGACACGTCGCGCTGCGCCTGCTGCACCTTGGCTTGCGCCGCGACGATCGTCGCTCTGCGTGCGGCCAGAGCGTCTTGATAGGCGACCCACGCGCTTTGCGCAGCGTTCTGTCCGTCGCGGCAACGTTCCTCCGCGCTGGTGCACGACCACCCGATGCCGACCGCCAACACAAGCGTGATGCCACGAGCTGCGCGTGATGTGGGATGGCTCCCGATAGCGGACACGCGATGCCGAAGCGCGCGAAGGATCATGGTTGCAGGTTGTAGCGCGAAGCCCGCACGATCGGAGCCATGCGTCGCTCTGCGTACCCGAACAAACCGCGCTGCACCAAGATCGTCGCCACCGTAGGGCCTGGCACGGCGAGCCGAGAGGGCGTCGCTGGCTTGCTTGAAGCCGGAGTCGACTGCATTCGCATCAACGGCTCCCACGGCGATCACGCGCAGCAAGCACAGATCGTGACGTGGGTGCGCGAGGAGTCGGCGCGGCTCGAGCGCGTGACCGCGATTCTCTACGACCTACAAGGGCCCAAGATTCGCGTCGGGAAATTCACCGGACCCCCGCGTGCAGTGAAGGTCGGCGAAGAGATCACGCTGGCGGTGCGACGAGCGCCCGCGGAAGGCGAGCTGCCTGCCGACTACGACTTACTCGATCGGGACGTGCAGATCGGCGATCCGCTGTTGATCGATGATGGAGCGATCTCGACGCAGGTGACGTTCGTGGCCGAGGGAACGGTGCGTGCACGCGTCTTGAACGATGGCGCGATCGAGCCACGCAAAGGCATCAATCTGCCGGCGACCGCCGTGTCTGCGCCAGCGGTGACGGCGAAGGACGAAGCGGACGCGCTGTTTGCAGCCGCGCAGGGCGTCGACGTGATCGCGCTCTCTTTCGTGCGTCGTGGCGACGACGTGATCGGTCTCAAACAGTTTCTCAAGACACACGGACACGACGTTCCGCTGATCGCGAAGATCGAGAAGCCGCAGGCGCTGGAGAACCTGACCGACATCTTGGATCACGCGTGGGGCGTGATGGTGGCGCGCGGTGATCTGGGCGTGGAGCTTCCGCCCGAGAAGGTTCCGATGGCGCAGAAGCAAATCATCAACGAAGCGCGACGCATGGGGCGTCCGGTGATCACGGCCACCCAGATGCTCGACAGCATGACGCGCAACCCGCGGCCAACACGCGCGGAAGCGAGCGACGTGGCGAATGCCGTGCTCGATGGGACCGATGCGGTGATGCTGTCGCAGGAGACCGCGGTGGGGCGCTACCCGTTCGATGCGGTGCGCATGATGGGGCGCATCATCAGTCACACCGAGCGGGAGCGCGGCATGGAGCCGCAGGCCCGTCGCCGAGAGCGCGAGATCGCCACCACGCCGCTGGCGGTGACGGATGCCGCGGTGCAAGTCGCACATCACCTCAAGGTGCGCGCGATCGTTGCGTTCACTCGCTCGGGTAACAGCGTGCTGATCGCGGCGCAACGTCGGCCAGACGCGCCGATCTACGGCATGACCCCGGATGCGAACGTGCTGCGCCTGCTGGCCTTGGTGTGGGGCGTGCTTCCGGTCACGATGCCGCTCACCGAAAACACCGACCACCTGATCGCGCAGCTGGATCGCGAGCTCTTGTCGAAGGGACTGGCTGCGCCCGGTGATCGCCTTGTGCTGCTCATGGGTGCGCCGACGCGTGCGATGGCGCCCACCAACACCATGATGGTGCGTGCGTGTGGCGATCCGTTCCAATCGCACAACGTGTGATCGGTGTACGCGGTATCAGTTGATGTCGCGTGCGAAGCTGCGTCGCGCGCTGCCGTTGTCGAGCTGATCGAGCGTGCGTTGGAGATCCTCGAACAGATAGGGCTTGGCCAATACGTGCGCGACATGGAGCTCCTGGGCGCGGGCGCTCAGGCCGTCGTCCACGAAGCCGGACGTCAGCAGGTAGTGGGCGTCAGGACGCAGGCGCCGCACCGCCGCGATCAGATCAATGCCGGACAACTTCGGCATGTTGTAGTCCGTGACGAGCACATCGAAGCTGCGGGGTGCCCGCGTGATCGCGTCCAAGGCGACCTCGGACGAAACGAACGTCTGCACGTGATAACCGCTGCGGGAGAGTTGACGCGCCATGAGCGATGCCAACGCCTCCTCGTCATCGACATAGATCACGCGCATCGCGGCGCTTCCACGCGACGCGGCGGTCTCGTTCTTGGCGCGCTCCGCGGTCGCGCCAGTGTCGACGGCTGGGAGGTAGATGCGAAACGTGGTGCCCGCGTCCGGCGTGCTGTCGACCACGATGGCACCACGATGCGTCGTGACGATGCGATGCACGATGGCAAGACCAAGTCCCGTGCCTTGACCGACCGCTTTGGTGGTGAAGAACGGCTCGAAGATGCGCTCGCGTGTCGACGCATCCATGCCCTTGCCGGTGTCAGTCACCGACAGGCATGCATAGCGCCCGGCTGGCAAGCCCATCGGGTTCTGAGGCAACAGGTGGTTCATCTCCACCGCGATCACGATCGCGCCGGGTCCACCGTCCATCGCCTGCCACGCGTTGGTCGCGAGGTTCACCAGCACTTGATGCAACTGCGATGCATCGGCCATCACTGCGGGCGCATCCACATCGAAGGTCACACGCAGCTCGACGCCAGCGGGCAAGGTCGAGCGCAAGAGCCGTGCGACCTCTTCCACCATACGCGCCGGCTCCACCACTTCCGTTGCCAGATCACGCGGCCGAGCGAACGCGACGATCTGGCGCACGAGCTCTGCCGCCCGCACGCTCGCGGTTCGAATTTCACTGAGGCTCAGCGCCGCGGCGTGCTGAGGACCGGTGTCGAGCGCGGCTAGCTCGGCGTTGCCAGAAATGGCGGTGATCAGGTTGTTGAAGTCGTGGGCGATGCCTGCCGCCAAGGTTCCGATCGCTTCCATCTTCTGCGCCTGTCGCAGCTGTGCTTCGAGCGCTTGGCGTTCGGAGGTGTCACGCACCATCGCGAGGATGCGTCCATCGGGTAGCCGCTTTGCATTGACCTCGACCGGGATGCGACTTCCGTCCTTGCGCCGAAACATCCAGTCGCGGGTCACGGTGTCGCCACGCAACACGGCAGCGATTGACGCTTCGATGCGCGGTTGATCTTCCGGCGCGATCAAGTCGATCGCGCTTAGCTTCAGGATCTCCTCTCTGGAAAAGCCCAACATGGCTGCGCCTTGCGGGTTGGCATCGAGCACGCGCGACGTCCGATCGGCGATCAAGATGCCATCGCCCGCTTCTTCGAACATCACGCGATAGGCGGCTTCGGCCTGACGCAGCGCGCGCTCTTTCTCGATCAACGCAGCGTGATCGCCGATCAGAAGGCTCTGGCGCACCGACGCGAGCAGCACAACCGTGGCGCCGCAGATGCCGGTGATCCAGCGCACCAGGGCCGGCACGTCGGGCGTCGTGTACACGAGGACGGCGGCGAGCGCGGCCAGGCACACGATCACCAAGGGCTGCAAGCGCAGCATGGCGTCGCATGCCAGAGCCCAGCGCGCGGACCGCGTGACAGCGACACGCATCTGCAGTGTGCCGACCCCGAGCATCAGCGCCGCGAGCGAGAACATGGCGTTGTACGGCGTGCCGTCAGTCAACGCGTTGTCGAGCGTCAGGGAGTTCCACTGCAACCACAGCGCGCTGTCGATGACCAGGGCTGCCAAGAACAGGATCCAGCCACGCCGTGGCGACAGGTGCATGGCGAGGGCGGCGACAAAACCAACGCACGCAGCCAACCCCAGCGCCACCGGATAGGCGACCAGCACCGCCATCGGCAGCCATGGCAAATCGCCCCGTCGCGGCAAGTAGAACGCGAGCGTGACGGCGACCACAGCGATCATGAGGCCCGCCACGTCGAGCGCGATCAGGCGACGTTGTTGTGAGCTGCTGTCGCGCAGCACGAAGCGAATCAATCCCACTGTGGTCAGCGGGCCGAGCATCACGAAGAACAGGTCGGAGGGGCCCGGGAACGGATTCCAGCCGACGAAGATCTGCACATCCCACAGCACTTGGCCGATGGCGTACGCGGTGTACCCGAACGCCAGAAAGCGCAGCGGCGCGCGATCGCGCTCTGCAGCACGCAACGTGGCGAGCCAGCCCAGCCATGCGGCGGTGCCGTAGCTCAGCGTCCAATGCACGTTGTCGAACAGGCGTTGCAGCTCAATGGTCGTGGCTAGGTTGGCCGCGGCGATCGCGACCAGCACGCTCGCGATCAACGCGCGCAGGATCCAAGCCTCACGCGCTGTCAGACCGCGCGTGATCCACGGCCCACCTGTCTGCGTCTGCGCCACCGATCCCCCAATCGTTGCGTCCAGCGATGATGCACCGGAGCCGGGGAGGGCGGCAAACCCAGCGGTTCGCCCACGGACGCGACGTGGGGACGGGAGTTAGAACCCGACGGAGGCGGTTTGGCCGCCGTCGATCACGAAGGTTTGACCGGTGATGAAGTTGCCGGCGTCGCTGCCGAGCAACAGCGCGATGCCGGCGAGGTCGGCCGGTTGACCTACGCGGTGTGCCGGCGATGCACCGGCCAAGCGATCGACCAGTGCCTCGTTGGAGGTGAGCGCCGAGGCGAACTTGGTTTCGATCAAACCGGGCGCGATGGCGTTGACGCGGATGTTGAGCGGACCGAGCTCCACCGACAGGGTCTGCGTCATGGAGATCACGGCAGCCTTCGTCATGCCGTACACGCCCTGTGCCACCGCCGCGGTCATGCCGGCGATGCTCGCGACGTTGATGATCGCGCCACCCGCGTTGCGGCCTTGCAGGTGCTTCACCACTTCTCGGATGCCCATGAAGTAGCCCTTGGCATTGACCTCGAAGGTCTTGTCCCAGGCGCCCCAGTCGATGTTGATCATCGGGCCGAAGTACGGGTTGGTGGCGGCGTTGTTGACGAGCACGTCGACCTTGCCGAACTCGCTCACGCTGCGCTCGACCAGCATCGCGATCTGGTCTTCCTTGCCCGCGTGACACACCACGGCGATCGCTTTGCCTCCAGCTTGGCGGATGTCGGCAGCGACCGCTTCGAGACCTTCGACTTTGCGTGCCGCGAGGACGACGCTGGCTCCGTGAGCGGCATAGGCGCGAGCGATCGCTTCACCGATGCCGCGGCTTGCACCTGTCACGATGGCGACACGGCCATCCATTCGCATGTTGGGGGTCGAGATGGGGAAGGTCATGGCGTGCTCCTCACGAGGGGTTTTCGCTCTAGCAAACTGGTTGTCGGCTTGTCCAAGGGTTCTGTTTCAGGCTACGCCGGTCATCATCGGCTGCGCGCCCGAACGCGTGGTGAGGGTCAGCAGTCACACGCGGCGACCGGGAGGGAACACACATGAAGCACAGTCCGGGGTTCGAGAAGCTGTGTGAAGAAGCGCGCAAGAACGTGCGCGAAGTTTCCCGCGAAGAGGTGAAGGCGCGTCTGGATCGGAACGACACCTTTACGCTGATCGACGTGCGCGAGGATCGCGAGCTTGCGGTCGACGCGTTGCCGAAAGCGGTCCACCTCGGGCGTGGCGTGCTCGAACGCGACATCGAAGCGCAGTTCCCCGACCCCAACACGGACATCGTGTTGTACTGCGGCGGCGGCTATCGGTCGGCGCTGGCCGCGGAGAGCTTGCAACGCATGGGCTACGCCAATGTGTCGTCGATGGCCGGTGGGATTCGTGGTTGGCGTGAAGCTGGTTTCCCGTTGGTGAAAGGCCCCGCCCGTGATTGACCTCAGCAGGTTGTCGAGCGCACCGCGTCACGTGGTCTTGGTTTGTGGTGGTGCAGTCAGCGGATCGGAAGCGGCGGCGACATGCGCGGCTCGCGGTGTGCTCACGATCGTGGTCGATCAGAACCCGCGACCCTACGGCAAGATCGAAGACGGCCTGCCGCGCTGGCACGACAAGCTGCGGCGTCAGGAGTACGCGAAGATCGACGAGAACCTGTCGCGCGACCAGGTGCTGTTCGTGCCGAGCACGCTGATCGGTCGCGACGTCAGCTTCGAGCAGGTGACGCGCGGGTTCGGCTTGTCGGCGGTGCTCTTGGCCAACGGCGCCTGGCGTGATCGGCCGCTGGACGTGCCGGGCATCGATCGCTTCGTCGACAAGGGCCTCGTCTATCAGAACTCGTTCGTCTACTGGTTCAACCACTTCCCGGAGCGCGACTACAGCGGACCGCGTTACGACATCGTCGATGGTGCGATCGTAATCGGTGGTGGGCTCGCGTCGATCGACGTGGTGAAGATCATCAACCTCGAGCTTTACGCGCGTGCGCTCGCGGCGCGCGGCATCGTGGTGCCCACCGTGGAGCTCGAGCACGCCGGGATTCCGAAGACACTGGAGAAGCACGGTCTCAAGGTCGAAGATCTGGGCATCACGGGCTGCACGCTCTACTACCGACGCAGCAAGCGCGAGATGCCGATTGCGAGCCCGAAGAACGATAGCTCCGAGGAGCAGGTCAAGACCGCGAACGTGCGTGAGAAGTTGATGGACAACGTGTCGCGTAAGTACTTGGTCCGTTTCGAAGGCAACCACGTGCCGGTCGGAGCAGTGGTCGAGAACGATCGCTTGGCGGGTGTGCGCTTCCGCAAGACCGAGACGGTCGACGGCAAGTTGCGTGAGATCGCGGGCAGCGACTACGACGTGCGCGCGCCAATGACGGTGAGCTCGATCGGCAGCGTTCCCGTGAAGCTCGATGGTGTGCCGCAGAAGGGCGAGCTGTATGACTTCACCAACTGGGAGACCGGCGAGCTGCGCGGATTGCCGGGCGTGTTTGGTCTCGGCAACGTCTTGACCGGCAAGGGCAACATCAAAGACAGCCGTCAGAACGCGGTCGAGGTGAGCGATCGGGTGCTCGCCGACTACGTGGGCTTGGTGCGTGAGCAGACGGCGCAAGTGCTCGACACGACCCAGGCGCGACCGCCAATGAGCCAAGCGCAGGTGAAGGCGGTGCTCGATTGGGTGCAAGCGCGTTGGCATGCGGTCGGCTACGCGGGTGACTACCGCGCCTGGATGCAGCGTGTGACGCCTGCCGACTTTCAGTAAGCCCGCATGACGCTGCACGTGTCATCGATCTTGGAGCGTGCAGCGGCACAGTGTCCGGAACGCGTGGCGCTGAAGGCGCTGGATGCGAGCGGTGACACGACGGTCGAATGGACGTACGCGCAATGGCTGCACGGGGCGCGCGGTTGGTCGGCCTGGCTTCACGGGTGCGACGTCGGCCACGGCGAACGCGTCGGTTTGCTCGCGGGCAATGGTCTCGGCTTCGCCGCGCAATGGTTTGGTGTGTTGGGCGTCGGTGCAGCCGTGGTGCCGATCCCGGTGACGTCATCCGCACAAGAGGTGGCAGCGCGGCTCGAGCACGCCCAGTGTCGCGTGTTGATCTGCGACGAAGCGCGGCTGGACTTGGCGCGTGCGGCCATCGCGAATGTCGCGCGCCGACCCATTCTGGTGCTGGACGCTGACGTGTCGATCGCGCCAACGTCAGCTGTGCTGCGTGCGGTGAATGCAGGACCCGGCGACGACGCGACGGCGATGATCCTCTACACGTCCGGCACCACCGGTGACGCCAAGGGCGCGTGCATTTCTCACCATGCGTTGCTGAAGCACACCGAGATTCTGAGCGAGCACGTGTTGCAGCTCGACGGCCACGATCGCGTGCTCGGCGTGTTGCCCCTGACGCACAGCTACGGCTGCCGAATGCTGTTGTTGGCGGCGGCTTACGCGCAGGCGACGACGGTGTTGATGTCGCGTTTCGATGCCGCCATCAGTCTGCGTGTGATCGACGCCGAGCGCATCACGTGGGTGCCTGCCGTGCCGACCATGTTCGCAGCCTGGAGCGATGCGGTGGAGCAAACACCGAAGTTGCGTCCGCGCGGCGGGTCATTGAAGTGGGCAATGTCTGCGGGCGCGCCGATCGCCGAAGCGCTGGTCACGCGTGCGGAGGCTGCGTTGGGGGTGAAGATTCGACAGGCCTACGGCATGACGGAAGCGACGCTCTCCACCGTCAACGGGCCGGCGGATGCGCGCGTGATTGGAAGCGTGGGTCGTGCCGTGCCCGGTGTGTCGCTGCGCGTGGTCGACAGCAACGGGAGCGACGTGGCCACTGGAGAGCGCGGCGAGGTGTGGGTCCGCGGTCACAACACGATGAACGGCTACCTGGACGACCCCAATGCGACAGCGAGCGCGTTTCACCAGGGCTGGCTCAAGAGTGGCGACGTTGGTTGCGTCGATGCCGAGGGCAATCTGTGGATCGTCGATCGGATCAAGGACCTGATCATTCGCGGCGGCTTCAACGTGGTTCCGGCCGAAGTGGAGGCGGTGATCGCGGAGCATCCGGCGGTGGCGCAGGTGGCTGTGGTCGGTCGACCCGACGATTACTATGGCGAAGAAGTGGTCGCGTTCGTGGTGCGTAAGCACGGCGCGCTCTTGGACGCGGCGGCGCTCCTTTCATGGTGCCAATCGCGCATGTCGAAGGTGAAGCGCCCACGTGAGGTGGTCTTCTGTGACAGCTTTCCGCTCGGTCCATCGGGCAAGGTCTTGAAGCGCGCGCTGCGACAGCAAGCGATCGAGCTCGAAGGGAGTGGCAGTGGCACGACGTAATCCGTGGTGGATCCTTCCGTTTCTTGGGCGTGTGCCGGCCACGATCGATGATCGCTCGCTCAACCTCTTGGGGATCGTGTCGCTCGCGCTGTTGTTCGAGGAGTACGACACCGCGCTGCTCACTGCGGCGCTCAAGCAGATCGCCCATGAGCTGGCGCTGCCGAACGAGAAGCTCGGGTTGTACCTGGGCTTGATCCGTTTCGGTGCGCTGCCGGCGTTCGTGTTGATCCCGCTCGCCGATCGAATCGGTCGCCGACTCGCCTTCGTGTGGGCCACGACGATCCTCGGCTTGCTCACCTTCGCCACTGCGTTCGTGCAGACCGCCGATCAGTTCGTCTGGCTGCAGGTGATCGTGCGCACGTTCGTGGTCGCTGGCTCTGCGGTGGCGTTGGTGATCGTGACGGAGGAGCTTCCCGCCGAGCACCGAGGCTGGGGCATGGGCATGCTCGCAGCGCTCGGCCTGATCGGTCACGGCGTGTGCGCAGCGTTGTTCTCCCAGGTCGATCGCCTGCCGTACGGTTGGCGCTCGTTGTATGCGGTGGGCGTGCTGCCCGCGTTGCTGTTGCCGGTGTTTCTCAAGGCGATTCCGGAGACACGGCGCTTCCGTGAGCTCCAGGCGAGCGCGCAGACACCCGCGTCGATGTTCGGTCCCATCCTTGGCTTGGCGCGCGCGTATCCGTGGCGCGTGATGGGCGTGTCGGCCGTCGGCTTCCTGTTGGCGTTGGCGTTGCTGCCAGCGTTCCAGTTCAGCGGCTTCTACGTACAAGAGATCCACGGCTGGTCGCCGCGTCAGTACGCGCTGATGGTGATCATCGCCGGCGCACTCGGCATCATCGGTAACATCGCTGCGGGACGCATGGCCGATCGTTGGGGGCGGCGCATCGCCGGTGCAATGTTGCTCGGCGCATTCCCGATCTTCGCTGCGCTCTTCTACGCTGGCCCGGAGATCACACTGTGGCCGGCTTGGGTCGGCTTGGTGTTCTGCGCGGGTGGCGGCCGTTTGATCGTCCGCGCGCTGTCGACCGAGCTGTTCCCGACGGCGCAACGTGGCTCGGCATCCGGCGTGTACACCGGCGTGGAGATGCTCGGTGCTGGCGTTGGCCTGCTGATGATCTATGGCTACGGCATGCGTGAAGCGCGCGACCTGGGTCAGGTGGTGCCGATGATCGGCACGCTCGCGTGGGTCGCGGCGGCGGTGCTATCGCGCTTCCCTGAGACGTCCGGCAAGGAGCTGGAGGCGATCACCGGTGGGCACTGACGCCGTATCGCGTCCAACGCGCCACGTGTTGATCACGGGCTTCGGTGCGTTTGGCGAGGTGGTGTTCAATCCCAGCGGTGCTGTCGCGCAAGCGTTGGCGCACCACCCTCCACGCGGATGGCGAGTCAGCGCGGCGGTTCTGCCGGTCACATTTGCTGGTGCACCGCTGGCTGTCGATCGCGCGCTGTCCCTGGTCGATGGACCGGTCGATTTGCTCTTGGGCCTGGGTGTGCACCCGGGTCATACCTTCCGCATCGAACGCCGCGCCCGCGCCGCGTTCTCCTCCATGCGCGTCGATACGGACCAGGCGCTCCACCAAAACACGCCGGGCGCGCCGCTCACCACCTCACTCGATGTCGCCGTGTTTGCCCAGGCCCTTCAGCGGGCGGGTGCAGGTGCCGTAGTGGTGTCGGATGACGCGGGGCAATACGTTTGCGAGCGCACGTACCATCACCTGCTGAGCAACACGCGCACGACCCCCCGTTGCGCGTTGTTCGTACACGTGCCCCCCGAGATCAGTCTGCCGCACACGGTGCAGGCGCAAGTGATGCGGGTGTTTCTGGAGCAGAGCGACCTGACACGCTGATCGAGTCGCGCTTTCGTCGTGCGGCCCAGGTTGGCGCGGGCGCGACGCTGGCGCTCGGTGTGGTGGTCCTGATCGGTTGGCGCATGGGTTGGTCTTGGGCGATGCAAGTGCATCCGAGCTTCGGGTCGATGAAGATCAACACGGCGTTGCTCTTGAGCATCATGGCCATCGCGGTGCGAAGGGTCGCGGATCGGGACGCGTCGCGGTGGCCGGAGTGGTTGGGCGCGTTGGTGGCGACGATCGCAGGGGCGACCGCAGCGCAGAGCTTGTTCGGTGCCGACCTTGGCATCGACCAGTGGTGGATGCGCGACCCGCGGCCGAGCACGTACCCCGGACGGATGGCACCCGCGACATCGATCGCGTTCATGGCGCTGGGTGCGGCTCTCCTGCTGCGTGCGCGTACGCGTCCCTGGTTGGGCCAGGGCTTCACGTTGCTTGCGTTGATGATCGCGGTGCTTTCGTTGTGTGGCTACGTCTACGGCGCGCATTCGCTCTACACCATCGGATCGGGCAGCGTGTCCGTGCACACGGCGTTGGGCTTCGTCATCGTGAGCGTTTCGCTGTTGGCGGCCCAGCCCGGCCGCGGCGTGACAGAGGTCCTGGCGAGCGACACAGCGGTCGCGCGCACCGTGCGACGGTCACTGCCGCTGATCGCATTTGGAGCGCCGACCTATGGCTGGCTGTGCATGCACGGTTACGAGCGTGGGTATTACGCTGCCAACTTCGGCTTCGCCCTCGTGATCCTTGGCAACATGACGTCGGTCACCTTCATCATCTTGAAGGCAAGCGCACGTGTGCACCGCCTGCAGCAGCAAGACGCGGACGATCAACGCTTGCTGATTGGGGTGAGCGAGGTGCTCGGGTCGCCGGGTGATCCGGACGAAACGCTCCAAGCTGCGACGCGCTTCGTCGGTGAAGCGTTCAGGACGTCGCGTTGCTTGTTTACGGAGGTGAGCACGGACACGGGCATGGCTGTGGTGCGTGGTCGCCACGAGCCAGACCAAATCCCCATGCCGTCGCCTCTGCCGATCGCGTCATTCAGCGAACAGACCACCGAAGCGCTGCGGGCCGGCCGCTCGGTGATCAACACAGATCTGGCGAACGATCCACGCACCGCTGCGCTCTACGATCGTGCCTATCGTCCATTGAACATTGCCGCGAGCGTCAGCGTTCCGCTGATGCGTGACGGTGCCTGGGTCGCGACCTTTGCCGTCACGAGCACGCAGCCGCGCGCGTGGGAGCCACGCGAGATCACGCTGATGCAGCACCTCGCGTCGCACACGTGGGCTTGGTACGAGCGGCACAAGGCGTTGGTGGAGCGCCAGCGCTTGTTGAACGACGTGACACGCCTCGCCCACGAGCTTGAGCGCCGTGTCGATGAGCGCACGGCTGAGCTCCGCGGCGCGCTCGCGGAAAAAGAGGTGCTGATCAAGGAGGTGCACCACCGCGTGAAGAACAACCTCCAGGTGATCTCGAGTCTGTTGCGCCTGCAAGGGCATCACGTCGCTGATGCGCGCACGCGCGCCATGTTCACCGAGACCCAGGATCGCGTGCAATCGATCGCCCTGGTGCACGAGAAGCTCTACCAATCGCGCGATCTGGCGCAGATCAACTTCGAAGACTACGTGCGCTCGTTGGTGCGCAGCTTGTTGCACTCACTCGACGCCGAGCGGCGCGGCATTGCGGCGCATATCCATGTGCCCGGGGTCTTCCTGTCGGTCGACGTGGCGGTGCCATGCGGCATGGTGATCAACGAGCTGGTGACGAATGCCTTGAAGCACGCGTTCTTGGCCGGGCAGGGCGGGCAGATCACCGTGGCGCTGCGCACGCTCGATGCGATGCGTCTGGAGCTCGTGGTCTCGGACAACGGTTGCGGGCTGGCGGAGGATTTCGACCCGCGACGCGCGCCGAGCCTGGGCCTCGACCTGGTGTTTGCGTTCGCCGATCAGGTGGGCGCTACGATCGACTGGCGGCGCCAAGGTGGAACGTCCTTTTGCATGGTGTTTCCGAAGGGAGAGCTGCATGCGTCTTGATTCGATCCCACCTTCGAAGCGCACGGTCCTGGTCGTGGAGGACGAGCGCATCGTCGCGCGCGACTTGCAGCTGAGCTTGAACGATCTCGGTTATCGCGTGCCGGTGACGGTGGCTTCGGCCGACGAGGCGATCCGCGCAGCCTCGGATACCTGCCCCGACTTGGTGTTGATGGACATGCGGATCAAAGGAGACGTGGACGGGATCGAGACCGCGCACTTGCTACGCACGCGCTTCGGTGTGCCGGTCGTGTACCTGACCGCCTACGCCGATGATCACACCTTGGCCCGAGCCAAGCGCACGGAGCCGTATGGCTACTTGCTGAAGCCGATCAAGCTGGAGGAGCTGAAGAGCGCGGTCGAGATCGCGTTGTACAAGCACGCGACCGATCGACGTCTGCGCGATCGCGAGCGTTGGTTCTCCACCACGTTGCGCTCGATCGGTGATGCCGTGATCTCTACGGACGCCGCGCGGCACGTCACGTTCATGAACCCGGTGGCGGAGACGCTGACTGGCTGGCGGGCGGACGATGCCAAGGGAAGGCCGCTGGCGGACGTGGTGCGCCTGTTCGACGAACGCACGCGCGCGGAGATCGAGAACCCGGTCGGCCAAGCGATGCGTGAGGGCGGTGTGATCCGCGTCGACGCATCGCTGCAACGCAAGCAAGGCGATGCGCGGCACGTGGTCGATTCGTCGTCTCCGATCGTCGACGAGGCGGGCGGTCTGATGGGGGCTGTGGTGGTGTTGCAGGACGTGAGCGATCAACGTCAGCTGCAGCAGCGCGCGGAGCTTTCGGATCGGTTGACGTCGCTCGGAACGCTCGCGGCCGGCGTCGCCCACGAGATCAACAACCCGCTGGCCGCGGTGATGACGAACCTGCAGGTGTCACTTTCGGACCTGGAGCGACGCATGCGATCGGGGGCCGACGGTGATCGCGACCTGTACGCCTCCATGAGCGAGGCGCTGCAGGGCGCGCGGCGGATCAAAGACATCGTGGCGGACATGTTGGCGTTCTCGCGTCCCACCACGCGCGCATCACAGTGGGTAGAGCTGAAGCCAGCGGCGTTATGGGCGCTGCGCATGACGTCACACGAGCTGATGCAGCGAGCGCGGATCGTGGTCGATATCGGCGAGCGCCAACTTGTCGCGGCAGACGAGACGCGCCTTGGACAAGTCCTGGTGAACCTGTTGTTGAACGCGGCGCACGCGATCGAAGAAGGCTGTCCCGAACAGAACGAGGTGCGCATCTCGTCGCGCGTGAGCGGCGACCAAGGCGAGCACATCGTGCTTGAGGTCGCAGATACCGGCAGCGGCATGACGCTCGAGGTCTTGAAGCGCATGTTCGATCCGTTCTTCACAACCAAGGAGGTGGGTCGCGGCACGGGTCTAGGCCTCGCGATCTGTCACGGCATCGTGAAGGCGTGGGGCGGGACGATCGAAGCCGACAGCGTGGTCGGGCACGGCACCACGTTTCGCGTGACGCTTCCGGTGGCAAGCACAGTCCCGGCGTCGAGCGTCAGCCTGGCCCCCCCGCTCCTGCCGTTGAGCGTGCCCGCCGCCGACATTCTCGTGATCGACGACGAGCAGTTGGTGGGTCAGGCGATCCGGCGCGCGCTCGGCGACAGCCACCGCGTCACCCTGGTGGCGTCGGGCGAAGCGGCGGTCGAGCTGTTTGGCACCGGCAAGCGTTTCGATCTGGTGTTGTGCGACGTGACGATGGCCGGGATGAGCGGGCTCGATCTGCTCGATGTCACGCGTCAGGCGGATCCCGAGCAGGCGCGCCGCTTCGTGCTGATGACCGGCGGCACGTTTACACCGTTGGCGAAGGAGCGACTCGACCACGCGACTCATGCATCGCTGTCGAAGCCGTTCGGCCCCGAAGAGCTCACGGTGTGCGTGGGCGAATGCCTCTCGGCGTGGGGACCGATCGACGTGATTGCATCGACAGGATGATTGGACCGAGCGCGCGTCAGGGCGTCACTGGACCGGGCGCACCATCGAGGATCCACTCGGCAACCATGCGCAGCTCCTCGGGCGCGAGCGGGATCACCGGCTCGTCTTCGGCGAACGGCATCAACGACCCCGGGAACGTGGTCGCGCACGGGCTCATCGTCTCGTCCCAATCGTCTGCAGCGACCAGGTTCATCTGATCGTCGTCGTCGGTCTCGCCAGCGAGCTTGATGTAGAGCCAGCTCTTGCTCGGATCGCCCGGCTCCACGCGACGCAACGGGTGGTACTCGCACGCTTGCGCGTGACCACTGTCGCCTTCGACCAGCGCTCGGTAGACCTGCATCTCGTCGAGCACGCTGCCTCGGAACGTGAGGCCACCTTTGCCGGGGCCGCTGTGACAACCCGAGTACGCGCAGAAGCCGCGATCGTCAGCGACCGCAGGATCGCCGCGGAAGAGCTTGGCGACGTTCTCGTAGGTCGGATCCTCGAGCGGGGCGACGTCGTCATGCAGATCGAGCTCCGCTTCACCGGGAATGGTTGGCTCGCTGCCGCCGGTTCCGCCTCCGCCATCATCGTCGCCGCCACAGCCAGAGGTCACACCGATCAGCGTTCCCATCACCACCCACGCAAGCGCTCGCACGACGGCCTCCTTCGGACACGGCGCATGACACGTTTGGCCTCGCCGCCCTGACGGCATAGCCGGGCCCGTCGATCGCCCGCAAGCGCGAACGTCAGGTTGTCCCTAATTGGCTTAGGACGACCGCTCAGATACACGCGGCAATTGCGGCTCGGCCGGCGGGTTCGAGCGCTGCGGATGGCTCGGATCGGCGCTCACCACGCGGTTGCGCCCGAGGTTCTTCGCCCGATACATCGCCAGGTCGGCCCGCTCGTCGAGCTCGGCGGCGCCCTCCACTCCGTTCCAGCTGGCCACGCCGATCGACACGGTTTGTCGCAAGCGAATGTCGGCCCGCGGACGCAACGGTGTGACCTCCATCAAGCTGCGAATGCGCTCGGCGACATGCGTCGCCTCGTTCAGTCCGGTCGAGGGCATGATCAGCACGAACTCTTCGCCGCCGCGCCGCACCACCAGGTCCACCGCGCGTACGCAGCGCCGCACCGCATCGGTGAACATGCGCAGCACCAGGTCGCCCACCGCGTGTCCGTGCTCATCGTTGACCTGCTTGAAGTGATCCAGATCCATCAGCATCACGCTCAAGGCTTGGCCATCACGCTCCGCACGCCGCATCTCTTCTTCGAGGCGGGGCAGCAGGTAGCGCTGGTTGAAGACCAAGGTTTGCGCGTCGGTGATCGCCAGCTTCTGCAGCTCGGAGATGCGCAGCGACTGCGCGGCGACCGCGGCCAGCACGGTGGCGATCGCCTCATCGTGCTCACCGAACGCGCGCGCGTCGGGCGACGACACCGACAACACGCCAAGCACGCGTCGCTCCGACAGCAATGGCACCGACATCAGGGAGCGCACGCTATAGCCGCGATCGTTCGTCGGACGAAAGCGATCGTCGTCGCTGCTGTCGTCGATCCGCGCGGGCGTGCCGTGGGCCGCGACCCAACCGATCACGCCTTCACCTTTGCGAAATGTGGGTGCTTGGTGATCGATGCCGACACCGGATCGCGCGCTGACACGCAGCTCCAGGTCCTCTTGGCAGAGACGAATCGAGGCGTGATCGGCCTGTGGCAACAGGGACAGCGCAGCGTCGCTCGCCACCTGCATCGCGCGCTCCGACGTCGCGCAACCCAGCAGCGTCTGCACCGCAGCGCTTATCCCCTCGAGATCCCCGTCGCGCATCGGCACGCATTCTAATGACGGCGAGATCGGGCCCAAGCGCAAACACACAATGAAACAAAAAAGACACCGCCGCCGATCCGCATGTGGCGTCACGGTTCCGATCGATTGCTGAATGAATCCCGTCGGTTGGCCCGTGCTCACGCGGCGCGCTGTCGGAACGCAGCCGATGGCGCGATGACAATGTTGGCGAATTCGTGACGGCCCTTCGACGTGTAGGCACACATGTCCGATCGCAAGCTCACGGGCTTGGCACGCACGCATCGGCGCCCGTACCATCGCCCCGCCCATGGCCAAACCGGAGCGCTTCGACCTGGACGAGATCGACTACGCGATCCTCGACGTGTTGCAGCGCGACGCCAGCCTCGCCAACGCCGAGGTGGCGGCCAAGGTCGGGCTCTCGGCATCGCCGTGCTGGCGTCGCATCCACCGCATGGAAGAGGCGGGGATCATCGGTCACCGCGTCGCGCTGCTGAACGCGCAAGCGCTCGGCCTGGAGACGGTGGTGTTCGCGAGCATCAAGCTCGCAGCGCACGCACGCGATTCGCTGCCGCAGTTCGAAGCAGCGGTGAAGCGCTACCCGGAAGTGATGGAGTGCTACACGGTCAGCGGCGGCGTCGACTATTTGCTGAAGGTCGTGACGCACGACATCCGCGGCTACGAGCAATTTCTGCGCGATCACTTGTTGCAGATGCCGGCGGTCGCTGAGGTGCATTCACGCATCGCGATCACTGAAGTGAAGCGGTCGACAGCGCTGCCATTGGGTCACCTGCGGTAGCGCCGCGGTTGCGATGTGAATGTGGTGGGTGGGCTCTGGGTCGGGCTCGATCAACATGGGGAGAGACACGATGAAGCGCAGAGAGTTTCTGAAGAGTGCGGGTTGTTTCATTGCGACGGCGTCGATCGGTGGGGTCATCGCCTGTGGCTCTGACGAAGGCGAGAAGCATGCCCTCGGCGACTTTGCGTTCGGCCAGGGCGTGGCATCGGGCGATCCGCAGGCGACGTCGGTGATGCTGTGGACGCGAGTGTCCGCGGCGAGCGGTGCGACCGACGCGATCAGACTGAAGCTACAGGTCTCGACCAGCGAGGACTTCGCAACGATGTTGGTCGAGACTCAGCTGTCGGCCACAGACGCAAGCGATCACACCGTGCGCGTTCTGGTGGAAGGTCTGTCACCCGACACGATCTACTTCTATCGCTTCGTGGCGGGGTTGGACGAAAGCACGATCGGGCGCACGTGGACCGCCCCCGAAGCGGACGCCGACGTGCCGATCCACTTCGCGTTCGTCAGCTGTCAGGAGTACGAGAGCGGCTACTACACGTCCTATCGAAAGATGATCGAGGACGATCTCGACAAAGCGCGCGCCGAGCAGCTGCGCTTCATCGTGCACTTGGGCGACTTCATCTACGAGACGCGTGCGACATCGTTCCAGCAGCCGATCGACGAGAACTTTCAACCGATCGCTGCGTTGATGAACGCCGACGGCACGCCGCGCGTGATCGGCGAGTTTCCCGACGGCGGAGCGGTGGGCGAGGGCGATACAGCAGAGCAGTTCGCGCTGACGGTCGCCGACTACCGTCATCTGTACAGAACGTTTCTGAGTGACCCGCATTTGCGTGCGGCGCGCGCGCGGTTTCCCTTCATCTGCACCTGGGACGACCACGAATTCTCGGATGATTGCTGGCAGACCCAAGCCAACTACACATCGAACGACGGCTTGGACGAGTGCTCGCAGCGGCGTCGCGTGGCAGCGAGCCAAGCCTGGTCCGAGTACATCCCGTCCGCGCTGTCCGATGCGGGGAGCGTCAGCGGTGTCGACAACCCCGCCAACGATTTCACCCCGGTCGAAGTGAGCGACACCGCGTACGACGGCAGCGTGGACGCGAACAACATGCTCACCGATCCTGACAACGCCGCTGCGATCGCCGCGATCACGATCTACCGCACGCTGCGCTTCGGTCAGCACATGCAACTGGTGATGACCGACTGCCGTTCGTACCGCAGCGACCACGCGCTGGACGAGACGCTGAGCTTCGGCAATCCGATCATCTTCCATCCGCGCAACGCGCTCGCGATCGATCTGGTCAACGAGCTCGACGCCGGCAGCACCGCCAACGACGGCAATCCCAATGACGTCACGGCCGCGCTCGGCTTCCCCAACAGCCGCAAGGCGAGCCCTCCGGGAACGATGCTGGGCGCGACGCAGAAGCAGTGGTGGAAAGACGTGATGGAAGCGTCCGATGCCACATGGAAGGTGTGGGGCACCTCGGTGCCGGTGACGCGCTTGCTGATCAACGCACAAGAGACCACGCCGCCGGTGCTGCCGTTCAACGGCATCGCCTCACCCGACGCGTGGGATGGCTTCAACACCGAGCGCAAGGAGCTGATGAAGCACTTGGTGGACAACGACATTCGCAACGTGGTCGCGATCTCCGGAGACAACCACGCGCACTACGCCAGCGAGATCCACGACGATTTCGATGCCGCCGCGCCCACCCCGGTGATGACCGAAGTGACCACGGCCGGCGTGTCCAGTCGCGCGCTGTTCGGCTCGTTCGCGCGGGTCGCGATGAACCTGGAGATGGGGCCGCCCTACGACGCGATCAAAGACATCATCTTTTACGATCCCAGCGAGTTCGGGGACGACGCTGCGCTCGTGCCCAACGTCAACACGGTGCTGAAGCTCGGTGCGGTGGCTGCGCAAGCGGCAGCGGCGACTCACTCGTTCACGGACATCATGGCGGCCGCGGTGGACGTCAATCCGCACCTCAAGATGGTGGACACGAATGCGTACGGCTATGCGCTGATGAGCGTCACCGGAACCGAGACGCGCGCGACGTTGGTCTCGATGCCGTTGCCGATCGACGATGGAGGCGACAGCGCGCCCGCGCCCGAGGGCACGGCGGAATTCACGATTCCGTTGGTGGACGCCGGCGAGCCCGCGTCCATGTCCGAGCCCACGTTCACCGGCAAGAAGCCGTTCCCGTTCAATCTGGAATGAAGATGTTGCACGGGAACGCCGCGTGAACGAGTGACGCGGTGTTCGTCTTGAACTCTTCGCATGCGGTGCCTTGCAGCTCGATTTGATTCGGGCTCGCGAGGCGCCACCCATTGGGATCGTTGCAGCCGAGCTGGGCGCCGCTGAGGTCGACCATGCTCCCGTTGCATTCCATGCCCATGGTGACGCTGCCGTTGAGCGTCACCATGCAACCGACCGCGCCGCCGATGATCGTCTCGAGCGCTTGAGCGAGCGCGTCGGGATCAGTCGGCACGTAAAGCACCGCCGTGCCTGTTGTGCGATCCATGTTGGCGCCGATGTTTGCCATCTCTTGTAGGTGCTGCTGCAGCGCGGGCTCGGTCGCCAGGCTGACTACGTACATCGGGATGCCTTTGTCGCGGCCCTTCGTCGCCGCCATGATCGATGCTTCCGTCGTCACGGTGGTGAAGTCGGTGCACGAGTTCGGCTGACCATCGGTGGCGAGCACGACGATCTGCGGACCGAGATCACGATCCAAGACGTCCTGTTGGTTCTCCATGTGATCGAAGACCCAGTTCAGCGCCTCCGCGGTCGGTGTCGATACGCCGGGCGGGCCCTGTGGAATCGCGTTGGTGATCGCGGCCGCGTTGTCGATGGCGGGGTTCACGTTGGCGATCGGGAACGGGCACTTGTTCGGATCGCCGACGAACGGGATGTCGGTGCCGTATGTGTAGACGCCAAAGTTGACGGCCGGGGCGAGGCGCGTGACGACGCCGTTGCCACCGACGAGGGCTTCACGCAGCGCGGTCCAGCGCGTGGTGTTGCCGTACCCCGTGGTCATGCCCGACGAGCCATCGATCACCAAGATCACGGTCGGCGTGACGCGTGCCGCGCGTGCGATGCCTTCTGCGCACGTGCCACCACCGACGCCGCCGGCGCCTGCACCGCCGACGCCACCGGCACCGCCCAGACCACTGGCACCACCGAGCCCGCCCAGGCCGCCCAGACCACTGGCACCACCGAGCCCGCCGGCACCGCTGACGCCGCTTGCACCGGAAGCGCCTTTCTCTGTGTCTGCCGCACAACCGATCGCCGTCGACGCCGCGATCGCAAGCGCCGCCGCCCACATCCGTTGCTTCATCGCCGCACCCTCCAAAGCGCCTAATTCACCAGACGCTTAGTCCACAACCCACGCGAACGTACACGTGTACGTTTTATGCGCAAGGGTGTGTCCGGCTTGGAGGGCTGAAACGTCAGTCCGGCATGAAGCCGTTGCAGGGGAAGGCGATGTGGAACTGCACGGTCAGGTCGGCCTTGAACTGATCGCAGGCGGAGCCGAGCAGGCGCACGTGGCTGGGGTCGACCAGCATCCAGCCGTTTTGGTCGCCGCAGACGAGCGGTTCGCTGTTGAGGGTGGCGGCGCCGGAGCATTCGAAGCCAGCGGAGACCGCGCCGTTGAGCACGATGTCGCAACCGACTGCGCCGCCCAGGATCGCCTGCAGGTCGTTGGAAAGCTCGGCCGGGTTGGTTGGAACGTAGAGCTGTGCTCCCGGGGTCGCGGCGCGATCGAGGCCCGCACCGATGTTCGCCATCTCTTGCAGGTGCGCGGCGAACTCGCCGTCAGCTTCGGCCAGGCTGATCACGTACATGTCGATGCCTTTGGCGCGTGCGGCTTCGGCGGCAGCGATCGCACCATCGAAGTCGCGGTCCGTGTTGGTGCACGTGTTCGGCTCACCATCGGTCGCGAGCACGATGATCTGCGGACCCAGATCCTGATCGAGCGCCTGCTGTGCGTTGGGCAAGCTCTCGACGACAGCAGCCAACGCAGGTCCGGTCGGTGTGTACGTGCCGGGCGGATCGTCGCGATCGAGCGTGTTCGTGATCGCGTCGGCGTTGTTCAAGATCGGCGCAATCCGCGGCAGCGGAAACGGACACATCTCTTGGGAGCCGTCGCCCGTGCTGAACACTGCGAGCCCGAACTCGATCGCTGCATCCAGTTGGGGCACGACACCGATCTGCGGATCGATCAGCGCGTCGGTGAGCGCCGACCAGCGGCTGTCGTTGTTGTCTCCGTAGTCGTCTTCCATGCTGCGCGAGCCGTCGACGACCAACGTGACGGTCGGTGTGACGCGTGCCGCTGTCGCGGTCGCGCTGGGGCAACCTGCTGCACCACCCGCGCCGGAACCGCCGCCTGCGGTACCGGAGAACCCGCCGGATCCGGAGCTGCCCGCGATGCCACCGACGGCCGCGCCGCCACCGACGGCCGCGCCGCCACCACGTCCATCATCGTCACCGCACGCGCCAAGCGTCCACACCACGCAGGCAACGGCAATCCATCCTCGACCCATGGCTCACCTCGTCGTCGTGCCAGTGACCGCCCCCGCCACCGCGCACTCGTGTTTGGCCCGAAATGCCAGGTCTTGGCAAGGCGGCCTGTCGCTACGTTGATGACGTGTGGGTGACGCTTCCTTCACGTTCGAAGCGAAGAGCGACGGCGATGTAAGCGAACAAGGCGCTGGCGAGCGCGGCCAGGTACGGGGCTTCCATCTCGATCACGTGCGCGCCCATGAGCCAGACGCCGGCGCCCATCCATAGCGCTGCGCTCGCGCTCCACGGACCGCCAAAGCGCGTGAACAACCCGAACGTGCCAGCGACGAACACGCCAGCGCTGCCGAACGAGGACGCGCTCTCGACCAGCTCATAGACACCGCTGGCGTGCAGCGCCAACCACCACGCCAGCAGGCCGAAGACCGCCACAGCGCCGCGCGCCAACCACAAGCGGGTGTGATCGCTGGCGTCTGGTCGCAGATGGGCAATCAGGTTGTGCGACGTGAGCGACGCGGCCGAGAGCAATGCGCTGTCGACGGTCGAGAGGATCGCGGAGATCAACGCGCCCGCGAACACGATGTAGCCCCACGTTGATAGGTGTCGTTGCGCCAAGCGCGGCAGCAGTTGTTCGGGATGCTCCAGGCCCGGCATCAGCGAAGGACCCACCAAGCCGATCAGCAATGGGATCGTGCCAACCGCCAGGTACATCCCGGCGGCGGTCAGGCTTGCGTTGCGCGCGACGCGCTCGTCACGACACGCGATCACGCGGGCCCCGAGCTCCTGTGCCCACACCGATCCGATGATCGGGACGCTCCACGCCTCGACGCGCGCGAGCCATGACGGCGCGGGCGCAAGCGGATGGGTGGCGATCGCAGTCTCGACGCCGATCGCGGCGGGGATGGTGAACCACGCCAACACGCCGAGCCCGATCACCAAGACCGCGCCCTGCACCATGTCGGTCACGGCATCCGCCAACAGACCACCGGCCATCGTGTAGATGATCGCCACGATCGCGCCGCCGCCGATCGCGAGGTGCAACTGTACATGCGACGACGCGGCGACCACCTGTCCAAAGCCACGCACCTGCGCCGACGCCCACAGCACCGAGGTCGGCACCATCATCAGCACCACCAAGCGCTCCACTCCTGGCGAGAAGCGTTCGCGAAAGAGGTCTGCGAGGGTGGAGAGCTTGCGGCGCCACAGCGGCACCGCGAACACGGCGCCCATCAACAGCAAACAGCCCGCGTAGCCGAACGGATCGGCGGTCGCTCCGGACAGACCGGCACCGTAGACCGCACCGGCGGCACCGATGCAGCTCTCAGCGCCGAACCACGTGGCGAAGATCGACAACGTGGCCATCCATGGTCCGATCGCGCGCCCCGCGATCAAGTAGTCGCGTTCGGTGTCGACGCCGCGCGACACCACGAGACCGATCACGAGTTGCCCGGCCACGTAAGCGAACAGGCCGAGCAGCACCGGATCCATCGATCGTCAACCTTCGATCAAGCGCCTAGACGCACTCGATCGTGAACGTGTGCACGTGGTCGGGATTGTCTTCACTGTTCTGGACCATGATCGTCATGCCCGCCGCGAGCATCGCGAACTGTTGTGGCGTCAGCGTCACCTCGTGCATGTGTCCGCTGCCGGTGACTTGGTACGTCTTCTCGACGGCGGAGGTCACATCCAGCGCCGAGACCGATTCCATCGTGTGATTGTGACCGGTGTTGTCGGTGCGCTCGGCGCCGTTCTCGCATGAGCCGCCACCGGTGCCGGCGGATCCAGCTGTACCGCCTTCGCCGCTGGTGCCGCCGGTTCCAGCGCTCCCGCCTTCGCCACTGCTGCCGCCTTCACCGGCGATGCCGGCGGTTCCGCCAGTTCCGGCAGAACCACCGCTGCCACCGGAACCGCCAGAGCCACCGCTACCGCTGCCGGTTCCACCTGAGCCGCTGCCACCATCGTCATCACCGCATCCGACAAGGCTTGTCGACAACGGCAACGAGCCGACCAACGCAGCACAGTACAAAAGCAGCTCGCGACGCTTCATGGCGCACCCCCGTGTGTGGTTGCCGCGCGTTCGGCGGCGGCAAATGTGCGGCAGGCATACCAGAGCGGTGCGCGCGGGTTCAACTTGGAGCGCCGCGGTCGATCAACCCTGAGTCATGTCGTGGAAACACGAAAACAACGTGCTTCCGCGGGTGAATGGTTTATGTGTAACCTCATAGGCCGCTCGGCCGGATCGGCCTGAGCACCGTCAACAAGGAGAGTTCGCTGTGACTGAGCGCGCACGCTTGGAGCTCGATGGCAAGACATTGGACCTGCCGGTGGTGACTGGCTCGGAGAACGAAAAGGGCATCGACATCAGCAAGCTCCGCGCCCAGAGCGGATACGTCACGCTCGACCCGGCGTTCGTGAACACGGCGGCGACCGAGAGCGCAATCACATACATCGACGGCGACAAGGGAATCCTCCGCTACCGCGGCATCCCGATCGAACAGCTCGGTGAGCACTCCACGTTCGTGGAAACGAGCTTCCTCTTGATCTACGGCCACCTGCCCACCCGCGGTGAGCTCGAGCGCTTCTCGACGTTGCTGACGCGGCACTCGTTGATCCACGAAGACATGAAGCGCTTCTTCGACGGCTATCCGAGCACCGCGCATCCGATGGCGATCCTGTCGTCGATGGTGTGCTCGCTGTCGAGCTACTACCCCGACACGCTGGATGTGAAGCAGACCGATTACCTCGACATCACCATTGCGCGCATGATGTCGAAGATCCGCACGATCGCTGCGTTCTCGTACAAGAAGTCGATCGGTCAGCCCTTCGTGTATCCGCAGAACTCGCTGTCGTACTGCGCGAATTTCCTGAACATGATGTTCGCGGTGCCGGCCGAGCCGTACCACATCGATGAGGAAGCGGTGCGCACGCTGAACCTCTTGTTGATCCTGCACGCGGATCACGAGCAGAACTGCAGCACGTCGACTGTGCGTTTGGTCGGCTCGTCACAGGCCAACCTGTTCGCCTCGGTCGCGGCCGGCATCTGCGCCTTGTGGGGTCCATTGCACGGCGGCGCGAACCAAGCTGTGCTGGAAATGCTCGAGCGCATCCACGCCGAGAAGATCCCGGTCAAGAAGTTCGTGGAGATGGCGAAGGATCCG
>JACZCZ010226649.1_pt1 | contig 27376 bp, 28 predicted proteins | sample 8641811 | NCBI WGS metagenome assembly JACZCZ01 (sample SAMN15324610, study PRJNA640507) | soil metagenome | isolation source: intercropping peanut in the first line | place: China: Luxin town, Laibin City, Guangxi Province | collected 2019-07-25 | depth 10cm m | reverse complement strand
CCTGTGGAGTGACCAACACAAAATGGTCTCCGGAAATCCCGGCACGGTTCAAGCTTCTGCGCGGCGTCGTTGGGGCCGCGAAATGCCGAATGTTTCTTGTAAAGGAAGCGCCAGACATGGGTAATGCAGTTCAGCAGCTCTAGCGTCGTTCGCGCTTGCATGAACTTTTCATACTCGTGGTAGACGCCGATCATCGGCACTTTTAGACCTGCCTCCACGCCCAGATGCACACGAAGTTCTGAATGATCGCTTTGCAACTTCGTTTGCACATAGGCTCCCAGCCTGCCTCTAAGCACCGGATCGTCGAGCGTCGGATCCGTACGTTCGCAGTACAGGTGCGTGTAGAGCTGCCCAGTTTGATTGGTCATCGTTCCAGCCTGCTGGCCGAGAGTCCTCAATCTTCAGTTTTCGCTGCAGTTCGCCTCATGGCTAGTCAAGTCGTGCACCTTCACCTTGACACTTAGGGCAGACCATCACGGTCTTCTTCCCGCCGAGGGCACCGATCACGATCGCGACCAGGATGAGCAGCACGCCTCCCACGAAGTTGAACAGGATGACGAGGATGCCGATACAGGCGAGGAGGGCGCAGAAGAATCCCGCAGCGGAGAAGCTGCGATTCTTCTTGATAGGGACCATCTGCACATTGCACTGCGGACAGGCTACGCCGGTCGGCACAGCAGCAACGATCGGGGTAGCAGCAGGAGACGATGCTAGGTCACTGCCGCAGAATCGGCACTTGATCGCTTGTACTTTGATCGTCTCGGCACAGAAAGGGCAAGTCTTGTCTTGAGCTTCGGCTTCCGCGTTCATACTGATGATCCGCTTTCCATACGTGGGACCTTGCGGACCATTCTGCCACAAGAATAGCCAGGCGGTCTTTTCCGGCCGGACTTGTGCGAGAAAACCACGGCTCGCGACACCTACCTCTGGCTAGTCACATCAAGTAACTCAGAGGCGAAAACCATGGCAGCTCGATATGTGCTGAAGCGCTCCGGCACCCAATTCATGTTCAACCTGAAGGCTCCGCAAGGGGAGACAATTCTTACAAGTGAACGGTACGCATCGAAGCAGGGCGCCGAGAATGGCATTGTCTCCGTGCGCGCGAACTGTCCTTTCGATGTGCGCTACGACAAGAGGAAGTCGTCGGGTGGCTCGCCGTACTTCGTTCTGAAGGCATCTAACGGAGAAACCATCGGGACGAGTGAGATGTACTCCTCGGAGTCAGCGCGCGACGCAGGGATTGCGGCTGTGAAGAAGCACGGGCCGACTGTGGACGTCGACGATCAGACATAGCCTTCGCGCGGGCCGCTCGGCAGTCGATGTGCTGCGACCCGCGTCCGAGGCGGAGCAGCACTCTTGCGATTGCTCGCCGCTTGTTGAGGTCAAGAGAAAGGTGAGCCGCAACTTTCCCTCACAGCACGCGCATTATTTTTTTGTGTGTGCCGCCTTGACCTGGCGAGTGATCGGCGGGCAATCTCAAACTCGATACTGTTAAGAACTCGAACGCACGGTATCGATCGATCAAGAACGTAGAACGATGCGCTTACCTCGACTCTACATCGAGTCCGGGCAGCCCCGAACAATCTTTGGTTCAAGGAGGAGTGAACGTGTTCAGTCTGAGACACCCGCTGTTACTTGCTAGCTTTTTGCTGGCGTGCTTGACGCAAGTGCCCGCAGCGCTCGCGCAGACGCCAGTTTCTGTGTGTCCGTCGTGCACCACCGCAATGCAGTTGAAGCAGCATGCGGAAACATGGTTCAACGCAGACACAACGATCCCATTGAACAGCTACGGATTGGCCGTTACGGCGGGTCCGCAGTACGCCCTGCAGAAGTGCTATCAAAAGAAGCTGAAGCAGGCACATGAGGCCGGCGGTATTGCTGCGTTCCCCGCGGACATTAGCTCGTGTGCTGCGCCTGTCTGGCCAGTCATTCCCACTACCCGATACTACATACGCTCTGGCGATCTCAACGCGGACGGTAAGACCGACCTTTTCGTCACAGGGCGATCCGACCGGTTCGTCCCGGACTTCTTCCTGATCCAGTCCGATCTGTCGCACTTCAATGTGATTGCGCAACCGAGCGCGGGGCAGATTCAGACGGCGCAGGTTTGGCCGGTGCGAGGGATTGGCGTCTGGCGCGAGGAACTTAGCGGCGATGGCTACTACGATTTTCTGCTGGAGGGTGTCGCCGACGTTATTCCGGGCGCTGCCGACATCATCGTCTACACGCGGAAGGACATAGGCACGACTCCCGTGAAGACGGTCAGTACGGATGACCACTTCTATCAGACGCTGAATAAGTTCCAACAGATCCTGACGCAAGGAAAGCCCTGGCTCGATGCGTTTTACTCACTGCAGTGCGTAAGTCATACGCAAAACAGCTATCCATTGCCGTCGCTCAGCACCGACTGGCTATTCGTCCGCACACCGGACAGTTGGTACTGGGACCGATACATCGGAATGTATGGCTATCCGCCGTATCAGAACGTTTGGAACACCGGCGCATATAGTTGCTTCCCGAATGGGACGTTTGAAACGGCGCCGGTGAAGTCGCTCACTCGTACGTGGGGCGACTACATCGGCAGTGGCGGCGTTAACTGTTCTGACTGTACAACTCAGGCGCAATCCCAAGCCAATGCGGCGGCGTGGTTGAGAGTGACCACGTTGATGGAAGCGTACTGGCTGTACTATCAGTACTTTGTTCTGACGGGCGTCGCTATCGGCAATGACTCCCTGATCGCGGAGCTAAACAACTATCAGGCACAGTTCATCGTTGCGGCATCATTGTTTCAGTACACGATCAACACTCAGGCTGCTGACGATGTTGGTCCACCTCCGCCAGTTCAGAATCCACCTCAGGTAGTCCCGGACACTTTCTCACCTCCGCCTGGGTTCGATCCCGACAATCCAAACCAGGATAAGCCTGGGCGTACGGTTGGTGACTCGTCACGCTTGGCAAAAAACCTGGAAAACTCCGGTTGGCCGCGGCCCGCTAGGGCCCAGGCTCATCACATAGTTCAGGGCGGATGCAATAGCCCAGCTTGTCTGCAAGCGAGACAGATCCTGCGCGACTACGGTATTGATATTGATGAGGCGGTGAACGGCGTGTGGCTTCCCGAAACACAAGAAGCTGCAACTGCGTCTGGGACTAGGGCGTTGGTTCATAGAATCAACGGTGTGCATAGTCCTCAATACCAGAACGCCGTGCTGCAGCGCCTTCAGAACGCGACTCAGGGTGGTTCTTCGGGCGTACGTGCGGCACTCTCCGAAATGCGGCAGTTGATGACTAATGGCACGAAGTTCTGGTGATTAATGCGCGTCTGCTCAATCGTTCCAACCCCCGAGTTTCAATACCTCTACGTTCACGACGTTGAGCAGTACGCGCGCGTTCTCGGAAGCGATGGATTCAACGGCCGGCCGTTGGGAAACGTCTGGCCGGAATTTGAGTGCTACAGTCACAACCCACTGCTCGCGAAAGGAGACTTCTTCGGCTTCACGATTGGGGCATTCGCGATGAGCCAGCGGGCCACAGATCTTCTTTCGGACCTGTTTCTCAGCGTTGGAGAACTCCTACCCGTGTCGATGGAGGGGGAGCGACTCTATGTCCTTAATATCACGCGTTTCTCAGACGTCCTAGATCCCTCACGGTTAGTGCGGAAGACGCTAGCGAACAAGTGGATCGTGGGCGTCGAGAGGTACGCCTTCATTGAGTCGACGTTGAGAGCAGAGAGTCTTTTTCGCATCAGAGAGGAAATTGGAGTACTACTGACGGTCACGGACCATCCAGATCCGAAGCTGGATCTTCGCGCGCGCTCACTTCAGCATGGGCTGCTTGGCTTGGACTTCATTCCCGTGTCCATGGCTTGAGTTTTCGCATCCGAGATCAGAATACACTGCCTTTGTATGACTGAAGCCGACATCAGAATTTACAGATTCCGGCTTCTGGCGGATCAGTATAGAACGATACGACCTGCGGATGAGGCCGCCTTTTTCCGGCGCTTCCCCAAGCCGTTCGCTGGTAGGACTATGATGGTTAGTCCGACACCAGTGCAGTGTGTGTTCGCAGACGAGGACAAGCCTGTGGCCGATTTTATGGCTTTCATGCCTGGCACTTTCGTAGTGCCTGAGAGCACCTTGCGAAAGAATCCGCTGCGGCTGTCGCCTGCCGAACTCATTCCGCTTGTCGTCGACGAGCAAACATTCTTTGCTGTGAACGTCACGCACATCTTGAATGCGCTCGATCGGCAACACTCGGATCCGGCGACCCCGCCACTTATCAATGCTCAGGTACGGACTTATCGCTTCCATATGAAGCGGCTGAGCTACCCATCGATCTTCAAGCTTCCAGAGACTGCAGCAGCCGAGGTGCTGGCATTCTCCGGGCTCGGCGGCGGTATCGAGGACGAATTTCCGCTGCTTCATCGCGAGTACGGCTTCTCGGGGCTCACCTTGGATCGGCTTGTGTAAGGGCACTGATGGACTCGTCCACTCGGCCCGCGCGGCGCAAGATCGATGCGTCGACTACCCGAAGATACCCCGCGCGATACCCCGTTGTTGTCCACCGAGTAGGTTGACGCTACTGACGGTCATTAACGTGTCAGGAGTGTCAATTCATCACGGAAAACAGAGAACTACTGCAGCTCAGCCGCCGATTGCGGAATCTCAGTAGACGTTACGGACTATGGAGGTGGCTCCCCGGGCCGGAGTTGCAAAGGTATTTGAACGCTGCGTATTTCCTGCGTGTACTGCTCAATGGCGTGTGGCTTCCGGAAACGCAGGAGGCAGGCAACTCCTTCGGAGCCAGGGCGTTGGTCCACCTCATCAATGGCGTGCACGGCACCGAGTTTCAGAAACGCCATATTGCAGCCCCTTCAGAACACTACACAAGGTGGTGAATCAGGCGCACGTGGCGCGGAAGGTAGAAGGCGTTAGTGGGTCAGGAACTTGCCCAGTGACGAGCCCACAGCTCGACCTCCAGCAAATGCAGCAGTTCCCCGGGCAGGGTGGAGCCGCGCGACAGGGTGGGGCGCAGCGCTGCTTCGATGGCAGTTCTGTCGACGATCTGTTCACGGGCAAGAACCCCCTCGAGCAGTCGCTCGCGCAGGTAAGGCCTGCTTCGACTCAAGAGCTGTTCGAGGTACCCAGGCGCGCGATCCTTCCAGGTTCGAGCGATGATCTTGCGGGGCAGGTGTGCTGCAAACGCGGTGCGTGCCAGACCGCGCTCAGTTCCATTCAGAAAGTGAACATGCAACGGGATCCGAAGGCAGAGCTCCACGACCGGTTGGGCATAGATGGGCGAGATGATCTTCGGCGAGAAGGTGTCGGCCGGCGCATCGGCCCAGTAGTAGTGGGGTGGCACCACGAGTTCCCCGAGGCGACGCACAATGGCCCAGCGAAGGCGTCGTGCATCCGCGAACCAGGGATGAGGGTAACGGTGCTCATCGATGGGTCGCGCCTTGAGCTGTGGATGCAGCAGCGTCGCCAGTGAGTGCATCGCGCGGCGGTGATCGGCTCTGGAGGGACCAACAAGTCTTCTGCGCAGTGCCCTGCCGACAAGTGTCCACATCGATTGCTGCGTCACGCGAGCAACCTGAGCGGCGAGGCTAAGGAAGCGAACCGACGGTCCGTGGTAGTGGAGCCATTCAGTGGCGGCATATCCGAGTGCGTCGCCACCGAAGACCGAGTCACCTCCAAGGCCCGTCACGATGGCGGAGGAGCCGAAGCGTTCGGCGAGCCTTCGTTCGAGCGTCGCGCGCTGCAGGTAGCTGAGCAGCGGTGGTGGAGTCACCTGCGCCTGCAACAGATCGAGCTTTTGCAGATCGACTGCCGTGGGATCCATCGGCTCGCAGCGGTGAGTGAGCTGCAGATGCTCCGCAGCACACTGCGCCCAGGGGCGTTCGTCGCTGACCGCTGTGGGGTCGTAGTGGGTGTAGGCGAGCTGACGAAGCGGGTCGGAAGGACGAGCGATGCAGCTTGCGATGATGCTGGAGTCGAGGCCGCCTGACAGGCGCAGCAAGGGATGCGTATGACCTTCGACTAGGGTGAGTGCGCAGGTGCGCAGCGTCGTTTCGAGGGCACGGGCTGCGTGCATCGGAGACTCAATCGCGGCCTCGCGCGTGACGAATGCGTTGGGATGCCAACCGAAGCCCCGCGCTTGGACGCGCGGACCGGCGCGGTGAACGATGTCGACCCATTCGCCTCGCAATACAGGCCGGACCTCGTTCAACGGCGACTCGAGCATGTTAAGGGCGCCGACACGAGCACGGCTACGCAGATACGATCCGCGTAGCGTGAAGCGCGGCACGCCCAACGCCAGCACGTCCTCAACGCATGAGAAGGCAATGATGAACTCACGCCATTGGGTCAGTTCGCAGTGGAGCGAGCCCGTTGGGTCCTTCTGGATGCGCGTGGTCAGCGATGCCAGGTCGTGAAGCAGCACCACATAGTCACCCCAGCACTCATGGATCACCGCGGCGCCGCGCGATTCGGCTACCCGCTTCGCCGTACCTGCGTCGAAGGTCATCGGGGGCAGAGGGCGCACCTCTGCCGGCTCCGACGATGATTCCTGCGGTCGCGGGAAGACATCGCCTATAAGGATGCACTGGCGCTGCAGCAGGTTCTGCCGGCCGGCGGGAGAAGGGCGCCTGCTCCACACGTGCAATGCGTTGGTTGCATGGAGCAGGTGCCAGTGCTGCGCGGCGAGCTTGAATGCCAGCTCCTGCAGCGCCTCGTAGTGGGCGGCGCTTCGTGGGTCCGCAAAGAATGCGAGAAAGCGCTGCACGCTAGGCGATCAGGATGGGAATGAATGGGGCCGTCTGCTCGGGCGTCGCATCCAGCACGATGTCCTGCCACTGAACCCAGCTGTGCGCGCCCCAGGGCTCTGCCTGGACGCCGATCACCCAGGTTGCGGCGACGGCGCTCGCGGCGAGATAGTGCATCAGTGCAAGTGCGTGCAGCAGGCACTGATCTCTTGCAGTGAATGCATACGGTCGTAATCGATGAAAGCCACGCGCGATGGTTGCAACCTCATGCGCGCTTCGAATTTGGGTAGTCAGGGTGCGACGCTGGTTCAGGTCCCGCAATGCGTCCCACAGACGCCGATGGACTGCGCAACGCGCCCAGACATAGGCTCGGGCGAAACGAACCGGATGGCCCTTGTCTCCACAGCCAACCGGCGCCAGCTGCTCGAATCCGATAGTGGCGACTGGTGTTCGCGGCGCACGGACCGGGTCCGCACCCGTTCCAGGCTCGATGAGCTGAGCATCCAAGAGTCGACGGGTGAGTCGCTGTGCATCACCGGATGCGTCGTCGTTTGAATCTGGGTCGATGGTGCTCAGAAGCGAATGGAGCAGTGCGGAAGCAGCAGGTGAAAGGCCCGTGTAGCGGTTGCGCTTCATGTCGAGGAACACGGCGCCGCGGGGTGTGTGGCACATCCGGACGTGGGGTGGTAACTGGTAGCGCACGGAAGCGGGCCTGCCTTGGTGCGTCGATGGGGGAGGTGGCAGAGCGGGTGCGCAATGAAGCGCACCCGCCGCATGGCTGGACGATCAGCCTTCGAGCGCCGGAATTTCCAGCTCGCCCGCGTTGTCGCGCACGCCCTGGCCTTTCACCTTCGTCTCGACGGTTGCGTCGCCCAGATCGATCAGCATGGTTTCGTCGTTCATGACATCTCTCCTGTTTCAGGTTGAAGAACTGCCAACCGCGGTGGCAGGGCAACCCTGCGACGCGTCCATTGCGTGGACAAGCCCGTGATCGGTGCTTCCAGTGGAGGATCGGCGAGAGAGCCCGGCGCGGAGCGGCCTTTTGAGGTGCCGAGCACGACATCGAGTTGTCGGAACGTAGCCGAATTCAAGAACTTGGCAATGAGTGGTCCACAAGCCGCCGGTAGTTGAGGATGCGCGCGGTTGAGTTCGGTCCGCGATTTGCCGGACGACGATGAGTAGTGACAGTGTTGGCTTATTGCGCGAGGCGTTGGCGATGCGCGCTCAGGCAATGGGCTTGAGATGTCGCAGGGCGTCGAGCCTGAAGAGATCGGGATGTCGTCTCCGGTAGCGAGTGATGGCGCGGGAGAGTGTTGATGGATCGCGACCGAGGGCGCGGGCGACCTGACTCAAGGACGCAACGTGCGCCTCTGTTGCATGCCAGGCGATCAGCGCACGCGCGAGGGACGCCGCGCGGCTGCGCGACTTGGAAAGAATCTCAGAGCGTGGCACGTCCTGTAGCAACGACATCGAATCGATGAGGTGTGCGAGCGTCGTTCGAGGCGGGCGGGTGCGAACGGTGTGCGGCAATGTCTCGAGGAATGCTCCGCCTTCACCCAGAATCCGCGTCGAGCTCAGGTGGTCGGCGGTAAACGCTCGTCGCTCCTCATCGGTTGGCGCTGCTTCCAGGTAGCCGCGGATGTCCAGCTTGCTGAAGCCACGCTGGCTCAGCAGTTGCAGCAGCGGTCGCGTGTGCAGCCAGGCGACTGGCCGGTCACTGATGTACGCGTCGTGGCTGCTATGCGGATAGGTGGCGGGCGCGGTTGCCAGCCCGGCACGCACGGGTGCGTGATGGATGAAGCGGACCAGAGCGGGTAGCCAGGCTTCGGGCTCGATGAGCACGGACTGGAAGCGCCTGGCGAAGAGATGGCCGACCTCGTGTCTGCGTCGGTGCACGTGATGGGCATAGCGACTGGTGAAGCCTTGCATGAAGCGGCTCACTGGAACCTCGCGCGAACGAACGGCCAGGTGCAGTTCATGCGGAAGCCAGCAGAAGGCCAGCGCGAGGGTCTGTGTGCGCTCCAGCGCACTGACGAGAAGCCGTTCCAGTGCCTGGTAGTCGTCGCGATCCTGAAAGAGCGGCTGCTGCGGGCTCGACACCTGCAGGAGGTAATAGGTCCCGCCGCGAAGCTGTATCCGGGGTCGACGCGACACCGGAGTACGCTCTCACTCGTCGGACGCGTAGTACGCGCGAAGTTCCTCTGTGATCGCAGGCGGTAACGCATCGATCATGGGCAGGATGCGAGAGTTCGTCTTCAGTGCCATGGAAGGATCTTGACCCTCGTAATGTCCGAGGTTCGGTCGATGCATGCGATAGCCGATGAGATTTCGCACGGCCGGTGCGAAGTTGCGGGCAATCGAAGGGGGATACGCGAGCGATGAGTTCTCGTACGGGCGCAGCCATCCGAGGCTGTAGCTGAATACGAGACCGGTGCGGTGCGCCTGCGATCTGTTTGCGCCTCCGCAGTGGGTCGTGGATCCAAGATAGAGAAGTGCTGAGCCGACCGGCATCTCTGCGGCGATCGCTTCGCTTAAGTCAGCAGCACGCGGCATGACCCGGAATTGGCTGCGCGGCCAGATGCGGGTCGCGCCGTTCTCAGCCGTGAAGTCCGTAAGTGCCCATAGCACATTGACCATGTATTCGCTGTGCTTGGGGCACGGCCACATCTCGTCATCCCTATGCGGTACCTGCTGGCGTTCGCCCGGATGCAGACGAATGGCCTGCGACAGATTGAGCTGATAGCAGTCGCAGTGAGCACCGAGTATCTGTTCCACGAGCGCCAGGATGTCCGGATGCAGTAGCAGTCCGTGGGCGCTGGGTGACTTCAGCAGCACCGCATTGAGTCGCGTTGTCTGCCAGCCGTAGAAGTCGCCTTCGCAGCGAGGTGTCGCCTCGAACCAGGGCTCGAGCTCCTGGTTGATCGTCGTGATGAGTTCGCGCGTTACGAGCTGGCGGATGATCACGAATCCGTGCGAGCGCAATGCATCGAGCGCCTGCAGCCATTCTGGGTCGAGCGGGGCGGTCCGCTCATAGGGAGCGGTAGCGATGGACATGAAGATCTCCTATGCAGCCAGCCGGAAGGGACTGACGAAGCGGGTGATGGGGCTTTGAATGCAGAAGCGCCTGCGCATGGCCCGCAGGCCCGAGAGTTCCACGTCGACGCCGACTGCTGTCATCGTGTCGCGACCATCGACGAAACATGGGCCGAGGGTGCGGGCACGCCAGCCGGCGCGCATTGCGAGCGGGAGCAGCGCTGTGTTGGCAGTGAAGATGATCTGTTCCACGTCGTGCAGCAGCGCTGTCTCCATGATCCCGCAGAAGATCTGCCACAGAAGGTCAAGGCGTTCGCGGCGATGCAGATGAGGGGCGGTGCAGAAGCGCGAGGCTTCCCAGATGAGATCACCACTGGGCGGCCGATCACGGCAGGTATGAGCGAACAGATCGCTCATCAAATGGGGAGCAGCAGTCGGCAGCAGCCGTGCAGACGCCAGTAGCGGACCGCCCGTACGTGCCCGAGCGATGAGATACAGAGTGTCTTCCCTATCGTAGGCGTCACGTTCCTGGTCGGCGACAACCGGGATCTGCCAGCCAAGTCGATCGACGAACGTGGTCTTGCGGTGACGATGCATGGCCGAGAGATCCGCGTCGAAGAGCTCGCGGTTCTCGGCATCGATGATGTAGATCATGGTGCTTGCCTCCCAACCTCATGGTGCAAGGTTGCGAGCAGCACTGATCTTTGTGAATCGAGCTATTTAGATCGGTTATTCGTGAGATTTTGGCGCGCGAGCGGCTTTCAGTCGGATTTGCGCCTACGCACTATGCGGTGCAGTGGCCGCAGGATGTCCTCGAGCCGAATCTGCCGTGAACCAACGGCGTAAAGCACTGCCGGTGTCCGTTGGCGCAGGCCCAGGCGCTTCTTGGCGCCTTCGACGTAGTTATGCGTGGTCGACTTCTTGATACCGAGGATCGCAGCCATCTCGATATCGCCCTTGCCCTGGCCCGAGAGCGTGAGGCATTGACGCTCACGACGATTGAGAATCGGAATGTCCGTGGGAAGCTCATCCACCTGCTGCAGGTGGGCAGTGCGGGCATAGAGCCGAGCTGCCATGAGCTCGACGACGAGGTAGTTCCGTGCATCGATCTTCGGTGAGTCCGGGATGACGGAGCAGGAGGAACTCGACAGCGGGCCATGCAGCGGCACGGTGAAGCCGTTCACGACGCCGAACTTGCGGGCTAGGCGCTGCATCCTGCGCTGGGCGCGAGTCATCGAGGCATGGAAGCCGGGATCGTCCCAGAAGAAGGAGAGGCGCGATCGATCGGCCCGGTGGAAGACCGGATCGATGAGGTGCCATTTCTCCTCGCTGTAGCACTCGACCCAGTCCCTCGGGTAGTTGAGCAGCATCACTGCATGGCGAGGATTGAGCGGGTCGACGTGGGAGGAGCAGGCGAAGTAGCGGAAGCCCAGGTTCTCGAGATTGCGCTGGAACGTGGAGCGCAGTTCGCAGACCCGCGTGCTGGTTTTGCAAAGCTCGGTGAACGAGTCCACGTAGATAAAAGGGTCCATGATGTGCATCCCTGTTCGATTGCGCGGCTCCCGATATGCGCGATCGCCGAGCGAAGCCCCGATGTGCGGGAAGAATACGAAAGCCGGCAATCAATGAGGGTGCGCAGAATCCACATCAGGGCCTGACCTGGCCGCGAGGACCAGTTGCGTGCTTTCGCCTGAAATTTCGGCAGAAAGGCTGGACCAGGCTCGGGAGCGCATCTGTAGCCAGAATCCGATTACCTGGCCCTTCGGGACGGCTTCCTGCTGCTCGGTTGGTTGCCGACTGCGGACTTCGCGATCCTGGGTAACAGTAAGTTGTCACTGAAGCTTCCGGTGTGCGAACGACCCGAATAGCACGTGAGATGACCGACCGCGGTTGGCAAGAACCATTCGCGGCATGTGTCTTCGTGGTGACCTGCAAGCAGGTTCATCAACTCCCAGAGCCGAAGCACTTCATCTACCGGATGCGGCTCTCCATTGGGCCGTTTGCCGTCGGGTTCCTCAGGGTCAAGAAGAACCGGGCCGGGCTTTCCAGTTTCATGAAAGGTGCGCAGTGCGTCCGCATAGATTCCGACCACCGGCCAAATCTCCAGGTCATCCCAGAAGTCATAGGTCAGGATGCGAGAGGCGAAATGGCCTGCCACGTCCATGAAGCTCTCATCATCGCGCAGTTCCAGTAGCTGCTGTGTCTGATACTGCAACCGTACGAAGGCGGCGAAGAGCTTTGCCCGCTTCCCATACCACCGCAAGGCAGTGCGCCCGAGATCCGAGCGCAGCGAGTTCGCGATAGGTACGTGGAGGGAACGACTGGAACGCGATGCGTAGTCCTTGTGACGCGGCATGAGAATCCGGTCAATGTAGTCGTTGAGACAGACGAAGTAGCACTCCTGGGTGCTGAGATCGGCGATGACCAGAAGCACGGCCTGGCCGACGCCCATGCGCTCGATCGTGACGAGTTCAGAATCCTCGACCGCTTTCGAGATTGTCTGGATCTTTCCCATTGGAGCGGATCGGTCCAGCTCTTCGAGCCGCTTCTCGACATTGAAGCGTTCGTGGATTGTGAGGGAGCCCTTCTTCGGCGAGCGCACCGTCTTCAGTTGGATGAACAGATGCTCGCCAAGAGTCTCTTCGGCTTGTGGGGCCATGTGCGACGGCGCAAACATCTCCAAGGAATAGTCCAGGCCGTAGTCCGGACGATACGGTCGAAGAATGCAGTTGGAAGGAAGGCAGCTCTCGAGCAGGCGTTGTCCCTGTTGATCCAACTGATGCTGTATCGGTCGAAGTTTCGTGCGTCGCATGAACGCATTGTATGACCTCGGCTGACTGATGAGAGGGCCTCCGGGTGCGTTGGGTAGCACTCAACGACCGGAGCAGCTCTCGCGCGCATGACGAGCAGGAATCCAAGAGTGCCTGTGCGTTGCAGAGTGCCACACCGTTCTCGCCGTCAAGGCCTGCGCGCGACGGACGTCGTGCTCGCAAGCGCGCTGCGCGCGGCCCTGGCGCCTGCGCTGCGGTGTGACTGAAGGACCTCCACAGGCAATCCCGCCTGATTCGGAGGGCCCGTCCCATGAACGCATCCAGATCGTCCGCGAGGAGTTTCAACGTCCGCTTGCGCACTGGCGCAGTGACTGCGGCCGCGCCCCGGTTCAGGACCGGCTTTCAAGTGCTGGTGGCCGGGACTGAGGTTGCCGTCAGCGATGATGAGGTGATCGCGGCGGCGCTGCGCATCCTTTCGAGCCGCATCGTGCGATCGAACGCACTTTCATGCCCGCGAATCACGCGCGAGTACCTGGCGATGCGCTTCGCAGGCCTCGAGCACGAAGTATTCACATGCCTGTACGTCGACAACCGCAATCGCGTCCTCGCCTGCGAGGAGCTGTTTCGCGGAACGATCGACGGGGCAAGCATTCACACGCGTGAGGTGGTCAAGCGCGCCCTCGCTCACAATGCGGCGGCCGTGATCCTCGCTCACAATCATCCAAGCGGTGTAGCGGAACCGAGCCAGGCGGATGAGCTCATCACGCGCCGTCTCAAGCAGGCGCTGGCGCTCGTCGACATCCGTGTGCTTGATCACCTGGTGGTTGGTGATGGGGTGGTGGAGTCGTTCGCGGAACGAGGCCTGCTTTGAGCGCGGCGGCCGTGGGTCGGTGCTCACGGCCGCATCCTGTTCTCATCCATTCCGACCGAGGGAGCGAAGATGGGCGGTTGCAAAGGCGCAGGATCGCGCGCCGTTCTCGCCGTCCAGATCCTGCGCGCGCGGACGCGTGCTCGGCGAGTCGCTGCGCGAATCTGGACGGCTGCGCTGCGCCGTGCGGTGTGCTTCTCGGGCAATCCGCCCGGAACCGATGAGGACCACCGCGATGAGCACCAGCACAAGAGGTCGGCCGCGCCTGCTTACCGATGCGCAGGTGAAACGGATCATGGATTGGTATCGCTCGCCGCGAAGCATCCGTGAACTGGCGCAGGCGATGGGCGTGACGCAGTCTGTGATAGAGCACTGCATCCACATTGGTGGCCACTACAAGCAAGCGTCGCCTGAATCCATCGCGGCCGTACGTGAGATGAATCGATCGCGGAGGCAGCGACTGCGCAAGGCAGGTTGGCTGTGAGCGTGCGCGCCGATCCTGGACAGTGATTCGGGATCGGCGCGATTCAAGAAGAGGAGGAAGAGTCGGAGGGCGGGATCGCTGTTGCAGGTGAGCGTATCACGCCGTTCTCGCTGTCCAGGACTGCGCGCGAAGACGCGCTTGCGGCCTGCGGCCGACTTCGTTCCTGGACAGCTGCGCTGCGGCGTGAGGCGGGGCCTTGGGCAATCCCGCCCAAGATCTCAAGAGGATCACGCCATGAACACCCAGAATGAAGTTGGATTCGCACCTGCGCAGAGTGCATTCGATCGATGGTTGTCACTTGAGCAGATCCGGCGGCAGGCACCTGCTGTGTTTGCTACGGCGCCATCGGAACGTCTCAGTCAGCGGTATGTGTTCATCCAGACGCAGCGTGTGCTCGAAGGACTGGCAAGTGCGGGCTTCGTGCCAACGGAGGCGAGGCAGTGGCTGGGCCGTCGGTCCGACCCGGAGCATGCGCGGCACATGATTCGCCTGCGCAGGAAGTGCGAGACGGTTGACCTTCACGAATGCGTGCCCGAGGTGGTGTTTCTGAACAGTCACAATGGCACCAGTGGCTACCAGTTGCGAGTGGGGATCTTTCGTGCGCTTTGCACCAATGGTCTCATCGTGTCGGCTGCGCTGTTCCCCGCCATCTGTGTGTCGCATCGCAAAGACGTTGTGGATGAGGCAATTGCCGGTGCACTCAGTCTCGCTGGGCGCTTCGATGAACTGGGTGGTCTTATCGAGCGGATGCAACAGCGGAGGTTGTCGTGCGGCGAGCAGGTGCACTTTGCTGAACAGGCGATGGAACTGCGGTACCCGGTGCTAGCGAGCGCCGGCGTCGTTCCATCGGACCTCCTTGCTTGTCACAGGTCTGGGGACGACGGGATGGACCTGTGGCGTACTTTCAACAGGGTGCAGGAGAACCTGCTGCGCGGTGGGTTTCACAAGTACTCAGCGAGTGGGCGCCTGACGTCAGCACGACGGATCCGATCGATCAAAGAGGATGTGCGGCTCAATAGCGCGCTGTGGGATCTGTCATCGGGCTTACTTGCCGCTTAGCGAGCACTGGATGGGGAGGGCGCACCGGCGCTCTCCTCATTCACTCTTTGGGCTTGGACGAATCGCGAGCCTTTGCAAGCCGCTGGTGTCGGAACACGTGCCACACCACAAACAGTCCGAAGCCAATCGTCAGCCCTGCAATGGCCCACAGAAGAAACCCGAAGAGGACGATGAACTGCCGGAACTCAGTGAATGCCTGGTCGCTGGAGACGAGGGAGGCATAGACGATCGTCAGGAAGCAGGCGTTGATGGCAAGGACGTACCGTCGATAGTAGGTCTGCTCATACCAGAGGGTGCCAGGCATCAGAGCCGCCGTGCCCAGGTGCCCAGAACGCCACCCGTCAGAAGAGCAGCGCCCACGTACAGCGGATGAAAGAGAAAAAGGTCCATCTTGTTATACGGTCCGAGAAAGGCCGCGGGAAGGGTAGGGCAAAGCACCGGTACTCAGGGTAAGGGTAGCGTGCTTCGGGGTTAGGACCGCGTGACAGGTTCGGCATCCAGATGAGGGTGCGATGTGATCGGTTTGAGTGGCGGTTCTGTCCACGGCTTGCCGCAGCTAGAGTGACGAAGCGTCGAAGTGCAGACGAAGACTGAGGCGTCAAGATCCTGTTTCGATGCTAAAACGGCTTGAATGCAGGATAGCCTCGCGGCGACTAACAGGCCAAAGTCTGGCCCATGGCCAACGTGCATTTCTTGAAGACCACTGTTTCAAAGGAAACGAAGGAGCGCGTACGCGCGCTCGCTGAACAGCTGTTCCTCAATGAATCCATCTGGCTGCGGCGCCTTGTGGCGGCTGCACTGGATGGCTCTTCAGAACGCCAACCTTCATCAAATTCTTTACGACGCGACCTTGAGGTGTTAGCGGACTCCGCAGAACGCCTGACTGGCCGGGTATGCCTACGTCTGCGTCGAGAAGATCGGCTGCTCCTGCGTGAGCGTGCGGCGGCTCGTGGTCTCGCATCGGCCACCTATGTCGCCGTGCTGGTTCGCACTCACCTTCGCAACCTCACTCCACTACCGAAGGAAGAGCTCAAGGCGCTTAAGCGCTCAGTTGCCGAGCTGTCCGCCATCGGACGCAATCTCAACCAACTCGCTCGAGCCGCGAATCAGGGTCAACGTGTCACCGCAGGCAATGACGTGCTGTGGACGCTCCTGAAGGCTTGTGAGGCCCTCCGCAATCAAACGAAGGATCTGACTAGAGCGAATGAAGAGTCGTGGGAGGTGGGTCATGTCCGCGTTCAAGATTGAACCCTTTGAGGGGCGCGCGTTGTTCGACGTAGGAAGCTTCGGGCGTGCCGGTCCGGGTCGGCGTGATCGGCTCACGCCGACCGAAATCGCCCAGATTGCGCGGACAGTCGGCCGGACGCCGGAGGTGATGGTCAAGGTGCTTACCCGCAATTCGACTGACCTGTCGTCGGTGGCTCGACACTTTGGCTACATCGGTCGGGACGGCGACCTGGAGCTTGAGACCGATGACGGAGAGCGGGTGAGTGGCAAGCAGATCGGGCGCTCGCTGATCGATGACTGGAACCTTGAACTTGAAGCGCACCGCCGGACGAACGAGTTGACGGCAGGAGAGGGGCGCAAGCCCGGCAAGCTGGTCCATAAACTCATGTTCTCCATGCCAGCAGGGACGCCACCCTCCGCGGTGTTGGAGGCGACAAGGACCCTTCTTCGGGAGGAGTTCGGGCTCAAGCATCGCTATGCGTTCGTGCTGCACACGGATGAGCCGCATCCTCATGTCCACGCCGTCGTGAAGGCGGTAAGTGAGCAAGGGGAGCGGCTGCACATACGCAAAGCGACACTGAGGCGATGGCGTGCGGAGTTCGCGCGGCATCTGCGCGCGCAGGGGGTTGAAGCCAATGCCACTGAGCGCGCAGTACGTGGACAGGCTCAGAAGGCGAAGCTGGACCCGATCTACCGTGCCATGTCCGATCCACGGCGGATCTCAACGCACGAGCTCACTAAGGTTGTTGGGATCAGGCATGCGGTTGCGAAGGGAGCGCCGATCGCTGGCCCAGGCAGGGCGCAGCTCAAGGCGACCCGGCACAGCGTGACGAACGGCTGGGTTGGGATTGCGGATTTGCTCAACAAACAGGGCGAGGTGTCGCTCGCTCAGGCCGCTGCGCGTTTCGTTGAGCGCATGCCCTCCGCACGTACGGAAACAGAACTGATCATTGCGCAACTGCGAGATGAGATCTACGAACGAATGCGGGTGCGATCGACATCGGCCTTGCGCTGAAATCGACGTGGCAGCTAGGCGCGCTATCACCGCTCACATGGAGATGTAGAGTGCCTGACCATCAGAGGTGTTCCAGTAAGCTCTCGGACAAGGCTGTCTGCGGCGCAAGCACGCTTGCCACTTCTGGCGTTAACTCCGCACAACGCAGTCCAGGTTGCGCCATTGCGATCTCAGATCTTGATAGGTAGCGATCGATTCTCCGCCTTAACCTCCGAAGTCCATTGACGTCACCCTTCTCAAATCGCGTCGGGCGGCAAATGCGAAGCGCCTCAGTCTCACGGCGCTAGAGATGCTGAAGAACGACTTCAGGATCCCCTCAGGCACGAACTCCGGATCGCTTGGCCGCATACCTCGTAGAGGTCAGCCATTCTGATGCCGGGCGCTTGGCCATGGGCATACTTGCAATGGTAGAGACGAAAGATGAGCTCGTGTTGGCCTTGCAGAATCTCCACTACGTCTGCAGCCTCGCCCGATTCAGCGTCGTCGATGACGAATGCGCATTCTGCTTGCACGAGTTCCTCGATCAGGCGTCCCCGCACCGCTTCCGGCCGCATCTCGTCATTCTTCCACTTTGATTCGACACGCAGCGGGACTCCATGCCATCTGCACACATCCGAGGGAGCTGAACTTTTCCGCCATCTGATAGCGCAAGGGATCACTCGGCCCCAGCACCAGTAATCGCTGCGGGCGAGCATGATCGAGCTCGCGATCATGACCCCGCCCTTGCCGGTGCCCGTCGGCAATGCCACCAGTGCGGGCGCACCCTGCTCAATTGTTCAATTTGCGGCGAGCGCATGGAGGGCACCGATTTGCGGCAAGCGCAGGCCGCTTATAGTTGAAATGACTACCTCTCGGTGGCTTGAAATAATTACACGCCACCAGAAATTGAGATACTTGGCAGCGAAGTTATCGGTAATGCTGCACTGCGACAGACGCGGGTTGTTTCAAAGCCCAGCCGTTTCCAGCGCTTTCTCTGCAAGGACGCCTTGCGTCATATATCTCACATAGCTCATACTGCTCACGCGAGGCGAGTGAGGAAGGTGAGATGCGAATCGAGATGCAGTCAATTGGCGGTGCGAGGGTCCTGGCTGGCGCCATGCGCGGCAAGCTGGCGTTTGCTCGGCTTGTCGACCAGATCGCCAAACCCACCGACGACTCAAGGCAGCTTTTTCTTGATTTCTCGCGTGTTGATACCGCAACTGCGAGCTATCTCCGCGAAAGTGTGCTTGCACTTCGAAACCATGTGAGAGGTCGGGTGCCCCGCTTGTATCCGGTTGTCGCAAACCTGTGCGAGGTTGTCGCAGATGAGTTTCGCGAGCTTGTGATGTCGAGGAGGGAGGTCATTGTCTGCTGTGAGCTGAATGCAGACGGCATTGTGTCGTCGGCAAAGTTGATCGGCGACCTTGAGGCGAAGCAGCGGCTGACATTCGATCTCGTCGTTAGCAAAGGCGCGGTCGATGCAACAACTTTGATGCGTGACTATGGTGATGCGGAAGGGACAACGCGCACGACAGCTTGGAACAACCGTCTTAGCGCCCTCGCCGAAATGGGGCTCATCATCGAAGACAGCTTGGGACGTGCAAAGCGGTATCGAGCATTGTTCGAGGACAAAGAGTCATGGGCGTAGATTTCCTCGAGAGAACGAAGAAGACGATTCGCGTGGGATGGGATCGGTCACGGGTGCGCTTGGCAACGGCGGACTTGCTGACGCGGATGCCTGAGAGAACAGCCTGCTCGGTTGCATTCGACGTTATTGGGGAGTCGGTAGTCCATGAAGGCGAGAATCTCACGGTCGATGTCCAAGAATCCACGCTGATTGCGCGTCGAGGACTGACAGTGGTTGCTCGTCGTACTGATCCACCACCTGCGGTGCTTCAGGCAATCAAGGAGTCATCGTGTCAGGCTGATGCAACCGTTGGTCGTGTCCACCCAATCTCAAGAGTGCTTGAGTTGGATCTATGCTGAGGAACAGCGAGATCAGCAAGGAAAGGGCCGGTGAGGATCGGGTCAGCCGACTTTGGGACAAGCCGGCAATTCAGCAAACGCCTTTAGGATGTCCGAGTTGTCCGGAATACGGCGTATGCGGCGGGCTGAGGACAGAGAGAAAACTGTTCGACTGCACCGCGCTGTGCTGCGGAACGCCGAATTCATGCGGCAAGGTGTGCCGGCTAAATCGGGACTTTGTCGCCCGTGTTCGTGAGGTCAGGGGCTTCCATCTTCATTGCCCCTCGTCGACAGCAGGGCTAACCAGCCCGGAACTGCCTCATGCGATTCCGTTTGTCTATCACGTTGCCAGGCTGGACCGGTTGATCTCAGCGCCATTCATCGGCATTCCGCTATATCGAATGTGTGGTCGCGATGGCGTCCCAAGATTCAGTTCGCGCGAGGGGCTTCGTGCTGCTTTCAAACTCGAATCGTCGACCGAGGTTGTGCTGAGTGGAACCGCCCAGGATGCACCGCTCGAAAGGTGGTGGGGGCTCGAGACCAGTGGGCGTATTGCGGTGATTCGGTCATTGAAGCGAGCAGGGGTTTCGTTGGTGACTACCCCGAATTTTTCACTGGCAGCAAGTGTTCCGAGGTGGAACGATTTGCACGCGATGAAACGGATAGCGATCGTTTACGATGAGTTCGCTGGTGAGGGGGTTCCAGCGTCGCTTCATGTCAACGCTCGAACTTGCGCAGATTATCGTCGCTGGGCCGAGTTCATCGGGCACCGCACAGACATTACCGACATAGCTTTTGAATTCACAACCGGGACGCGTCATTCGGAGAGGCGCTCACAGCACGTGGAGTGGTTGATGGATCTGGCGCGTAGTGTTGAACGACCGCTCAACCTGCAGCTCCGGGGCGGAGTCGAAGCGGTTCCCTTGCTAAGGGGTTCGTTCAGACGAATCACCTGTCTCCTAACCACGCCGTTCATGAAAACGGCTCATCGCCAGCGCGCAGAACGGAGATCGGACGGCTCACTCATATGGACTAGCGCGAAAACAGACGCGCTTGCGCCGCTGGATGACTTGCTGGCGCACAACATTGCCGTAGAGGTCAAGGCCGTCTCCGAGCTTGTCGGCGCCGGTCCGGTATGAACGAGTCGTTGGGGTTCGCTGAGGTCGACGACCTGAGTTTCGCGGCTCAACGCAATCGGCTCCCAGAGCTGAAGGAGGCGATGTTTGCAGCCAGAGATCTCGGCCCCTTCATGGAGTCGGCGTTGCTGGCTGCTTCCAATATCTTGCCCAAGCTGGACCGAGCGAACTGGCTATGTCTTGGGACGTTTGAGAGGCTCTATCTCGCATTGCGTAGTACTCAGCGAGATTGGATCTGCCCGACCTCACGCCAGTTGGGATTCTTCAAACTATCTGGAGACGAGATTGCGGACGATGCGCGCAATCTATCGTTCTGCCTGTCCGCGCAGCGAGCCGCGGTCTCGGCGGGATTTCCGAAGGAGACCGCAAGTCAATTCGCGGCCTCGATCGGAGAGCTCGTTAGCAACGTGTATGAGCACTCAGGTGCTGCACATAGCGGAGTGGCCGCATTCAACGCGACCGACGGTGCTTTCGAGTTCACGGTCGCAGATTGGGGTATGGGCATTCTTGCCAGTCTCAAAAGCAACGAGCGATTCGCGGAGATTGAGGATCATGGAGCAGCGCTGAGGCAGGCCTTGCAAGATGGCGTGTCGCGACACAATGAGAAAGGCCGCGGAAACGGTTTCCGACCTATTTTCATAGGACTTGCGAACTTGAATGGCCTTCTTCGCTTTCGTTCAGGCGATTACGCACTAACCATGGAAGGTGACCGCGTTGGAAGCATTCCGTGGAAGACTGCGGAGAAGATTTTCATGCGAGGCTTCTTCGTTGCGGTCGCTTGCCGGCTTCGCGCTCGTGTGTCCGCGGCTGAGCATTAATATGTCCGGCTTTGAAATGATCGATTCGGCTGAATCCAGTGCTTCGGTCCCAGTGAAGGAGAACTCGCTTTTTACGGAATCTGTGCCGATCGACGCGCACTGCGACGGGGATCGCTGGCTTGTAAAGAATCAGACACGGCTTGCGCGCATCATCGCTATCGTTGCCTTGGGACAGGCATCGCATGCTGCACACATTATTCGCGAGCTGCTGCCAACGTCGCCTGCGTTTCATGATGACGATCTTTTCCGGGAGGCGAAGATCAAGCTAACCCGTCAGGACGTACCAAGTAAGCCGCGCATCGGATATCCGCAATGGCAACGAGACGGCTTTGTTTTTGAGGTTATCTCCTGGGTCGCCGCGCGGCAGGAAAATGGCAGCCGATCTCTGCTGAGAGACCCTCACATTAGTTCGACTGCTCAAGGATTGGACGGTTTGATGATTGAATTGTCAGATGACAGAAGCACAGTGAAAAAAACGACCATCTTCGAGGACAAGTGTACTGACAACCCTCGGGAGACATTTGTACAGAAAGTCATGCCGGCATTTGTCGAGCGCCACGGCAAGGCAAGGGGTGCCGAGCTAGTTGCGACCGCATCGGCGCTTATCAGGATGGCAGGCGTAGATGAAAGTGTTGCGGCTCAGGTTGCCGCAGGGGTGCTGGATCTCAATCTGCGTCGCTATCGCGCTGCTTTCGCACTTACTCAGAGTTCGGATAGCCAAGCAGAACGGCAGAAGCTGTTTAAAGGCTACGACGGTCTTAACGGATTGTCAGCACAGCAGCGCATAGGCGCTGGCCTCATCGTCAATGGGAATCTCCGCGAGTGGTTCGACGAAATCGCGGCTGAAGCGGTTTCGTACTTGAATGAACTCGGCGGTAGCTCAAATGTTTGACGCGGCCACTGCCGAGCTTCTGCGGTCAGCGCCCGGCGTTCCAGGACTGGATCCAAAGGCAATTCCAAGACTACTAACTGCGCATTACGCCGCTCTCGTTTCGCAGCGTCTTCGTGGAACGGGTGAGGATTTGGCTGCGGTCACGAACGTGTGGCCCCCGGAGAGAATTGCGGATACATACGAACTGATTGCGTCGTTGTCGCAGGATCATGCTCTTCGGAGGGCGTCTGCCTTCGTTGCCGGGACCGCGCAGCAGATCATCGCTCGGCGACATCAAATCAGCGCCGACAAGATCGTAAACGCTCACATCGATCGGGACAGTGTCGCGCCCTCAATCGCGGCCGCCGTTCTTTTTCTGTCGGCCGAGCAGTATGCGGATGCGAACGATGCGGCTTCCGGTATTCGAACAAACTACGACCAGCTACCATCTCGCGCTGATGTTTTGGCCGAGCACATTGCAGACCTCGCGAGCGGACGGCTCAATCGGATTCTAGAGAGAGCAAAGAACTTGCAGAGCAAGATCGACGCTTTCGGCATCGAAGAACGCGCGCTGGATGCTTTGCTTGACGCACTCTCATTGGGTGTTGTCATGTTGGCCGCCCAGTTCCTGCGGCAGCCGAGTTGGGTGGCTGGAGGGTATCCAGGTCCGCGTGAGGTGTTCACGCATGTACTTCAGCTGTCCGCCACAGCTGTGGAGAGCGAAGGTGGCAGGCTTGTACGGACGTACGCAGGTCCTCATCATCTCGCGTCGCTACTCCTGGCTGCATACGATGGAATGAAGGATGCAGCCATAACCAATGTACCGCCACCCGTGGGCGCTGATCCGGAATTTTGGCAGCGCTGGCTGGGATTTAGGGCATCCAAGTTCCCCTATGTGTGGCCAAATCATCACGAAGCGATTTCAAAGCAGTTTCATCAAACCGGGATTTCAAGTGTTGTCGTTCTTCCTACTGGCGCGGGGAAGACAACGGTTTCGTCGCTGAAGATCGCCGGGGTACTTGCCCGTGGCAAGAAAGTTGTATTCCTTGCTCCGACCCACGCGTTAGTTGATCAGCTCACATCGGATCTGCAGGAGATGTTCCCCAAGGAAGTCATCGGTTCGGTCGTGTCAAGTGACTTTGATCTACTGTTCCAAAGCGATGGCCAACTCAAAGAAATCGAAGTGATGACGCCGGAGCGATGTCTCGCGATGCTCTCGTTCGCGGCCGATGCGTTCGTGGACGTTGGGCTGCTGGTTTTCGATGAATGTCATCTACTCAGCCCGATAGCTGGAAAGCTTAGACGGTCGCTTGACGGAATGCTGTGTCTCCTTGGCTTTGTGAGCGCGGCGCCCAACGCCGATTTGCTCTTCCTTTCCGCAATGCTCAAAAACGGCGCTGAGTTCGCGCGTTGGATATCGAACCTCACTGAGCGACCTTGCGTTAGCGTCGATTTGCTTTGGAAGCCTAGTCGTCAGGCACGAGGAGTCGTCATATACAGGGACGATGACCTGATCACTGCAAAGAAGTCGGCCCTCAGGCTACAGCACGACGCGGACGTCAAAAAAGGCAAAGCAGCAGCCGGGCTCCGTACGGTTGCCGAGCGTGAACTTAGACTCACGCCATGGGCGATCTGGGGTTTGCAACACAACTGGCTTGAGGAATCACGAGCGTACTGCACCTTGCTTCCCGTCTTGAGCGACCCCGTGCAATTGGCGGGTGAGAAAAAGTACGGCGCGCTACGCGTGAAGCCGAATGCGAACGAAGTCGCCGTGCGTCTTGCGGTTGCAGCATCAAAAAGCGGTCTGAAGTCGATTGTCTTCGTGAACACGAAGAATGACGCTGTTGCAGTTGCAGAGAAGATCTCGGCCAACATCAGTAAGTCCATTCACGCTACCGAGTCCGAGCAGGAGTTGTGGGCCGCGCTCGAAGCCGAGATGGGGGGCATTCACCATTCCATTATCCCAGCACCGGTGGCGTCCGTTCCGCACAATTCTGCAATGTTGCCGTTGGAACGGAATCTTGCCGAGAGACTATTTAAGCGCCCCAATGGAGCCGACGTAATCGTGGCGACACCAACGCTGGCACAAGGACTGAATCTCCCAGCGCACTTGGCGATCCTTGCCGGCGATCGGCGCGCCGATGGCAACAGCCAGGGTCGTCAAGATCTTGGAGCGCACGAGATATTAAACGCGGCGGCGCGGGCTGGACGGGCAGGTCATCTTGCCAACGGCGTCGTGCTTTTGATCCCGGAGCCAATCATCAGCTTCGGCGACGACAAGCCATTAGAAGGACCCGTTCTCAAAAAGCTGAAATCGATTTTGCCTGAGGACGATCGCTGCGTCGCCATCAGCGATCCGTTAGAGATCGTTCTCGATCGTCTGATGGGCGGCGACTTAGCGAACTCGGACGTTCGCTATTTCGTGAACCGGATGGCGGTAGTTGGTGAAGTTGGCACCGGCGGATCAGCGTTCGATCTTGGAAGATCATTCGGATCATTCATGGCCTCCATGCGGAAAGAGCAGGCACAGTTCGAGGCCAAGGTTTCAAAACTGCAGTCGGTGGTGAAAGAAAGTGCGTCAGAAGGGGTGGATGGGTCTGTCGCAATCCTCGCTTCCCAGAGTGGCTTGTCACTCAGCGTCCTGGCTAGGCTCAAGAGCAGAATCGAGGCGGATGTCGGAACGTTGCCTGCATCGATTGACGGATGGTTGTCGTGGACATGCAATTGGCTCAAAGAGGATACGGAAGCGCGACACCTGCTCCTTGAGGACATCGCCAAATCGATTCACGGTGCTTGCGGTACGGAGAAGACAGGCGATGTGACGATCGCGGAGCTAGACATCGTGCTTGGAGGTATTCGTGCATGGACGAAGGGAAAGAGTGTTTCAGCAATAGAAAGACAGCTCGGAGGTGATCCCACTTCAACGCGGGTTCGCGAGCGGACGTGCCCCCGAGCCCGGGAATTGATCCTGAGCGTGATTCCAAGAAGCTTTTCGTTCATCGTCGGCCTGGTGTCTCATGTGACGAGAGAACTCGATCCCTTCGAACTACAAGATGGCCTTGATCGCCAGCTGGTTGAGTTGCTGCAGACTGCTGTGCGAAGAGGGTTCGACTCGCCGGAAAAGGTTCTGTTTGCCAGCGAGAACCCGAGAATTCTTAGTCGCGTGCAGATTCATTCGGCGTTCGCCGTACTTGAGTAGCCACGTTTGGGTTGAGGGTTAACGGAGTTTTCCTTGAGGTATCGTTGCGGTAAACCACCGCGTTTCCAGCATCCCAATTCGGGGTTTCGACCTGTTTCAGTCCGAAACTCACCGCGACATTGCGTTTCTCCACCGCAATACTTAAGAGCGTGACCACTCGTCTGGGGTTCGCGGCAGCCACTAGTGAATCAGCGAGGCCGGTGCCGGCGGTCGAGACGTTCGCAACTCGGTATCTCAAGAAGGAATGACCGCAGCGATTCGACACCCGCTCCAAGGAGATTCGCCCATGCGCGGCAAAACATCGAACGGACTTGATCGGGCTGCATGGAGCCGCCGTAACCTGGCGCTGGAAAGCGCGCTCGCGCCCCCTTCTGTTGTCATCGTGGCCTTGCCGGGCATCGGTACACTCAAGCTGCCGAAAGAGCTCTTCGATCAACACCTGCTGCGAGACCCTTCAGCCGAATCAAACGACGCTTCCACATCGCACGAACTGCTCGACGCAGCCCAGCTCGAGCTGCGCACGGGAATTCCTGCGAGCTGGTGGATGAGCCAGGCACGCGAGCGTCGCATTCCCTTTCACAAGTATGGGCGGTACGTCCGTTTTGATTTCGCGGAAGTCACGCGATGCGAGGCGTTCAAGCGCCGTGAGGTCAAGAGCTCGGGATATCCCATTCTGGGTCGAAGTTCGGATTCCGACTCAGACGACTGAAACCGTCTTTATGAGTACCCGATCCTCGTCTTAGGTGTGTAACTCGTGATGCATTGGCTGAAGTCCCGTTTCTCCGATCTACATCGAACCCACAGTGTCCTGCTCTCTACCGGGATGAGCATCGCGCGGCAGCAGATTGTTCGAAGGTTCACTTGAGATGGCTGTCGTCAGAAAAAATCGTGGCCGTTGGGTGGCCGACTTCCGCGACCAGCATCAACGCCGGCGGATCGAAGCCCCCTCGGGTCCCTTCGAGAGCACTGCGTTCGAGAAGCGCGCTGCTGAGGAACTGCTGCAACGGCGTCTCGCGCAGGTGCGAGGACAAACTTACCTGCCAGAAAGCCTGCGGCCGAGTTTCCGTGAGGTGGCGCAACAGTGGCTCGCGAGCAAGGTGCGCGTCGGTCAGTCGACGCGCTCAGACTACGAAACCATGCTCGAGTGTTACTTGCTGCCGTACTTCGGCCCCCGCAAGGTGGAGGCGATCTCACGTTTCGACATCGAGCGCTTCCGCGCCGCGTTGCGTGAGGAGGTGTTGCCGGATTGCATTGTCCAGGCCCGCGATGAGAAGCGCAGTCAATTGCAGGCGAGGAGTGCGAATGCCGTGCTGAAGCCGCTCCGACCAGGCCCGCGCACCATCAATAAATGCCTCGGCATCCTGGTATCGATCTTTGGTTACGCGCAGGACCATAAGGTGCTGGTCGGCAACGTAGCGGCGCGGATCGATAAGCTGCGGGCGACCCAGGCCGATGAGTCGCGCGTCATCGCAGAAAACATTCTCGCGCCGGCAGAGCTATCAGCGCTCCTCGCGCACGCCGTCGATCCGTATCGCATCCCGATTGCGCTCGCGGTTTTTTGCGGACTTCGCATCGGCGAAGTAGTGGGCCTCAAGTGGAGTGACATCCATTGGGTGGGTCACACCGCGGCCATCCGTCGGCAGCAGCGTCGCGGAGTCTTCTTCGTGCCCAAGACGCGGGCGAGTCAGCGAACGATTGAGCTACCAGCTCCGCTGCTCGTGCTGCTCAAGGACTGGCAGAAGCGCATCGGCGTCAACGAGCATGATCTCGTGTGTCCCTCGGTGCAGGGCAAGCCGATGCAGGGCAGTGCGCTCTTGCAGCGAGGACTGCGCCCGGCGTTGCGACGCGCGGGTCTTCGCGCGGTGCGCTTTCATGACCTGCGTCATTCGTTTGCGAGCAATCTGCTCGAGGCGGGGGTGAACATCGTCACGGTGTCGAAGGCGCTCGGGCATGCGAACGTGCAGATCACGCTCACGATCTACGCGCGTGCGGTGCCGAAGACGCGGCAGGGCGCGAGCGACCGGATGGCGACGCTCGTCGGGCTTCCAAAAAAAGTGGATACCAAATGGAAACAAATCGAGGCAGACGAGGGAAATACTGCGAGGACTGACCTGAAGTCAGCCTCGCAACTCGTTGAAATGGCGGAAAGGGTGGGATTCGAACCCACGAACACCCGTGAAGATGTTACTGG
>JACZCZ010130750.1_pt1 | contig 27399 bp, 21 predicted proteins | sample 8641811 | NCBI WGS metagenome assembly JACZCZ01 (sample SAMN15324610, study PRJNA640507) | soil metagenome | isolation source: intercropping peanut in the first line | place: China: Luxin town, Laibin City, Guangxi Province | collected 2019-07-25 | depth 10cm m | reverse complement strand
CATGTTGCCGGTGAGCAGGCCGCCATTGCTGCCGCCCTGGATGCCCAGGTGCTTCGGCGAGGTGATCTTGCGGGCGACCAAGTCCTGCGCGACGGCGGCGAAGTCCTCGTACGCCTTGTGGCGATTGGCCTTCAACGCGGCCTGATGCCAGCGCGGACCGTACTCGCCGCCGCCACGGATGTTGGCGACCGCGTACACGCCGCCCTTCTCCAGCCAGCCCTTGCCCACGCCGCCGGAGTAGCCGGGGGTCAGCGAGATCTCGAAGCCGCCGTAGCCGTACAGCAGGGTCGGGGTGCTGCCGTCGTACTTCAGGCCTTCCGGGCGGACCAGGAAATACGGCACCTTGGTGCCGTCCTTGGACGTGGCGAAGTGCTGTTCGATCTTCTTGCCCGAGGCATCGAAGAACGCCGGCATCGACTTCAGCTGTTCCGGCTGCTGGCCGATCTCGGCGAGCGACAGCGTGGTCGGGGTCAGGTAGTCGGTGACGGTCAGCCACACCGCATCGCTGTCGTCGCTGTCCACGTCGCTGACACCGATGGTGCCGAAGGAAGGCGCGCCGACGAAGGCGCTGGTCTTCCAGCCCGACGCCGATGGCGTGAGCACGCTCAGGCGGTTCTTCACGTCTTCCAGCACGTTGAGGACGAGGTGGCTCTTCGTCCAGGTGAAGCCGGCCAGCGAGGTCTTGTCGGTCGGGGTGAACAGCACGTCGAAGTCGCGCTTGCCGGTCATGAAGTCGTCGAACTTCGTCGCCAGCAGGCTGCCCGCGGCGTAGGTCTTGCCGCCGACGGTCCAGGCCTCGCGCAGTTCGAGCGTCAGCCATTCCTTGTGCACGCCCTTGTTGGCCGAATTCTGGACATCGATCTTGGCCAGCTTGCCGTCGGCACCGCGCAGGTACAGTTCGTCGTTGTAGAAGGCGATCGTGCGGCTGACGAAATCGCGCTGGAAGCCGGGCGTGTCGTCGTGGAACGCGGCGATGTACATGTCTTCCGCCGTGCCTTCGTAGACCACCGAGGCCGATGCCAGCGGCGTGCCGCGCTTCCATTCCTTGACGATGCGTGGGTAGCCCGAGCTGGTCAGGCTGCCGGCGCCGAAGTCGCTGTAGACGTAGACGGTGTCGGCGTCCTTCCAGCCCAGCGCGCCCTTGGCTTCGGGACGATAGAAGCCGTCCTTCAGGAACACCTTGTTGGCCAGGTCGAATTCGCGGGTCTCGTCGGCATCGGCGCCGCCGCGCGACAGCGCGACCAGGCACCGCGTGTAGTCGGGCTTGCGGCAGTCGGCGCCGTGCCAGACCCAGTTCTTGCCCTCGGCCTTGTTCAGTGCATCGAGGTCGAGCACGGTCTCCCACTGCGGCTGGGCCTTGCGGTACTCGGCCAGCGTGGTCCGGCGCCAGACGCCCCGCTCGTGCTGCTTGTCCTTCCAGAAGTTGTAGTAGAACTCGCCGATCTTCTGCACCCCGGGAATCTTGGCGTCGGAATCGAGGATGGCGCGGATGTCCGCTTCCAGCTGCTTGAAGGCCGGGGTCGAGGCGATCTCGGCCTCAGCCTTGGCGTTGACGCCCTTCACCCAGTCGAGCTGTTTCTGGCCTTCGACGTCTTCCAGCCAGGCATACGGGTCGTTGGACACGTCAGCCTCCTTGGCGTGGACAGGGGCGGTCATGGCGCCCGCAACGGCGAGGCCGGCGGCCAGGCAGGCATGGGTGAGTCTGGGCATCGGGAGTGGCTCCGGAGGTGCAATTCATGAACCTCTCACGCTAGCACAAGGCCCGGAGGCCACCCCATGCCGAAGGTCAGGCCACCCGGACCAGGCCCGGGTGGCGGGCGCGCAGGCGGCGGGCCTGCGGGGTGCGGCGGCGGGCCGCAGGGCGAAGCCGGCGGGCAGTCGCGGGAAGGCGGAACCGGTGCAGGGCCCACCATGCCGTCGCCGGCATGCCCACCAACCACAACGGCAGCCACCCCAGCGCGTCGGTACTCACCCGGGCCAGCGGCACCAGGAGCACCAGCGCCAGCCCCGTCAGCACCGCCCGACGCAGCATGCGATCCAGGGCGGCGTCCGGGCGATCGGAAGCAGCAGGGCGGGACGACGTGAAGGACGCGATGGACATGGCGAGTAGCTCCCGTGAGTTGATGTCGGTACGACGTCACACTCGCGCACCTGCATCTCACGGGTTGCGACATCCCCGGTTAACATCGCCGTCGCATCCTGATGACTAGCGTGTCCGTATGACAGGGAGAAAGGAGGCCGCATGCCCATGTCGTTGTTCCCCCCCGTCGCCCGCTATGCCTTCATCGTCCTGCTGCTGATGCTTTCCACCGGCTGCGCCAGCCGTGGCGAGGCGCAAGCGGGCCCGGCGCCCGTTGACCTGCCCCGCTTCATGGGCACCTGGCATGTGGTGGCGCACATTCCCTACTTCGCCGAACGCGGGCACGTCGCCGCACGTTACGAATACGCCTTCCGCGACAGCGACAAGGTCGGCGTGGCCTACCATTACCGTGAAGGATTCGACCAGCCCGAACAGGTGCGCGAAGCCCGCGCGTCAGTGAAGGAAGCCTCCGGCAACCGCGAATGGACGTTGTGGTTCGTCGGCGTCGTGCCGGCCAAGTGGCGCATCGTCGACGTGGCGCCCGACTATTCCTGGGCGCTGGTCGACTACCCGGGCCGCGACATGGGCTGGATCCTCGCGCGCGACCCGATGATGGACGACGCGCAATACCAGGACCTGGTGCGGCGCGCCCGGGACCACGGCATCAACGCCCGCCAACTGGTCCGCGTGCCGCAGATGCCCGCGCAGGTCGGCCAGCCGGGCTTCGGCGAGCCGTAGGGGCCGTGAGGTACGGATGCCAGTGAGTGTCCGACTGGAAGCGTTGCGCGAAGAGGATCTTCATGCACTCGCACGCGCCGAAACACCGGAGCGGCTCGGCAAGGTGGCGCCAGGGGCTTTGCCGCCCGCATTCGTCGCTCGTCGATCGCTAAGCCAGCTCGCTGATGGCAAGCCACTTTTCTGGTGTGCGACGTTCCTGATTCGGGACAGCACCGATCGCGTGGTAGGCGGGTGTGGCTTCAAGGACGCACCCACGGACCAGCGGGTGGAAATCGGTTACGCCGTGGCGCCCGATCACCGAAAAAGAGGGATTGCAACCGAGGCGCTGTCAGCCATGCTCGATATGGCGAGAGCCAGTCACGAGGTGACAACGGTGATTGCGCGGATCGATCCTGACAACATTGCGTCGGTGCGCGTCGTCCAGAAGCTGGGATTCACCTCTGTCGGCCTCGTGCATGACGAAGACGGCGATCGGTTGGTGGAGTGGTTGATTCATCTCGCTAGTCCGACGCTCGAACACTGAGGTACCCACCTGCAGGTCAGTCCTGGCCGTCCAAGCCATCCGCGTCTCCGCCTATCTACTCCTCATAGTTCGACAGCGCGAGTTCCAGCAGCGCCTTGGCCTGTTCGCGCAGCACGGCGGGTTCGACGATCTCGGCGTCGGCACCGTAATGGAGGATGTCCATCAACAGCTCCCGCGAAACGCTGTAGGGAATCTTGAGCTCGTAACGGCCATCCGCCAGGTGGCGGCCCTGCTGCTTGGAATGCCATTGCTCGTCGGCCACCCAGCGCGCGGCCTTGGCGCTGAACAGGATCGTCGCCCAGCCTTTCGGTTCGCCGGAGAAGATGCCGTAGCTCGACGCCAGGTGCTGGTTGAGTTCCTCGTTGGGCAGGTCGCGTGCAGGTTCTTCAGCCAGCCGCGCGTTGCCCACGCGATCGACGGCGAAGCTGCGCAGCGCGTTGCGCTCGTGGTCCCACGCATCCAGGTACCAGTTGTCGCGGTAGTGCGTGATGCGTTGCGGCGACACCGTGCGGCGCGTGCGCTCGTCGGTGGAACGCGCGCGGTACTCGAACTGCAGCTGCTTGCGCTCCAGCACCGCCGAAGCGACAGTGCGGAAACTGGCCTCGTCGAGCTTGCGGCCGCGATGCGGAATGACCCGTACGCGGTCGACCGGCCACTGCGACACGCCGGCATGGTCGGCCAGCAGTCCTTCGATGCGCTTCTGCAGCGGTGCCAGCGCGCCCGACAGCACGCCGCCGCCGGTACGGACCAGCAGCTGCTGGGCGGCGAGCAAGGCATACAGTTCTTCCGAGCTCAGCCACAGGCCGGGCAGCTCGAAGCGCTCGCTTTCCGCGGCGTGGTAACGGAAGCCCGCTTCGCCATCGCCCTCGATGGGCGCCATCAGCGCATCGCGCAGGTAGGCCAGGTCGCGGTAGACGGTGGCGCGCGAACAGCCGAGCTCCTCCTGCAGGCGTTTCACCGTGACCGGGTAGCGCGCCGCCTTGAGGATGCGGTGCAGGGCGGTAATCCGTTCGATCTTGTCCATGGGGGGCACGGCAGGGGGCGTGGCCGGATTATCGCCGACGGGTGGCCGTTTTCGCCGCCCGCCTGACGTTGAGTGGAATACAGGGGACAAGCGCCGGCGGCGCCTTGGGCCCGTGCGGTGCCAGGCGTCCCGGCGTGTTCGTGCCGCCGGGACACCCTCAACGCACGGACCCAAGGCGCTGCCCCTTCGACGAGTCCGCCGCCATGCCCTTGCGTACCGCCCTGCTGTCCTCGGCCGTCCTGCTGATCCTGTCTTGCCTGGCCGCCTGCCAGCGCCCGCCGAGCGCGGAGGGTGGCGCGACCGCCCCCATCGCCGCGACGGCGCCAGCGCATCGCGTCTCTGCGACGGACGCCGTCGCGGAGGTGAAGGCGTCGATGCACCGGTTCCTGGATGCCCGCAGTTTCCACGCACGGATGGAGATGGACGGCGCGCATCCGATGACCAGCGAAATGGAGTACGTGGCGCCCGACCGCTACCGGATCACCCTGCCCACCGGCACGCAGACCGTCATCGGCAACATGCTGTACATGCAGGTGAACGGCCGGTCCACGCGCGTTCCGCTGCCCCCGGAGACACTGGCGCCCTGGCGGGACCCACTCAAGCTGCAGCAGGCCCAGCAAGGCCTGTCCGCGGACTTCCTCGGTGAGACGGAGGTCGATGGCGTGTCGGCCAGGCACTACCGCGTCCGCAACACGGTGCCCGAGCCGGTGGAATTCGAGTATTGGCTCGGGGCCGGGGGTCTCCCCCTGCGATTGCGCCATGCGGGGACCGACAACGAAGGCCGGGCCTATACCGTGGTGCAGACTTACTCGCGCTACGACGATCCGGCGATCGCCATCGAGACCCCCGAGTGAGCCCCGCGCCGGCGCCGAGCCAACCGTGACGGCGGTTGGCCTGCGGGCCGTTCATCCGTGGCAGAATCGATGTCGCAAACCTGAATCGGAACAACCACTTGGGTTGTGACCCTGTCGGCGCGCGCCTACCATGTAATCGATTACACCCCTCCCCCCGAGGCCCCATGTCCCCGCCCGCACTTCCCTCCCGGTTGTCGCTCGCCCTGCTCGCTGGCTTGGCCTCGCCGGCCTGGGCCACGGATGTTCTGCTTCCGCGAAACGAAAAGGTCGACGCGACCAAGACGGAAAAGACCTTCGCCAAGCAGGCCGTTACCGTGGTGCCGGTCGTGGCGATGGCGGTGCGCCCCATGCCGGAGAGTCCGCCGGAACCGGCGCCTCCGCCGCCCACGCTGACTGGCGGCGGTGAGCTGGGCTTTGCGGCCGCCAGCGGCAACAGCAACACCGAGAGCTTCAACGGTCGACTCGACCTGACCTACGCCGATGGCGGTGCCTGGCGCCACAGCGCCAGCCTGTTCGGCCTGCATTCGCGTTCGGAGTACGCCCGTACCAACGACGATGGCAGCGTCGTCCGGGATACGCGCACCACCGCGAACCGCTACACGGTCAACGCCAACAGCGCCTACCTCATGGACGATCGCGGCACGCTCAACACCGCGCTGCGCCACGAGGAGGACGACTTCGGCACGTACAGCCGCCAGCAGTCGCTGAGCCTGAGCTACGGCAACCGGGTGATCGAGAACGAACGCGCCCACCTCGACCTGCAGGTGGGCCCCGGCTATCGCCGCGCCTACGACACGATCGATGGCCGCACCGAGGCGGGCTTCATCGGTCGCGGCCTGATCGACATGCGCTACGCGCTCAGCGAGAACACCGAGATCGTCAACAAGCTGCTGGTGGAATCGGGCGAGTACAACACCTTCGCCCAGAACGACCTCGGCGTGTCGGTGACGATGAACTCGCACCTTGCGCTCAAGGCCGGCTGGCAGGCGCGCCACAACAGCGACGTCGCCGAAGACATCAAGAAGACCGACACCTTGACCACGATGAACGTGGTCTACCGCTTCAAGTAAACGCCGGTCAGGCCAGGAACGCGCCCGCGCCCTGGTCCAGCAACAGGGCGGCCACGCGGCGCCCAAGCGATTCCGGATCGCTCGCGGCGCCCGCGCTTTCGGCCCGTATCACCTGGCCCTCCGCGGCGGAGCCCACCAGTCCCACCAGTACCAGTGCGTCGCCATCGCGTTGCGCGAACGCCGCGACCGGCACGTGGCAACTGCCATGCAGGGCGCGGTTCATCGCGCGCTCCGCTTCCACGCACAGGCGCGTGGCGGCATCGTCCAGCGGTGCGAACAGCGCGTGCACGTCGGGATCTTCCGCGCGGCATTCGACCGCGATCGCGCCCTGCGCCGGCGCAGGCAGCCAGTCCGGCGCCTGCAGTCGCGCGCGGATGCGCGCATCGAAGCCCAGTCGCTGCAGGCCCGCGCACGCCAGCACGATGGCGTCGTAGTCGCCCGCATCCAGCTTGGCCAGGCGCGTATTGACGTTGCCGCGCAAGTCGAGCAACTGCAGATCCGGCCGCAGCGCGCGCAATTGCGCCTGACGGCGCAGCGAGGACGTGCCCACGCGCGCACCCTGCGGCAGCGTGGCGATATCGCCGTAATGGTTGGACACGAAGGCGTCGGCGGGGTCCGCGCGCGTGAGGATCGCCGGCAACGCGAACGGGCCCTCGAGCTCCATCGGCACGTCCTTCAGCGAGTGCACGGCGCAGTCGGCTTCGCCGCGCAGCATCGCGAGTTCCAGTTCCTTGAGGAACAGGCCCTTGCCGCCGATGGCCGCCAGCGAACGGTCCAGCACCTCGTCGCCGCGCGTGCTCATCGGTATCAGTTCCACGACCAGGCCCGGATGGATGGCACGCAGGCGGTCGGCGACGTGTTCGCTCTGCCAGAGGGCGAGCGGGCTCTTGCGGGTGGCGATGCGCAGCGTGGTCATGCGGGCATTATCCCGCATGCCGCGACGTCCGCGGGCCTCAGAGCGTCTTGACGGTCTCGCGCAGGCCGGCCACGCAGCGTCGGCTGACTTCCAGCGGCGCCTTGCCGTGGCGCAGGATCGCCTGCACGTGGCCGTCGCCGACGCGCTTGATCTCGACCAGTTCGTGGCGCGCCACCAGGCAGTTGCGGTGGATGCGCACGAAGCGCCCGCCGAACTCTTCCTCGAGCGACTTCAGCGACTCTTCGATCAGGTCCTCGCCGCGTGCGTGGTGCACCACCACGTACTTCTCCTCGGCTTGCAGGTAGTGCACCTCGTCGACCGGGATCAGGCGCAGGCTGCCACGCAGGCGCGCGCACAGGTGGGTGCGCGGCTGGCCACTCGATGCGGCCGCAGGCGCCTGGGTCTCGCGTCCGGCGATGAACGTGCGTGCGCGCTCCAGTGCCGCGGCCAGCCTTTCGGCGCGGATGGGCTTCATCAGGTAATCGATCGCGGCGGCCTCGAAGGCCGACAGCGCGTGCTCGTCATAGGCCGTGCAGAACACCACGGCCGGGCGCGGGTCGAAGGCGGCCAGATGCCGGGCCGCTTCCAGCCCGTCCACGCCTGGCATGGCGATGTCGAGCAGGACCATGTCCGGGCGGTGCTGCGAACAGGCCTGCAGCGCATCCAGACCGTTCTCGGCCTCGGCCACCACGTCGATGCCGGCATGCTCGGCCAGCAACGCGCGCAGGCGTTCGCGGGCGAGGGGTTCGTCGTCGGCAATGACCACTTTCACGGCAAGGGCGTCCTCGATGAACGTTGGCGTGATCCCCCGTGGCCTAGGTTACCCATGGCGGCGCCACGCGTCACCCGGGTGGGGACGCATGCGGATTACAACGCAAACCGCCGTTCCATCCAGTCACCCAGGTCACGGATTTCCTCGGCGCAGACCTGATGCGCCATCGGATAGCGGTGCCAGGCCACGTCGAAGCCCATGTCCCCGAGCGCCCGGGCGCTCTGTTCGGCGTGGACCAGCGGGATCACCGGGTCGCCCGTGCCATGGGCCATGAAGACCGGCTGCTGGGTCGCCTTCGAGGCCAGATGCGAGCCCGCCTGCGACGCGCCCGGCAGGTAGGTGGACAGCGCGATCAGGCCGGCCAACGGCACCTGCCTGCGCAGCCCCGCCGCCAGGGTGATGGCGCCGCCTTGCGAGAAGCCCGCCAGCAGCAGCCGCTCCGGCGCGATGCCACGCGCATGCTCGCGCTCGATGAGTGCATCCACCTGCAAGAGGGATTCTTCGATGCCCGCGCTGTCCGCACGGGTCGGGAAGTCCATGCCGACGATGTCGTACCAGGCGCGCATGCGCACGCCGTTGTTGATGGTCACCGCGCGCACCGGCGCATGCGGAAACACGAAGCGCAGCGCGGGCCAGCCAGGGCGCACCAGTTCGGGCACGATCGGCGCGAAATCATGGCCGTCGGCGCCCAAGCCATGCAGCCACAGCACGGACCACTGCGGGGAAGCACCGGTGTCCTGTTCGACAGTCTCGAGAAGCGGGGTGGGGGTCGTCATGCCGCCATTCTCGCCGCAGTGCCACGTGGAAACCAATCAGTCCGCACCACCTTCCGCGCCTGCGGGCAACCGGAACCGCACCGTACGCTGCGAGGCATGCGCCTGGTCGCTCGGCTCGAAACGCCAGCGCTGCGCAACGGCCAGCGCGGATGCGTCAAACAGGCCGGCGGGTGACGAAGAGAGCAGCCGCACATCACGCACGCTGCCATCGGGCTGGATGGTGAAGGCCACGTCCGCCTGCCCTTCGATGCGCGCACGCAGCGCCGGCAAGGGATAGCGAGGCTGGGCGTCCTGTAGCAGGCGAGGCGTCCGGACCAACGGCGCGGCACGGACGATCGCAGGCGAGGGACGCGCTGTCTCGACCACGACGGGTGCCGGAGGGGGTGCGGGGCTTGCCGCCGACGGCGCGCTCGCGGGCGGGGGTGCCGGCTCACTGGCCACCGTGGGCGACGGCGGCGAAGCGGTCGGACGCGGCACGACCGCCACCGAGGGCGGCGGCGTTTCCAGGGCCGCGATCGTGGCCTGCGCGGCCTGTTCTCGCCGGAGCGCTGCGATGCCCGCATGCAAGCGCGGCAGTGCGGGCGCACGCTCATCAATGCGCTCGATCAACATCCGCAACCGCTCTGCCTCGGTCGCATCGCCGCGCCCGATGGCTTGCTCTGCGGCAATCAGGACATAGGGCTGCAATTCGGCCAGCGCGGTCTGCGCCTGTGTGGTTTCGGCCGCGCCTTCACGGGCAGCGAGGTAGTGCTCGATCGCATTGTCACCAGCAGGCGAGATGAGGCGCTGCTCAGCCAGCGCACGAGTGGCGCGCGCGTAAGGCGCCCCCGTCTCGTCGATGTTGTCGGGCAATGCGGTAGCGGTGTTGGCCGTGGCCGCGGCCTCCCCTGACGCTGGCCCGGGCGCTCGCCCACAGGCTGTCAGGCCCACCACCAACGCCAGGCCCATTCCGATCTTCTTCATGCGTGGATCACCCCCGTGATGCGGCCGGCAAGCCTAGGCGGCCTTCATGACGCCGTTGCGTCAGACGCGCCAAGGGAACTCGCCTGTCCATTCGGACACTGGACACGTCTCGTTCCCTTGGCCGCGCGGGCGGGTTTCCCCGCGCACGGGAGATGGAAGCGTTTGCATGCCGCAGCACCCCGTTCAGGGCACGGAAGTTCGGGTAAAGTGCCGTGATCCGGGGCCGATAACGTTTCGTATGGCCCCACCCCGGGGCGGCTTAGCAGGGACTGCCGTGGCGAACCCGGACCATCCGACGGATACCGTTCTTGGGGAAGACGCGACCGTGAGGCCCACTGCCATCGCCATGCCACCGTTTGCCGCGCCCGCCGTTCCCGACGTGTCCTGGGTCATCGACCACAGCGACAACGCCGTCGTGGTCTGCGACGACGATGCCCGCATCACTTATATCAACCAGGGCTTCACCCGGATGCTGGGCTATACCCTGGAAGAAGTCGTGGGCCGCCGGCCGAGCGACTTTCTCGCAGGCCCGCACACCGATCCTGAAACCGTCGAGTGGGTGCGAGGACAGCTCAACACCCAACAGGGTTACCGGACCGAACTGCTGGTCTACGCCAAGACCGGCGTGCCGCTGTGGATCTCGGCCGTCGTGAACCCGGTGTTCGATGGCGAGCGCAACGTACGCCACCTGCTTGGCGTCTACACCGACATCACCCACAGCAAGCTGCACGAGGAACTGCATCGCAAGGTGCTCGGCGCCATCGTCCGCGAGCAACCGCTGCAGGACGTGCTGACGCTGGTGTGCCGTGAAGTGGAGAAGGTGATGCCCGAGGCCGTGGCCTCGGTGATCGCCCTCGACGACTATGGCCACCTGCGCGTGCTTACCGCGCCCAGCCTGCCTGACCATATCGCCAACGTGGTCGACGGCGAGCGCGCCGGCCCGATGGTGGGTGCGTGCGGTTCCGCCGCGTGGAGCGGTCAGCCGGTCGAATGCACCGATATCGAACGCGATCCTCGCTGGCAGGCTTACAAGGCGCCGTTCCTCGCGTTGGGCATCCGCGCCTGCTGGTCCAGCCCGGTCAAGGGCCACGACGGTCGCGTGCTGGGTACCTTCGCGCTGTATTACTGGGAGAACCGGGCGCCCGACGATTTCCACCAGCGTGTGGTCGACGTCTGCCTGCACCTGTGTGCCCTTGCGATGGATCGCGAGCGCGCGCGCGCGCGCATGCACCAGCTGTCCTTCTACGACACGCTGACCGGGCTGCCCAACCGGGCGCTGTTCAACAGCAAGGTCGAGCAGATACTGCTGGAAGCCGCACGGCGCGACAGCGCCGTGGCGCTGCTGTTCATCGACATCGACCGCTTCAAGATCGTCAACGACACGCAGGGCCACACGGCGGGCGATACGCTCCTGCGCGAACTCGCCAGGCGACTGGGCGGCGAGATGCGCGACGTCGACGTGGTCGCGCGCCTGGCAGGGGACGAATTCGTGCTGGCGGTGCCCGGCCATGGCGCCGAAGAAGCCGCCACCCTCGCCGACCGCTTGATGGCGCGCCTATCCCAGCCCGTGAGCGCAGGCAGGATGATGCTTGCGCCGCAGGCGAGCGTGGGTGTGGCGATGTTTCCGACCGATGGCTGGGACGTGGACTCGCTGGTGCGCCACGCCGATATCGCGATGTACCGCGCCAAGTCCGAGGGCGGCGGGCGGATCGTGTTCTACAGCGTCGAGATGAACCAGGCGATGCAGGAACGGCTGGCGCTGGAGAACGCCCTGCGCGAAGCCGTTCGCAGCGGCCAGCTGCGCCTGCACTACCAGCCACAGGTCGGCATGACCGACGACACGCGCCTGCACGGCGTGGAAGCGCTGCTACGCTGGCGGCACCCTGAGATCGGCGAGATATCGCCGGCGACCTTCGTGCCGATGGCCGAGGAATGCGGACTGATCGACGACCTCGGGCGGTGGACGCTGGAGGAAGCCTGCACGCAGATGGCGGACTGGCGTCGTCGCGACGTGCCGGTACCGCGCGTATCGGTCAACCTGTCGGCGATCAACTTCGAACAGCAGGACCTGCCGGTCTTCATCGGCAACGTGCTGGGCAAGTGCGGCCTGTCCCCGGACGAGCTGATGGTGGAGGTCACCGAGAGCGTGATGCTGGCCCAGAAGCCGGAAGTGCTGGCGAACATCGATGCGATCCACCGCATGGGCGTGCATCTGTCGATCGACGACTTCGGTACCGGCTATTCCAGCTTGAGCCATTTGCACCGCCTTCCGATCAGCGAACTCAAGCTCGACATGAGCTTCGTGCGCGACCTCGAACACAGCGAATCGGCGCGTGCGTTGACCACGTCCATCCTGCGCATTGGCGAGAGCCTGTCGCTGAAGGTGGTGGCCGAGGGCGTGGAGAACCAGGCCCAGCGTGCGGTGCTTGCATCGTTGAACTGCGACATCCTGCAGGGCTACTACGTCTCGCGGCCGCTGTCCCCGCATTCGCTGGAGCGCTGGCTCAGCCTGCAATCTCCGGCGGAGTGACGCGGTAGCGCCCGCCGTCCAGCAGGAACGCCAACGCGTCGCCGCAGGGCGCGGCGATCCGGAACTGGAGCAGATCGTCGGCACGCGTACGCCCCAGGTTCACGGCCGCCACGGGCGTTCCCGCCCGCATTGCGGCATGCACGAAGCGCAGCCCGGAATACACCATCAACGACGAGCCCACCACGAGCATCGCATCGGCGCGCTCCAGATGCGCCATCGCCGACTGGACACGCTCGCGCGGCACGTTTTCGCCGAAGAAGACCACGTCGGGCTTGAGCATGCCGTCGCAGGCTTCGCAGGCAGGAACACGGAACGTGCCGAAGTCGCGCCCGTCCAGGTCCGCATCGCCATCCGGCGCGGCGCCCGCGGCCAGGCCGGCCCATTCGGGATTCGCGTCGACGAGCCGGGCCTGAAGTGCCGCGCGCGACGAGCGCATCCCGCAATCGAGGCAGACGACGCCATCCAGCCGCCCATGCAGGTCGATCACCGACCGGTTGCCTGCGGCCTGGTGCAGGCCATCGACGTTCTGGGTCAGCAGCATCTCGCATGGCCCCTGCGCCTCCAGCGCCACCAGCGCGAGGTGCGCTGCATTCGGCGTGGCCTCGGCGATGCGTGGCCAGCCAATCAGACTACGCGCCCAATAGCGTTGGCGCGTTGCGACGTCGCCGACGAATGCCTGGTAGGTGACCGGCGGCGTGCGCTTCCATGCGCCTTGCTCGTCCCGGTAATCGGGTATGCCCGAACCGGTGCTGCAGCCGGCACCGGTCAGCACGAACAGGCGTCGATGGGCCGCGATGAAGTCTTCGAGTCGTGGATCGCTCATGCCGGCAGCATAGGCGATGCGTCGTGCGGCGGTCAGGGTTTGGGGGCGGGACAATAACTGCGTAGATAGTCCATGTGGGCCGGCATCCGCTGCGCGTTGCCCTGCACATGGTGGCGGATATCGTCGAGGAAACGCTGCAGCTCGGCCGGTGATATCGCGTCCGCCGTCGGGTGGTAACGCTTCGGCACCACGCCTTGCCCCATCATCACCTGGATCCACGAATTCTCGCCGAACAGCTCGCCGGGCACATGGAAGACGGTACCGGTCTCGCGGAACAGTTCGATGCGATGGCGCAACGTGGCCGGGATCTCCATCTCCGCGATCTCGCGCCAGTACGGAGAGTCGCGCCGGTTGCTGAGGTGATAGTGCATCACCACGAAGTCGCGCACGTGCTGCAGCTCCTCGTCCAGGCGCGCGTTGTATTCGTCGATCGCCGGCTGGGCCACCACTTGCGGGAAGTTCTGCAGCAGGTGCACGATGCCGCGCTGGATCAGATGGATCGTGGTCGACTCCAGCGGCTCGATGAAACTGCCCGCGAGGCCCAGGGCCACGCAGTTCTTTTCCCAGCACTGCTGGCGCTGCCCCGGCTTGAAACGGATCGGCCAGGGCTGCTTGATGACATCACCCTCGAGGCTTCCCAGGAACTCTTCCCGTGCCTCGTCGTCGCTGACATGACGGCTGGAGTAGACGATGCCATTGCCGACCCGATGCTGCAGTGGGATACGCCATTGCCACCCCGCCTTCCCGGCGATGGCGCGCGTATACGGCACGGCATCGCGCACGGCGGTGGTCTGGGTGGCCAACGCGCTGTCGTTGAACAGCCAGTGCGACCAGTCGGTGAAACCCACGCCCAGTGTCTTGCCGATCAGCAGCGCGCGAAAGCCGGTGCAATCGATGAAGAAATCGCCTTCGATGGCGTCGCCGTTCTCCATCTTCAGCGCCGTGATGAAGCCCGATGCCGCATCCGTCACGACGTCGGCGATCTTTCCCTCCACGCGCTTCGCCCCATGGCGCTCGCTGAATCGCCGCAGGAACTTCGCATACAGGCTGGCATCCATGTGGTACGCGTAATTGATGCCGCCATGGGGAAGATGCGCGAAGCGGTCCGCCAGGGCCGCCTTCAGCTCGAGGCAATAGTCCTCGTAGCCGCTGGCGAAACCTTCCTTGCGTCCTCGTAGCCAGAAGTGCTGGAAGCCGGTCGCTCCCCGGTCTTTGCCGCTGAATCCGAAGGAATGGATGTAGCGATGCTCGGTGTCGAGCCAGTTCTCGAACGAAATTCCCAGCTTGACGGTGCCCTGCGTGGCCGCCATGTACTCCCGCTCGTCGATATCGATCATCCGGTGGAAGCTCATCAGCGTCGGGATGGTGGCTTCGCCAACCCCCACGGTGCCGATCTCTTCGGATTCCACCAGCGTGATATCCAACACCTTGCCCAGGACCCTGGAGACTGCGGCGGCCGCCATCCACCCTGCCGTGCCGCCCCCGGCGATGACGATGCGCTTCACGGGGCGATGAGAGATATCGTTGGTGTGGTTGCTCACGAATAGGCCCCTGGGCGTTCTTGATCAGCGATTGATCCGCTTGAGCAGGCGCGCGCGAAGGTCGCGGGCACGCACTTCGTCCAGCGGCGAGAGAAGGCGGCGGGCCTCCTCCGGAATATGCGCGACCGTGTCCGCGCCGGCTTCGAACACGTAGTGACGGAATACGTCCTGCCAGATCTCCCGCTCATGGGGTGGTAGGTCGCGCATCGTCATCAGCGCATACATCAGGACGTTCATCGGCGTGTCCATCCAGCCCGGCGCCTCGCGCCACCAGTAGTTGACCAGCACGTTGAACGGCTCCAGGCCCTCCATGTGGTGCCACCACATGCTGGGGATCAGGACTGCGTCGCCCGGCTCGAGTTCGGCCACCTGCGCGTACCGCATCGCTTCGGCGAAGCGCGGAAACCGTTCCAGGTCGGGCGATGCGAAATCGACAAGGCTGACGGCCTGTCCGGCGGGCGTGAAGTCGAGCGGACCGATGTACAGGTTGCGCAACTGGTCCGGCGGGAACAGGGTGACGCGGCGACGCCCCGCCACGACGCAAGCAATGTTGTCGGGCACGTCCTGATGGGCGGCGATGCGGGTGCGGTTGCCTATCCAGATGCTCGCCAGCGGATCGCGACCTTCCAGGGCAAGCGCATTTTCTTCACGGAAGCCTGGCAGCCAGGTGTCGAGCGTGGTCGATGCGACGTAGATCATCGGCGCGGGTTCCCGTGCCGCGTACTTGAGCAACGTGTCGAGCACCGTGCCCAGCGGAATATGCTCCTGGCGGAAGTTGAAGCCGCTCAGGTCGTCGTTGTAGAACACCCTCCCGCCGGCTTCCGGGGGCGCGACCGTCGCGACCACCGGCGGTGCGTCCCGGCGTTCGAAGCCATGCAGATAAGCCACTGCGGCCTGCATCGATTCCCGCGCTGCCGCAACCATCGGCCAATGGGCCACAAGGCCTCGCAACACGGTCGGCCCGGACGCCGATGCCCGCAGCGCCTCGGCCAGCGCGCCGGGCGCTTCGCCGCGCAGCTCGCGGATGGGCTTAGCGTCCGCCGGCACGGCTCCGATTCATCCTGTCGATCAGGGCACGGAAGTTCGAAATCGAAGCCACGGCCATGAAGATCGGCTCCAGGTGCCCGTCCGCATGCAGCTGGCCCAGTGCGTCGGCATCGAGGCCACGGAGACGGTCCTCGTTGATGAGGTAGTACCCGGCCAGCCGGTTGAGCGAGCCATCGTCCAGTTGCACGTCGAGCGCGAACGATTCCAGCAACTCGTGCTTGAGCAGCGCATCGATGAAGGCCGGCACGCGTTCCAGTCCGTTGTGCAGCGTGAGCAGGACCGATGCGATCCGCTCCAGGTATTCGCTGTTGCCGCCATGCTCGCGGAACAGCGGTTCGCCTTCGGCGCTGCCGACCCTGGGGTTGTCCAGGTCGATATGCACCGTCATTTCGTCGCCGCCCCGCCCGATCAGGAACGGCTGCCGCTCGATCGCCAGCGGCAGGTAGTGCGCATCCCAGCGCTCGCCATCGAGGAACAGGTTCTTTCCCTCCTCGAATCCCAGCAACGCGATCGGCGACAACGCGCCGTGCGCGTCCTTGCGGAACACGATCGGATAGCAGGCCTGCAGGTCGCGGAACTCGGCAGGGAACGTGGCGGCGAAACCGACATCGTCGCCCAGCTGCGCGCCGCGCCGGGTGTCGATGCGCAAGTCCTTGTGGTCGATGTTGTTGACCTGGGCGTGTCGGGGCATCGGTGGGTCGTCCTAGATGCGCGGCATTCCGCGCGTCATCACATGATCGAGCATCTCACGATGCCCAGGCAATGCCGGCAGCATCTTCCTCGCGATGTCCGCGGACTGGCGGAAATATCCTTCGGCGGCCTGGACATCATCCATGTGCCGCGTGGTCGGGCGCGTGTCGGGCATGAATCCCATGCCGTAGAGGATGAACTGGTAGCTCGCAGAGGGGAACACTTCTTCGACCCGATTGAGGTCGTACCGGGAGGGTGGCTGGTGGCGCCAGAATTCGAGCAGGTCGCGCAGGCGTTGCGGAATCGTTTCCGGCCTGCGGTTGTCGCGCCAGTAGTCGCTGTCGTCCCGCTTGCTCAGCACGTAGTGCAGCTTCAGGAAGTCGACGATGCGGTCCCAGCGGTAGCTGAAGGTGTCGTTGTAGCGCCTGGCAACGATGTCCACCGCGGCGCGCGTGGCGGGCATCTGGTCGGCCAGCATGCCCGCGGCGAGCTCCACCATGACCAACGAAGAGGCTTCGAGCGGCTCCATGAAACCGCTGGACAGCCCGATGGCCACGCAGTTCCGGTGCCACGCGCCACGCCGGAAACCGGGGCGGATCACGATCTTCGGCAACGTATCGATGTCCTGCTCGCGTCCGCCCGTCGCCACGATGTAGCGTCGCAGCGCGGCCTCTGCAGCCTCGTCGCTCGTGTGGGTGCTGGAGTAGACGTGACCGATGCCGCGGCGGCTCTGGAGGCCGATGTCCCAGATCCAGCCGGCTTCCTGCGCCGTCGAGATGGTCTGGCAGGCGATCTCCACGCCGGGATCGACGTAGGGTACCCGTGTCGCGATCGCCCGATCGTTGAACAATACGTCCTTCTGGGATTCGATCTCGACGCCGTAGTGCTGCCCGATCAACAGCGCACGCATGCCGCTGCAATCCACGAACAGGTCGCCTTCGATCGCACCATGATCGCGCGTCCGCAGGGCGGCGATGTCGCCGTTCTCGTGTGTTTCCACCTCGACCATGTGATCGGCCACGTGGCGTACGCCCAGCTTCTCGACGCAGTGCTTCCGCAGGAACACCCCGAGCTTCGCGGCATCGAGGTGGTAGGCGTAGTTGGCCACCGAAGCCCACTCCGGCGTGGACATCTGCTTGGGGGATTTCCCGGCCTCGCACAGGTGTGCCTGGAAGCAGGTCAGCATGCTGAAGGGCACGTCGCGGTGCGCCATCCAGCCCGTGGCCAGATGAGTCTCCAGGAATCCCGGGGGCAGCACGAACGGATGGTGGTAATAGTCGCCGTCGACCTCTTCGCGCCAGCGGACGAACTTGGAGCCCTGCTTGAAGGCCGCATCGCACTCGCGGATGAAGTCCGTCTCGCTGACACCCGTCCTGCGCAGGGTGTCGCGCATGGTCGGCCAGGTCCCTTCGCCCACGCCCACGGTCGCGACATCCGGCGACTCGATCAAAGTGATCCGTAGTCCGGTACTCAGGGCGGTCTGGTGCTCGGCCGCGAGCACGGCGGCCGTGAGCCAGCCTGCCGAACCACCCCCGAGGATCACCACATGCCTGACAGGAACATCCACGCCGCCACCTCACTCGTGCATTCGTGCAGCCCAACCGCGAAGCTCGCCCCAAAACCAAAGCCGCTGGAGGCCAGCGGCTTTGGCGACGCTACCCGGACCCGCCTGGGATCCGGGCAACCCGGACGTCAACGGAAGTTGTAGCGGAAGCCGAGCATGTAGCGCGGACCGGTCTGGGTGCCGTAGAACAGGATGTTCTTGTTGCGCTCGCTGAGCCGCGCGGTTTCATCCGTGAGGTTGATGCCCTCGAACTGCACCGTGAAGCGGTCGTTGAACTTGTATCCGACGCTCAGGTCCCACTGGCCGTACTCTTCCACATACACCGGATTGTTCTTCGCGGTGTCGGCAGCGTCGCCGTCGTACTGGCTGTTGAGGAACTTGTCGCGCCAGTTGTAGGCCAGGCGGACCTGCCAGGGTCCCTTGTCGTAGAAACCCACCAGGTTGGCCGAGTCGCTCAGGCCGATCAGCACCTGCTGCGGCCCCTTGGCGTTGTTGTCGTACGAGAGGCTGTCGCTGTCGACGATGGTGTAGTTGGCCGCGATACCGAAGCCACTGTCGCCGAACATGTGCTGCAGGCTGAGTTCGTAACCGTTGAGGGTATGCGAACCCGCGTTGCCCGGGATGGTGATGTTGTACACCGTCAGCGGATCGCCTTCGATGCCGGTGATCTCGCCATTCGTTCCCGCCGTGCTGTCAACGCCCGGCTGGCCATCGAAGTTGTCGAAGATGTACTGGCGGATGCACCCGACGTCGGCGGCGCCGCAACCGGCACCGATGGCGGCATTCCAGTACGCGCCGCCTACTGGCGTGGGCAGGCTGAACAACGTGTCCTGGAACGAGCCCGCACCGCTGTCGATGTAGTTGGAGATGTTCTTGCGGTAGTAGCCCACCGAGAAGTAGCTCGCTTCGGCGTAGTACCACTCGTACGACAAGTCGATGTTCTTCGACAGCAACGGCTTCAGGTTCGGATTGCCCGAATTGCCGCTGCCGCCATTGACGCGCAACAACGGGCTGACGGTTTGCCCGCCCTGGATGTCCTGCCAGCCGGGACGGCCGAGCGAGTGGCCATAGCTGGCGCGAAGCACCATGTCCTCGGTCAGTTCGAAGCTGGCGTCGATGTTCGGCAGCCAGTAGTCATACTCACCGGTCATCGTGGTGAACGTCTTGTCACCCATGTCGGTGAAGAACTCGTTGTCTGCCACCCAGCGCACGAGCACCGGCGTATCCACCTGGGCAGAGGACTCGATCTCGGTCTTTTCGTAACGCAGGCCGATGGCGAGATTGATCGGGATCCGCGTCTCCCAGCTGGTGCTGTACTGCAGATAGGCGCTGCGCGTCTTTTCGGTAGTGCGCAGGTCGGCGCGGTTGTAGTTGTCCGGAGCCCGGGCCAGGTCCGGCCTTCCCGTGAAGTCGCCCACGGCCCGGCGCATGGCTTCGTAGTCGAAGACCAGGAACTGGCTATTGAAGCGCGGATCGTTGTAGCCGGGGAACGCGTCGAAGTACCGCGCCATGTTGTCGACCTGCCAGAGGCCGTCGGCGAAATCCGAGGCATTGCCGATGCCGCCCCAGTCCGCCGCTTCGTTGATACCCCAGGCGGTCCGGTTCTTGACCTCGGTGTTCGCCACGCCGAACTTCAGGTCGGAGAAGTCGCCGAACTTGAAGCTGCCGCTCAGCTGGCCCTGGTCAACCTCGCCACGCGAATAGCCGTTCACGAACTGCCGACCGGTCGGGCGCGCCTGCGAAGGGTCCACGCCACTGACGCCCGGTGCCAGCTCGTAGCTGAGGATCGGCAGCTTGCCATCGAAATAGACCGTGGTGTCGCCACGGATCCAGGCCGCGGTGCCGATGTTGCCTTGCGAACCCCATTCGCTGTCCGGGCTCAGCTCGGCCGTGGAGCGGTGGTAGTCGAACGCCAGATCCAGCGCGTCCGTCACTTCCCATTCGACGTTGAAGCCGACCGACTCGTTTTCCGCCTTGGTCGCGCTGATGCCGCCCGCCATCGCCAGGTCGGCGCATCCGTCGTAGGTGCCGTTCGCGTTCTGCGTGCCGGTGCAGGCAATGTTCTCCCGATAGAACACCGGACCGGCCGCGGGGCCATCCGTCCAGGCGCTTTCCTGGCCGACGAAATTGAACCACACCGACATTTCGTTGCGCTTCTGCTGAATCTTGTTCTCGGAGTACGTGTAGTCCAGCGTCGTAGTGACGCGATCGGACGGCGCCCACTGCAGCGTGACCTGACCGTTGGTGCGTTGCCGCTGGATGCCGTTGACGCTGTAGTTGAGGTTCTGCGGCACCGAGTACAGATCGTTCGGACCGGGCAGATTGTCGTTGCCGGGCGTTCCCGGTGCGATCGCGCCCCATCCACCTTCACCACCGAAATGCGTGCGCCAGCCCGCGGTCACGCCGACCTGGCTGAAGCCGCTGTCGCGTTCCTGGTAGCTGCCGGTCACGGCAATACCGAACTTCCCGTCAGCGAAAGTCTGGCTGAAAATGCCCGACACCTCCGGGGTGTAATCGTCGCCCTGCATGATCTTGGGCAGGTTGTCGTTCGACGTGTCGTGGACCGTCTTCAGACCGAGGTTCAGCAGCGGTCCGCTTTCCAGCGGGCGAACGGTCTTGATGTTGATCGTCGCGCCGATGCCGCCGGTCGGATTCGCGGCCAGGCCGGTCTTGTAGACCTCGATGCCCGACACCGCTTCCGACGCAAGGTTGGCGAAATCGAACGCACGCGAGTTCGAGGCGGAGAACCCGTTCAACAACGCGCCCGGCATCTGGCGGCCGTTGAGGAGCACCAGATTGTGGTCGGGGCCAATGCCGCGCACGGTGACTTTCGAGCCCTCGCCGCTGGGCGTACGGTCGATCGACACACCGCTGATGCGCTGCAGGGATTCGGCCAGGTTGGTATCGGGGAACTTGCCGATGTCCTCCGCCACGATGCCATCGACGACACCCTGCGCGTCGCGCTTGAGGTTCATCGAGGACTCGAGGCTGGCACGGATGCCCTTCACCACCACGGTGTCCAGGGTGGTCGGATCGGCTTCGGTAGCCGTCGTCGACGGCGTGGCGGTGGCGCTCTGCGGCTCGGCCTGCTGGGCCCAGGCGGGACCTGCCATGGCGATCAGCAACGCGGACGTGAGCACCCGCTTCCTTGGAACGGACTGCACTTGCTTCATGGACTTTCCCCTCTCCGGAAATTCACGAATGGCGTTTTGGTTTTCTGACGCGAACGTGTTTGAGGTCCCCGCCCTCTAACATTGGGCCGCATTGGACGCGCGATTGACAGCGTTGTCAACTTTCCTGCATTTCGCCGGAAACTCGCATAAAACCCCTTGTTTTAAGCCATATTATCGATGCTGCGTCGCAGCTGAAATCGTTTTCCATTCTTCGCGCCACCGTATCGAATGGAAGAAATTTTCGCCTGCCAGCGTGGAAGGTTTTCGATTGGTATGGCGGCTGGGGCCCCTCATCGCGCACGGCGCTGCCTCGCGACGCCGCGATCGACAGGAAGAAGGACGCGCGTGTGCCGTCAGCGCCGGGCAGGCGCCTGGGTCGACTCCCGGAACACCACTTCGTGCTCTACGTGCACCATGCCACCAGCCTCTGCCGCGCGGATGCGCGCCAGCAACTGGAGCGTGGCCAGCCGACCCATTTCCGACGTCGGCTGGCGGACGGTGGTCAATGCGGGATAGATGTGGCGCGCGATGGGCGTGTCGTCGAAGCCGCATACCGAGATATCCCGGGGAACGGCCAGGCCACGCTCGCAGGCGGCACGGATGACGCCGGCTGCCATGTCGTCGTTGGCGGCGAAAATCGCGGTCGGGGGACGCTTGAGGTCGAGCAGGCGGTTGCCGGCCTCGATGCCCGATTCGTACGAGAAGGCACCCTGCACCACGAGGTCCTCGTCGAAATCGAGCCCCGCCTTGCGTAGCGCTTCGCGATAGCCCTTAAAGCGCCACTGGCACGCGCCGTGCGCGGGCGGACCCTTGATATGCGCGATGCGCCGATGGCCTTGCGCAACCAGTCCCGCCATCAGTTCGAGCACGGCCGCGGTCTCGTCCATCGACACGCCGATGCGGTCCTGCGGGTGTTTTGGCGCGATGCAGGCGAAAGGCACGTCGTGCCGCTCGAGGAACTCGAGTACTGCGGGATCGTCCGTCAGCGGCGGAATCAGCACCACGCCGTCCGGCGCGAAGTGCTCGAACACCACCTTCAGATCCTCGGCCTTGCGTTGCTTGGCCGACCCGACGGGTGCGAGCACCAGGTTGTAGTGGTTGTCGCGACAGGCTTCCAGCATGCCGCTCTGGATCTCCATCAGGTAGTTGCGTGATGGGTTGTTGTAGACCAGCGCGATGACGTATGAGCGCTGTCCGGCGAGGCTGCGTGCGGACAGGTTGGGTCGGTACTGGAGCTGCTCCACGGCCTTCATCACGCGCTGGCGCATCTCGTCGCGCACGTTGGGCTCGTTGTTGAGCACGCGCGACACCGTCTTCATGGACACGCCTGCGGCGGCGGCCACGTCCTCGATCCGACTACGCATTCGGCTGCTCCTGCTCCACTCCGTACATCCTCCTGGCAAGACCCCGCATTCTGACAGCGACGCCCGTTCCAGCGATACCGCAGCGCATGCCTGCACGCTGCGGTGGCTCCCCGACCTCACGATCCACGCGTGCGATGCGCGCGAATCGTTGTTGCAAAGCAGCACGTCGTTGCGACGGAGATGCGACGCGATGTGCACTGCATCGCGCGTTCCGGCGCTCAACGCTGCCTACGGTTGACACCAAGGTGTACCAACGGTATGACAGCGCTGTCAACTACCGCGCGTCCGGCACGTCGAATGCCGGCGCCGCATCCACCCTCGAGAGGCACCACGATGCAATCCACCCGCATGTTCGCCGCCGTCGCGCTGGGCGTGACGATGGCCGCCGGCCTGACGCACGCCGATGCCGCGCAACCCCGGGAGACTCCCATGCCGACGTCGGCGACCGTCACCATCTACACCACCGCGCAGGACACCGGCCAGCGCCTGAGCCAGACCGGCACCGCCACGCTGAGGGCCGGCCACAAGCTCACCGAGGTCGAGAATTCGGTCTTCGTCGATCCCGCGAAGCGTTTCCAGTCGATGCTGGGCATCGGCGGCGCGATCACCGATTCCACGGCCGAGGTGTACGCCACGCTGTCGCCGGAGAAGCGCGGCGAGTTCATGAAGGCGTATTACGACAAGGATGCCGGCATCGGTTATTCGCTGGCGCGCACGACCATCCACAGCTCGGACTTCAGCTCGGCCAGCTACACCTACGTCAAGGAAGGCGACAAGGCGCTGGCGTCGTTCTCGATCGACCACGACCGCCAGGCCCGCCTGCCGATGATCAAGCAGGCCATCGCGGCTGCAGGCGGCGACCTGCCGCTGTTCGCCAGCCCGTGGAGTGCGCCGGCCTTCATGAAGACCAACAAGCACATGCTGCGCGGCGGCGCCTTGCTGCCCGAATACCGCCAGGCGTGGGCGAACTATTTCGTCAAGTTCATCCAGGCGTACGAGAAGGAAGGCATCCCGATCTGGGGCATCACCGTGCAGAACGAACCCATGGCCACCCAGACCTGGGAGTCGATGCTCTATACGGCGGAAGAAGAGCGCGACTTCCTCAAGGACTACTTGGGCCCGACGATGCACAAGGCGGGTTTCGCCGACAAGAAGATCATCGTGTGGGACCACAACCGCGACATGATGCTGTACCGCGCGCAGGTGATCCTCGGCGATCCCGAGGCGGCGAAGTACGCCTGGGGCCTGGGCTTCCACTGGTACGAGACGTGGGCGGGCTTCGACCCGATGTTCCGCAATGTCGCTGCGGTGACGCAGGCCTTCCCCGACAAGCCCGTGCTGCTGACCGAGGCGGCGGTGGAGAAGTTCGACCCCGCGCGCTACCAGTATTGGCCGAACGCCGAACGCTATGGCACGTCGATGATCAACGACTTCAACAATGGCGCCGTGGGCTGGACCGACTGGAACATGCTGTTGGACGAGAAGGGCGGCCCCAACCACGTGGGCAACTTCTGCTTCGCGCCGCTGCACGCCGATACGCGCACGGGCGAACTGATCTATACGCCCAGCTACTACTACATCGGCCACTTCTCGAAGTTCATCCGTCCGGAAGCTCGCCGCGTCAGCACCGCCACCAGCCGCAGCACGCTGCTGGCGACGTCCTTCGTGAACCCGGACGGACGATTGGCCACGGTGGTGATGAATCCGACCGACAAGGAGATCGCCTACAACTTCTACGTCGGCCAGGCGTCGGCCGTGGTCACCATCCCGGCACGTGCGATCCAGACGCTGGTCAACTGACGCCGTGGCGTTCTCGCTGCGCCCGATGCGCTGCTGGCCGCTGGTCTTGCTGCTGGTGGCGACGCATGCACCCGCCGCCGAACCATTCGCCTGGCCGGGCGGCAAGCGAGCCGCCGTCAGCCTCGCCTACGACGATGCACTGCCGTCGCAGTTGGACAATGCGATCCCGGCGCTGGATCGGCATGGCCTGAAGGGCAGCTTCTACCTGACACTGGCGTCAGACACGCTGCGTACCCGTCGGCAGGCGTGGGTAGAGGCTGCCCGTGGTGGGCATGAGCTTGGCAACCACAGCCTGTTCCACCAGTGCTCTTCGTCGTTGCCGGATCGCGCATGGGTACCGCCGCATCGTGATCTCGACACGACCACGGTCGCACAGATGGCCGACCAGGTGCGCCTGGCCAACGTCATGCTCGCCGCGCTGGATGGCCGCACCGCGCGCACGATGACCGTACCCTGCGGCGACACGCAGGCGCAGGATGGCAACTACATCGATGCGGTGGCATCCGAGTTCGTCGGCATCAAGCTGGGCCAGGGCGGTGTGGTGACGGATATGGCGACGCTCGATGCCGCGGCCGTGCCGGTCGATGTCCCGGTAGGCGTCACCGGCGAGCAGCTGATCGCGCGCGTCGAGGAGGCCGCACGACGCGGCACCATGGTCGGCTTCACCTTCCATGGCATTGGGGGCGACTACCTGACCGTGTCGAACGAAGCGCACGAAGCGTTGCTGCGTCACCTGGCCGCGCACCCCGACGTGTATTGGGTGGCGCCGTTCGTGGACATCATGCGCCACGTGGCATCGATACGCCGCGTGGATACGGCGCCGTCGCCCCGACCGCCGGGCGGATAGGCCTTATCTGGAGGATCGGTGCCAGCGCAGGCCCACGGTCGCCGTGCGTCCGGCGCCTGGTTCGTAGAAGCGCCCGTTGCCTTCGTTGACGATCACCGAGCCGATGTGGAACCGGTCCATCGCGTTGTCGATACGGCCGAACACCTGCAGGCGACCGCTCGCCCACGACCACGCGCGACCCGCTTCCAGGTGGAGCAAGCCGTAGCCCGGCGCACGTTCGCTGCCGGTGTCGTTGACGGTGACATCGTCCATGCCGACCAACTGCGCCGCGGCGTGCCAGCGCTCGCCCTGCCAGCGCAACCGCAGCGATGCCTGCTGGCGCGCGATGCCGGGGATCCGCGTCCCCGCGGCGACCTGCACGCCGGGCGTGGTGCAACCGGCAGCGGTACAGATCGGAAAGCTGTCGCGGAAGGTCGCGTCCAGCCAGGTGTAGGCGAACTGCACCTGCCACGCATCGCCCAGCGGCACGTCCGACTGCAGTTCGAACCCTTGCCGACGTGCGGCGCCCACGTTGCGGTAGCTGCTGCGTCCACCGACATTGCGCGCCACGGCGAGTTCGTCGTCGGTATCGGCGCGGAACACCGCCGCTTCCAGCGTCGTCCCGCCAGTCGCGCGCCACTTCGTGCCCAGCTCGAGGTTGCGGCTGGCCGCCGGTCGCAGGTCGAAGGCCAGGCCGGCGGCGCCATCGGCGCGATAGCCCAGTTCGTTGAAGGTCGGCGTCTCGAAACCTCGTCCGATCGACGCATACACGCGCAGCGCGTCCTGCGGCGCGAACACCAGGCCTGCCACCGGCATGACGCGGTCGTACGTGACCCGTCCGCTGTCGTCAGGATTGGTCGCGGTGACGTAGGCATCATCGGACATGAAGGTGATGCGGCTGCGGCGCGCGCCCGCCAGCAATGACCAGCGCGGTGCGAACTTCCACCACGCCTGCAGGTACTGGTCCGCGTTCTCCACCTCGTTGCGCTCATCCCGCCGCAAGGCGCCGCGCACACCCAGCACCGGGCCGATGAAGTTCTCGTAACCGCGGCGCCGCTGGCGTTGCCGGTCAGCATTGAGGCCGGCCGTGATTTCCACCGGTTGCCCCGCGAGCTGCCCTTGCCAAGACCAGCGCAGGTCGGCGCCACCGTAGGTGTTGTCCAGGTCGATCACGCCACCGGAATTCAGCGGATTCCCTTGCGCTGCAACCGGCAGGGCGAGGAACTGCTCGACGTCGCGCTGACCGCCATAGCCCATCACCCGCACTTGGTGTCCATCGCCGAACGGGAGCGCATAGACCGCACCCATCTGGTCCTGGGAAACCGACTTGTGCGTGTTGAACACCGTGGCCACCGGCGACGCCTGCCGGGGCGCCTGCCACGCCTGCGCCCGCGTCAATCCCAGCGGGTCCTGCGCATCGGGCGCATCGAAATGATTGGCGACCAGGTCCAGCGTGCCGGCGCCGGGACGGAGGCGCAGCAAGACATTCAATGACTCGCGCCGTGCGGCCGCATGTTCGCGGTAACCCTGCGTATCCAGCACTGAAGCGGCCACGTTGTAGCCCACCCCATCGCCCGCACCTCGCAGGCGTGCGCCCAGCAGATAGGTGTCGTGGCTCGCGGCGCTGGCCTGCAGCCGCGCATCGCGTCCATCTTCGGGAATGTCGCTCCATGCCTGGATCACGCCACCGGACGAGTTGCCATGCAGCGCGGAGAAAGGCCCGCGCAGGACTTCGACACGGTCCGCGCCCAACATGCTGAAGTGCGACACCTGGCCCTGGCCATCCGGCATCGTCGCCGGCACACCATCGGCATACAGGCGCACGCCACGCACGCCGAAGGTGGAACGCGCGCCGAAACCGCGGATCGAGAGCTGCGTGTCCTGCGCGAGGTTCTGGCGCTCGCGCGCCTGCAGCCCGGGGATGCCGTCCAGCACGTCGGACAGCGCGGCCTGCGTGCGCGTGCCGCCGTCGCCCAGCGACACCACGTCGATGGAGGCCGGCGTGTCGAAGGCGGTGACGCTTTCGAGCCGCGTCGCGGTCACCACCACGCGGTCCAGGGTGTCTGCCATAGGCGCCACGTTCGCAGTCTCACCCGACGCATCGGACACTGCCACGGCACTTCCCAATATCCACCAGAACCGCGAAGTCGCGCGCATGCATAAACCCGGCCGGAGGACACCGGTAGCGTGCGTCCGTCAGGTATACCGCAAGAGGCACGGCGACCAGTCGGCCGTCACCCGACGCCGATGTCCTGCTGAAAGATCACGTTGGTGGGCCCACCAGGACTCGAACCTGGAACCAAAGGATTATGAGTCCTCTGCTCT
>JACZCZ010047144.1_pt1 | contig 27577 bp, 25 predicted proteins | sample 8641811 | NCBI WGS metagenome assembly JACZCZ01 (sample SAMN15324610, study PRJNA640507) | soil metagenome | isolation source: intercropping peanut in the first line | place: China: Luxin town, Laibin City, Guangxi Province | collected 2019-07-25 | depth 10cm m | reverse complement strand
TATCGCCGCGTAGCGACTACCACCGCAAACACGTAGTTACTTCTCAGGAGTCCTATCTTGTGATCTTGAGCTCGGCGTGGCCCCGACGTGATCAGCGCGCGCGCCTATATCGACGCCTCCGGAGGCACCACCTCTTCATCGAGCGTGAATGGTTGCGAATCTGCACACCACACACGCCAAGTGACAGCAAGACGACGGCACACTCGAGCCAAGCGGGACCTGAGCCCGCGGATATCACGGCAGGATCGTCAGCGGCATGGGCTCGGTGATCACCTTGTCCAAGCGCTCCATGGATTCGTTGTCGAGGACGATGCAGCCGTCGGAGTGGTTGACCAGCGCGTGCGCAGTGCCGAGCCACTCGTACCAGCGCTGTGGGCCGTGCACGCCGATCCCGCCGCCCGGTTCGCAGCCCCGCCCTTTGCTCCGCGCTCGGTCCTCGTCGTTCGGATACGACACCGCCATGAATCGGCCGAACGAAGCTGAGTCTCGCGCCGGGCTCAACCGATACGTTCCCTCCGGCGTCCGCTGATCCCCTTCGCACTGCTTCGCGCCCACGCCGCGCCCATGCGACGCCACCGCGCTGAAGACAATCTCGCCACGACGCATGACAAACAGCACGTGCTCGCTCTTGCTGTAGACAACTCCGTGCCCATTCACACCGTCGGCAAGCCCGTCGCACACAGTCCTCGCGCGTCTCGATGCACCCGCATAGGCATCAAGCGCGAAGAAGATGGCGGCCACAGCCACGCAACCGAGGATGAAAACGATGGCACGCGCTCCCTTGATGGTGGGTCGTACCGACAGTTCGGTCCTCGCCGCTGCGGCGTACGCTGAAGCCAACAAGATGCACGACCAGACGCCAAGTCCCGTCCAGGGAATGGCTACAGTGCACGGTGCGTCCAAGTCTTCGACAAAGACTTCGTACGCGGCGATGCAATGGGAGGCCTCGTAGAGCTTGATCGTGATCAGAAACGCGACCAGTTGCGCAGGCACGATGATGCTGTCGCGCAGGGTGTCCTTGCGAAGCCAGAACATGCTGAGCACGACGGGGACCGCGAACAGCACAACCGTCTCCAGCGCCGTGACGCCCCCGTTGCCGTATCCGCTCGTGCCCTTGAGCGAATAGGCGAGGCCCACCAGCGGCAGCCAGGTCAGTAGGGCCAGACGCTTCGCGATCCGCCACATCACGCCCTCCGTACCACGTCCATCGGGGTCACTGGCGAGTCACTGTCCAGGATGCGGAACTTCCGCTGCACTGCTCTGTCACATCCTCTGCATGCCGAGATCGCGAGGAACACCAAGCGCTGCCGTGGCGTTGAGGGCGCATGGTTGATGATCCGTTTCGTCCGCGCGTGTCGCGCGGTCGGCTCGCGTTGCGTTGGGCTGGGATGGTTGTCGCCGTCGCGGTGCCGACGTTTACCTGGTGGCAGATGATGTAGATGCCGGGGATGTCGCACGCGGGTGCGTTGCCGACGATCACCAAAGCGCAGTCGGATCTGGCCGATGAGCTGCAACTTGATGTGACGCACCTGGCCGAGGACATCGGCGAGCGGGACCTGCGACACACATTGGCGCTTGATGCCGCAGCCGAGTATTTGGATCCCCGCTGAAGACCTCGACCGCTTCAACGCCGCCATCGTCGGCGTGATCGAGGTGATTCATCGCTACGGTCCGGATCTAACTCCAGTGGCAACTGGCTCGTCATGAGTCGCGACGCGCATCGCGATGTTGCGCGTACCCCGGTGCGGCTGATGATCGGTCCCACCCCACTCGACGGAACACTCGTGCTCGGCACCGACGGCCTCTTCAAGTACTGCCCCCACACTGCGCTGCTGGCCATCACGCGCAGCCCCAACCTCGACGAGATCCCGCAGCAGTTACTGAAGGCGACGGCGCTGCCAAACGGACGCCTGCAGGATGACGTCGGCGTGATCGTGTGCCGGCGGTGAGCCCAAGTGAGAACGCTGCGGATGGAACCTAGAGTTCCTTCAGCTCTTTCAACACGGACGCGAAAGGACGCCCCGCGAAGCGTCGTGCAAGCAACCCGTGCTCGGCCTCGTCACGGGGAAAACGACGAGCACCCTGCATGAGAAGAAAGCTCATGGCGGCCTAGAGGGTTGCTCGATCGGTGGGTCTCGCTCATAGTGCGCGGGCTATGTCGATCTATTGCTTCGGTTGATCGTCCTCCCTGGTTCGGCGCACTGCGCTTGAGCTGAGGTCGTGTGCTGTCCGGGCGTTATCAGCCCGTCGACTGCAAGCGCGGCCGTGTGGACGACAACGACCGATCTGAAATGCGTGCCGAATGGTCGGCGCGCGTCGGGTCGTGTCATGCGCGAGGCGATCGTCATGAGATTTCATTCGAAGCCAATTGAGGAGCACGCGGAAGTACCGCTTGCTGATGCAGGGCGTTGGGAGGCCTTGGTCGAGCGCTGGTCCCAGCAGCGGCACGACCAGGGAGATGAGCGGACGCAGCCGCGCGATCCCGACAAGAACACCCATACCGATCCAAAGCCCTGTTACGTGCTGTCGATCCAGCGCACCGGGCACGGTTCGGACGCGGGACGACGTGCGCAGCTCGACGAGATCGTCGGTCTCGTGGATGCGCAGGGCGACTTCGTGGTGGGTCGAGACACGTATCTGTTGTCGAGGCCAGATCCTCGCACTCTGATCGGTCGCGGCGTGGCAGAGCGTGTCGGCACTGCGGCGCGTGAGAGCGGGGCCACGATGCTCGTGGTGGATGCGGAGCTCACCCCTTCACAGGCGCGCAACCTGGAGGATGCAACCGGTGTGGCCGTCTGTGACCGCGAGGCGGTGATCCTCAACGTCTTTCAACGCCACGCGACAACACGCCGCGCGCGCATGCAGGTGGAGATCGCGCATCTCGAGTACTTGCGCCCACGCATCCGTGGGATCGGCTTGAACATGGACCAGCAGGCCGGTGGCATGGTGAACAGTCGTGGCGCGGGTGAGACCGCTTCAGAGCTCCTCGCGCGACGTCTCGACGGCCGGCTGGCGGACCTGCGACACGGCCTGGTCGCGCTCAAGCGTGCGGACAGCGCCCAACGCAAGCAGCGCGCGGCTTGCCAACGCGTGGTGCTGGTGGGCTACACGAACGCCGGCAAGACATCGCTGATGAACGGCCTGACCGCGGAGACACTCTCCGTGCGTGCGCGACCGTTCGAGACGCTCGACACCACATCCCGCTGCCTCACACGCCACGGAGGGGATGTTCTGCTGAGCGACACCGTGGGCTTCATCCGGCGGTTGCCGGAGCGTCTCTTTGCAAGCTTCGAGTCCACCCTGGCGGAGGTCTCCACAGCCACGTTGCTCGTGCTGGTGGTGGACGCCTCCGACGTGGAAATGGAGCTCCACCTACAAACCACCGAGGGCATGTTGTCCAAGCTCGGTGCCTCCAGCATTCGGCGCGTCGTGGTGTTCAACAAGATCGACCGATGGAGCGAGTCGATCAGCACGGACCGGCTGCGTACGCTGAGCGGTGGCCATCCGTTCGTCGCCCTCAGCAGTCACGACCTAACGGCTGTAGGAGCGCTGCGCGACACCTTGGTGCAGATGGTTCGCCATGTGCAACGCAAGCGCGAGATCTTCGTGCGTTACGGTGAGTCCGCTCTGACCGACGCCATCTATCGTAGCTGCAGGGTGGTCAACGCGGTCGCCTCACAGCGCGGCACACAGTTCGTGATCGAAGGCGAGCCACATGTCGTCGACGCGATCGCCCATGCGGCGAGGAAGGTGAATCGATCATGAGCTCCAGCAACCTCTTGAGCGTCAAGCACCTCGAGCTCGACACGCCCGCGGGGCGACCGCTATTTCGCGACCTATGCCTGAGCCTCCGCCGCACCGATCGCGTCGCTGTGGTCGGCCGCAACGGTGTCGGGAAGTCGTCCCTGATCCGTGTGTTGGCGGGCGCATCAACGCCGGATCGTGGTCACGTGGTGTCCCACGGGCAGCGCATCCTGGTGCCGCAGACACTGCCAATGCTGGCGGCACAGGGCAGCCTGAGCCCGGGTGAACAACGGCGGCGTGTGTTGGCGCAGGCGCGCGACGCGCAGCCCGACCTGTTGCTGCTCGACGAGCCGACGCACGACTTGGACCGAACAGGAATCGAATGGTTGGTGGCGTGGCTCGCCACGTGGAAGCGTGGACTGATCACGGTGTCCCACGATCGACGCGTGTTGGCGTTGTTCCGGGACTTCTTCGTGGTCGCCGAGTCGGGCTGCCGACACGTCCACGGAACGGTCGACGATCTGCTCGTCGACCTCGAGCGCGAACGCGTGGCACAGGAGGCGCGGTATCAGCGTGGTCTCCATCAGCTCGTGGCAAAAGAAAAGCGCAGCAACGCCGGCCGACAGCGCCGCATGCGCAAGAAGAACCTGGGTCGCGTGCGGGAGATCAAGCGGTGTCCGGCCCGTGCACTGCTGAACGACAAGCGCAGTTACGCGCAGGAGAAGCAGGCCAAGCGTGCGCTGTTGCGTGCGGACCGGATCGGCGCCGCGCGCGAGACAGCGAAGGCGACGAGGCGCATGCTGGCGGTCGACCTGCCGTTGGCGGTGACGACGCTGCGACCCGCAGTCACGGGCGGCATGCAGGGATCACCGATTGTGCGCCTGGACGCGGTGAGCGCCTCTGTCGGCGGGCGTGCGTTGTTCGGTCCGCTGTCGATGCGGCTGCATCGCGACCGCATCGCGATCACCGGCCCCAACGGTGCGGGGAAATCGACCCTCGTGGAGATCATCAGTGGCGACCGCAAGCCGAGCGCCGGCCGCGTGCTCGTCGAACCCGCGCGGGTTGGCTACGTCGCGCAGAATGCGACCAACTGGTGCGACGAACGCAGCGTGACCGACCACCTGTTGGATCGCAGTCGCGCGTGCTCGGTGGATGAGGCAGCGGCCATCTTGCGCGAGCACCGTTTCCCACTCGCGCTTGCCCAGCGTTCATTGCGTTCGCTCAGTCCTGGCGAACGCGTCCGCGCAGCGCTGATCTGTCTTCACCAACGCACCCCGACGCCCGAGCTGCTGGTGCTCGACGAGCCCACCGGCCATCTCGACTTCGTCGGCACCGCCGCCCTGGAAACGGTACTGCGCGCGTGGACCGGCGGCCTGATCATCATCAGCCACGACGACGCATTCCTGGAACGCATCGGCATCGAGCGCCATCTCGCACTCGACGCCCAACCCGACCTCCCCAGACCAGCGCCCGATCCTTAGGGTTTTATGCGGCAAGCTTTGCGCGCCTCGGTCGCCATCGGGTCTGAGTCCCCGCAACCTCTGCGCCGTCAGAACGGCATTGCGCAGCTCCTGCGTGGCATCGCCGGGTGACGCCGCGCGAGTCGCGCGTGGGCACCGCACAGCTGCTGGCACGCCATATGCTCTGCGCGAGGTGCGCGCACGGAGAGCACGCCACCACGGGGAGAGTTGCGGATGACCTACAAACGCTTGCTGTTTCGCGCGGAGGCGCGCGAGAAGGTGCTGCGCGGCGGCAGTGCCCTGGCGGACGCGGTACGTGTGACGCTTGGTCCGAAGTCGCGCAGCGTGCTGATTGGCAAGCAATGGGGCAACCCGATCGTCTGCAACGATGGCGTGACGATCGCCAAGGAGATGGAGTTGCAGGACCCCGAGGAAGACCTCGGCGTGCGCATGTTGCGGCAGGTGGCGGTGCGCACGGGTGATGCGGTCGGCGACGGCACCACGACTGCGACCATTCTTGCCCATGCGATTTGGTCCGAGGGCTTGCGCAACGTGGTGGCGGGCGCGAGCGCCATCGATCTCAAGCGCGGATTGGATCGTGGGTTGGCGGTAGCGACGAAGGCGTTGGCTGCGTTGTCGCGTCCCATCCAAAGCCGCAAGGAGCGCGCGCAGGTGGCCACCGTGTCAGCCCACAACGATGCCAGCATCGGAGAGTTGGTCGCCGAGGCGACTGAGCGTGTGGGAAGCGAAGGCGTGATCACGGTCGAGGAAGCCAAGGGCATCGCGACCGAGCTCGAGGTGGTTGAAGGCATGCAGTTCGACCACGGCTATCTCTCACCGTACTTCGTGACGGTTCCCGAACGCATGGAGTGCGTGCTGCAAGCGCCGTGGATCCTGCTGGTGGAGAAGCGGATCTCGTCGATGAGCGGGCTGCTGCCGGTGCTGGAGCGGGTGGTGCAAGCGGGGCGCTCGTTGGTCGTGATCGCAGAAGAGGTCGAAGGCGAGGCGTTGGCAACCTTGGTCGTCAACAAGCTGCGCGGCACGTTGCCATGCGTCGCCGTGAAATCACCGGGCTTTGGCGATCGACGCAAGGCGATGCTTGAAGACATCGCAGTGCTCACCGGTGGGCACGTGATCTCCGAGGACCTGGGGATGAAGTTGGAGAACGTGGACGAACCTCAGTTCGGCTCGGCGTCGCGCGTGATCGTGACGCGCGAAGCGACCACGATTGTCGGCGGCACGGGCGACAAGCAAGCGATCGGCGGACGCGTCGAGCAACTGCGACAGCAGATCAGGGAATGCAAGAGCGACTACGACCGCGAGAAGCTCGAAGAGCGGTTGGCCAAGCTTGCTGGCGGTGTCGCCGTGATTCGGGTCGGTGCGCCGAGCGAGGCAGAGCTCAAGAGCAAGAAGGACGCATTCGACGATGCGATCAACGCGACCAAGGCCGCCACCTCCGAGGGGATCGTGCCCGGTGCGGGGCTCGCGCTGCTGCGTGTGATGGATGCGATCCAGCAGGAGATGGCGCTGTGCGATGGTGATGAGCGCACTGGCTTGCGGATTCTTGCCCACGCGTTGGAGGCGCCTGCGCGGCAAATCGCCACCAACTCGGACGTCGATGGCGGCGTGGTGGTCGAGAAGATGCGCAGCGGACAGGGCGCGTACGGTTTCGACGCGTCGACCGGTCGCTACGTGGACCTGTTCGACGCCGGCATCATCGACCCGACCAAAGTGGTGCGGATCGGATTGGAGAACGCGGTGTCGGTGGCCAGCGTGCTGCTGTTGACCGAGGCGACGCTGACGGAGATTGCGGACCCAACCGACAAACACATGCCGATGGAGCAGTCATGACAGCGGTCTATCGGCCGGACACGGAGCTCGCGAGCCATCACTGGGAAGCGCCCTTGCCGGTCCAGCTCGACGCGTCCCACGCGGTCTCACCACGGGCCGACGCTGAGCGAGCTGTGTGAGACGCTGGGCGTTCCCGATCGGGCTCCTCGCGGCGTTGTGCGGTGCCGATCCGGCAGCAGCGCAGTGCGTGTCGAACGCTTCTTCATGTGTGACGTGCCACGAAACTGAGGCGAAGCGATCTGTGCTCCGACTCGGCCAACCGTGGCACGTTGATCACGGCTTTGGTGACCTGTGCGTCGCGTGTCACGCGGGCGATCCCGCGGCGAGCACGCAGGAGCAGGCGCATGTCGGCGTGCGTTCGCCGCTTGCCGATCCATCGGTGTCTTGCGCGGAATGCCACAGCGACGCAGCGCAGCGTGCCGAGCGGTACGGGCTACTCGTCAACGCGCGCCAATCGGTTCTGCCTTCCAGCATGAGACGGTCGCCGTCGAAGCCCTCTGGGTCGACAACCAACCGTGTGCTCGCAGCAGTGGCCGTGCTGCTCACCGTGGTCTTGGCTGTGTTGGCTCGTCGTCGAATCGCCGTCGCGCGCCAACCATTGTCCATCGCGCTGAGCGACAAGCGCTGGAGCCCGTACGTCGCAGGTGTGTTGCTGGGAGTCGTCGTTGCTTGGTCCGAGGTGATCTACGGTCGTCCGCTCGCGGTCTCGGGCGCGTTCGACAAGCTCGCTGCCTACGTGGGGCGAGTCCTGTTTCCGTCGAGTCAGTATTACCGGCACATCATGACACCGGGCATCACTTGGCAAGTCTGGGTCGTGCTCGGCGTGCTGATCGGTGCGTTTGTGTCGAGCAAGCTGTCGACCGAGTATCGGCTTCGCTGGCTTCCTGATTCACAGTGGGCAGACCGCTTCGGTACGGGTCGCGTGCGACGGTTGGTGGTCGCATTCTGTGGTGCGGTGGTGGTTCAGCTCGGTGCTGGGATCGCAGGTGGCTGCACCAGCGGTCTCGCGATTTCGGGCGGCGCAGTGCTCGCGCCGGGCGCATTTCTGTTCATGGCTGGCATGTTCGCCGGTGGCATTCCCACCGCATGGCTCTGGTATCGCAGGAGGCGTGACTCATGTTCGACATCCTGAACCCGCTGGTGCTCGGCGTGCTGTTCGGGTGGGCATTGCATAAGGCAGGGCTCACTCACTACGCGCGCATCGTGAATGTCTATCGGCTGCGCGACATGACGGTGATGCAGCTCATGTTGACCGCGCTCGTGGTCGGAGGCGTGTTGATCCAGGCGGGGATCGATCTCGGTTTCGCGTCACAGGCACCGGTCCCACCGACATCGATGCTCGCAAACGTGGTGGGCGGCTTGGTGTTCGGCGTCGGCATGGCGACTGCGGGCTATTGCCCAGGGACGATCGTTGCGGAAGCTGGGGAAGGTCGCGTCGATGCGTGGCTCGCTGGCATGTCGGGGTTGATCGTCGGCGCGCTTGCGTTTGGTTTGCTGCAGCCGTTGATCATGCCGAGCTTGATGCGTGTCGGTGCGCTTGGCCGTGTGACCTTCGCTGGGCTGGTGGGTGCGAGCCCGTGGCTCGTGTTGTTGGTGTTCGGTCAGCTCGTACTGCTGTTGTTTCTGTGGCTCGCTCGCGACACACCGAAGCGCGCCTAACTGCGACACGGTTAGAAGACGCGCTGCACCAGGAATGGCAGGCCGAAGGTTGTCATCTGCGCGGCCGCGACCGACATCAACTTCGCGCGCAACGACTCCGCCCTCGCCTCGACCACGCGGTCGACGTCGTGGCCGCTGCGCTCGACCACTTCCGCAACAAGCCCGCCCTCGGCTTTTCCGACTGTCTCGTCCTCGCGATCGCGCGGAAGGCTGGTCATCTCCCATTGGGCACGTTCGACAGGGCGCTCAGCAAGCTCGACGACGTTCAGAAGATCTGACCCGCGACCGGAACGCGGAGCTTGTGCAGAGTCCGGCCGGATCGTTTGGCATTCTGAAGCTCGACGTCGCCGACAACGATGGCACGCCATGATCGATCGGATGAACAACACCGGGCCAAAGCTGCAGCGGGTCACCGGTTGTTTCCGGCGTGCGCCTTGGCGCAACATCGCGACATGCGTGCACTGAGCTTGGTGGGGATGTTGGCTTTGGCTGCGTGTGGAGGCACCGCGACTGACGCTGGGCCGGATGTTGGGGTCGATGCCAGCACCGACAGTGGCGTCGATGGTGATGTCGACGCGGTGGTGGATGGGAGTGTGAGTGGTGATGCCGGGGTGATCGATGACGAGGCAACGCCTTGTCTTGATTTTGCGACGCAGGCGAATGGCGTCGCGTTGGCGATTGGGGATGGACGGGCGCTTGCTTGGAGTGAGCTCGGGGCGACGACGTTGTCGTTGAGCGATGGGTCGTTGATGCGAACGTACGCGGGGCATCGTGGGCGAATTGTGGATGCGGCGATCTCGCCGGATGGCAGTCGCGGGGCGAGCGTAGGTACCGATGACGCGCTGCGCATGTGGGATGCGAACACGGGGCGCACGTTGGTGGTCGCGTCGTTGTCCATGCCGGAGCATGTGGCGCTGGCGAGCGATGGTGCGATCGTGATCGCGCTCGACGCGCTTGGTTTGCACGGCTTCGCATGGGGGCATTCGCGCGAGATGTGGTTCGTTCCGCGTGTGGCGAGCGCGTCGCCGCGAGTGCTCGCGGCCTCGGCAAGCGGTGCGCTAGTGTTGGTGTCGGGCGAGACGGAGACGCTCGATCTCTTCAGCGCGTCGGCGGGTGAGCTGGTCGGCCATGTGCAAGGTGAGCACGGCGCCCTGTCGGCCGACGGTGCGCGCGCGGCGACTGGTTTGGGCACCACGGTCTCCATCGTCGACACGACCGACCTCACCGCCGTGCCCGCGACGTTGACGACACCGTCGAGGGTCAAGGGCATCGCGCTGAGCCCCGACGGCGCGTTGATCGCAACCGCGGACAGCGCAATCGACGCGGTCGTCCACGTGCTGCGTGTTGAGGGTGGAGCGCTGCTGCACACATTCCAGACGGACGCGTTCCTCGCGCGGGAGCTGGCCTTCACCGCGGACGCACGCCAACTCGCGGTCGCCAACCATCGCCTGTACGTCTTCGATGTCGACACTGGCGCCACGGTCTATGCCCCGCACGCGCGCGGTTTCTTCTACACGCAGTCTTTCTCTCCGGTCGCGCCACACGTCGCGCTCAGCGGCGTCGGCGGCGATGTAGAGGTGTGGGATCTCCAGTCACGACGGCGCATTCAGGTGATGGAGCGTCCCTTCGCCGCGAACTACGGCTCGGTGCTCTTCGAGCCGAGCGGCGACTTGCTGGTCAATGTCGACGACGAGGGAGCGTACTGGCCACCCGGCGCGTCGGTCGCGGCGCGTTCCTTCACCTTCGAGTCCGGCGGCGCACAGTTCAGTCCAGTGGTCGATCTCGCGTTCTCGCCCGACGGCGCGGTGTTGGTGGGGCCGGGAGACGTGCTCAACCCCGGTGCGCTGCGCTGGTGGGATGCCCACGATGGCCGACTGTTGCGCGAGATCGACGCGCATCCGGGCACGATCGAAGCGGTGGCGTGGTCGGCGAACGGAGCGCTGATCGCGAGCGTTGCCGCAGAAACGGCCGAGCCGGATCCCGGATCGGACACACCGCACGTGATCAAGTTGTGGACGGCCGAAGGCGTGCTGGTGCGAGCTCTCACTGGGCACGAACGGACGATGTCATCGCTGTCCTTCTCACCTGACAGCAGCTTGCTCGTGAGTGGCGACTACGCGGGGCGCGTGCGGCTGTGGTCGACTGTTGACGGCAGCATGGTGCGCGAGCTGTCGGCGCCGTTGCCGCCGTCGTCGTCGGGTGAGTTGCAGGACAGGTTCGACGGCAAGGTGGCGTTCTCCCCCGACGGTGCGCTCGTGGCGAGCTTTGCCACGCACTGGATCGCATCGGGGCACTCCGCGTACGCAGCGATCTATCGCGTGGTCGATGGCACCATCGTGCGCGAGCTCCGAGGCTACGGCGACGCCAACATCGGCCACCCAGGCTGGTCACGCGACGGCCGCTTCCTGTTCGCCGGTACCGGCTTCGGCTACCGCGTCTGGTGCATGACCCCAGACGCCTTGGCACCGATCCCCGCCGACTAGCGAGACTTACGTCGCTGCGGAGCTTGGGGTGGAGCGCGTGCCCAAACACGAGCACGCCCTGCAAGTCAGCGCCGCCATGCGCTTCCTTCAACGCCCACTGGAACACGTGATGCAAGGCACCGTGCCCTCGCCTCGACCGCACCGAGCGCTCGCATGCAACCCACTACGCAAGCGCAGCACGTTCTGTGCATGCTTGTCGTCGATGTCGCGACTGTTTGAGATGGATTGGCGAGCCGTGGCGTGCACCATGCTCACCGTGCTGTGCCTATGCGCGTGCGGAGGCCGCACCGACGCGGATCGTAGTCAGTCAGGCGCGCACGCGAGCATCGATGCCGCGGTCGGTGCGCCACTGGACGCGAACGTGGCTGACACCTCCATGCATGACGCGGCAGATGCAGCAGAAGCGTTCGATGCGGACGTGCCCGACACGCACACGCCCGACACGTCCACGCTCGATGCGGCGCGCGACGCGGTGTTCGATGCTCTGCACGACACGGGGGTCGATGCCACGATCGGTGATGGTGCGACCGACGGCGCACAGATGGACGCAGCCTCGTGCCCCCCGCCGGCTTGCTCCGCGTGGACGTTCGAAGCGCCCAGTGATTATCGCTCCGGAACAGACAACGACTGCGACGGTACGCCCGACCTCACGTGTCGTGCCTGGACCGCAGACGGCCTTGGCAACGTCACCCGCGACGACCTCGACTTCGACTGCGACGGTGTCTCCGACGCCAACTGCACGCGCTCCACGTTCGACACAGGCAACGTGCTCTTGACCGAGGACATCGACACCAACTGCGACGGCCACGTCGACGCCTGTGCCACCGGCGGCCGCAACTCGGATGGCTCGACGTGGTTGAGCCGCGATGGCGACTGCGACGGCGTGCCAGAGCTGTGCATGCGGCTTGTCTTCGATAGCGTCGGGCGCAATACCGCAATCCAACACGACTACGAGTGCGACGGCAGTCCCAGCACCTGCAATCAGGTCGACTACGACGTGCAGGGTCGCGCCAGCGTGTCCGGAATCGACCTCGACTGCGACGGCATCAGCGATCACGGTTGTCTGCGCGTCGCCTATGACGTCATGGGTCGGCGAATCGCGGACGGCGTCGACCAGGATTGCGACGGCATCGCCGAGGTCAACTGCACGACGACGGTGTTCAACGACGACGGATCCCTCGTTCTCGGTCGCGACGACGACTGCAATGGCATCGCAGATCACGCATGCGTCCACCCGATGCCGCTGCCTTCGGGCGCCAGCCAATGGGTGCGCGACGACGACTGCGACGGCGTGCTCGACGATCCCTGCTGGCCGCCCCGCTGAGACGGCTGAGGCCACAGCGGCCACGGTGTCAGGTTTCCATGCGGTCGGGGTCGTACGCCTTGCTGTTGCAGTTGGGGCAGAGAAAGACAGCGGGGTCGTCGGTGGGGATGAAGCGCAGGCCGGTGTCGTGCTCGTGCATCCCACGTTGATCGACCGCACGCGCTTGCATCCGTCGGCGTGGTGTTCAAGAACCTTAAGCAGCAAAGGGAGAAATCACCATGGCCAACGTCGAATGGAAGCCTGCAGGGTATCGAACTGTCATGCCGTACCTTGCGGTCTCTGGCGCAAACGAGGCGATCGAGTTCTACAAACAGGTGTTCGGCGCCGAAGAGCTTGGCCGCTTTTGCGGCGCCCGACGGCAAGGTGGGCCACGCCGAGCTCAAGCTTGGCGACATGGTGGTGATGCTCGCGGATGAGTATCCCGAGATCGGCCACAAGAGCCCGAAGACGCTGGGAGGATCGCCGGTGGGCTTGATGATCTACGTGCCCGACGTGGATGCGACGATCGCCAAGGCGCAGAAGCTGGGCGCCACATTGCGCGAGCCTGTCTCGAACAAGTTTTATGGTGACCGGTCCGGCACCGTCAGCGATCCGTTCGGCCACACGTGGATGATCGCGACGCACATCGAAGACGTCTCACCCGAAGAGATGGAGCGACGCGCCAAGACACAAGGCGAATAGCGAAGCGAATCTGTAGGGAGCGCCACAGTACTCACGCCTCAACTGGGTGTTTCTACCTAGTCGATGGGTTGTTTCGCCCACCGTGCGCGTGAATGCTGTCGATCAGCTGCCGGCTTGTACGGAGTCAGAGCGTGGCCCCGGGGCCGGTCGCGTGGAGGTGTGGTGATGGACGTCGCTGGGCTCGCGTCGCCGGCCGTGTGGCTTGGGTTTGCTGTCTTGGTCGCGACAGTGCTCACGATCGACCTCGGTATCTTCAACCGCCACGCCCACGTCGTGGAGCCGCGCGAAGCGTTGATCTGGACCGGCGTCTGGGTCGCCCTGGCGCTCGGCTTCAGTGTGTTCGTGTGGCAGCGCTTTGGCATCACCGCGGCCGAGGAGTTCATCACGGGCTACGCGATCGAGAAGGCGCTCTCCGTCGACAACCTGTTCGTGATGTACGCAGTGTTCAGCGCGTTCGCGGTCCCCGCCGTGTATCAGCACCGCGTGTTGTTCTGGGGAATCATCGGCGCCGTCATGATGCGCACGCTGATGGTGTTCGCTGGCGTGGCGCTGCTGTCGAGCTTCCACTGGCTCATTTTCGTGTTCGGCGGCTTCCTCGTCGTCACCGGCGCCAAGATGCTGGTCCGACAAGACGACAGCCCGCATCCGGAAAACAGCCGCTTGCTGCAGGCGTTCAAGCGGGTCGTTCCGATCAGCGACGACTTCCACGACGGAAAGCTGCTCGTGCGCAACGGTACGACGGGCGTCATCACGGCAACTCCGCTCCTTGTCGCGCTTGTCGCGATCGAGGCGTCAGACGCCGTGTTTGCCGTCGACTCCATCTTCGCGATCTTCGCCGTGACCACGGACCCGTTCATCGTGCTCACATCGAATGTGTTCGCGATCCTTGGCCTGCGCTCGCTCTACTTCGTGCTCTCGGGCGCAGCCGCGCGCTTCAAGTACGTTCAACCGGGCCTCGCGCTCGTTCTTGTGTTCGTCGGTGTGAAGCTCGCGTTGTCCGACTGGGTGAAGATCCCCGTGCTGATCTCGCTTGCGGTGATCGTGGTCCTCGTCGGCGGATCGATCGCCGCCTCACTCGTCAGCACGGCGCGTGAAGCTCGCAAACCACAAGACTCCAACGCGAGCCACGACTGAGGCGCTCGCCGATCGACATCCCGATCACGCGCGCGCGCTCTTGGCGACCACGAACGCGTCCAGTTGGTCGAATGTCTCGGCCATGTCGCCAGCAGTCGCGCCGGACTCGATGGCGGCGTCCAGCACTTCCTTCGAGGGATACAGCTCGCGCAGAACAACGAGCGTCTTGCCAGCTTTTTCTTCGAAGGTCACCGTCGTGATCTGACCGTCGGGGCCGGCTTCTTCGTTGCTCCACGCGAGGCATGAGTGCGGCGTGACTTCAAGATAGGTGCCGAAGAACGCCATCGGCTCGGGCGCTTGCGGATGCTCGAACACGAGGCGGTACTTGCCACCCACGCGAGCATCCACTTCGCAGGACAGCAGCGTGAGACCCAGAGACTTCGGCACCCACCACTGCTGCAGGAGCTCCGCCTTGGTCCACGCTTCGAACACCAGTCGTGCGGGGCCGTTGACGCTTGCCGTGATGACCAGCTCGCGGTCAGACGTTCGTTCCAATGTCGTGCGGTTCTTCATCGAGGCGGCCTCATTTTGTTTTGTGACGTCCATCGTTCTTCTCTTTCTGCTGCAAGCGCGCGACCACTTGGCTCAACGCGTCGAAGCGCTCATCCCAGAGCTGACGATGGCGCTCGAGCCACATCAGCTCGGCGTCGAGCCGGTGGGGTCCGAGCGTGCAGGTGCGCACGCGTCCGACTTTTTCAGTGGCGACGAGGCCGGCCTGCTCCAAGACACCGACGTGCTTCTTCATGCCCGTCAGCGTCATGTGGAACCTGTCGGCGAGGTCGGTGATCGATGCGTCGCCGCGCCCCAATTGCTCGAGAACCCCCCGCCGCGTCGGATCGGAAAGCGCGGCGAACGAGGCATCGAGGCGGGCGGTCGATTGCTGAACCATATGGTTCAGTGTGTAACGCAGCGCGTGACGGCACGCAAGCGACCATCGTCATGCGTCGGCGCGGATGTGGCGCCGCGTCTAGTGCAGCAGCTCGATGCAGGTCGGGCTGGCGTTGGCCGAGCCCCATGCGACTGGGTAGGACGCCTGCGTTTCGAGGTCGACTGCGATGAGACCGCGTGCCGCCGGTGAAGCGAGCCACACGCGACCGTCTTTGCCAATCTCCATCCCGTAGGCGCCGAGGAAGTCGGCGGTGCCCACTTCGATCGTCTGTGCGACTTGCGTCGCGCCCTGATCGTCCAGCGTGATCTCGTCCACGATTACGGTGCCGTCGAGCGTTCCGGGCACGATCACGGAATCGCGGTCGGCATGGCTCAGCGCGGGATACGCGAACGGCTCCGTATCGAAACGCACGTCTTCGAGCGTCACTGGATGCTGCGGATCGGAGACGTCGAGCAGCGCGTGACCACCCTTCGCGTTCGTCAGCGGCATCGGCGAGTGCACGACGTACGCAAGCTTGGTGCCCGGGAAGAACGCGACGCCCGCCGAGTCGCCCGCCAGCTCCACCGGGTCCGAGAGCGTTGCCGCAAAGTCGCTCGCGCCAAACGTGCGCACGTTGCCAGCCGCCGAATACGAGAAGATGCCGACCTCACCGCTGTCGTCGAGCACAATCGCCTCCGAGTACACGCCGACGTTGACGCTGCTGACGATGCTGCGTGCGTCGACATCGACCACCGTGACCTCTGGCGTGCCGAAGTTCGTGACGAACGCACGCTTGCCGTCGCGCGTGAAGGCGACGCTCATCGGGTGATTGCCCGTCACCAGCTCAGCGACGACTTCTCGCTCGTCCAAGTCGACGAACAGTAGCTTGCCCGGATCGGTCGGGATGTCGGTGGCATCCACGATCACGCCTGCGAGCGGTGACAGGCTGAAGAAGCCTGCCGACAGCGACACGATCGCGAGATGGGTGCCGGGCACGATGGCCATCTCGAGCGGCCCGGCCGGATACGCGCTCAGGTCGAGCTCACCCAGCAACGCGTCCTCACGCGCGGCACCTTGCGTGAGCTTGTCGAGGTCGACGAACGACAGGCGGTGATCGAGCCAGTCGCAGGTCACGGCAAATTGCTCGCCCGCGCCGGTTTCGGGATCAGGGTCCGAGCTGCAGCCACCGACGGAGAACACCGCCGCCAGCAGGAGGGTCCAAGCGCACGATGTCGAGCAGAGGATAGATTTCACGGGCGGCTCCATGTATATGCGCCGTATACATGAGCCGGGCACATCGTCAAGCGTGGGCGCAGAACGCGAGTGACGGCTTCAGGCAGGCACCACGACCGGCAAGTCCGGCACCGCGCCCCCGGCTGGCGCAGCGACGGTCGCCATGACCATGCGCAGGATCACGCGCTTGGCGCGCTCGCGATCGAACGTGCCGGTCTGTGATTCGACGCGCAGCATCAGCGACACCGCCTCGATCGCGACGAGCAAGCTGCGAAGCAGAAGAGGGTCCACGTGCAGACCGGTGACCGCGTGCATCTCGCGCTCCAAGATACCGACCATGGTGTCGAAGAACGCGCGACGACGCGGGCCGAGCTTGCTGCCACCGCGCATCGACTCGAGCTGCACCACGTACATCACGTTGGCGCCGACCGTGATGTGATAGTCGAGGTACCCCTCGATCGCGCTCTCGAGCCGCGCGATGGGGTCGCCGGGCAAGCCAGCAAGCTGTTGTGCGGCGTTGATCAGCATGTTGCAGCCGATCTCGTGCAGGCCGTCGAGCACGTCCTCCTTGCCTTGATAGAAGCGATAGAACGTGCGGCGTGACACGCCAGCGGCCTGCAGGATGTCCTCGATCGTGGCGTCGGTCGCGCCGAGCTTGCCGAACACCTCCGCTGCCTTGCCCAGGATGCGCGATCGCAGCGCATAGGCATCGCCCTTGAGCGCGTTGCCCACGTCCTTCTTGCGCGTGCGCGTTGCAGGCTTCGATGCCGTGCGTGGCGCCCGATCGTGTGCCTTCTTTTTTTTGGGCCGCTTACTGCGTTTCATCGGTCGCGATGGTAGCGAGCCCGGACGCGCAACGTCGAGCGAAAGCGCGCTCTGGGCCGCTTGCTGGAGAACCACGCGCCGTGTATACAGCGTGTTTACACGGGAGGTAGCCCATGATGTCCACGCCGACGATCGCTGTGCGCGCTGACGATACCCAGCCTGAGGTGCTGCCCGAACGCCGTGCTTCCGAGCGCCCAACCTTCGATCAGCTCGCACGCCTCGACTGTGCGCAGCTCGACGCGCTGTTTGCCAGAGGCCAAGGCTTCCCACTCGCGTCGCTCCGTGGCGATCCGGCCGGTCACGCGCTCGCGGTGCCAGGCTGGGACAAGGGCCTTCGCGCGTGGATCGTGCGCACCGCCCACGGTGGCATCTGGAACCCGTGGGAAGGCAAGAGCTTCGGTGCGGCGCGCAGCGACAACGAGCACGCCGGCATGAACCGCATTCGTTTCTTCGGTGCATTCCGCCACGCGCGTTTCGAATTCAAGACCTATGAGACGTCATCGGTGATCGACGGCGCGCCGTGTGTCGCCATCGACTACGACGTGCCGAGTAATCCCAAGCTCGCGCGCCCGATCTACGACGAGCTGCGCCTGATCGCCGACCAGCTGTACTTGGGCCGGGGCATGCGCCGCACCAAGTCGGGCAAGGCCAAGCTCGTGGTGTGGTTCGTGCTCGACAACAAACACCCGAACGCACCTGTGACATGGGACAAATACTGATCGATGTAGGATGAGCACGTGGGCACCACACCGCAGCATGAAGCACTGATCGTCGGCGCGGGCTTTGGCGGCATGGGCGCCGCGATCCAGCTGCAACGCCTCGGTATCGACGACTACGTGATCGTCGAGCGCGCCGACGACTTGGGTGGTACCTGGTACCTGAACCACTACCCCGGCCTCGCGGTGGACATCGCGTCGGTCACCTATTCGTACTCGTTCGAGCCAAACCCATTCTGGTCGCGGCGTTTTGCGCGCGGGCCCGAGCTACGCGCCTACGCCAACCACGTGGCAGACAAGTATCGTCTGCGCGAACGCATGCGCTTCAACTGCGACGTCGAGCAAGTCGTCTACGACGAGGCGAATCAGCTCTGGACGGTGAGCATCGCGGGGCAAGCGCCGATCACCGCGCGCGTGCTGATTCTCGCCACCGGTTACCTCTCGCGCCCCCAGCGGCCGCAGATCCCCGGCATCGACACGTTCCAAGGCAAGGTGATCCACACCGCGGCGTGGGACGACAGCTACGACTTGAACGGAAAGCGCGTCGGCGCGATCGGCACCGGGGCCACCGCGGTGCAACTGCTGCCGACGATTGCACCTCAGGTCGCGCAACTGGATGTCTATCAGCGCACGCCGATCTGGTGCGTCGCGAAGATCGACTATCCCGTACCGAAGTGGGCTCAACGAATCTTCTCCACCGTTCCAGCGCTGCAGCGCTTGTTGCGCCTGCTCAACAACGCGCGCATCGAATTCATGACCACGTTCGCGCTGTACCGACACGCGCACATGCCGTGGATGATCAAGCTCGCCGAGGGCGCCGGCATCGGAAACATCGTGCGGTCCGTGAAGGATCCCGTGCTGCGCAAGAAGCTGATTCCGCGCTATCCGTTCGGCTGCAAGCGCCCGACGTTCTCCAACGACTACTACCCGATGTTCAATCGGCAGAACGTGGAGCTCATCACCGACGGCATCGATCACATCGAAGCCGACGCCATCGTCGCCACCGACGGCACGCGCCGGGAGATCGACGCGCTGGTGCTCGCGACCGGCTTCCAGATTTGGGAGGCCGACACCTTTCACAGCATCGTCGGCAAGGCGGGCGTCGAGCTACGCGATCACTGGCAACGCACGCGCTACGAGTCCTACCAGGGCATTTCGATCCCAGGCTTTCCCAACCTCTTCTATTTGCCGGCGCCGTACTCATACACGGGCCTCAGTTACTTCTTCACGCTCGAAGGCCAGATGATGCACATCGATCGGGTGTTGCGCGCGATGCGTAGCCAAGGCGCCAAGAGCTTCGAGGTCACGCAGGCTGCAACCGACGACTACGTCGCGTCCATGACGCGCTCCTTCGAGCCTTCCGTGTTCCACATGAGCAACTGCCACGCTGCCAAGAGCTACTACTTCGACGCCCACGGCAAGCCATCGGTCATTCGTCCAACGTCCGTGATCCGCGCCCACAAGGAACAAGCGACCTTCGCGCTGAGCGACTACCGGTTTGCGTGACGAAGCCTGATTACGAAGCCGTGGTGATCGGCGCGGGCCCCGGTGGCATCTGCGCCGGTGTGCGACTGAAGCAGGCCGGTATCGACTTCGTGATCTTGGAGCGCGACTCGGGCGTGGGCGGAAGCTGGCGTGACAATCACTATCCAGACATCGGCGTCGATGTGCCGGGGCTGCTCTATCAATACAGCTTCGCGCCGAACCGGCATTGGTCTCGGTTGTTTCCGAAGGGCGCCGAGGTGCTGGCCTATCACCAAGACGTGGCGCGGCAGTACGATCTCTCGCCGCACATCCGCTACGGCATGCAGGTCGTGCGCGAGATCTGGAACGAGGCGCGCGCGTGTTGGGAGCTGACCACCGCCGATGGCAAAGTGATTTCGGCGCGCTTCGTGTTGTCTGCGGTCGGTGCGTTCCTCGTGCCGAAGGAAGATCCAGGCATCGAAGGCTGGCAGGACTTCGCCGGCAAAGTCTTGCGCCCAACGTACTGGGATGACGACTACGACGCACGTGGCAAGCGCGTGGCGATCATCGGCACCGGTGCGAGCTCGGTGCAGATCACACCGGAGCTCGGCGAAGTGGCAAGCCGCGTCGACGTGTACCAGCGCACGCCAGTGTGGTGTCTGCCGAAGCCGGACCTGCGCTTTGGCAAAGTGAGCCAACAGGTGTTGGCCCTGCCCGGCGTGATCGGTGCGATCAACTGGCTCGCGATCTTGATCATCGACACTGTGCTGCGGGCGGTCTGCTACACGCCGCGCTGGATGTTCCTCTTGCTCGCGCGCTGGTTCGATGGCGCTGCGCGCCTCTTGTACCGTGGCTACCTACGGCTTGTGGTGCGCGATGCTCGCGTGCGGGCCGCGCTCTTGCCGGACTACGGGCCGCTGGGCAAACGACCGACGATTTCGAAGCGCTTCTTGCAGGCGTTCAATCGCCCGAACGTCTCGCTCATCACCGAGCCGATCGAGCGCATCACGGCCACCGGTGTGCGCACGCGCGATGGCATGGAGCGCGAGGTGGACGCGTTGGTGCTCGCGACCGGGTACCACCTGTTCTCCGATCCGGAGAGCTACGCGGTGGGCGCAATCGTCGGACGCGACGGCTTCGACCTCGGCACCTTCTACAACACGCAAGGCTTGCAAGCGTACGAGAGCGTGAGCGTGCACGGGCTGCCGAACCGTTGGTCGGTGGTGGGGCCGTACTCGTGGACGGGCACCGGTTGGCACGCGCTGGTGGAGATCTCCACGCAGCACATCGTGAATGTGATCTTGGAAGCGCGTCGCCGCGGTGCACGCTGGGTACAGATTCGCGCGTCGGCCCACCGCGCGTACCACGAGAAGATTCGCAGGCTCGGCGCCAACCTGCGCTCGTACTTCACCGAGGTGAACAAGGGACTGCGGACGTACTACCTGAACTCGCAAGGCGACTTCGCGTACGTGCGGCCGACGACGCTGTTGTCTGCGATTCGCAACAGCCGACACGTGAAGCTCGACGACTACGAGTTCGGCGAAACCACCGCAAGCTCTGCGGCCGCCCTCGAGGACTAGGGCGCGCTGGGCAGAATCAGAGCTGGAACGACAGGCACGCGGCGTCGACGACGTGGGTTCCGTTGACGACTTCGGACGCGCGGGTGGCGTTTGCGACACCGCCGATTTGATTCGGCGTGTCGGCGTAGATCAGCACGACGCACATTTCCTGATCACCGAAGCCGTAGCCGACCGTTGAGTCGCGCGGGTTGTCGTACTCGCAGCTGACGCGGATCTGGCTCGCACCGCGAACTGGGGCGGGAGGGTCGATCATGCCGCCGAGCGCATCGCCGTAGGCAGCCGTGGAGGTGAAGATCTCCGCTTCCTCTGCGGTGTCGTTGAGCGCGCTGACGCGCATGCGCTGCCCGAGCTCGTGGTAGTGCGGCAGCACGTAGTAGACGTCGAAGTCTGGGTCAGGCACATCGCAGTCCATCCGCGCATGCGTCTGCGCCAGCGGTGCGATCTCCAGGCCAAGGTTGGTGAAGATCAGCGGGCGCAGGCGTGTCTGCACTTCGCTCTCCTCGAGCGTGAACACCGACATACGAATCTGGGTGTCGACCGGTTCCGTCCCGTGATTGAGAAAGTGCACCTGACCGATCACGCGCGAACGCGCCGGCACTTCGAACGCGACACCGTCGGGGAAGCTCTGCACGTCACTGCGTGCTTGGGTCGACTGTGCGAAGAACACTCCGCCCATGGCCGCGGCCTCGATGTCGACGTAGCCCCGCTCATCGCACGGCCAGACACCATCCGGCCCGTCGTAGGCGGTGTCCGGCACGAAGATCCAGTTCGAGTGGTGGAAGGAACCGTCGTTGTCTGCGCGCACCGTGTTCACCCACAGCGGCTCATCGTTGTTCAGCGTCCAGCTCATGCATTCGTTGGTCAGCTCTTGCCGTCCCTCGACGGTGACGCTTGGAAATGCGTGCTCCATGTCGGCAACGGGCTCAGGCTCGGCGGCATCGACGCAGCCAGCGTCCTGCATGCACTCCGGCTCGGGCGTGGACTTCGCCTCGGAGCAAGCCGCCAAACACACACAACCAAGCAACCATAGGTAGTCACGCATGCGCCGTAGCCTAATGCCCCGTCCTTAGGATTGTCATCAGTGTCAAAGCTGCGACTGCTTCGGTTCCGTCCTGAAGCGAGGACACCGGACATCTCGCAGCTCGGCGTACGGCGCGCTCGCGTTGCAGTGCGTGAACGCCACCGTGAGGCGATGTGCCACAGGCGACTCGCGGGTCAGCGCTCAGGATCGAGCAGATTCCTGGGTGACGCCCATGTGATGCGCCCGGAATGCAACTTGCTTTGCCCGGGTGCATGCAAGTCAATCATCAAGACATGCGCGTCGTGCGAGAGCACATGGTCGAAGTGCACATCGCGCGGCGTGGCATCACCGATCCGCGGGTGCTCGACGCGATGCGCAAGGTGCCGCGTCACGTGTTCATCGAGCCCCATCTGGCGCCGCTCGCGTACCTCGATCGCCCGCTCCCCATCGAGGACAACCAGACGGCGATGCAACCCTCGCTCGTGGCGCAGATGGCGGCGGCATCGCGCACCGGCCCGGGTGACAACGTGCTCGAGATCGGGACCGGTTGTGGTTACGCGGCGGCAGTGATGTCACGACTGTGCAGCGCCATCTACACCATCGAGCTGAGCCACACGCTCGCTGATCGCGCGCGCCAACGCCTGAGCGCGTTCGCGTACCGCAACGTGGTTGTGTACGAAGGCGATGGCACACGCGGCCTGATCGAAGCTGCGCCGTTCGACGCGATCCTGGTCGAAGCCGGCGCCCGCGACATTCCCAGCGTGCTGCTCGATCAGCTCAAGGTGAATGGGCGCCTGATCATCCCGCTGGGCAACCTCCCCGACGGCACCTACGACCTGACGCGCATCACGCGGCAGTCCGCCGATCGCTACACCCACGAAGTCCTCGGCACAGTGCGGATGGATCCGCTGATCGGCTGGGAGCACGCGATCCCGATGCCGCCAGGCGACCCCGACGTGTCGTAGCGATTGGAGATCGCGACGCACCTCGAACGCGCCGCGCATCCCACGCTTGTCGCGCCTGTCGCGCCTCAGTCCGCGCTGGCGCACTCGCGGGCTGCGCTGCAGAGATCTTGGAAGCAGATGTTGCTCGCACAATCCTCGTCGTCGTAGCAGTACTCGCCGAAGTCACGGCGCGGCTGGCACGTTTGATCGCTGTCGCAGAGCAGACCGTCGACGCAGTCGCCGTCGTTGTCGCAGGGGTCATCTTGCGCAACGCGCGGTTGGCAGAGGGAGGTGTCGCGATCGCAACGCAAGTGCTCGAGACAAGGCATGTAGCTGGCGCAGCTTTCGCCTTGAGCCTCACGCGCTTCGCAGTCGATGTCGCAGTACAGGCCGGGCCCGCACATGTCGCCGGCGCTGTTGATGCAGCGATCGCCAAGCGCACCGTGGGGTGCACAGATGCCCTCCTCGCAGTAGGTCGCGTCGTCGCAGTCAGCCGACGTCTCGCAACGCTCGATCGTCGCGCACATGCCTTCGACGCAGACCGCATCGCGCACGCACGGCTGATCATCGCCACACGCCTCGCCCACTGCACTGGCGACTGCGCACACGGGCCCATTGACCGCGTTGTAGTTGCAGTACAGCGACGCGTTGCATTCCTCGTCGCGGCTGCAGCTGTCACCGGCGCCGTGTTGGCGCACGCAGGAGAAGGTACTGGGGTCGCAGTAGCCGCCATCGGCGCAGAAGCGGAAGTACGTGCACGGCTCACCCAACGGTGCAGGCTCACAACGCAGGCTCGGCAGCACGCACGTTCCGGTCAAACAGACGTAGGGCTCCAAGCAAGCGTCCTGACGCTCGCAGGTTGCACCCGGGCGCAAGCGCGCCACGCACACGCCGTCGCAGTAGCCGAAGGGGTAACAGTCCGAGAAGCCGCTGCACGGTTCGCCGATGGAAGGCTTGTCCATGCACACGTCTTCGCTGTTGCAGTAGCCCGATTCGCAGTCTTCGTCGGACTCGCAGCTCGATCCGTCGCCGAGCAACGGCTGGCAACGTTGGCTTTGCCAGTCGCAGTACTCGCCGGCTTCGCATTCATCGACATCGCTGCATGGCGTGTAGCAAGTGTTGGAGCACGTTTGCGACGCGCAATCGCTGTTGCTCGTGCACGCTTCACCATCGGCGAGGGGCCGCGCATCGACCGCGCAAGTCATGCTGTCGCGCGCACAGAAGCCGCTCGCGCACGCGCTGTCCAGGGTGCAGGCGCTGCCATTGCTGAGCGGAACGGTACACAGGCCGGTGTCGCTGTCGCAGTAACCCTCACGACAGTACTGGGTCATGAAGCGACAGTTGTGACCGGCCGCGATGCCGCAACGCAGGTCGAAGCTGTCACACCAACCGATCTCGCACACCTGACTGAAGCTGCAGTCTTCTCCGGTCGCCACCTTGGCGCGGCAAATGTACGTCTCGTTGTCGCACCAACCGCTGCGGCACAAACCGATGTACGGCTCCACGTCACAGGCGGCTCCATTGCGAATACCGCAGCGCTGGTCCTGCATGTCGCAGACACCGATCTTGCAATGGTCATCGGCGCCGCACGTCGCACCCAGCTCACCGCGCGGAGCGCAGACGTCGTCGATGCAAGTCAGAGGCTCAAGGCAGTCCGCCGGTACAGTGCAAGCATCGCCTGCTTTTCCATCGCGGGCGCAGCGGCCGTCGAACTGTGAGTAGTGGTGGCAGTAGTGGCTGAGACACCAGGAATCGTCGCTGCAACCCTCGTCATCGGCGCGACCGGCGCTGCACTCATGCAGATCGGGATCGCAGAAGCCTCCCTCGCACTCCGTGTGATCGTTGCAGTAACCGCCGTTCGGTAGCGGATCGCCGCACACGTACCCGCTGCCATCACCCGTGCCGTCGTCGACGCAGAAGAGACCATCGTCACAAGGTACGGTGCTGTTGTAACGAACGCAGACGTCGCCGCGCTGCAAGGGTCCTCGACATGCACGACACGCTGGCGCGTTCACCCCGTCGTCGAAGCTCGCGATCGGGCAGTACTGCCCCGCGGGGCATTGGCTGTTGTACAGACAACCGGTGGCGCCGACGTCGGTGTCTTCATCGTCATCGGAGAGCCCGGCAAACAGCGGCAAGCAGGCCGCACCTTCCGTGCCGAGTGAATTGTTCAAAGACCCATTCAGCTCGTCGCAACTGACATCGGCAAACATTGCGGCGCACGCTTCAGATTCGGCACGTGAGAGATCGATCTCGACGCGGCGCACGAAGAGCTCGTCGTTCTGCTCGTCGAGGCGGCAGGTCAGCAGCCAATAAAGAACATCGATGCACTCATTGCGGTTGCGCGTCGCCATCGGATGAAAGTCGGGACAGCGCGCGATCAGATCGCACATCGCACCGAGCGCCGGGTCCAAGTCGCTCGGTGCCGACGGACGCGAGCCACCACCACCGGAGTCTCCACCACAGGCGCACAACGTCAGCACCCCAAGCACCCAAGCCAAGCCCGCACGACGCATCATCCGCTCCCCTCCATCACACACTGCACGGCAGATCCTACGAGGCACGCGCTACGACAGATACGGTCGCGACGGATTTGGGTGCGCGCCTGTGCGCTGACGGGGGCGGCTCTGTCAAACGCGAGTGGTCCGGAGCTAGCCGGGAATGCAGAGCCGAAAGCCGGCGGAAGGCGGGAACCCATAGGGCGTACAGGTAAAGCCCGTGGGGCAGATGGAATTGACGGTGCAGTTGATGTGACAACGCCCCGACACACAACCGCGCACCGCGTTGCCACCAGGCGGCGGTGCTGGGCAATCGTTCGCGGTGCTGCACGTATCCGCGCAGAAGCATGACGTCCCTCCGGAGCTGCACGCGTTCAAGGTGACATTGCTCGTGAAGGCGCTGGCGCCGGTCATGCACGTCTCGTCGACGCCGCACGTGCCTGGTGCGTTCATCCCGGTGCAGTCGGCGTACAGGCCGCCGGGGCCGGGCATGACTTGCGCTTCGCAGCCGTTGTCGACCATGCCGTCGCTGTTCTGCCATCCGGCATCGCAGGTGAGGATCACGCACGCGCTGGGACCGCAGCTGACGCTGTTCACGTTCGCCAAGCTGTTGCAGTTGTTCCCGCACGCGCGGCAGTGGGCCACGCCAGTGAGGCTCGCCTCGCAGCCGTTCTGCGCGTTGCCATCGCAGTCGCCGTAGCCTGTGGGACACGCTGCGCACTGATCGTTGACGCACGCGCCGCTGCAGCACTGAGTGTTTCCGCTGCACGCGTCACCGTTGATGGTGCAAGCGACGCAGTCGCCGGTTCCGTCGCACACCAGCGACGCGCCACAGGTTGTACCAAGCGGGGCGTTCATCGTCGTCGGCGTCGATCCGTTGCATGCGCCGCGCACGCACGTGCTCGTGTCATTGGGTCGATCATTGGTGTCCGGGACGTTACCGAGCGTGCCCTGGCTACAGACCAGGGTTTTGCAGTCGCCATCGACCTGGGATTCGCTCGGCTGGATCATCGTGATGGGCATCTGCGTCGGCACACCCGTACTGCAGACAGCGGTGGTGCAGGGGTTGCCGTCCTCGCTGGGCACGTCATTGCTGTCGACGATCGCCTGCACGTTCGCGTCCGCGTCGCATTCGTAGGCTCGGCAGTCCCCGTCCACATCGTCCGGCAAGCGATGGCCGTCCGGTTGTTGCGCCACGTTGCAGCGCTGGTTGAGGCACACCGCAGCCAAGCACGGATCGCTTGGCACGTCGCAGTCGCCCGACAGGGTGCAGCTCATACCGCCACTGCCCGACATGCCGCCCTCGCCCGATGTGCCGCCCGTGCCTGACATGCCGCCGCTACCGGACGCGCCGCCCTCGCCCGCGCCACCACCAACCGCGGCGCCACCATCGCCTATGCCGCCCGCGTCTTCGTCACCGCCTCCGTCACCGGAAATGGCGCCACTACCACCTTGGCCGGAAACGCCAGCGCTTCCACCGCTGCCCGAAGCTCCGCCACTCCCCGCGATGCCCCCGCTGCCACCCTCGCCCGATGAACCCGCGCTGCCACCACAGCCCGCGAGTCCGGAATCGTGCAGATCAACGCAGCGGTCCGACGCACAGGTGAGACCGACGTCGCAGCCCCCGCCGCGCGTACACGGACAGCCCTCCGCGCCGGTCAGGCACGCACCGGATCCATCGTCATCACCGCATGCAGTGGCCCCCAGAGAAGCCAACAGAAGGATCAAAGCGAAGACGTGCATTGGGTCCCCTTTGGGCAGAGGTCGCGGCAGGATTCCCTAAGGTGCCACGGACCTTTGGATTGCGACATTGGGCCGATGCGACGGTGTGACGTGCGACCACAGCAGTGCTTGCGCACATTCCCGTGGATCGCTCTAAGGTGTGCGCACCTTTGGAATGGGGGACGTCCGATGAAAGCTTGGTACGCGTTTGCATGGGTCGCAGTCTTCGTCGCGATCGGTTGCCTCGACAGCGGATCAAGCAGTTGTCCCGACGGCGAGGAGACGTGCGCTTGCTACCCCAACCGTACGTGTGATCCGGGCCTCACCTGCGCGTCGGACATCTGCGTGAATCTCGGCGGCGGTAGCGGCG
>JACZCZ010175334.1_pt1 | contig 27614 bp, 26 predicted proteins | sample 8641811 | NCBI WGS metagenome assembly JACZCZ01 (sample SAMN15324610, study PRJNA640507) | soil metagenome | isolation source: intercropping peanut in the first line | place: China: Luxin town, Laibin City, Guangxi Province | collected 2019-07-25 | depth 10cm m | reverse complement strand
TGCGCTGTCCACTGGCGGCTGCGCCGCCCCTCGTGCCCCGGCATTTGAGCATATGTATTCACATCCGGGATTCTCCGGTTTGGATGTGAACCCTGGGGCAGCGGTGTACCAAATGGTCTGGGTAAGGTCATGGCAACCGGTTGTTTATGTGGAAGCGACTAGGGATGGGAAGGAAGTGTTCATCTCGCACTCGATCTCCGGCCATTGGGTTAAACCATTGCGTAAGCGACGGATCTCAACGGGTCTGTGGGAACAGATCGAATCGGCGATGAAGCGAGAGCTCTCCGCGAAAGATTTGGACTGCGAACGAAAGGCCTTCGACACCAAGGAGCTGCATTTGCGGGAGGGCGGGAGCTGTGCGGAGATTGTCATGACCGATGGATCGACGATCACATTGGCTGGAGCAGATGAGACCACGAGTGCAGGTATTGTAAGCGTCGAGCCGACCCGCTTCGAAAACGCTATCGTGGTCATGCTCCGGGCAGCGGGAATAAGTGCCAGCGAAGTGGGGTTGTGATGCGCCACATAACAAGTGCATGAACTTCGCTCCGTTGGTCGCCCGACTCGCAAAGGCGACTCGCCTTTGCTCGCGGGTTGTGCACGGCGTTGGACAGCCTGCTCGCACAGGGGGTTACGATGAGCGTAAACCAGTGGAATGAGCGAGCCCGATGGATGATCGGCCGGGCGGTGCTAGCACCATCGAGCCACAACACTCAGCCTTGGTTCTTCCGACTATCAGAGTCGACCATCGATCTATGTGCTGATCGCACACGTGCGTTGCCAGCGAACGACGCCGAAGACCGGGAACTTGTCATTAGCTGCGGTTGCGCGTTCATGAACTTGCGCATCGCCGCCTCCAGCGACGGCTTCGGCGTGCAGGTTCGGCTTCTTCCCGAGCCAGAAGAGCCGGACCTCCTGGCACGTGTGTCTCTCTCCGAGCAGTCGAACGCGTCGGCCGAAGACGCTCAGCTTGCGGCGTTCATCGAAACCCGGCGCACGTACCGGAAGCGCTTTGCACCCCGCGAGGTCAGTGCGTCTGCGCTCGAGCAGTTGATTGACGCGGCGAAACGAGAAGGTGCACGTTTGGTACCGCTCTTGAGCGAGGAAGCTAGGCACCAGGCCGCGGGCCTCGTCGCCGAAGGCGATGCCGCACAGTGGGCCAACTCAAGCTGGCGGCGCGAGCTCGCCGCTTGGATGCATCCGCGACGCCGGGGTGATGGATTGACCATTCCCGCCTTAGCGGTGCCGGTGGCCCAGCTCGTCGTTCGTACGTTCGACATCGGCGGTGGCGTCGGCGCGAAGGACCGGCAGCTCGCGGAGGCCTCGCCACTGCTTGCGGTCCTGAGCACTGACAGCGACCATCCCCGTGACTGGCTGCTGGCCGGTCAGGCGCTCCAACGTATCCTGCTCACAGGCTGCAAACACGGGCTGCAGGCCTCATATCTCAATCAGGCCGTCCAAGTTGGATCGTTACGGCGCAAGCTCCAAGATCTGGTGGGTGCCGGCTTTCCGCAGATTCTTCTCCGACTGGGCTACCCCCTGGAAGAGATTCCGCCCGCGCCGAGAAGAGTGCTCGACGATGTTATCGAGTAGCGAAGAAAAGGGAGTATACCGGCTGTCCAACAACCGGTTGCAGCGGACGAAGCGACAAAATGGAAACCAAACTCAACACTCCGCGGCGTATCTTTGCGGAAACACGCGAGCGTTGGCCGATCATGTCCGTTTACGAGCGCTTCGAGCAGGTTGTTGCGATCGTTCTCGGTCTCGTGATCGCCGTGGTCATCGCCCTGGCGCTCGTGCAGTTGGTCACCCGCGTCGTGCTGCTGCTGCTCAGCAGCGCGGTAGATCCAGTGGAGCATGACGCCTTTCAGGCGCTCTTCGGCATGATCATGACGCTGCTCATCGCCATGGAATTCAAGCATTCGATTGTTCTCGTTGCCTTTCGGCGCTCGAACATAATCCAGGTCAAGACCGTTGTGCTCATCGCGCTCATTGCGTTGAGTCGCAAGTTCGTCATTCTCGATTCCAGCGCCACCGCAGCGAGCACGATTGCGGCGCTTGCGGGAGCAACCCTTGTGCTCGGCGTGGTCTACTGGCTGCTGCGCGAGCGTGATGACCGCCTTGCCAAGGAGGCGCGTTGAGCCTTTGCGCTCTAAAGCAAGTGGGGACTTTGGAAGAGCATTTCGATCCAGATTGCGCAGGGAAAGCCCAAGCCCTCCAGTTCCGATCTGGCAGAAGCGCTGAAGAAAGTGCCGCCCCCCATACTGGTGCCCAATGACTAGTTGCGGGCGCGAATACCTCGATGTCGGACCCTGTGAAGCTTGCCAGCAAGGTCGTGAGTCTCAATTGACGGAGGATGCAAAAGGAACAGGTAGACGGGGGAGCCTCCACCTTGGATCCCGACAGGTTTGAACCCAAAGAGATTGAGATCGACGAATAGATGATGGGAGGCGCGGAAGATCGCGGGAGCATCGTGCGCTGGCGCTACGCAATAGTGGTCGGAGTTCTGCTGTCGGCAGGTATCGCATCCCTCTCGCTGTTAGCTGGAAGATCCGACAAAAAAAGCGGCGTCAGCGCGGATCGCCGACTTGCGGCGCACGACCACATTGCACCGGAAGGAACGCCGGTAGCTGGCAGTGGCCAGCCAACCGGAGCGCCGCCAGGGGTGCAGGTTGCGGAGCCTGAACAATGTCCTAATGTGAAGTGTTGGCGCGAGGTGACTCAAGTGATGGGCTTACGGCCTGGCCCGCCGAGATTCAAGCCATCGAACCGAAGGCGGTACGCGTCACCGTGGAAGGCATGTACATGGTTACGAGTTCATGGTTCGTTGAAGAGGCGGGCTTGTTCGTGCCGCGAGATCCCGGTGTATTCTCTCCTGCATCGGGTAGTGACCCTGAGTACCGAAGACTATATGGCAATGTGTTCTCGTATCGCATCCGGGGCTAGACCCAGCAAGGGCCGCGTTAGGCATGAAGGAGAAGGATTGTGGACGACAAGCAAAGTGAGATCCGAGAACGGTTCCTCGCCGGGTGGGATGCTCGCGTGAATCCACGTGAGGTGAATGGCGAGCAAAGCGGGATCGGCGATCGTCAAGTTGGCATTGGCATGGCGTGGGGAACTTCACTTGGCGTCGTTATGGGTGCCACCCTCGGTGTTGCTTTCGGCGACTTGGCATTTGGTATTGGCATCGGCCTCTGCGTTGGTACGGGCATTGGCATTGCATTCGGCGTGGCCCGGCGCAGCAAGTACACCAGGGCGGCGGCAGAGTCAGCGTATGGCGCCGACGTGCAGGCGAAAGATGCGTGACAAGTTGTTCAAGAGCCGACGTGCGAAGACGCGCGCGGCTTAACGACGGCGTCATCCTACTCGCGTCGATTGCTGGGCTGGAGCCCGGCCGGTTGCTGATTACGATCGGACGTTTGTCCGCGCCTCTCGTGATCTGTCGAAGGAGGAGCACAGTGACCTCACTATCTGGTACTACTGGCGACGCCATGCGGCATAACAAGCGCTTGCATCTGGCGCTCGGAAACCCTCGCGCAGCTTAAGCGCAGCGTAAGTTCATCGCCGCAACTTGCCGATGCGGCGCTTGAGGCGATGAAGCAGTGGAGGGACATCGGCTTCGTCGCGCCCAATCGACACGTGAGAGTGAGGATCGCTGCCTATCAGTTCCGGAAGTACGAAATGTTGGAAGGTGTAGTGAAAGCAGTCAGCGACTGGCTGCCATCAGCGCGTCGATCGTTGGGCCGGGCAAGCCCCATCGCGCTCCCAGCGGTGCTACCGCATCGCGCCCGTGAACAGCAGGCTGTGGAGGGCCGGCCGGTGTCCGGCTGAACCGCGGGGCGGGTGCGTTCTGGAACTGACCGTCGACCTCGATGAACGCCTTGCGCGCCTGGTTGTGAGGATGACGAGGGGCTTCGGATAACGAGAGCACCGGCGCAAAACACGCGTCCGTGCCTTCAAGTACGGCGCACCATTCATCGCGCGTGCGTGTGCGAAAGATCGCGGCGATGCGCGGCTTCATTGAGCGCCACGTTTCTGCGTCGAAACCTTGTACGCCCGTCATGCCGGTTTGAGAGATGTCGGTGTTCTCGAGCCCGAGCGTCTTCATCAACAGAGCAAAGAATTGCGGCTCCAGCGAACCGATGCTGATGTACTTGCCGTCACTCGTTTCATACGTGTCGTAGAAGTGCGCCGCGCCTGACAGGATGCTGCTGCCGACACCCTCCGGATGCGTACCACCGGCTTTGAAACCGATGCTCATGGCCATGAGCGCAATCGTCCCATCGACCATTGCCGCGTCGACGACTTGTCCCTGTCCGGAGCGCTGAGTTTCGAACAGTGCGCAAACGAGGCCGAGCGCCAGTAGCATTCCGCCACCGCCGAAGTCACCTACCAGGTTCAGCGGGGGTACGGGTTTCTCACCCGCGCGGCCGATCGCGTGCAGCGCGCCGGTCAGCGCGATGTAGTTGATATCGTGACCCGCGGCGCTGGCTAGCGGGCCGTTCTGGCCCCATCCGGTCATCCGACCATAGACGAGTCTGGGATTGCGCTTGAGACACACGTCGGGACCGAAGCCCAGGCGCTCGGCGACACCAGGCCGATAGCCCTCGAACAGAACGTCGGCATGATCTGCCAACTGCAGCAGCGTTTCACGGGCCCCTTCATTTTTTAGATCGAGCGCGAGCCGCGTTCGATTGCGGCTCAGCGGTTCGCGGCGTGTGTCGTTCGCAACGCTGCGCTCGATCGTCAGCACGTCGGCACCGAGATCAGCGAGCATCATTCCGCAGAAGGGGCCAGGGCCCATGCTGGCGACTTCTATCACGCGCACTCCGCTGAGCGGGCCGCCGCGTATCGTTGTGGTACTCATGGAAGTGAGAGGTCAGACTGGAGGCGAATGCACGGCCTCAAAGGCGCTGTGGTCGGCGATGGCTAGCGCGAAGCGCGTGCACACGCTCTCGATCGCATCCTCCGGTTGCGTGCCGGGCGGAACTACCGACCAGACCATGCCGTAGAAGAGCTGTGCGAGATACAGCTGCCACGCCACTTCGAACGGTGGTGGTTCACCGCCCGCTTTGCGCAGTTCGTCGAGGTAGTGTGTCAGCAGGGCACGCTCATGTGCACGACGATCCTCGGTGCTGAGGAATCCGCACAAGGTATAGGCCACGTCCCAGATCCACGGGCCTCTCATCATTCGTTGCCAATCGAGGAAGCCGATTCCGCCATCCGTCGGGAAGTACATGTTGCCCAGGTGCGGATCGCCATGCAGCAGGCACTCGGGAAGCCGGTCATCGAGCGAGAGCAATTTGTGGATAGCGTCGTGGACGCGAGGACCATCGCGCAACGCTTGAGGGATTCCGCGCGAGCGTGGCATCGACATCGCGGCATTCCAGCTCGACGGTGCCATCAGTCGATCGATCACGCCGTCGGTGCGCAGTGAACCTCCGCGCTCGCCGAACTTCGACAGTTCCGGACTTCTCCACCAGCGCGCGTGCAGCTGAGCTTCCATCTGCAGTGTGCTTGCGACCAATTCCGGCGAGGCGGGGTGAACGGGATCGCCGAAGGACGCATTGCTCGCGAGCAGATCCTCCATCAGCACGATGCCCTGACCGGCTGTCGCATCGCTCTCGGCGAAGTACGCCGTCGGACAACGGACAATCTGCAATGGAGCCACTTCACGGTAGAAGAGAACCTCACGCTGGAAGGCGGCGCGGATGTTCCTGGCGTACTCGTGGAGCGCGCCTTTGATCCACATCGTAGGAGGCAGGCGGGCGGCGTGACCCGCCGCGTTGTAGTCCAGCAGCAAGCGCACCTTCATGCCCGTGCCCGCCACTTGCGTGCCGAAGAAGACGGAGCTGACCTTGACGCCGGCGTACCGGGAGGCGAGGGCGGTACTCAACCATTCGGCCGTGACCTCTTCGAGGGAGTTCGGCAGGCGCGTTGCCGCGACACGTTCGGCCATCGGTGCCATTGTGTACCTCAGCGGCAGCCGCTCATGCCGCCGTCGACGTACAGTTCGGCGCCGGTCATGTAGCGGCCCGCCCGCGAACAAAGGAAAATGCAGAGGCCCGCGATGTCATCGGCATGGCCAAGTCGAGCGAGGGGAATACGCGCCAGCAACTTACCGGACTCATCCTGGTCGCTGCGAATGTGCGCCGTCATCTGCGTGGGGAAGTATCCGGGAACGACGACGTTGACGGTGATGTGTCGCTGCGCCAGCTCCGCTGCCAGGACTTTCGACAGATGATGGATGGCTGCTTTGCTCGCCGAGTAGGAGAACGCGTTGATGCGTTCAACGACGCTTCCCGCAAGCGACCCGATGTTGATGACTCGCGACGGATCCTCGGACGAACCGGCCGCTGCAAGCGCGGGTAGCAGTTCGCGGACCAGCGTAAAAGGTCCTTGTACGTTCACTGAGAAGACGGGATCCCAGGCCTTGTCGGGGAAGGCTTCCAGCGGCGCGCCCCAGGTCTTGCCTGCATTGTTGACGACTGCGTGCAGGCGAGGCTCGCGTGACTTGATTTCGCTAGCCAGTGCGACAGCCGCTTGCGAGGTGACCAGGTCCGCAGCGATCGCGACACAGTCTCCCAGTTGCCGCAGCTCTGCCTCCGCTGCCGCGGCGGCGTCAGCTTTGCGCGAAGTGATATAGACCTTCGCACCTGCCCGCAGCATGCCCTCGGCGATCATTCGGCCGAGTCCGTGCACGCCACCGGTGACGAGCACCGTCTTGCCACTAATATCGAAAAGCGTGTTCATCGGATCAGGTGATGCTGACGACGATCTTGCCCATGCCATGGTTGCTCTCCAGCGCGAGCAGCGCTTCGCGGCCTGCGTCGAGCGGGAAACGCTGGTCGATGACGGGACGCAGGCGATGCTTGTCCACGAACGCCACCATGTCCCGGAAGTCAGCGAGCGTTCCCATCGCAGTTCCCAGCAAGGTTGCGTGACGCAGGAACAGCTCGGGCGCGGAGAACTGTGCATCGACGCCGCCAGTCGAGCCGTAGATCACAACCCGCGCGCCCATGTTCAGGCACCGGACGTACTGGGACAGCGAACTCGCAGGCGCACCATCGAATACGACGTCGATTCCCCCGGCGAGCTTGCCGAGCGCTTTGCCCCACTTGTCCTGTGTGTAGACAACGCCGCCAGCGGCGCCGAGTTGTTCGGCCCGGCGAATCTTCTCCTCGGAGCTGCTGCTGACGAATACCTTGGCGCCCATCGCGATGGCGAATGCGCAAGCGGCGACTGCAACACCGCCGCCGATGCCAGTGATGAGCACAGTCTCACCCGCCGACAAAGTCGCCTTGACGTGCAGCGCCCGCCAGGCGGTCAGGCTGGCGGTGGGGAGGCTCGCGGCTTCGTCGAAGTTCAGTGACGCCGGTTTATCCACCGCGTTCTCGAGCGGCACGCATATATATTGTGCGAGCGTTCCGGGCAGGGGCATGCCGTACAGGGCGAAGCTCCGGCTTGGATACCTGGGGTTGTCTCCCCACCCCTGGCCGGGATAAAGCACTACTTCGCGGCCGATGTTTCCCGCATCTACACCGCTGCCTACGGCGTCGATGATTCCAGCACCGTCCGCACCCAGGCCGGAGGGCAACTTCATGCCCGGGTACTGACCCCGGCTGATCCACAGTTCGCGGTAGTTGAGAGACGCGGCACGAAGCGCAACGCGTACTTCGCCAGGTCCCGGCGCGGGCGACGGAACTTCCTGCAGTTCGACCGAGCCCGGACCGTCCGTGCGAGTCAGCACCAGTGCCTTCACGTTCTTCCTCCGACGAGCAGTACTGCGTTGGCGCTGACCGCGGGTCCGCGGCCGTCGACGTTCAGCCATGTTTCACAACTGACCTGCGTGCCGCGCTCGGTTGTCTCGACCGCAGTGATGCGTCCGCCGGCTTCGACAGCATCGCCACCGAAAACATTGGCGAGGAAGCGCGCATCCAGCTGCAGCAACGTCGAGTCGCCGAATGCGTTGTGGAGCATATTGATGATGTAGGCGAGGTTCGCCGGCCCTTGATTGATCACGCGCTGGCCCAGGCCCAGCTTCGCAACTGCAGCGGGATCCAGATGAATCGGATTCGGGTCACGCAAGGTTTCAGCCAATCGCCGCATGTTGTCCGGACTGACGGCCTCGATACGCCACGGTGGCAACAGATCGCCGACCGCAGTCATGTGAGTGTCCGCCGAGGCAGAATCCAGGTATTGATCACTTCCAGCACCGGCTCGCCGCTCGCGCGGCTCAGGGAGAGTCGATACTCCAGCACATCCATCGTGCCGAGCTTCTTGCTCTGCTTGCGTGTGAGGCCGAGGATCTCTCCCGAGACTCGATACGTCTCGTCGGTCATCAGTGTCGCGAGGTAACGGCAGTTGCTGCTGCCAAGCATCGGACCATCCGCTGCATCGAACTCGCAGACCGCGAGCAATCCATCGACGCTCAGTCCCATGCCCGACTGCGTGGCGATGTATGAATAGATCTCGTGCGCACGGCCATCGCTGGCGGGTTCGGTGTGCAACGACGCGCACAGCGCGCGATTCTCTGCCGCCGTAATCCGATACTCGCCGCCTGGCAGACGCGCCCCGGCAACTGCAGGTGGAGGTCTGAGGTCCATGATCAGAACGAGCGCGGCAGGCCGAGACTCTCGGCAATGACGTTGCGGGCCATCTCATTCGTGATGGGGCCGATGCGCCACAAGCGGGAGTCGCGCCAGTAACGCTGCATGTCGGTCTCGGAGGAGTAGCCCATGCCACCGAGAATCTGGATGCCAAGATCGGCCGCGCGGTTGGCGTACTCGGATGCGCTGACCTTCAGCATGCTCGATTCCTTGTGCGCATTGCGGCCATTGCTCTGCAGCCACGCACAATGCAGCAGCATCAGCTCCACCTGCTGGCGCCAGATGGCCATGTCTGCGATGTAGTGCTGCAATGCCTGGAATTCGCCGATGAGCTTGCCGAAGGCTTTGCGCTGCTTGGCGTAGTCGAGTGCATCTTCGAGCACCCCGTCGAGCACGCCGAGACAGAAGGCCGAAACCATGATGCGTTCGTTGTTGAGTGTCGGTAGGAGCGTGTACCACGCATTGCCCGGCTCGCCGAGCACCAGTTCGTCGGGGACGAAGACGTCCTTCAGGTGAACGGTGCACGAGCCCATCGAGCGCATGCCGAGCTTCGGCAGCGGCGTGATGTTCAGGCCCGGCGTCTTCGTCGGAATCCAGAACAGGCTCACACCCTGATGGCGCTTCGGCACGTTGCGATCGGTGCGTGCCAGCAGCAGAAGGTAGTCGGCGACGTGTGCGGACGAGCTCCAGATCTTTTCGCCGTTGATGACCCATCCGCCATCGCCGCGCACGCCCTCGGTACGAAGCGCGCCGAGCACGTCGGTGCCGCCGCCAGGCTCGGTGAAGGCAATGGCGGCACGCAGCTTGCCGGCAGTGATCTGCGGCAGGAATTTTTCCTTCTGCGCGGGCGTGCCATACACGCCGATGGACTTGCCGCCGGCGAAGGACGTGATTCCCCAGATCCACGCAAGGCCACCGAGCGTCCGCGCCAGCTCCCGTGCCAGGATCATCTGCATGTAGAGATCGCCGCCCTGGCCACCGTAGCGCTCATCGATGCCGATGCCATGGAAGCCGGCCTCGGTGAATTTGTCCCATAGTTCGAAGGGGTACTGGTGCTCGTCCTGTTCGAGCTTGCGCGCCCAGCTCTTCGGGACTTCCCGATCCACCCACTTGTGGATCATGTCGCGGAAGCCTTGGTGTTCTTCCGATAGTTCGAAGTTCAACGCGCTTCTCCAGAGCTTGCATACCTGCGATAGTCGCAGTGTCGAGGCAGCCCCGAAGTTGCTTCACCTATCGAAAGATAGCGCGCCGGGACGATGCCCCATTTTCCGTTGTCATGGTGTCCGCTATGAGCGAGTCCGAGCTGAGCCTGGAGGCGATCAACGAGCGGATCGCGATGAGCCCGTTCAATCGCTGGCTGGGCATTCATGCCGTGCAGGCGTCGCCAGAACGCGCTCAGTTGCGAATGCCGTGGCGCGCGGAGCTCGAAGGCGGAAAGGGGATGACGCACGGGGGCATCTTTGCCTGCGCGATCGACGCGGGTGCGTTTGCGGTGATCCTGGCTGCGAAGGGACAGAGCGGGCCGACGATCGATCTGCGTGTCGATTTCCACGCGAACGCGATCGAGGGTGATTTCGCCATCACAGCGAACATGGTTCGGGCGGGAGCGCGGATCACGACCGTGGACGTCAGTGTCCACAGCGCGGCCGGAAAGCTGCTGGCAAGCGGACGCTGCGTCTACATGGCGTCCCGCTGATTCCTCACGAAGCGATCAAGCCGAACTGGCGCGCGCGTTCCACCGCACGCTGCCGGCGCCGCGTTCCGATCTTGTCGTAGACCTGCTGCAAGTACCACTTGATGGTGCCTTCGGTCATGCCGAGGCGCTCAGCCACTTCCTTGTTGCGTAGACCAGAAGCGACAAGGCTGAGAATCTCGCGCTCGCGCTGGCTGAACCTGCCGTAAAGGCCTTCATCGCTACCGGCTTCGTCCGGCGCCGACCGCTGCATGCGATGGTCAGTACCGTCCATGAGACTCAACAGTTCGGCGGCGAAGGAATCCGTCGGATGGCTGGATTCGGCATGCTCGACGGCATCGAGCAGCGTGCGCATGATCGCGCCTTCGTCGATGAAGCTGCGCAGGCAGCGGACATTGACGCCGTGGGTCAGGGCTTCGCGTAAGGCTCGTTGAGCGGCGAGCTTGTTGCCACTGATGAAGTGGATGCATGCGAGCAGGATGTCCCAACGCACGAGTGACAGTATCGCGCCGCGGGCGGCACAGAAGCTGCGCCATTGGCGTGCGACCGTCGCGGCCTCGAAGAGATGGTCGGTAGCGCACGCGAGTCGCACCCAGATGATCGCGCGATACTCCTCGCGTGTCGTCGTGGCATCGCCAGGCGTTGGGGCACGATCAGCCACGGAGATTCCGTGCAGCGCGGCATGGCGTGTCGCTTCTTCGACCTGGCCGGACTCGATCAGCAATCTCACACGTTCGACCAGCAACGCGAGCTTCAATCGCTCCAGATCGCGCTCATCGGCGATGGCCATGCCATCGTCCAGGACCTGAAAGGCGCCGGGAACGTCCTGCTGGGCTCGCAGGATCCGCGAGCGGGTGACGAACGCGGCGACGAGTTGATCGACGAACCCATAGCCGACTGCGGAAGGCATGGCTTCCTCGATCAGTTCTGCCGCGAACCCCACTTCATTGCTCTCGTAAACGAGCTGGGCGAGCGGCAACGAGCACACCGCGGTTGCCGAGGAGTGGCGGCCGCTGTAGCGCATACCCTCGTCGCGACCTTGCTTGAGCAGGGCTCTGGCGGCATCTGTCTTGCCCGCGAGAAACTGGAATGGCGCGATGCCTGCCTGCAGACCCACAGCGGCGAAGCTGTAGACCGATCGTTTCAGGATGCCCTGCGCGGTCGCAAAGAGCTTCTCGAAGTCCGACATCTTGTACTGATCGCGACGAGCAGCCAGCAGGTGACCGTAGATCGTGCTCTTGAGGTACGGATGTTGTTCCTCCGGGTACTCCTCCAGCAGGTGTTGACAGCGTCGTTCCACGTCAGCCAGTCGATCCCGCGCCGCAGTGAGCACCATCTCACGATGCAGATGCAGGTAGCGCAGGCGACGCAGCTCTGCGGTCGGTACTTCGTTCGCCGCCGCCATCTCATCGAGTCGTTCGCCGGCGATCCGGATCAGCTCGGTCGCTTCCTCGTAATGAAGAGCGCGCGTCTGACGCCACGCCACTGTCAACAGCACGCTCGGATAGCGATGCAAGATGGCTTGCGGAATCTGTGCAGCGAACTGTGCGACGAGGCGGATCTTGCCAACGTACGTCAGCTCCTGGCAGCGCCGCTCGAGCAGTTCGGCAGCCCGCTCGGGCGACTCGGCTTTCAGGGCATGTTCGATGGCGTCGACCGGCGATCCCGTCTCCCAGAACCATTCGCTGGCGCGCAAGTGCAGGTCACGATGAGCCAGTGAGTCGTACTCGCGCAGGCGGCGCTGTAGGAACGTCGCGAACAGATGATGGTAACGGTGCCAGTGCCGTTCCTGATCCAGTTGCAGCAGGAACAACCCTCGCTCCTCGATCTCGTAAAGTCTGCGCAGTGCATCCGGTTGGCCCGTCACGGTTTCGCACAGCGCGGGGCAGAAGCGATCCAGTACGGACGTCTTCAGGAGAAACTCGCGCACCTGGGGTGGCTGCGAAGAGAACACTTCCTCGGCAAAGAAGTCCGAAACGGAGCGGTTACTGCCGCTGAACGAAGCCAGCATTTCCTTGGGTGCGGTTCCGCGACGCAATGCGAGGGTTGCGAGTTTGAGTCCTGCGATCCAGCCTTCAGTACGCTGCTGCAGCGTGGAGAGGTCCTGCTCATCGAGCGACGGAGAGTGGATCCCGGTGATGAAGCTGCGGGTCTCGTCGGGCGTGAACTTCAGATCCTCCGCCTGGACTTCATGCAGGCGACCACGGGCTCTCGCGCGTGCGAGGTGCAGGTCGGGCAGTGAACGCGATGCAGTGATGAAGCACGTACTCGCGGGCGCCTGTTCGATCAGGCGACCGAGTGCGTGGATGAGATCCGGGGCGAGCAAATGCGCATCGTCGATGAACAGGTAGACCGCACCGCCGTTGCGTTCCAGCGCTTCGATGATCACCTGCGTAAGGAACTCGCCCGAAGGAAACACATCGGTGCGCAGGATGCGTTCGAGGCGGGGCTCGAGCGATACGCCGGCGTCAGACAGCGCTGCCGCGATGTAGGTGAGCATGCTGACAGTGTCCGCATCGGAGGCATCGGCGGTGAACCAGCCGCAGGCACGACCGGACGAAGACAGCGTGCGATACCACTGCGATAGCAGCGTCGTCTTGCCATAGCCGGCGGGTGCCAGCACGACGGTCAGGCCTGCATGCTCGGCTTCATCGAGCCGCTTCGACAGGCGCGGCCTCGCAATCAGACTGGCGGGCTCGGTCGGCGGTGTCAGCCGAGTTCGAACAATTCCCACGACGGCTCCCCCCGGATACCGATGTCGGTCATCGAAGTCGTTCGATCATAGCGTCAGTGCCGGTCGGCATGAAGCCTGCGATGCAATCCCAGCCGATCCCGAATCACGCGGCCGGCAGAGACTCGTCCCCCGCGCACGGTGAGAATGCCCGTCATGTGCAACTGCGCAGGTCGTCCGACCAGCTCAGCATCAGCAAAGTCCCTAAGTACTCGACCAGACTGCGTGATACGAAACGCGACCTGATCGCCTGCAGAGAACAGGTCGTCGATGGCCGCGCCGTCGGGTTCCAGGATTCTCTGCAATGGTGCGCCCGTCCAGGTGTCGTCGAAGACAACTCCCGGGGTTGCTGCGAGGTCGCCGTCGGTCAGCAGTTTGCGAACGATGCTCTCGGCCGCGCTGTTCTCAGGCTGCGCCTTCGTGTCCCAAGGCGCGATGGCGGGCGACTCGACCGGCTTTGGCTGGCCGCTCGACAGCTGCTCTCGTCGCGAGAAGTAATCCTGCTCGACGTAGTTCTCAGTCAAACGTTCGCCGTCCCATTTGTACAGGCCAATACCGCCCCAGGAGGCAAGGGCGCCGTTGTGGCGTCGCGAGGCGCCGTGTTCGGAGAAGCGCAGAGAGAGGCGCGAACCGTTGGTGATGATCTCGTTGACGGTCAGGCACAAGCCCGGGAACTGTTCGAACTGCTTCGTCGTCGCGGGCTTGTACTGGCTGTCGCGGCCAGCCAGATCGTACGTCCCCATGTGCAGCGTATAGCCGGGGACCATGATCTCGTCGCAGGCAGTGAAGTCCTGGCGATTGGTGTAGTCGTACACGTAGCGGCGCATCAACGCCACGAAGTTGCTCATGAATGTTCTCAGCAGTCGAAGCGCACGTGCAGGGGACGGAAGGAGCGCATGAAGAGATTGGCGAAGCGGGGAGGCTCGGCATCGGGATCGGGCCGCACATTCGGCAACCGATCGAGTACGCCGTTCAACGCATCGCGCATCTCGATGCGCGCCAGCCCCATTCCGACGCATACGCGCGGGCCGTAGTTGAATGTCAGGTGATCGCGGATCCGGGGGCGGGCGAGATTGGGTGCGGAAGGACATTCTCCGAAGTGTGTCGGATCGCGATTGGCCGCGCCGTGCAGCAGGACGATCATCTGGTCCTTCTTCACATCAGCGCCGCCGAGCACGCAGTCCTGATTGGCGCGTCGATAGCGCCACTGCGGTGAGCCATAGAGGCGTTGGGCTTCTTCGATCACCGCAGCGACTTTCTCGCGGTCCTCCTGCACCGCCGCGCGCATCTCCGGATTCCACAGCAGCAGGTAGAGCGAGTTCGCGATCCCGTGGACCGTGGTGTCGGCACCGCCGAGGTACAGTTCACGGCAGATTGCGAGCGCGTCAGCCTCCGAAAGTTCACCGTACTCATGCGGTGCTTCCTGCCACACGCGGCTGATGAAGTCATCCTTGGGTCGCAATCGCCGTTCGCGGATGAAAGGCAGCAGGATGTCATTGATGGCCTTGGACGCCGCCCGCGCATCGCGAACGCTGGCCTCGTCGTAGTAGCCGCGTCCGATCCATTTCATGATCTCTTCGTTGAGATGCAGGGTCTTGTGGATCAGTTCATCGTCCTGCCACGGCATGCCGAGCAGGGCGCAGATGACGCGCGGCGGAATCCCGTCGCCGAAGTCTGCAGCGAGATCGGCGGAGCCCTGCTTGGCCTACACGCGATCGAGCGCGTTCTGGATGATGGGCGTGACGATGTTGTCGCGGTAGGACTGCAGGGCTTTCGGGGCCAGCAGACTCATGTGAAAGCGGCGCATGCGCTGGTGCTGTTCGCCTTGCGATACCGTGATGTTGGCGGCGCCGCCCTTCAGTTCGACGATGAGGGGATCCGCGTCGGCGTACATGTTGCGGAACAGCGTGGCTTCGTTCAGTTCGACGTGCCGGCACAGGTCGAAGTCCAGCACCAGCCAGCCCTTGAGCGACTCATCCCACACGACCGGCCCCTGCTCGCGCAGGGTCTCGTAGGCAGGAAACGGATCGGTGTTCTCCAGCGCGCGGAGCGTGATCGGACAGCCCATCTCTACCCCCGTAGTCCGTCATTTCTGGCGGATCGATCCCGCCATGGGGCACAGCCTGTAATCGGGTGCCCGCACGAGCACCTATCGAACGATAGGCCCGGTGGCCGCGGGCCTGCGGTTAGCGTCCGTCCTCATGAACAGTTCAGATAGCAGCGTGAATCGCGCGGCTGCGGGCACGATGCAAGCCAAGGTTGCGGATCTGCGCGCGCGGCAACAACGCGCAAGAGAGATGGGCGGGGCCGAGGGCCTGCGTCGACATCGTGAATCCGGCCGACTGCCGGTCCGTGAACGGGTCGAGATGCTCGTCGACGAGGGGTCCTGGTTCGAGATCGGTGCCCTTGGCCTGCCGGAACGGCGCACTGAAAGGCACGTGCCTGGCGACGCGGTCGTGACGGGTTTCGCCCGGATCGATGGCCGGCGCGTCGGTGTGGTGGGAATCGACTCCAGTGTGCTCGCTGGGACCACCGCGCCCACCAGCATGCGCAAGCAAGGTCGTCTGATCGAGATGGCGCAGCGCTTCGGTTTCCCGCTGGTCCTGCTCTGCGACGCCGACGGCGGTCGCATTCCCGATGTCATGGGCTGGCGGTTCAGTCATCTGCCGCTCGATTTCAAGACGTTCGTCAAAGCGCCGGAAGGGCAGCCTCCCGTGCCGAGGGCTGCAGCCATTCTCGGTCCATCCTACGGCGACTCGGCGCTGCATGCGTCGACGGCGCATTTCGTGGTCATGGTGAAGAGCGGTTCGGTTGCGCTCTCGGGACCCTCAGTTGTATCGGCGGCGATTGCTCAGGAAGTCTCCGACCAGGAACTCGGAGGCCCGGCCGCGGCGCTGTCGGTCGGCAATGCATTGCTCGCGGTCGACAACGAGCGCGAGGCAATGGATGCAATCGCCGCTTTTCTTGCATACCTGCCGCCAAACGCTTCGCTGCCTGCGCCCGTCGCGCCTGCGCGCGCGCCGACACGTCCGAGTTCGGACCTCACCGCGCTCGTGCCGACCGGATCCAAATCGGCCTATGACATGAACCAGGTGATCGAAGCGATCGCCGACGAAGCAAGCATTCTGCCTTGGGGTTCCGAGTGGGGTGCCAGCCTGATCTGCGCATTGGCGCGCATCGACGGTCACAGCGTTGGCATCGTAGCCAACCAGCCGCTCGTCGGTGCAGGCGCGCTCGATCCGCATGCGCTTCGCAAGGAGCACGACTTCGTGCACCTCTGCGACACGTTCAATGTGCCGCTCGTATTCCTGCATGACGTGCCAGGGCTTCTGATCGGTACCGAAGCGGAACGCAACGGCATTCTGCATGCGTACGAAAAGCTCGTCTCTCGAATCGCCGATGCGAAAGTGCCGAAGATCGGTGTCGTGATTCGCAAGGCGTACGGCGGCGGGCATTTTGCGATGGGAGGACGACCGACGCATCCGAGCTTCCAGTTCGCATGGCCATCCGCCGAGATGGGATTCATGGCGCCTGAAGCCGGAGTGCAGACCGTGTATCGACGGCGCCTCGACCAGGCCGCGCGCGAGCAGGGCGATGAAGCGGCCGCGCAGCTTGCGGCGCAACTCATACAGGAATGGGTCACCGAGTCCGAGCCCTGGGAGGCGGCGGCACACTTGTCGCTCGACGACGTGATCGAGCCCGAACAGACCCGCGACGTGATCTCACAGGCCATCGATATTGCATGGGGCGATCGTCCCGTGCGAGTGACGGGGCGCTGGTAATGAGCCGACCTGTCGATGCGCTCTTTCGACCGTTCACGCTGAACGGATTGACCCTGCCGAACCGCATCGTCATGGCGCCCATGACGCGATGGCAGTCACCCGAGGGTGTGCCTGGCGCGGACGTTGCCGCCTACTACCGTCGACGTGCCGCAAACGATTGCGGCCTCATCATCACCGAAGGAACGACGGTCGATCATCCCGTGGCCTCGTACTCGGTGCGTGTCCCGCAATTCCATGGCGAAGCGCTGCCCGCGTGGCGCAGGGTCGTGGAGGAAGTACATGAAGCGGGCGGCAGGATCATGCCGCAGCTCTGGCACGTCGGCGTGTCCCGTCATCCATCGCAGCAGTACCCGAACAAGCATCTGCCGAGCCTGAGTCCCTCAGGACTGTTCAGGCCTGACAAGCCGGCTGTGGCACCGCCAGCCAGCCGGGAAGAGATTCGCAACGTAACCGACGCGTTCGTGTCTGCTGCGCATGCCGCGCGCGAACTGGGGTTCGATGGCATCGCGATCCATGGTGCGCACGGCTATCTGTTCGATCAGTTCTTCTGGTCGTCGATCAATCGCCGCGACGACGAGTATGGCGGCGATCTCATTGGCCGCACACGATTCGCCGTGGAGACCGTTCGAGCTATTCGTCGCGAAGTCGGCAGCGACTTCCCGCTGATCCTGCGCATCTCTCAGTGGAAAGAGCAGGACTACACGGCGAGGCTGGCGCACACACCCGAAGAACTGGGAGCACTGCTGACGTTGCTGGCAGGTGCCGGAGTGGATGCGTTCGACTGCTCGCAGCGCCGCTACTGGGAACCGGAATTCGCGGGTTCATCGCTCAACCTGGCCGGCTGGGCGAAGCGCTTGACCGGCAAGCCGTCGATGACCGTTGGCAGCGTGGGCCTCGCCAAAGCCCTGGTGACCCGCGGTGATCAAGCGCTCGGAGAACGCGCCGAGGTAGCGAATATCGACGCACTGATCGAGCGTCTCGAGGCGGACGAGTTCGATCTCGTCGCGGTGGGGCGCGCGCTGATTGCCGATCCTGAGTGGGCACGCAAGGTGCGTGAGCGGCGCTTCGATGAACTGCGTCCCTACACGGCGGCGGCGCTGGAGACATTGTTTTGAGAGCGTCGTCGACACTGAATTCACTGCTCATCGCCAATCGCGGTGAAGTGGCGGTCCGGATCATCCGTGCTTGCCGGGAAGCGGGCGTTCGCGCGGTAGCGGTTCACAGCGATGCCGACGCGGGCGCGCTACACACACGCCTGGCCGATGAATCGCATCGGCTCGGGCCGGCGCCGGCACGCGATTCATACCTCGATATCGAGAAGATCGTAGCGGCTGCACGGGCGAGCGCGGTTCACGCTGTGCACCCCGGCTATGGGCTCCTGAGCGAGAACGCGGATTTCGCGCAGTCCGTGCTCGATGCCGGCCTGATCTTCGTTGGGCCAACACCGGGCGTCATCGCGCAGATGGGCGACAAAGTGGCGGCGCGTGCCGCTGCTCGCCGCAGTGGCGTGCCGGTGTTGCCTGGTTCATCGGGCCCGATCGCCGATCCGGCGTTGGCTAGAGAAAGCACCGAGCGAATCGGCTATCCGCTCGTTGTGAAAGCGTGCTTCGGGGGCGGCGGTCGTGGCATGCGGATCGTTCACGGACCGCAGGAACTCGACGCCGCGCTGCAAGCCGCAGCGCGTGAGGCGAACGCTGCGTTCGGCCGAGGCGAGGTTTACCTCGAGCGGTATGTCGCATCGGCGCGCCACGTGGAAGTTCAGGTGCTCGCCGATTCGCATGGCAACGTGTTGCACCTCGGTGATCGCGATTGCTCGGTGCAGCGAAGGCATCAGAAGCTGATCGAAGAGGCGCCGGCACCCGCATTGCCCGAGTCATTGCGTGCAGAGCTGGCGGCCGCTGCGATGCGCCTGGCAAAGGACGTTGGCTATCGCAGCGCAGGGACCGTCGAGTTCCTGGTCGATCCCGCGGCGCAACGATTCTATTTTCTGGAAATGAACACGCGCCTGCAGGTCGAGCACGGTGTCACCGAACTCGTCACAGGCATCGATATCGTCTCGGAGCAGATTCGCATCGCTCGTGGCGAACCGCTGAGATTCGCGCAGCACGATGTGACGATTCGCGGTCATGCGATCCAGGCGCGCATCGCAGCCGAGGATCCCTGGGAGGGATTCCAGCCGCGTCCCGGCCTCATCCAAAAGCTGTCGGTCCCGCAAGGGCCGTGGCTGAGGCTTGATTTCGGCGTCGAATCGGGCGATACCATCGCCAGCCACTACGATTCGATGTTCGGCAAGATCCAGTCCTGGGGACCGGATCGCGAGTCCGCTCGCGTGCGATTGCGCACTGCGTTGGGCGATCTGAAAGTCAGTGGCGTGACGACCACCGCGCCATATCTGCGGCAGGTACTCGAGCAGCCGGACTTCGTTGCGGTCACGCACGACACCGGATCCGCGGAACGCACCTGGCGACCCGAGGAAGCTGTGCGACCGCCGGTCGCAGGGCCGGAGCGAGAACCGGACAGCGCAGCACCGGGTGTGTCGTACAACGAGCGCCGGGTGCGCTTGTCTACTTCTCAGGGACCCATCGAGATTGCCGTATTCGGCCGTCGTCGTGAGCGACGATCGGTGCAGGCCGCAAGCGGCGCTCCTCGAGTCACGGATCAGACCAAACCGACCAGTGAGCCGGTGGCGCCCATCGGCGGCGCGGTCGTGGCTGTGTGTGTCAAGGCGGGGGAGGTCGTGGCAAAGGGTGCTTTGCTCGTCATCCTGGAGGCAATGAAGATGGAGCTGCCGGTTCTCGCGCCGCGCGCGGGCACTGTCGAAGCAGTGCTCGTAGCGATCGGCGATGTGACGGCCAAGGGCAGCCTGTTGGTGCGACTCTCTACGGGGGAGCCATGAGTTCAGAAAGAAGTGCGCTCGTCACGGGAACCAGTGGAGAGCTCGGAGCAGCGATTGCAACGCGGATGGCAAGTGAAGGCTATCGCGTCGTCGGACTCGACTTGCGCGCTCCGGCTGAGCCCGGCTCGTGGCGACACTACTCGTGCGATCTGACGGATATCCCCGCGATTGCTGCCACACTCGGACAGATCCGTCGGGACGTGGGACCGCTGCGGCTGCTCGTGAACAATGCCGCTTATTACAACCCGGTTTCGTTCTGGGAGCTGTCGCCGGAACAGATTCAACGCACGATGGCAGTGAACGTCACGGCAGTCATGTACCTGTGCCAGCAGGTCGCGAAACAGATGAAAGATTCCGGAGGCGGCAACATCGTCAACATCGCCTCCATTGCCGGCCGCGCGGGCAGCACGCAGATCGACTACGGAGCTTCCAAAGCCGGGGTCATCAACATGACGGCGACGATGGGCCGGCTGCTCGCCGAGCACGGCATTCGGGTCAACGCCATCGCACCTGCAATGATCGACGCCGGGATGGGCAAGATTCTTCCGCCGGCGGTGAAGGAGAAGTATCTGCAGACCACGCCGCTCAGGCGTGCAGCGCACCCGCGTGAGATCGCGAATGTGGTGGCATTCCTCGCGAGTGATGAGGCGAGCTACATGACGGGCAGTACCGTCGATGTGAACGGCGGACTGTGAGAATGAGCAAGCCTGTCAATTCCGTTCCTCATGGTGCATTGCTGCTGCAGCAGGCGGCGGTCCACCGGGATCGCATCTGCATCATCGTCGATCGCGAAACGTTGACGTACGGCGAACTCTTCGAGCGTGCGAGTGTGCTGGCCAAGGGCATGTATGCCCGGGGCATCCGCAAAGGTGACCGGATCGGCGTGTTCATGCCGAACTGCCCGGAGTTCTTCGTCGTGCATTTCGCGATCCAGTTGCTGGGTGCGATCACCGTCACGATCAATGCCCGCTACAAGAGCTATGAGCTTAAGTACGCACTGGGCTACTCCGACATCCGGCTGCTGTTCACGACGGATCGTATCGACGAGCACGTGAACTTCGGCGACCTGTTGTGGCAAACGCTGCCGGCATTGTCAGAGGGTCGACGAGACGGTCGATTGCGGCTGGCGGACGCGCCGTATCTCGAGGACGTCGTGTTGCTGGGCAACGCGGTGCGGGCACCGTTCCTGTCGCTGGCTCAGTTCACGTCCTCTGCGGCCAGCGTTGCGGATGCGCAGATCGAGGAGTGCGTGGCTGCTGCCAGCCTCGATGATGTCTCGGTGATGTTGTTCACTTCGGGAACCACCGCTGCGCCCAAGGCCTGCCAGCTGACACACCGCGGCATTTATCAAACCTGGGTCAACACGTATCCGCAGGCCGTGCAACTGCAACCCGGAGAGAAGGTGTGGGTCCCGATGCCATGTTTCCACGTGGGCGGTATCGGCCTGACTGCGACTGCTGTGTCACACGGCGCCACGTTTGCGACGTCGATACACCACCAGGCAGCAGCTGCCTTGCGTCTGATTCGGGATCATCGCATCGAGCATCTTTATCCCGGCTTCTTCACGCTCGTTCTTCCGGTGATGCGTGAGCCGGATTATGACAAGGCTGCGTTCGCAAGTGCACGCAGCATGGTGGCGGTCGCACCGCACGAGACGCACAAGCTGATGCAGGAGTATCTGCCTCCGGGGATCCTGACCCTGCAGCTGTTCGGCATGTCCGAAGCCTGCGGCTACGTTTCCTTCACGCGAGCCGATGCGAGCGAAGAGAAGCGACTGCGCACCAACGGCACGCCCATCGAAGGCGTCGAAGTGCGCATCATCGACGAAGCAGGCAACGTGGCGGCGCCCGGTGCGCAGGGAGAGATCCAGTTCCGCGGACCCAATGCCTTTCATTCCTATTACAAGGACGAAGCGGCGACCCGCGCCACCATTCTCGAAGGCGGCTGGGTGCGAACGGGCGATTGCGGCATGGTCGATGCCGACGGCTTCGTGTACTTCCTCGGACGCATCAAGGACATGCTCAAGGTGGGCGGCGAGAACGTTGCGGCTGCGGAGATCGAAGCATTCCTCGGCCTTCATCCGGCGGTGAAGATGACGCAGGTCGTCGGCAAGCCTGATGACTACTACGGTGAAGTGGCCGTAGCCTTCGTCGAGCTGCTGCCGGGCAAGCAGGCTGACGACGCGGAGCTGATCGGGTTCTGCAAGGGCCGTCTGGCGAGCTTCAAGGTGCCTCGCGAAGTGCGGTTCGTCACCGAGTGGCCCATGTCTGCGACGAAGATCCAGAAGTTCAAGCTGCGAGAACTGCTGCGGGCCAGCGGAGCGTGATGCGCCATGCGAGTCATCATCACAGGTGGCGCGAGTGGCATCGGGCTGGCGGTAGCTGAGCTACTGGCAGCCGAGCCATGGAATGGGCATGCGCAGCTGCTGCTTACTGGCCGGAACGCTCTGGCACTGGAGAAGGCTGCCGTTGCTCTGCGTGGCAACGGCGCGGAGGTCGTGACGGAGGTCGCCGATCTCGCGGATGCCGAGGCAGCCACACGGATCGTTCGCCGAGCAGTGGACGCCTTTGGCGGACTCGATGGTGTGGTGAGCAACGCCGGCATGATCAAGGTAGGACCCTTGGCGTCACTGTCGATCGACGACTACGAACAAGTGATGGCGCTGAACACGCGCGCGACTTTGCTGCTGGCGCAGGCCGCGTATCCCTCGCTCAAGGCTTCGCGCGGTTCGATCGTTGCGACCTCGTCGTTGGCGAGCATCATGCCCGTCCCACCGCTGGGCATGTACAGCGCTAGCAAGGCCGCGCTGGTGATGCTGATCCAGCAGATGGCTGTCGAGTGGGGAAGCGACGGGATCCGTTGCAACTGCGTGTCGCCCGGATCGACGCTGACGCCGATGACGGCGAAGGTCTATGCGGATCCAGCGGAGCGAGCCAGGCGTGAGCGCGGGATCGCGCTTCGCCGGATCGCACAACCTGAGGAAACCGCACAGGCCATCGCGTTCCTGGCGGGGCCGCGAGCCAGCTTCATCAGCGGTGTGAACCTGATGGTCGATGGTGGCGCGAACCTCATGCTGACAACACTGACGGGTGCCGGCAGCGCGCATGAGGTGTGATCACTTCCTGCGCCGATCGAGGAAAGCGCGCACGCGTTGCTGAGTCTCCCTGGAGCTTTGCAGGACGGTCAGCGCTTCGACAGAATGATCGAACTCAGTCCGTTCGATACCGCGATTGATGAGCCGCTTGCCGACGGCGTGAGCCAGTTGGGCGTTGCCCGCGATCTTTTCAGCGAGGGCGAGCGCCGATGAGAGCAGGTCTGCATGCGGAACCACCCGCTGTACCAGGCCTGCCTGCAGCGCCTGCTGTGCGTCCAGTGTTTCTCCGGACATGACCATGAGCTTCGCCATCTGCCGGCCAATGACGTCTGGCGCTCGCAGTACGCCGTAACCCGGCACGAGGCCGAGCGCGCTTTCCGGCATGCCGAAGGTGGCGCGATCTGAGGCGATTACCACATCGCACGCGAGCGTGAGTTCGCAACCGCCGCCCAACGCGAGGCCATTGACGGCGGCAATCACCGGCAAGGCACAGTTTTCCAGAGCGGCGAAACCGTTCATCGCATCGATCTGGTACGTCCGCTTGTCTTCGAGCGTCGTGAGTGTGGCGAAGCCGGCGATGTCGCCGCCAGCGCAGAAGGCCCTGTCGCCTGCGCCCGTGAGCATGAGGACGCGGGTCTCTCCATCAGTCTCGAACTCCGCGAGCGCGCGTCGCAGGTCGCCCCAGAACTCGGGCGTGAGGGCGTTGAGCTTTTCGACGCGGTCGATCGTCAGCAGCGAGATTGGACCGCGGCGGGTGATCGCGAGCTGGCCGATGCGTCGGATCGATGGGTTCTCGGTGCTCATGGGGACTCCAGGAAGTGCAGCACGGCCGCGCTGAAGACATCGTTGCGATCGCCAGCCACCATGTGCCGGGCGCCGGCGACGTCCACGAACCGCGCCGTCGGGATCAGGTCGAGAAAGTGCCGCACGTTGTCGGCATTGACCAGTTCGCTGTGCTGGCCGCGAACGAGCAGCGTCGGTATGCGGACGTTCCTTGCGGCTGCTTCGTAACGCGCCTGCTGAAGCTGGGGACTCGCGCGCAGCCGATCGAACAGTCGAGGGTCCCAGTGCCAGTAGTAGCGCCCATCCGGGCGCAATCGCAGATTGCGCTTGAGGCCGGCGGTGCTGGAGGGGCGAGGGCGGTGTGGCAGGTAGGCAGCGACGGCTTGTGCCGCTTCTTCGACAGTCGCAAAACCCTGCGGGTGTGCCGTCATGAAGCCGAGCACGCGCGCCTCGCCTTCGGGATCGACCATCGGCGTGACGTCGACGAGCACGAGTCGACTCGCGATGCTCTGCGGTGTCTCGCCGACCGTTGCGAGCGAGATCAGTCCGCCGAGCGATGCACCGACCAGGACGGGCTGCGATGGCAGTTGGCGCAACACGGCGCGCAGGTCTTCGACCTGCAGATCCAGCGAATAGTCGCCGTTGACGTCCCAGTCGCTTTCTCCATGGCCGCGCAGATCGAGCGACACGACGTGGTACCCCGCTTCGATCAGCGTGCGCGCCGTTCCTCCCCAGGCGCGGCGCGTCTGACCGCCTCCATGCAGGAGCACGACTGACGGCAATGCGGGGTCGCCGCCGACATCTGCGGCCAACTGCAGGCCATGGCCTTGAAGGCGTGCGGGCTTCACGAGAGCGAGCGCAAAGGGCGAAAGAACTCGCGGATTTCCCGAACGAGCGCGTCGGGCTCTTCGATTGCAGGGAAATGCCCGCCCGCGGGCATGTCGCTCCAGCGCTGGATGTTATACCGGCGCTCAGCAAGCGAACGGGGAGGGTGCAGTGCACCGGCAGGAAAGCGCGTATACCCGGTCGGTGTTTCGACGCGCGCGTCGCCTGCAGGACTGCTGCTGCGATGCCGAAGCGAGTGATACAACCCGAATGAGCTGTTGATGCAACCGGTCAGCCAGTACAGCGTGACGGTGTCGAGCAGGGTGTCCTTGTCGAAACGACGTTCGATCTCGCCATCGCAATCGCTCCACTCACGAAACTTCTCGATGAGCCAGGCCGCCAGTCCCACGGGCGAATCGCTCAGACCGTAAGCCAGCGTCTGCGGGCGCGTGGCCTGGATGACTGCATAGCTGGCGTTCTCACGATTCCAGCGCGTTACGTTCTCGACATAGGCGCGTTCGTCTTCCGATTCGACGGTACGTGGGCGGGGCAGAACGAGCATCGTGAGATGAATGCCAGCAAGCGATGCTGCGTGGGCATGGCCCAGGCAGGTCGCGATGTGCGCTCCCCAATCGCCGCCGTGAACGCCGAAGCGGCGATAGCCGAGCATCTCACTCATGAGCTGCGTGAGTACGGCTGCTATCTGCGCCACATCGAGACGCGGCTGCCCCGCGCGGAAGGACAGGCCGTATCCAGGCAGAGACGGCACTACAACGGTGAACGAATCGGCCGGATCGCCGCCAAAGAGTGCGGGATTCGTGAGCATGGGGATCACCCGCTCGAACTCGAGGAACGAACTCGGCCAGCCATGCAGCAGCAACAGCGGCAGGGGCGCAGGTCCGGTGCCGGATTGATGAACGAAGTGCAGGTCAACGCTGTCGAGCGTAACCGTGTAGTTCGGCAGCTTGTTAACGGCATGTTCGCGCTGGCGCCAGTCATAGCAGTCCCGCCAGTGGGCGACCAGGGCCTGCATGTAGGCGAGGTCCGTTCCCTGCCGCCAATCTGCTGCTTCGGCAGGCTGATCCGGCCAGCGCACGTGCGACAAGCGGGCCTTGAGGTCGCGCAGGTCCTCGTCGGGGAAGCGGATTCTGAGCGCCCTTGGCATTGCCGCGACCATGCCTCACGTCCTTTGCCATGTTGCCTATCGAAAGATAGAAGACCTCGGGCGCGCCTGCCCGCATGGTGAAGGTCGGCCCATTGCCGTGGAAATCTCGTTGAGCACCACTACTCCAACCGAAGCTGTGCTCGAGCCTGCCAGCGAGCGCACCGGCTATGCCTGGTATGTGCTGTTCCTGCTGACCTTCGCGTTCACGGTCGCCTTCATCGACCGGCAGGTGCTGAACCTGCTCGTCGAGGACATCAAGGGGGACCTACTGCTGACGGACACGCAGCTGAGCCTGTTGCAGGGCATCGCTTTCATGGGGTCGTACATTGCGTTCTCGCCCTGGTTCGGCCGTCTGGCCGACGTAAGCAACCGGCGCAACATCCTGGTGTTCGGCGTAGCGACCTGGAGCATCTTCTCGGCGTTGTGCGGTCTCGCCGAAAACTACTGGCAGCTGTTCCTTGCGCGCGCCGCTGTCGGTGCCGCCGAGGCCTGCCTTTCCCCGGCGGCATGGTCGCTGATCGCTGACTATTTCAAACGCGAGCGACTTCCCAGGGCGATGAGCATCTACCTGATGGGGCCGTACATCGGCGGTGGCCTTGCGATGATTGCCGGTGGCATGGTGATCGGTTCGATGAGCACGTTGCGCGAACTCGCCCCTGTGCTGGCGGGCATGCAATCGTGGCAGCTTACTTTCGTCGTGGTCGGTATCCCGGGTGTGTTGCTGGCGGGGGTGTTGCTCACCATCCGGGAGCCGGTGCGTGGAGCATCGGCCGCCGGCACTCGCGATCGAACTTTCTCCTTGCGTGAAGTGATGGATTTTCTGTGGCAGGGGCGTGCGTTCTATGTGCGCTTCTACCTCGGGATGGCGCTGATCGTGATCGTTCTCTATGCGCTTCCTGCGTGGATGCCGTCATTCCTGATGCGCGCACACGATGCCGAACCCGCGAGCGTCGGTCTTCGCTACGGCGTGCTCGTGCTGATCATGGGATCCGCAGGCGTGCTCAGTGGGCCGTTCGTGGATCGGTGGCTCGCGCGCAGGGGACACACGGACAGCCCGATTCGCACTGCGGCCATCGCCAGCATTGCACTGATGATCTTCACCGCTTTGTTGCCACTGGCGCCGGGCTTTGCCGGTGCGCTCGCCGCGGCAGCCGGGGGTACCTTCTTCTACAGCCTGCCGCAAGCGATGTCGGCAACCGCGCTGCAACTGGCCACGCCGAATCGCATGCGCGGCATCGTCAGTTCCCTGTATCTGTTCGTTCTCTCCGTGATCGGCCTCGGGGCGGCTCCGACCGTGGTCGCGCTGGTCACGGATCGTGTGTTCGGTGATCCATCGAAAGTGGGGTTGTCTCTCGCTGTCGTGTGCGCGAGCAGCGCAGCAGGTGCCGCCATACTGCTGTTCTCGTCATTGCGGCACTACCGTGTGGCACTCGAGAACAGTCGACAGGTGTAGCAACGGATCGCCTATCTTTGGGTAGGTTTTCTGGCGTCAGGGAGGGCCTAGCTTCAAGACTCCTAGTACAAGTCACAAGTCGAGGTGAGGGGGATGAGTTACTTCAGCAAGCGTGATTTCCGTCAGCACATCGGTGCTGGCGCCGTGAAGGTCGTCGCTGCGAGCGTCGCCGCCTCACTGGTCCCGGTTACCTTGATACACGCACAGACCGCTACAGAACCTGCAAGCGGCGCGACGTCGGTGTTGCTGGAGACGGTCCTGGTCAGCGCCCGCAAGCGCGCGATCAACGAAGCCGTCGAAGACACGCCGCTCGCCATCTCGGCGTTCAGTGCGCAGCAGCTGGAAGCGGTGTTCGCGGACAACCTCGATGACATCGGCAAGCTCGCGCCCAGCGTGGGATTGAAACCGACGAGCCAGGTCGGCGGACAGAATTTCACGATTCGCGGCATGGGCGTGTCGGGAACGACTGCATCGGATGAGCCGGCCGTGGGCATCATTCAGGACGGGGTTTACTGGGGCTCGAACTACGGCGCGCTGCTGGATACGTTCGACGTCGAATCAGTCGAAATCCTGCGCGGGCCGC